>Ga0209382_10004268_pt1 | contig 19193 bp, 12 predicted proteins | sample SoiMetdeltSBSDD5_FD_187599 | JGI IMG/M metagenome (GOLD analysis project Ga0209382, IMG submission 187599) | Bulk soil microbial communities from a Populus tree surrounding site in Tennessee, USA - Soil MetaG P. deltoides SBSDD5 (SPAdes) (version 2) | ecosystem: Environmental > Terrestrial >... | reverse complement strand
CGCGATGCTCGGCCGCGACGCGCAGGGAGCCGAGATCGACACGAAGCGCTATTGCGGCGGCGCCATCATCCCCGATCATGGCGGGCTTCATCCCGGGCTCTATCATCAGGGCCTGCTCAAGCGGGCGAAGAGCGCCGGAGCGGATATACGTGGACAAACGCCGGTCACCGCCATCACCGGCGACAGCAGCCGCTTCGAGGTCGCGACCAAGCATGGCACGGTGCTGGCGCGCGACGTCCTTATCGCCACCAATGGCTATACCAGCGGGCTGATGCCCTGGCTCGACCGCCGGGTGATCCCGTTCGATGGCTATATGATCGCGACCGAGCCGTTGCCGGAAGAGCTGGCGGGGAAGCTCCTGCCGGGCGGCCGGACGTTCGTCGACTGGAACTTCAATGTCGATTTCGTGCGGCGGGCGCCGGACGACCCGCGCCGCATCCTGTTCGGCGGGCTGACCGGGGCGCGGGCCAATCTCACGACCATGGCCGAGCGGCTCAAGGCACGGCTCGTCCGGATCTTCCCGGCGCTGGCGGACACGCGCATCGACAATGTGTGGACCGGGCGCTGCGCCGGGACGTTCGACATGTATCCGCATCTCGGCAGCCATCAGGGAATTCACTATGCGCTCGGCTATTGCTTTGCCGGCGTGCCGATGGGCACCTGGTTCGGTATCAAGGCGGCGCATCGCATCCTCCGGCGCAACGATCCGCCCTCGGTGTTCGCCGACCGGCCGTTCCCGACACACCCGCTCTATAGCGGCAATCCCTGGTGGGTGCCGCTGGTGCTGAGCTGGCTGTCGCGGAAGGACGGGTGATGGAGGGGCATTCGGCATTAGGCAGTTGGCAGTCGGATAATGCTCCGTGTACTGTCTATCTGCCTAATAACGACTGCCGACCTTCTAGAGCTCGAAGAGGAGGAACGAGCATTCGACCTCGCCGATGCCCTTGAGGTCGACGATGATTGGCGGGGTGAAGGCATGCGACCCTTCGAGCGCGGCGCGGGTGGCGGCGCTGACATGGATGCGGCCCGGCTCGCCATAGGATTCGAGCCGGGCGGCGAGGTTGACGGTGTCGCCCCAGACATCATAGGTCACCTTGGCCTCACCGATCACCCCGGCCATCACCGGGCCTGAGGCGATGCCGACCCGCATGCTGAGATCGAGGCCGTGGCGGCGGCCGACCTGCTTTGCCGCCTCGAGCAGCGCGCAGGCGAAGCGGATCGTCGCCTCGGCATGATCCGGGCGCGGCACCGGGAGGCCCGCCACCGCCATATAGGCATCGCCGATGGTCTTGATCTGGATCATGCCGAGGGCAACCGCCTCGCGGTCGAAGGCGGAGAAGAGCTCGTCGAGCAGCCTGACGATGCGGGCGGGGCCGAGCACCGAAGAGAGCGGGGTGAAGCCCTTGAGATCGGCAAAGAGGATGGTCGCCTCCTCATAGGAATCGGCGATGGTCTCCCCCGGCTTCTCCTTCAGCCGCTGCACGATCTCGGCCGGCATCATCTTGTGCAGCAGCGCGTCCATCCGCTGCTCGGCGAGATAGGCGAGCCGAAAGCCGTAGAACACGATGAGGAAGATGATCGCCATGATCGATATGGCGGAGTTGGCATAGAGCTGGTCGAGGAACCAGCTCTCCTCGAGAACGAGGGCCTGGTCGGGCGGGAACAGGAACCAGCCGGCGAGATGGCAGGCGAGGGCGAGGACAGCAATCGCGATGGCAAGCGGCAGGCGCTCGATCCCGAGGACGGCGAGGGTCACGGCGGCGGCGCCGATATAGTTGAGCTGGATTCCGGAATCGCGGCCGAGAAAGGCGATGAAATAGAGCATGGTCGAGAACAGCACCGCGGTCAGCCACAGGGCGGCGGCGCTGCCGCCGAAACGGTGGAGCAGGGGAACCGAGGCGGTGCAGATGGCGGAGATCACATTGCCGATAATGAGCGGGCCCAGCGCGGCAGAATCATGGGCCGCATAGGTGACGGCGTAGGTCAGCGAGGAGACGGCGGCGAGATAGCCGGTGATATTGGCGACGATCAGGCCGCGACGCTGGCGCGGCGGGTAGCCGGCGGTGCCGGCGAGCAGCATCGTCTCGAGAAAATCCGGCAGCCTGATCGGGATGGCCCGGAGAGTGGAGAAGGCGCTTTCGCGCTCGCGCATACAAGGTTCCTCGCGCATGAGGAGGCAGTCGAGAGTATAGGCAGTAGGCATTAGGCAATAGGCAGTACTCGGCCCTACTGCCGACTGCCTATCTGCCTACTGCCTTGCTTGCACATCAGTTCCAATTTCGAGCTTAGTCTAGATGGCCATGCCGCGTTTGCGTCCCTCATAGATCGCCATGACGGCGGTGCGTGGCGCCACCGCATCGCCGATGACCGAGATGGCGAGCGACGAGCCGGCCAGTGCGTCGGCAAGGGTGGTGTCGGCAATGTTGGTGCAGGACAGGACCAGCGAGTCCGCTTCCACCCGCTCGTCGGGGGCGCCATAGGCGAAGACTGTGGCGCCATTGCCGTGCCATTCGCGGATGGCGCTGTCGGTCATGAGGCGGGCGCCGAGGGCGCGCAGGCGCATGCGCAGCTGGACGTCGGCATTGGTGCGGGCCATCTCGGCCATGGCGGCGGTGGCCGGCGTCACCAGGATGACCTCGCAGCTTTGCTCGGCGATGAAGAGGGCGGTGCCGGAGCCCTTCCAATTGGCGCCCTCGTCGAGAACCATGACGCGGCGCCCGAGGCGGGCGCTCTTCTGCATAACCTCCTCGGCCGACCAGACATTGCCGCGCTCGATGCCGGGGAGCGCGGGGAATTGCGGCAGAGCACGCTGGAAGCCGGTGCCGGCCGGCTGCGAGCCCGGTGCGAGGATCACCTCGTCGGCGCCGAAGGCGGCAATATCGGCATCATCGAACAGGGTGTTGAGCTCGACCCTGACCTGGAGCCTGGTCAGCTGCCGTTCGTACCAGTCGAGAAAATCGAGGATCTGGCCGCGGCGCGGCTGCATGCCGGCGAGGCGGAACTGGCCGCCAAGGCGCGGTGAGGCTTCGACCAGCGTGACCTGATGGCCGCGCTCGGCGGCGACCCGCGCCGCTTCGAGGCCGGCAACGCCACCGCCGACGACCAGCACGCGCTTCGGCCTCGCGGCGAGCGTGAAGCGGTCGCCGCCCCATTCGAACTCGCGACCGGCGGAGGGGTTGATCAGGCAGGAGATCCAGTAGTCGCGGAAGCGGCGGCCCCAGCACATCTGATTGCAGGAGAGGCAGGGCCGGATGTCGTCGGGGCGTCCGTCGCGGGCCTTGGCGGCAAGATGCGGGTCGGCAATCTGACCGCGCACGATCGACACCATGTCGGCCTGGCCCGAGGCCACGACATAGTCGGCGTTCTCCGGGGTGCGGATGTGGCTCTCGGCCTGGACGCGGGCGTGGCGCACCACCGACTTCAACGCTTCGGCATAAGGGGCGCCGAGCTTGTCGGGGAAGAACACATTGGGAATGATGCCGGTGTGGTCGAAATAGCTCCCCGTGCCGCAGGTGACATAGTCGATCAGCTGGCGCTCGTCATGCCAGGCGATGATCTCCTGCATGGCCTCGATCGACAGCGCGACATCGATCTCGGGATGGAGGTTCACCGCCATGCCGATGATGAAGTCGTCGCCGACGTCGCGGCGGATGCGGCGGATGATCTCTGAGGAGAAGCGGGTGCGGTTCTCGAGGCTGCCGCCCCAGCGGTCGTCGCGGCGGTTCGACCATGGCGTCCAGAACTGGTCGATCAGCGCATGATAGGCGGCGAAGAGCTCGATGCCGTCAAAGCCCGATTGCCCGGCGCGGCGGGCGGCGGCAACGAAGGCGTCGATCACCTCCTCGATCTCGGCCTCGCTCATGCGGTGGCTGCCGTCGCTGTCGTGAAAGGAGGGAAGCCCCGAGGGCGACCAGTTGGGCTCGAAGGAATTGTCGAAGTCGCCATGCTGGCCGACATGGTAGAGCTGATGGAGGATCACCGTGCCATGGGCGTGGACGGCATCGGTGATCTTGCGGAAATGCGGGATGATCTCGTCGGTGGAATCGCGGAAATTGCCGCGGGTCAGCACCGCGGTCGGGTGAACCGGCACCGGCTCGACCACGATCATGGCGGCGCCGCCGATGGCGCGCTCCTCGTAATAGGCGCGGTGGCGCTCGCCCGGGAGGCCGCCCTCGGACATGTTGGCGGTGTGGGCGCCGAAGACGATGCGGTTGGCAAGAGTCTTGTGGCGCAGCGCGAGGGGCTGAAAAAGGGCAGGGAAGGCGGTCGGCATCGGCAGGCTCCCGGTTCGCGGAATTGTTGCCGAGCGGCGAGTGAGTGGCAATGGGGCTTTACGCAGACCGGCTTTTCACCGCAGTAAGGAGGCCATGAACAATCATGCGCCGCTCCTCGCCGGGGTCGACACCGGTGGCACCTATACCGATGCAGCCCTGATCGACGGGGCGACCCATGAGGTCAAGGCGACCGCCAAGGCGCTGACCACCCGGGGCGACCTGGCGGTGGGCGTCAACGAGGCGCTGGAACGGGCTCTCATGGCGCTGGAAGCGGGGGCGGCGCGCCGCATCCGGCTGGTGGCGGTATCGACGACGCTGGCGACCAATGCGGTGGTGGAAGGCCATGGCAGCCCGATCGCGGTGATCCTCATCGGATTCGACCGGCAGATGGCGGAGCGCTCGGGCCTTGCCGCGGCATTCCCCGGCATGGCGATCGAGCATGTGGCGGGCGGCCATGACCATAGTGGCGATGCGGCGATGTCGCTCGATGAAGCAGCACTCGCCCAGGCCATCGCCCGGCATCAGGGCACGGTCGAGGCCTTCGCGGTGGCCTCGGCATTTGCGGTGCGCAACCCGGCGCATGAGCTGAGAGCCCGCGAGATGATCGTCACGATGAGCGGGCGGCCGGTGACGCTGTCGAGCGAGCTCACCTCCTCGCTCGATGCGCCGCGACGGGCGCTAACGGCGGCGCTCAATGCGCGGCTGATCCCGCGGATCTCGTCGCTGATCGCGGCGGTGGGCCAGGCGATGGAGCGGCTCGATATTGCGGCGCCGCTGATGATCACCCGGGGCGACGGCACATTGGCGCTGGCCGAGCAGGTGGCGTTCAGGCCGATCGAGACGGTGCTGTCGGGGCCGGCGGCGAGCCTCGTCGGGGCGGCGAGCCTGTCGGGGCTCAAGGACTTCATCCTCGCCGATATGGGCGGCACCACCACCGATCTCGGCATTCTCCAAAATGGCCGGCCGATCGTCAGCGAGGCGGGTGCGGAGATCGGCGGCTGGCGCACCATGGTGCGGGCGATCGACGTCAGGACGGTCGGGCTCGGCGGCGACAGCCAGGTCGGCTTCGCGGTCAATGGCGCGATGGCGATCGGGCCGGAGCGGGCGGTGCCGGTGTCGCTGATCGGGCAGCGCTACCCGCCGGTGATCGACGAGCTCGATCGCGAGCTTGCCGATCCGGAGGCGCTGTCGGGAGCGGGACGGTTCGTCATGCGGCCGCTCGGCTCGTCGACGGGGGCGGTGCCCAAGATCGAGCTGACGGTGCGCGAGCGCGAGCTGATGGCGCTGATCGGCGAGCAGCCGAAGCCGGTGCGGCGGGTGGCGGTCTCGTCGGGGGCGCAGCGCAGCCTCGCGGCGCTTGCCCGCAAGGGGCTGGTGCAGATTGCCGGGCTGACGCCGTCGGACGCGGCGCATGTGCTCGGGCTGCAGGACAACTGGTCGCGCGAGGCGGCGGTGAAGGCGGCGCTGCTGGCGGTGAGAATGCGCAGCCTCAAGGCGCCGACCGAGGCCGCTGCCCAGGGCCTGTGCGAGGAAGTGTGGTCGGAAACGGTGCGGCTGTCGGGCAAGGCGCTGCTCGATATGGCGATCGGGTCAGGCGGCGAGCGGCTCGAGGGGGCCCATCTCCTCATCGATGCGGCGAGCCGGGGCCGGCGCCAGGTCGGCCTGGCCGAGGTCAGGCTCAAGCCGGGCGTGCCGGTGGTCGCGGTCGGCGGCCCGGTGAAAGTCTATCATCCGGAGGCGGCCCGGCGGCTCGGCTGCGAGATCATCTTTCCGGATCATTGGGCGGTGGCCAATGCGGTGGGGGCGGCGAGCGGGGTGGTGGCGCGAACGGTCACCATCGCGATCACCGGCGATGGCGCCGGATCGTTCCGGGTCCACCTGCCGGAAGGGGTGATGCCGATGACCACGGCGCGGGAGGCGCTGGCGCTCGCCGAGGCGGAGGCGCGGCGCCTTGCCGGCGCGGCGGCGCTCGCCATGGGAGCGACCATGGTGGAGGTGTCGGTCAGGCGCGATCTCAAGCTGCTTCCGGATGCGATCGACGACAACGGCCTGTTCGACGGCCAGGTAACGGCCGAGGCAATCGGGCGGCCGCTTTAGGCGGCAATCTCGCGCTGGGCCTTGAGCTTGAGCGCAGCGCTGGCATAGCCGCCGGATGCGCCATCGACGAAATGCACATGATCGTCGCGCATCGGCGAGGGAACGAGGCAGGTCATCAGTGCCTCTTTCTGACGATGCAGGCCATAGACGCAAATGCCCTGAGTATGGGCGGCGTGGAGATCGCGCTCGATCCGGTCGGCGGTCGCAAGCGAGCAATCGACGGTCAGCTTCAGACCGTCGTCGAATTTGCGGAAGTCGGTGTTGATGGCGGTCTGACGGAGATAGTGGTCGGGCTCGAAGCCCTTGATCCTGATGCGGTAGCGCAGCACCGCCCATGAGAAATGGGCCAATGCCCAGGTCCTGGCGAGCGCGACCAGACGGCCCAGGGGGCGGCGGATCGCCCGCGCCTCGAGATCGAAGCTCATGGGATCGAGCCCCGGCGTCGGTCCGGTGGCAGGCACCGGGCGCCCTTCATTGTCGCTGCGCGACAGGCGGCCGAGCAGGGTGGCGACGAGCGCGAGAAAGCGCTCGTCGGGGTGGCCAAGCGGGACGACGATCAGCGACAGCACGACGCCCTGCTCCGAGCCGATCGGGGCGTAGCGGCAGGACAGGCCGGTGAGATCCGGGTGCTGGCCGGAGGGAGCAGGGACGACGGCAAAATGTCCAAGCTTCATCTGACCCTCGGCCCAGGCCATGCCGCCGCCGGCGAACATCGCATAGGTGACGGCTCGAGACGCGGCAAAGCGGGCGACCGTCAGGTCGAAGCCGGCGTCGCGGATTGCGGTGACGCCGATCAGGGCGGCGCGCAGGCGAAGGCCCATTTCCGCGGCGGCCCAGGTCACGGTGCGGGACAGTGCCTCGCGGACCGCCGGCTCGGCATCGGGGGGTACCGCAAAGCTCGCGCCGTCGCCGCCGAACACAAAGGGAAACTGGCGCCCGCCGGTGGCGTTGAGCACCGCCGCGATGACCGCCGCCCCGACCATGTTCACCGCCTTGTAGCGGCCGGCGGCAATCGCTCCGGTCGAATCGACGACATCGGCGACGCCGACCAGCCAGTCGGCGGGCAGGGGACGGTAGTTCTGCGGGTCGAGCACATGGGCGAAATCGGCGAACGGGACGATCGCGTCGTAGAAACCGGTGCTGCCTGTCATGGGCGCCCTCCCTTGGCCGGCGGGCGCCGGGAAGGCCGGCGCTCGCGGTAGAGCACATAAAGGCCGCTCGCAATAACCACCAGACCACCAGCGAGGGTCCAGGCGTCGGGAACATCGCCAAAGACCAGAAAGCCGATGATGATCATGGGGATGATCTGGGTGTAGATGAAGGGCGCAAGCACCGAGGCCGGGGCGCGTCGATGGGCCTCGATCAGCATGAAATGACCGATGGTGCCGAAAATGGCGGCAAGCCCGAGAAGCCCCCATTGCCAGGCTTCCGGCGTCTGCCAGTCGATGACTGCCAGCGGCACGGCGCCGAGTGCGCCGGTCAGCGTCATGTAGAACAGCGAGGTCAGGGCCTGGTCGTGGAGCCCGACATGGCGGGTGGCGATCTGGTAGAGCGCGCCGCACAACGCACTGAGGAGCGAGGCGGCCATTGCCCAGTGGAAGCCCGCCGAGCCGGGACGGATGATGATGAGGACGCCGATGAAGCCGGCAATCACCGCTGTCCAGCGCCGCAAACCCACCCGCTCGCCCAGCAGCCATGGCGAGAGCACGCAGACGATCAGCGGGTTGGAGAAGGTGATGGCCGAGGTTTGCGCCAGTTGGATGTAGTTCAGCGCGAGAAAGTTGAGTCCGGTTGTTCCGAGCAGCAGCAAGCCGCGCATCGCGTGCAGCCGGCGGTGGCGAGTAACCAGAAGGCGTGCGCCGCCCATGCGCCAGACAAGGATCGCCACATAGGCGCTGGCAATGCCGTAGCGGAAACATACCACCATTGCGGTCGACAATGATTTAACGGTGTATTTGGCCGTGGCGTCCAACATGGCGAAGGTCGTCACGGCCGCGACCATCAACAGGATGCCGGCCAGGTTGTGGCCCGGCTTGTCCGAATCTCTTTTGTCCGTCATATGTTTGGGGAGGAAATGTTTCTCACGCCATGAAGCGCGACCTGCGCCAATACCGAGACGGTGAGCTTCTCATAGAAGGCAAAAGGCTGCCCGTCATCTTCCGTCGTCGCGCCAATGCCCGTCGTATCATCCTGCGGATCGACCGGTCCGGGCTCGGAATCGTCCTGACCTTGCCGCATTACACCTCACAGCGGGCGGCGCTGACCTTCGCGGCGTCGGAGAAGGCATGGATCCTCGATCGCATCGCCCGCAGTCCCGAGCGGGTGCGCTTCGCGCCCGGTCAACGCATTCCGCTGCGCGGCCGCAGCCATTGGATCGAGGCGACCGGCGGGCGCGGCACAGTGCGGCTCTGCACGACACCCGAGCCGGCCATCCTGGTGCCGGGCGGGACGGCGCATGTCGAGCGGCGGCTCGCCGACTGGCTGAAGCGCCAGGCGGCATTGGACCTTGCCAGAGCGTCGCGCCTCCATGCAGAGCGGCTCGGCGTGCGGTTCACCAGGGTCGCGGTGCGGGATACGGCAAGCCGCTGGGGATCGTGCTCGGAATCGGGGACGCTATCCTATTCCTGGCGGCTGATCCTGGCGCCGCCCTTCGTCCTCGACTATGTCGCGGCCCATGAGGTGGCGCATCTCAAGGAGATGAACCATGGCCGCCGTTTCTGGTCGCTGGTGCATATGCTGTGTCCCGAGACGGACATGGCGCGCAGCTGGCTGAAGACGCATGGCAACGGGCTGCATCTTTACGGGCAGTAGGCAGTAGGGACGAGCACCGGTCACTGCCTATTGCCTACTGCCTAACGCCTCTCAATCAAGCTGGTCGAGCATCTCGCGACGCTGGCGCAGCCGCTCGCGGCGCTGCGCCTCGGTCAGCGGATAAGGCCCCTCGCCATACATCTCGCTGTCGGGGTAGATCGGCTCGCGCCGCGGCGCCGAGCGGGCGCGGCCGCCGAACAGATTCTCAAGCGCCTCGAAGAATCCTCCTCCTCCGCCGCCGCCACCACCATCGTAACCGCCACCGTAACGCTCACGCTCGGCCATCGGAACCTCGGCGCCGGCGCCATAGGGCGGGCGATAATCGCCAGGCAGCGGCTCGGAGGGGAGACTGGCATGAAGGGGACGCATGATGTCGATCCAGATGGCGGCGGGGATGCTGCCGCCGGTGACCTTTTTGGTCGGCGAGTTGTCGTCATTGCCGACCCATACGGCGGTGAGAAACTGGGCGGAGTAGCCGATGTACCAGGCGTCGCGATAATCCTGGCTGGTGCCGGTCTTGCCAGCGACGTCATGGCCGGGAAGCGCCGCCCGGCGGGCGGTGCCATTGGCGACGACCTCGCGCAGCATGGTGTTCATGGCGCCAAGCTCGTAAAGGCCGACGACCTTGCCGGGGCCGCCGCCATGGCGCTGGTAAAGCACCTTGCCGTCGCGGGTGGTGACCCGGCTCACCACATGGGGGATGACGGCAAAGCCGCCATTGGAGAACGGCACATGGGCGCTGGCGAGCTCGAGGAGGGTGACCTCCGAGGTGCCGAGCGCGATCGAGGCATTGGCCTGGAGCGGCGACAATATGCCGAGCCGCTTGGCGGTGGCGGCGACGTTCGGCGGCCCCGCCGCCTGCGCCACCTTGGCGGCGACGGTGTTGAGCGACAGCGCCAGGGCCCGGGTCAGGCTGACGGGGCCGAGATATTGGCGGCGGTAGTTCTCGGGCGACCAGTCGCCGATCTGCACCGGCTCGTCGACCTCGATCGATTCTGGGGTCGCGCCCTGCTCGATGGCGGTGAGATAGACGAAGGCCTTGAAGGCTGAGCCCGGCTGACGCTTCGCCTTGACGGCGCGGTTGAACTGGCTCTTGGCATAGGAGCGGCCGCCGACCATCGCCTTGATATCGCCGAGCCCGTTCATGGTCACCACCGCAGCCTGGGTGGCATTGAGCTTGGCGCCCTCGCGCTCCAGATGGCGGCGCACCGAGCGCTCGGCGGCGGTCTGGAGCTTGCGGTCGATGGTGGTCTCGACGACGATCGACTGGTCGTACTTGCCGATGAGGTCGGGCAGCTGCTCGCTGACATAGTCGACGATATATTGGGTGGCCGGGAGGTAGCTCGACACTTTCACGGCGGTCTTGAGGGTGGCCGACCGGTCGGCCTCGCTCTGGGTGATGAAGCCGGCTTCCACCATGCCGCTGATGACCAGCCGCGCCCGCGCCGTGGCGCGGTCCGGATGGTTGATCGGATTGTAGGCCGAGGGCGCCTTCAGCACCGCCGCCAGGATCGCTGCCTGGGCGAGGTTGACGTCGCGGGCGGAGCGGGAAAAGAAGCGCTGCGCGGCCCGCTCGATGCCGACGGCGCCCGCGCCATAATAGACGCGGTTCAGATAGAGCTGCAGGATCTCGTCCTTGCTGAATTTGCTCTCGAGCCAGAAGGCGAGGATCATCTCCTGGAACTTGCGCTCGATGGTGCGATCGGGCTGGAGGAACAGGTTCTTGGCGAGCTGCTGGGTGATGGTTGAGCCGCCCTCGACGACCCGACCGGCCTGGAGATTGGCGAAACCGGCACGCAGCAGGCCGAGGAAGTCGACGCCGAAATGCTGGTAGAAGCGACGGTCCTCGATGGCGATGACCGCCTGAGGCACAAAGGAGGGGAGCTCGTCGAGGCGCACCTCGTCGCCGAAGAACGAGCCGCGCTCGGCCAGGACGTTGCCGTCATCGGCGAGCAGGATCATGCCGGGCTCGCGCTCCGGAATCTTGAACAGGCCCTGCTTATCGAGGCTCAGAAAGGCATAGCCGACCACAGCGGCTGCAACCAGCATGCCCCACAGGCCGAGCGTCATGATCCAGGACAGAACCGTGAAGACCGCCGGGCGGGGGCTGCGCGGTTCGCCGAACCGGCTCGGCCCGCCGCGGCGCCAGGACGAGCGGCGATCGGAAAACAGCTTCGGCTCGGCGCGTTCCTCGCCGCGCCTGCCATCCCTCCCGCTCCTGCCGAACAAGCCCATCGTCTCGGTTGAACGTTAGACTCAAAAATGACCGGAAAATGTTCTAGAGCAAGATGTGTTAAGGTGAAGCAACTCAGACATCGAGATTGGCCACGCTCAAGGCGTTCTCACGAATAAAATCACGCCGCGGGTCGACATCATCGCCCATCAGCTTCGAAAACAGATCGCCGGCCTCGTCGGCCTGGCGGATCTGGACCCTGAGCAGCGATCGGGCATTGACATCGAGGGTGGTCTCCCAGAGCTGCTCGGGGTTCATCTCGCCGAGCCCTTTGTAGCGCTGCAGCGCCACGCCCTTGCGGCCATGGGCCAGCACCGCATCGAGCAGCGCGACCGGCCCGCGGATCAGGGTTTCGCTGTCCTTGCGCTTGAGGCGCGCCGCCTTGCCATAGATCTCCTGAAGCTCGTTCTTGCGGCGGTCGAGGCGGAGCGCATCGGCGGAGGAGATGAGCTTGCCGTCGATCACCCTGACCTCGCGCACGCCGCGCACCTCGCGGGTGAAGATCAGGCCGCCATCGGGCGTCGGCTCGCCATGCCAGCCGCGCTCGGTCTCCTCGGACAGGAGATCGAGACGGCGGGCGATATAGGCAACGGCGGTCTCGGCCTGTTTCGGATCGCTCAGCACCTCGGGAGAGAGGGCACCGGCAATCGCTGCCTGCTCGACGACGAATTGCGGGTAGCGGGTATGGAGCCCGTCCAGCGCCGCCCGGACGGCGATCGCCTCGGTGATGATCGCCTTGAGATCGGACCGGGCGCGCTCCTCGCCATTGGCCAGAATCAGCACCGCATCCTCGAGACCCTGATCGATCAGGAAATCCTCGAGCGCCTTGGCGTCCTTGAGATAGCGCTCGGAGCTGCCGCGCTTGACCTTGTAGAGCGGCGGCTGGGCGATGAAGAGGTGACCCTCGGTGATGATCTCCGGCATCTGGCGATAGAAGAAGGTCAGCAGCAGAGTCCGGATATGGGCACCGTCGACATCGGCGTCAGTCATGATCACGACCTTGTGGTAGCGCAGCTTGCCGATGTCGAAATCATCGCGGCCGATGCCGGTGCCAAGCGCGGTGATCAAAGTTCCGATCTCGGAGGAGGACAGCATCTTGTCGAAACGGGCGCGCTCGACATTGAGGATCTTGCCGCGCAGCGGCAGCACCGCCTGGTTCTCGCGGTTGCGCGCCTGCTTGGCGGAGCCGCCGGCCGAGTCGCCCTCGACGATGAAGAGCTCGGCCTTGGCGGGGTCGCGCTCCTGGCAGTCGGCAAGCTTGCCGGGCAGCGAGGCGACGTCGAGGGCGCCCTTGCGGCGCGTCAGCTCGCGGGCCTTGCGCGCCGCCTCGCGGGCGGCGGCGGCCTCGATCACCTTGCCGACGATGGTGCGGGCCTCGGCCGGATGCTCCTCGAACCAAGCGCCGAGGCCTTCGCTGATGATGCCTTCGACAGCCGGACGGACCTCGGAGGAAACCAGCTTGTCCTTGGTCTGCGAGGAGAATTTGGGGTCCGGCACCTTGACGGACAGCACCGCGGTCAGGCCTTCCCTGGCATCATCGCCGGTCAGCGCCACCTTCTCCTTCCGGGCAAGGCCGCTCTCATTGGCATAGGCGTTGACGACGCGGGTCAGGGCGGCGCGGAAGCCGGCGAGATGGGTGCCGCCATCGCGCTGGGGAATGTTGTTGGTGAAGCACAGCACCGTCTCGTGATAGCTGTCGTTCCACCACAGGGCGCATTCGACGGCGATGCCGTCGCGCTCGCTGCGGATGGTGACCGGATCGGAGATCAGCCGGTTCTTGGCGCGGTCGAGCCAGACGACGAAAGCCTCGACGCCGCCGACATAATGCATGGTCTGCTCGCGCGGCTCGACACCGCGCAGATCGGTGAGGGTGATCGAGACGCCGGAATTGAGATAGGCGAGCTCGCGCAGGCGGTGCTCGAGCGTCGGATAGTCGAACTCGGTCTTGCTGAATGTCTGGGGCGAGGGCAGGAAGGTCACCTCGGTGCCAGCGCGCCCGTGAGCATCCCCGACCACCCGCAGCGGCGCATCCGGGTCGCCGTTGGTGAAGCTCATCGCGTGCTCCTTGCCATCGCGGAAGATCCTGAGCTTCAGGACCGATGACAGGGCATTGACGACCGAGACGCCGACACCGTGCAAGCCGCCCGAGACCTTGTAGGAGTTCTGGTCGAATTTGCCGCCGGCATGAAGCTGGGTCATGATGACCTCGGCGGCGGAAACGCCCTCGCTCGGATGGATGTCGGTCGGGATGCCGCGCCCATTGTCGCAGACGGTGCAGGAGCCATCGGCATTGAGGGTGACGGTGACGCGGTCGGCATGGCCGGCGAGCGCCTCGTCGATGGCGTTGTCGACGACCTCATACACCATATGGTGAAGTCCCGAGCCGTCATCGGTGTCGCCGATATACATGCCCGGGCGCTTGCGCACGGCATCGAGACCCTTGAGGACCTTGATGGCGTCGGCGCCATAGCCGGCGGCCGGGCTCACGGTGGACGATTCGCTATCTGTCATTCGGTCGGGCACGGGCAACTCATGGGCAATTTGTCGAAGGTGACAGCTGGCCAGCCTCGATGTGCAGGAACGCGGCATCGGTGCGGGCGGCGGCAAACAGCAGCTCGTCGGTGCCAGTCATGAAGGCCTGGGCACCAAGCTCGCGAAGCTCGGCGAAGAGCCCGGCGCGGCGCTCGGCGTCGAGATGGGCAGCGACCTCATCGAGCAGGAGCAGCGGCGCAAAGCCCTGGAAATTGTCGCGCACCGCGCGGGCATGGGCGAGGATCATGCCGATCAGCAGGGCCTTCTGCTCGCCGGTGGAGCAGCTCTCGGCGGCGATGTTCTTCGGCCCATGGGTCACCAGGAACTCGCTGCGATGGGGACCGTCAAGGGTCCTGCCGGCCGCCTGATCGAGGCGGCGGCCATCCTGCAGAATTTGGCGGTAGGCATCCTCCGCCTGGACCGCCGGGGCGCTCCGGACATCGTCCTCGATGCGGCCCTGCACGGCGACCATGACCCAGGGAAACGCCCCGCCGAACCGCGCCGTCAGGGTCTGCCCGACATAGGCGGTGAGGGCATCGAGAGCGCTGACCCGGGCGGCGGCCAGCGCCACCGCCGATTCCGCCATCTGACTCTCCACCGCGGCGAGCCAGCGCGGGTCGAGCGGCAGCTCGGCGAGGAGGCGGTTGCGCTCGCGCATGGCGCGCTCGAACTGGCCGACCCGCACCGCATGGGCCGGGTCAAAGGCGGTGACGAGCCCGTCGAGAAAGCGCCGCCGATCGCCGGGAGGGCCGGCGAACAGCCGGTCCATTGCCGGCGTCAACCAAAGGATCCTGGCATGCTGGGCGAGGGCACCCGAGCCCTTGCAGAGGCGGCCGGCGAGCTTGACCTGACGCTGGCCCGGCGCGTGGTCCGCCGCCGGCTCGGCGTGGAAGGCGGTGCCGGCGGCGATGCGCCCTTCCGGACCGTCAATATCGGCCGCGACGGCAAAGCCCAAGGCGCCGCGGCGGATCAGCTCGTCGAACGGCACGCCGCGCAGGCCGCGGCCGGGCGCCAGCAGCGAGACTGCCTCGAGCAGGTTGGTCTTGCCGGCGCCGTTCGGGCCGGTCAAAACCACCGGCATGCCGCCAGTGTCGAGCCGGAGCGCGGCATAGTTCCGGAAGTCCGTCAGGGTCAAACGGCCAAGCCGAACGGCAGGCCGCGCGACGTCGGCCCGAGCGCTGCCGCCAGAGGCTTCAAAACGATAGCCAGAGATCGCTGTCACACCACGAGATATGGCCCTCAAACCGCTGTCGGGCAAGCAAAATAGGCGCCTTTTGGGGGTGTTGCGACAGCGCCTCACGATATCGGTGGCAGTGGGAGGAGCTCACACCCGCATCGGCATCAGAACATAGAGGGCGCGGTCGTCCTCGAGGTCGCTGATGATGGTCGGGGAGCCGGCATCCGCCAGGCGGAAACTGGCCGATTCGCCCTTGACCTGGCCGGCAATGTCGAGGAGGTAGCGCGAGTTGAAGCCGATATCGAGGGGATCGGCCTGATAGTCGGCAACGATCTCCTCCTCGGCAGACCCCGATTCGGGATTGTTGACCGACAGAATCAGGCGGCCGCTCGCGATGTTGAGCTTCACGGCGCGGCCTTTTTCGCTGGAAATGGTCGAGACCCGGTCCACCGCCTCGGCAAAAAGCTTGGTGTCGACCGCAAGCACCTTGTCATTGTGGCGGGGAATTACCCGCTCATAATCCGGGAAGGTGCCGTCGATCAGCTTCGAGGTGAGCACCAGGCCGTCGAAACGGAACTGGATCTTGGCGCTCGACAGGGCGATCTCGACCTCGCCGGCGAGATCCTCAATGAGCTTGGAGAGCTCGAGCACCGTCTTGCGGGGAACGATGACGCCAGGCATGCCGGCAGCCCCGCCAGGGCGCGGGATCTCGGCCTGGGCCAGCCGGTGGCCGTCGGTTGCAACCGCGCGCAGGCGCTCGCCGCCGGGGCTCGCGACCTCGTGCAGGTAGATGCCATTGAGGTAGTAGCGGGTCTCCTCGGTGGAGATGGCGAATTTGGTCTTCTCGATGAGGCCCTTGAGATCGCTGGCGCCCATCGAGAAGCGGTGCGACAGATCGCCCGCCGTCATATCGGGGAAATCCTCGGCCGGCAGCGACTGCAGGGTGAAGCGAGACCGGCCGGAATGGAGCGACAAGCGCTTGTCGTCCGGACCCTGGACGATCTCGACCTGGGTGCCGTCGGGAAGCTTGCGGACGATGTCGTGCAGCATGTGCGCCGGCACCGTGGTGGCGCCCTCGCGGGCGATGTCGCCGCCGAGGGATTCCACGACCTCGACGTCGAGATCGGTGGCCGTCAGCCTGATCTTGCCGCCTTTGGCCTGCAGCAAGATATTGGACAGAATGGGAATTGTGTTGCGGCGCTCGACCACCGACTGGACGTGGTTGAGCGACTTCAAAAACTGGGAACGCTCGACGACTATTCGCATCCTCACCCTCGGTGCCTGCAACGGAAGATTGGCGCGGAAAGACCCCGGAAGCAAGGACTTCCGGGGTAAGTCAGGGAGGATCCGTGGATGCTGGATGACGTCGGGACAGTCCCTGCGACGCCGCGTCCTCGCGCCTATTGATGCTCGATCAGGCGCATGAGCAGAGCGACCTCGCGGGCGAGCCGGTCGTCGGACTGCATCAGCTCCTCGATCTTGCGCACCGCATGAAGGACGGTGGAATGGTCGCGGCCGCCGAAACGCCGGCCGATTTCCGGCAGCGAGCGCGAGGTCAGCTTCTTGGCGAGATACATGCCGACCTGGCGGGGCCGGACGATCGACTGGGCGCGGCGCGGCGACAGGAGATCGGCGCGGGCGACGTTGTAGTGGCGCCCCACCACCTTGAGGATGTCGTCAATGCGGACGCGGGCGGGCTCGGCGGCTTGAGCGAGATCGCGCAGCGCCAGCGCGGCCAGCTCGATGGTGACCGGCGAACGGGTCAGCTCATGGCGGGCGATGACCCGGTTCAGCGCACCTTCGAGCTCGCGCCCGCCGCCGGTGATGCGGTTGGCGATGAACTCGACGACGTCGTCGCCGAGCTGGAGCGAGGTGTCCTTGCGGCGAGCATCGGTGAGGCGCGCCTTGAGGATGTCGCGGCGCAGCTCGAGCTCCGGTCCCTCGATGTCGACGACCAGGCCACCGGCAAGGCGCGAGCGCATGCGCTGGTCGATGCTCTCGAGCTGGGCCGGCGGCACATCGGCGGCGACGATCACCTGGCGCTTGGAGTCAACCAGCGAATTGAAGGTGTGATAGAACTCCTGCTGCATCGACTTGCCTTGCAGGAACTGCAGATCATCGATGATGAGCACATCGACGCTCTGGAAATAGTCCTTGAAGCTCAGCACGTCGCGCGCCTTGAGGGCGGCGAGGAAGTGATACATGAAGCGCTCGGCGGTGATGAACACCACGTTGCGGCCGGGAGCGCGCTGGCGCACGCGCCACGACACGGCATTGAGCAGATGAGTCTTGCCGAGCCCCGCAGCGGAGTGAATGAACAGCGGATTGAAGTTGAGCGGCTGGCCGCCGGGTGCCTCGGCGATGCGCATGGCGGCGGCATGGGCGAGCGCATTGGAGCGGCCGACCACGAAGGTCTCGAAGGTCAGCGAATGATCGAGCGGCGAACCGCGGTCGCCGGTCCTCTCGCTGCTGCGATCGGCGCGATCGCGATAGGTGCCAAAGCCCTGATCGGCGCCGTCATGGCGCGGCGCGCTGTCGCGGCCGAGGCTGCGGGCGGCGTTGCCGAAAGCCGTTTGCGGCCGCTCCTGCGGCAGGGCGCGGACCGGCAGGCCGCGGGTGCGGACCTGAACGCAGAGCGCCGTGATGGTGCCGAGCTCGGCCTCGCAGGCATGGGCAAGAGTGTCGGAATAATGGCTGACGATCCAATTGCGCAGGAAACGCGTCGGCAGAGACACGACGAGCCTTCCATCCTGGAACTGCTCGATGTCCATGCGGGCAAACCAGCTCGAATAGAGATCTTCACCGAGGCTCGAGCGCAGCCGCTGGGAAATGCGCTCCCACTGCGCCGAGAAATCGGTCGGGGCGGTTCGGACCGCCGCCGCTGCGGCCGAACCATCCCGCTGCACCGCCTCGTTCTGGAAGTATACGCCATCCATTTTTGTTGTCTCCCGTCCCATAAGAGCTCCGAGTTTCCGGTGTGCGACCGGCAAGGCGCCGGACTGCCCGACTCAAGCTCACAGACACCCCTGCACGACCCTTGGAGTGCAACTGCCTCCAAGCGTACTTCGCCCCCTCCTTGTGCCCCGCAGGAGACGCGCTGCCCCGCCTCGGCTTGTGCGAAGGACAAGACTTGCCCCTCACCGCGCACGAGCGCAGTGCAACGAGTTACGCCGAACCAACCAGGAAAACGCGCCCGGCTTGTCGATGCTATTTGTTGATTGCGCGGTCGCTTGAGCGGATATCCAAGGAAGCCCCGATCCGCCTGCTACACTGACCCACGCCGTACGCCAAACGCCCCGTTACCCGTGCAGTCATCTTGTTGCCGTCTTGATGCTGCTTGTCGTTATGGCATCGCCTCTCCGGTCGATGCCCAAAGACCTTACACAGGCGCTTTCCGAGGCACAACAGTCTCGCCACGGTTCCTCCGTATACGGAGCTTTCTTCCGTTGCAGAAAAACCCCAGCGGTCGAGGGCGGCGAAGCCAACCCGTTGAAGCACCAACACGATTCCATCGAGGCGAATGTGACGGCCGGCGCAACCGTTAGACGATTATGGAAGAGTGATGGAAAAGCTTTGTCGGCACCCGGTTGGTGCGATCATCACGCTTCTGACAGGTCGGTCCCAAACTTCTGAAATTCCGGGAAATTTTCTGCCAGTTTTTTGCTCCAACAGCATCTGGGCAACAACAAGCCCGCCCCCCAGGCGGGGGACGGGCTTGCGGAAGCTGTGCTTATCCGGTGGGTCGTCGTCAACCGGACATGGATTTGACACGTTTGGTGAGCCGCGAGACCTTGCGCGCGGCGGCATTCTTGTGAATCACCTTCTTCCGCGCGCCCCGCATCAGTTCGGGCTGCGCCTCTTTGAGGGCGGCGCTGGCAGCCGCCCGATCGCCCTTGGCGATCGCCTCCTCGACCTTGCGGACGTAGCTCCGCACGCGGCTTCGGCGGGCCTTGTTGACCTCGGTTCGCCGCACCGCCTGGCGAGCGGCCTTCTTTGCCGATCTCGTATTCGCCATATCCTCAACTTTCCTTGTGGGGTGGCGGGCTTATATCCGAGCCTCCAGACAGCG
>Ga0209382_10004267_pt1 | contig 19194 bp, 19 predicted proteins | sample SoiMetdeltSBSDD5_FD_187599 | JGI IMG/M metagenome (GOLD analysis project Ga0209382, IMG submission 187599) | Bulk soil microbial communities from a Populus tree surrounding site in Tennessee, USA - Soil MetaG P. deltoides SBSDD5 (SPAdes) (version 2) | ecosystem: Environmental > Terrestrial >... | reverse complement strand
TCGACGACGACGACCTGGTCGAGCGCGAGCACCTCGCGACCCTCGTCGCCCTCGTCTCCGCGGCCGGGGTGCGCGCGGCCTACACCGACGCCGCGGTCGGCGTCTACGAGCTCGACGGAGGGGCGGGCGGCGGCTGGCGGCGGGTGGAGCGGCGGCTTCCGTACAGTCGCGACTTCGACCCCGACCTGCTGCTGCTCGACAACTACATCCCGCTGCACACGTTGATGGTCGAACGCGACCTGCTGCGGGCGGCGGGGCCGTTCGATCCGGCCCTCCTGTTCTTCGAGGACTGGGACCTGCTCATCCGCCTCGCCGCGTTGACGCCCTTCCACCACCTCGCCCAGGTGACGTGCGAATACCGCCACTTCCGCGGCGGCGGTCACGTGCTCGGCGAGCGGCCCCGCGAACGACCCGACTTCCTGGCGATGAAGCGGCGCGTTCTCGAGCGCCACCGGGAGAAGCTCACCGAAGACGCGCTCGCGCGCGCCGTCGATCGTCTGCGTGGAGAGGCAGTCGAGGCGGGCGAGGCGGCCGCCGAGGCTCGTTCCTCAGCGCTGCGCGAGGCGGAGGCTCGCCGCGCCGGCGACGACGCGCGCATCGCCGCCGAACGGGCCCGCGTGGCTGCCGAGGAGACGATGCACCGCCACCACGGCGAGGCGGTCGCCCTGCGCGCCGAGCTCGAGCGCGTGCGTGCCGACGGCGACCGCCTCCTCGCCGGCGTGCAGGCGCAGGGGGAGGAGCTCCAGCGTCTCTTCGAGGTGGAACGCGAGCTGCGGCGGTTGGTCGCCGACCAGGACGCCCACCTGGCGCGCTGCTATGCCGAGATCGAGCGGCTCAACCGGCTGCACGACGCCATGCGCGCGACGCGCGCCTGGCGCGCCCACGAGTGGTGGCAGAGCAAGGCGCCGGGGCGCGGCCGATGACGCGGGTGGCCCTGCTCTCGAGCGAGCCGGTGCGCGAGCGCATGGCGGGCATCGGGATCCGCTATCTCGAGCTGGCGCGGCGGCTGCCGCGGCCGGGGATCGAAGTGGTGCTCCTCTCGCCGGCCGCCGTCGCCGAGGTGCCCGCGGTTCCCGGCGAGGTGCGGACCTTCGAGCGGGGACGCCTGCGCGAGCTCGTCGCCGACTGCGACGCGGCCGTGGCGCAGGGGCAGCTCGCCAACGACCTCGTGCTCGCCTGCCCGGAGCTGCCGACCGCGATCGACCTCTACGACCCCTGGCTCGTCGAGAACGCGCACTACCTCGAGACGCTCGGCCTCGACCCCTGGCGCAACGACCACGCGACCTGGGTGTTGCAACTGTCGCGTGCCGACGTCGTGCTCTGCTCGGCGGAGGAGCAGCGCCTCTACTACCTCGGGTTCCTGACCGCCCTCGGCCGCGTCAACCCCGAGCGGCTCGCCGCCGACCCCGACCTCGCGCGCCTCGTGCTCGAGGTCCCGTTCGGAGTGCCCGAGGAGCTGCCGCCGCACCAGCCGTTGCTTCCCGCGCGGCAGGGCGGCGAGCGGCGCATCCTCTTCGGGGGCCTCTACGACTGGTACGACCCCTTCACCCTGCTCACCGCGCTCGAGCGGCTCGACGACGTGCCCTGGGAGCTCCACCTCGTCCGCAACCCCAATGCGGCGGAGACTCCGCAGGCCCTGCTCGCCCGCGTCGAGGAGCGGTGCCGTGCCCGTGGCTGGTGGGGCGGGCGCGTCCGCGCCCTCGACTGGGTCCCCGCGGCGCGGCGATTCGACCTCCTTCGCGACGTCGACGTCCTCTGCTCGCCGCACTTGCCGGCGCTCGAGACGCGGCTCTCTCTCCGCACCCGGTTCCTCGACGCCCTTGCCGCCGGCTGCCCGGTGGTGGTCACCGAGGGTGGCACCGTGGCGCGGCTCGTGCGGCAGCACGACGCGGGCTGGCTGGTGCCGCCCGGCGACTCGGCCGCGCTCCTCGAGGCGCTGCGCGCCGCGCTCGGCGACGAGGGCGAGCGCGATCGCCGCCGCGCCGCCGGCCGTCGTCTCGCCGCCGGCTTCGCCTGGGAGCGCGTCCTCGCGCCGCTCGTCGCCTTCTGTCGCGAGCCGTGGCGCGACCCGACCCGCGACCGCTTCGCGTTCCGCCCGCCGACGGTGGCGCCGGCGGACAACCTCGGGTTCCGACTGCGCCGCCGCCTGCGGCGCGCCCTCGCCTCGGAGAGCTGATGGGCGCCGGAAGCTCGCCGCGCGTCGCCGTCCTCGTCCCGAGCTGGAACGGGCGTGCGCACCTCGAGACCTGCCTCGACGCGCTCGCCGCCCAACGGGCGCCCGGAGTCCCCTGGGAGACGTGGGTCTTCGACAACGGCTCGACCGACGGCACCGCGGAGTGGCTGGCGCGAGCCCATCCGCGCGTGCGCCTGCTGAAGAGCGACCGCAACCTCGGCTTCGCGGCGGCGGTCAATCGCCTCGCCGAAGCCGCCGACGCCGAGCACCTCGCATTCCTCAACAACGACACGCGGCCGCGCCCCGAGTGGCTGGGCGAGCTCGTGTCGGCGCTGGCGAGCGCCCCGGCCGACGTCGCCGCGGTGTCGGGTTGCATCCTCGACTGGGAGGGTGAGCGGCTCGATTTCGGCCGCGGCGTCGTCACCTTCGACGGACACGCCTTCCAGCTCGACTACCGCCGCCCGCTGGCGATCGCGCGCGTACCCGCCGCCGGCGAGGAGCTGCCGTTCGCGTGCGGCGGCAACCTGCTGGTGAAGCGCCAGCGTTTCCTCGACGCGGGCGGCTTCGACCCCACCTATTTCGCCTACTACGAAGACGTCGACCTCGGGTGGCGCCTCCTGGCGAGCGGTCAGCGCGTGCTGGCCGCTCCGCGCGCCGTCGTGCACCACCGGTCGGGCGCGACGAGCGAGCTGCTCGGCCTCTACCGGCGCGGCTTTCTCTTCGAGCGCAACGCCTTTCTCACCGTCTACAAGAACCTCGACGAGGAGCTCTGGCCGCGGCTCATGCCGGTGGTGATGCTCACGCTCATGGCCCGCAGCCAGCACCTCCTCGCGCGCGCCAACCCCGGAGGGGAGCTGCTCGCGACGGACCCCTACGCCTCGGCACCTGGGCCGACGCCGGTGCCCGAGCCCGCCGCGAGCGGCGGGCGCTTCGGCAACTTGCGCCGCGGCGACCTCGCCGGCGCGTGGAGGAGCCTGCAACGCCGGCTCGCCCGCTTCGCCGCCGCTCCCGCCGCCGAGGCGAACGGCGCGCGCCCGCCGGTGCTCTCCGACGAGCGCACCGTGGCGCAGCTGCAGGCTCTCTCGTCGCTGCTCGGCAACCTCGACGGCGCTGCGGAGCGACGGCGCGCCGCGCAGGCCGCGCGTCGCGTCCCCGACCGCGAGCTGCTCGCGCGTTTCCCGCTCTGGGTGGTGCCGACCTACCCGGGCGACGAGGCGCTCTTCGCCTCGCCCGGATTCAAGAGCTGGTTGCCCGCCGACGTGCCGCTGGTGGCGTCGACGCTCGCCGAGGTCATGGAGTGGTAGTGGCCGGCTCCTCGTCGAGCAGCACCGCCGTGCCGTAGGCGAGCAGCTCCGCCGCGCCTTCCATCATCTCGGAGGTCTGGAAGCGGAGGCCGACGACGGCGTCGGCGCCGAGGCTCTCCGCCTCCTCGCTCAGCCGGTCGAGCGCCTGCTCGCGGGCCTCGGCGAAGAGCTTGGTGTATTCGTGGACCTCGCCGCCGACCATGTTGCGCATGAAAGCGGTGACGTCTTTGCCGATGTCGCGCGCGCGAACAGTACCGCCGCGGACGAGCCCGAGCGTCTTGACGATGCGCCGGCCGGCGATCGTTTCGGTGGTGGCGAGGATCACTTCTGCACCCGCCGATAGCGGTCGTGCCGCATCTCCTCGAGTCGGTCGAGGAGCACCGACAGCAGGAGCAGCGCGAAGCCGGCGACGGCGCCGGCGATCGCCACGCGCTCCCACATCGGCACCGGCGCGTGGAGGAGCTCGACGAGCCCGGTGGCCAGTACCACTGCCAGCCACACCACGACGAGCGTCCAGCCACCCAGCCGCAGCGCACGGCTGCCGGCCGTGTGCGGCAGCTCCCCCCACTGATCGTCGGCGGGTAGCGCGAAGGCGGTGCTCTGCGCGGCGCCTCGCACCGCCGCCATCTCCGCCAGCTCGGCGCGGCACGCGGCGCAGGTCTCGAGGTGCAGCGTGACGAGCTGCCGCTCGCGCTGCGTGAGCGCGGCGTCGAGGTAGCCCGACAGCATCGACTCGTCGAAGCGACGCCCGCAGGGCGCGCTCATGGCTCCGCCCCCGACGCTCCGCTGCCGGACACCGGCGGCAACGCTCCCGCGGCGCGCAGGGCGGCGCCGAGCGACTTGCGGGCGCGGTGCAGGCGCGACATCACGGTACCGCGGGGGACCCGCAGCACCGCGGCGATCTCCTGGTACGAGAGGTCCTGGTAGTCGCGCAGCACGAGGATCTCCCGGTGCTCGGGCGCCAGCTCGCCGAGGGCGCTGAACACCTGGCGCCTCAGCTCGGCGCGTTCGGCGTCGCGAGCGGGGTCGGCCGTGCCGTCGACGAGCTCGGGGCGCCAGCGATCGGGCTCGGCGTCGAGCGGCTCGGCGCGGCGGACGCGGCTCCGGCGCATGAGGTCGCGGCACCGATTGCGGACGATCGAGTAGAGCCACGGCCGCACGGGCTGCTCGGGCCGGAAGCGGTCGAGCGTCGTGAAGAACCGCATGAGAGCGTCCTGGGTGGCGTCGAGCGCATCGTCGCGGTTGCCGAGCAGCTGCAACGCCAGGAGGTAGGCGGCCTTGCGGTGCGTCACGGCAAGCTCCTCGCGGGCGGCGGCGTCGCCCTTGCGGGCGCGGTGTACGAGCTCGCGCTCGGCCAGATCGTGCTCGGACAGGGGAAAGCCATCCCGATCCTGTCGTGGGTCGGCGCGGGGAGCGACGAGGGAGCCGAGCGGAGAGAGGGCCATCGCGGTGTCCACGAATCATGCCCTACGCAGGCGCCGGGCGGGTAATTCCCGCCCTTGGCCCCCTCGTCTCACCCTTGACCCACTCGCGGTCGGCCCCTACGCTCCTCCCATGCCCGCAGTCTCGGTGGTGATCCCCACCCACCAGCGCATGGACGTGCTGCCGGAGGTCCTCTCCTCCCTCGCCGGGCAGCGGCACGCTCCTCCCTTCGAGGTGGTGGTGGTCGACGACGGCTCGGGCGACGCCACGGCCGCGTTTCTCGGCGCCTACCGTGGCCCGCTCGAGCTGAGGGTGCTGCGGCAAACCAACCAGGGACCCGCCGCGGCGCGCAACGCGGGCGTGGCGGCGGCCGCCGGCGAGCTCGTCGCCTTCCTCGGCGACGACACCGTGCCGGCCTCCGATTGGCTGGCGACGCACGCCGCCGCGCACGCCGCGCGCCGCGGTCGCGAGCCCCTTGCGGTGCTCGGCTACACCGGCTGGCACCCGCGGATGCGCACGACTCCGTTCCTGCGCTACATCAACGAGCACGGCCTGCAGTTCGGCTACGCGCTCATCGACCAGCCGGAGAAGGTGCCCTTCAACTTCTTCTACACCTCCAACGTCTCGCTGCCGCGGGAGCTTCTCCTCGAGGAGCCTTTCGATCTCGGTTTTCCGCATGCCGCCTGGGAGGACGTCGAGCTCTCCTACCGTCTCCACCGTCGCGGCCTGACGATGGTGTACGAGCCGGCGGCGCGGACGGCGCACTTGCACCCCACCGACTTCACCCGCTTCAGCAGTCGACAGGAGAAGGCCGGCGAGTCGGCGGTCGTCTTCTTTCGCAGACACCCGGAGCTCGGCGGCTTCCTCGGCCTCTCGCCGGAGGGTCCACCGGCGCTCCCCGATGGGCCGCGGCACCGACTCCGCGAGGGGATGGTTCGGGCCTTGCAAAATCTGCCGGTGCGCACACCGAGACTGTGGGATGAAACCCTTCGCCACTACTACATCCGAGGGCTATGGCGCGGCTGGAAGCGGATGGGCGAAGGTCCCCACGAGGAGAGCTAAGACCATGTGCAGCTGGAGGTTTTCGACGAGCCGGATGGGCGGATGGGTGCTGGCGGCGGCAACGTTTGCCCTGGCGATCTCTATTGCCCGGCCAGCGGCGGCCGGTCGCGCGGCGTCCACGCGGAGTGACGGCCCCGTCTCCCACGGGGGGACGGCCTCGGGGACGGCAACGAGCGGTTCGAGCGGGTCCAGCTCGAGCTCGGGGAGCTCGAGCAGCGGCAGCAGCAGCAGCGGCGGCTGGAGCGACAGCGGGCGCCACGCGGTCCCGCGCACGAGCGGCGTGCCCACCAAGCCGGGTCGCGACGACGGCGAGCCGCGTACCGGTCCGAGCAACGACGACGGCCGCACGGCGGTCGAGAGCCCGGGCGGCGGTGAGCAGGGCCGTCGCCAGGCCCACCGGGGCGGTGGCGGCGGCCGTCACGGCGGCCACCGGGGTGGTCGCGTCTTCGTCGGCGGCGGCTGGTGGGATCCCTGGTACTACGACTCCTATGGCTGGGGCTGGGGCTGGCACAGCTGGTGGTGGCCCTGGGGCCCCGCCAGCGTGATGTACGACCGGCCCTACCACGGCGGTCGGGGCAGCGGCTACGGCGCGCTGGATCTCGATGTCTGGCCCGGCGACGCGGAGATCTACGTCGACGGCGATCGAGTGGGCACGGCCGACGACTTCGACGGCTTCCCGACCTACCTCTGGCTGCCACGCGGCACCTACGACGTCGTCATCTATCTGCCCGGCTTCACGACCCTCGCCCGGCAGTATTCGATCTACGACGGCCTAGTCATTGACGTCGAGGACCGCCTGCAGCGAGGCGAGGCTGTGCGCCCTGAGGACCTGCCGTCGCGCTCGACGGTGAATCGCGAGGAGCGGATGCGCCGCAACACCGAGCGCGAGGACTCCGTGCGCCGCCACGACGAGTGGCGCCAGCGTCAGGCGGAGCGAGACGAGGCGGAGGACGGACGCCAGGCGCCCGCGTCGCCCGATCTGGGCTCGGCGCCCGATCGCGCCACCGGCAGCGCGGCGCGGCTCCACCTCACGGTGAGCCCCAACGACGCCTCGATCTACCTCGACGGCAACTTCCTCGGCACCGCCAGCGAGCTCGAGCAGCTCTCCGCGGGCCTGGTCGTCACGCCGGGCAGTCACCGCCTCGAGGTCGTGCGCCCCGGCTACCAGGCCGAGGAGCGCGACTTCTCGAGCTCGCCCGGCGAGGACGTCCAGCTCGAGGTGGACCTCGACGAGGATTGACCCGACCGCATCAGCCCCCGCCCGCGCGGGCGGGGGCGCCACCTCGGCCTGAGCCCATCTAGGCCGGCACCACGCGTACAGGGAAGGAGCCCCAGCGCGCCGAGGCCAGGGCGTTCCCGAGATCCGCATCCCCGGCATAGCGACGGGCGGGGATGAGGCGGCAGGGGACGTTCAGGGTTGTGGTCCCTGCGAGCGGGAACGGGGAGAGGCTCAGGCCTTCCTCCGTGAAGCTGCCGCGGAAACCATGACACTCGAACGGTTCGATCCAGGCATTGCAGGCGACGAGCGAGAGACGGTCGGCGAGGTCGAGCCACCGGTAGTCGGCGGCGAGCTCGGAGCGCTCCAGGCCGCACCGGGGGAGCAGCTCGTCCCGGCGCTCGGCGAGGCGCGGGAGGAGCTCGCGCCAGCCCGGCCGCTCCGACTCGCCGGCAAAGAGGCTCAAGGCATGTTCGGTGGTCAGCAGGGCGGCGTAGGGGTCGGCGTCGGCGTAGCGGCCGGTGCCGCGATCCCAGACCTCGAGGCGCAAGCTGGGCGGCAAGTCGATGAAGGTGTGCGGAAGGCCGGTTCCCGGGTCGACGGGAGGGGCGGCGTCGAGCTCGCGCCAGCCGTTGTCGTGCAGCCGGGTGGCCCGCAGCAGGTCCCGGCGCCGAGGGTGGGAGACGAGCTCCGGAAGGCGGAACAGCGACAGAAGCTCGGCGGCGAAGGAGGCGTGATCGGGCTGGGTGACCAGCCGCAGGCGCTCCCCCTCTGCGCGCACGAGCATGGTGGGCGATCTTAGCGACGATGACCAACCCCCGTCCCGCCGATCCGCGGGGCAGGGGGTACAATGACCCGACACCCCAAGGGAGGACCTAACGTGCGAAAGAGTCTCGTGGCAGTCCTGTGCTTCGCTCTGCTCGTCGGCGCCGTTGCGACGCTGCAGGCGGCGTCGTCCACCAAGCCGCGCATCGCGGTGCTCGAGTTCAAGAACAAGGCGGACAACCAGTGGTGGTACCACGGTGGCGCCACGGCCGCCCAAGACGTCTTCGTCACGGAGCTGGTCAAGAGCGGCAAGTTCCGCGTCATCGATCGCGAGCAGCTCGCGGCCCTGATGCAGGAGAAGAACCTCGCCCTCTCCGGCGACATCGACCCCAAGACCGCCGTCCGGGCCGGCAAGCTCCTCGGCGTCGAGTACTTCCTCACCGGCGCGGTGACCGAATACGGCACCACCAGCCACAGCGTCGATACCCCGGGTGGCGTCGCACGCGGCCACTGGATCCCCGGCGTCAGCGTCGGCAAGAACAGCTTCGTGGCGGCGATGAACGCGCGCGTCATCGACACCGAGACCGGCGAGATCCTCTGGGCCGACGAGGGCCGTGGTGAAGAGGGCAACGCGCGCGTGCGCGTCGGTGGCTTCGGCGGCGGCGTCGACAACGACGAGCGGATGTTCGACAAGGTGCTGAAGCCGGTCATCCAGCAGCTCGTGGCGAGCCTCAAGGCCGCCGACCTGTAGCCCTGGGCGATTCGGTGTCCCGCTCGCGAGCGATCGCGCGGGCTGACAAATGAAACGGCGGCCGACCCCGGCCGCCGTTTTCGTTTGGCGCTCGCCGTCGGCGCAGGGTGGTCTAACCGAACGCCCGGCTCGCGACGTCGACGACCGCAGCGGCGATCGCCTCGGGCACCTCCTCCTGCAGGAAGTGCCCTCCGCTCGTGCGCGTCACGGGCGCAGCCGGGAGCATCCGCGAGAGCCGGCCGAGGGCGCGGGCAAGCACCGGGTCGCGCTCCCCCCAGACGATCGCCGCCGGACCGCGAAACGACTCGACGAACCCCTGGCAGCGGTGCAGCGGCTCGATCGATGCGTGATCCTGCGAGGTCGGCACCATGCGCGCCATGGCGAGCGGCGCCGCGTTGTTGCGGTAGCCGGCGAGCGGCCAGCGGTAGGCCCGCGCCACGTCGCCGCGGATGCTCGCCGGGTCCCCCTGCGCGCGGTGGAGCGCCCGCTGCGGATAGCCGAGGAAGCGGAACGCCAGCGTCGACAGGAGCGGCAGGTTGGCGAAACGGTGAAACGCCGTCGGCCGCGAGCCCGGCCGCGGCGGACCGGCGACGGTGTTGAGCAGAACCAGCCCGCGCGCCCGCTCGGGACGGTTCGCCAGCATGCGCAACCCGATCGGCCCGCCCCAGTCGTGCCCCACGAAGACGAAGGCTCCGAGCCCGAGCGCCTCCACCAGCCGCTCCAGCCAGAGCGCGTGACCGTCGAGAGTGTGGAGACGCGGATCGCGGGGCTTGTCGGAGAGGCCGAGCCCGACGAGATCGGGGAGGACGATGCGCAGCCGGTGGTTCCCCAGCGCCGCCACGACTCGCCGCCAGAGGTAGCCCCAGGTCGGGTTGCCGTGCAGCATCAACACCGCCGGTCCGTCGCCGGCGCTCATGACGTGCATCCGTCGCCCGCCGACGTCGACCAGGGCGCGCGCAAAGGGAAGCTGGTCGGCGAGCCAGTCGGGGAGCGGCGGCGCGGCTATGGCCTCGGCCGCCACGCGCCTACTGGCCTGCCACTAGTTGATGTCCCCGACCTCGAGCAGGTTCTTCACCGACTTGACGCCGGAGGTCTCGCGCGCGATGCGCTCGGCGGTGTCCTTCTGCTCCTGCGTCTTGACGCGGCCCATGAGGCTCACCACGCCCTGCACGGTGTTGATGTCGACGTTGAACGGGTTGAGCTCGGAGCTGGCGGCAAGCTTCGACTTGACCCTCGCCGTGATGCCGCCGTCGTCGATCATCTCGCGCGTCGTCTGGTCGCCGACTTTCAGGTCGTTGATGACGCGACTCACGCCCTCGACGCTGCGCGCCTCGCGCTCGGCCTCGCTCCTGTCTTCGGCCTCGTCCACGAGGCCGGTCAGGTGCACGACGCCTTCGTTTACGGCGACGTCGATCTCGAACGGGTTGGTGTTGCCGTTCGTTGCCAGGCGGGCGATCACGAGGGTCTTGATGGCGGCGTCGTCGACCTGGGTGCCCACACTCTGCGTCGACGCGCACCCGCCGAGGACGAGCAGGGCGAGCGCCGCGGCCGCGTGGAAGCGGAGGCGCGGGCGCCCGGAATCCAGGGTGAAGTGGCTCATGGTGGTTCTCCTGAACGTCCTACGCAATTTGTAGAATTTACAGGCGCGGCGGCTGCCCTCAGACCTGGGCGTACTGGTTGAGGCGGTTGTAGAGGGTCTTGAGGCTGATCCCCAGGACCTCGGCGGTCACCTTCTTGTCCCCCTCGTATTGGTCGAGGGTGGCGAGGATGAGCCGCCGCTCGGCGTCCTCCAGCGAGGTGCCCACCTTGAGGTGGAGGTTGGGGCCGCCCGGCTGCGTCTCGCCGCCGAGCTCGCTCGGCAGACAGTCGGGAGTGATCTCCTGGTCGCCGAGGATGAAGGCCCGCTGGACGACGTTCTGCAGCTCGCGCACGTTGCCGGGCCAGTGGTGGCTGCGCAGGCGGTCCATGGTGTCGACGCGGAAGCGCTTGGACGCGCCCTCGCGCTTGTTCTGGATCTGCAGGAAGTAGTTCGCCAGGGTCTCGATGTCCCCCTCGCGCTCGCGCAGCGGCGGCAGCGTGATGGGGAAGACCTTGAGACGGTAGAAGAGGTCCTCGCGCAGCTTGCCGTCTTTGACCGCCTCGTCGGGCTGCCGGTTGGTGGCGGCGACGACGCGCACGTTGACTTCGACCTCGCGGTCGCCGCCGACGCGCATGATGCGTCCCGTCTCGAGCACGCGCAGCAGCTTGACCTGCAGCTCGATCGGCATCTCGGTTATCTCGTCGAGGAAAAGCGTGCCTCCCGACGCGCGCTCGAAGTAGCCGCGGTGCTGGCGCTGCGCGCCAGTGAAGCTCCCCTTTTCGTGACCGAACAGCTCGCTCTCGATGAGCGTCGGCGAGATGGCGCCGCAGTTGAGCGGCAGGTAAGGGCCCTTGCGCCGCTTCGACAGCCGGTGCACGGTCTCGGCGGCCAGCTCCTTGCCGGTGCCGCTCTCGCCGATCAAGAATGCCGTCGCTTCCGTCGGCGCCACCTTGTCGATGAGGTCGTAGACCCGCTGCATCGACGGCGAGGTGCCCACCATGGGGCCGAAGCGCCCGAGGTCGCGCAGCTCGGCGCGCAGCGAAGAGACCTCCTGCTTGAGCTCGCGCGTGTCCTTGACGCGCGCGAGGAGTGTCTTCAGCCGGCCGAGGTCGATGGGCTTGGTGAGGTAGTCGAAGGCGCCCAGGCGCAGCGCCTCGACGGCCGTCTCCACCGTCGCCTTGCCGGTGATGAGGATCACCTCGACGGTCGGCTCCTCCAGCAATTCCTGCAGCAGCTCGGTGCCGCGGCCGTCGGGCAACATGAGGTCGGACAGCACTACGTCCGGCAGGCGAGTGCCCAGCCGCTGCCGCGCTTGCGCGAGGTTGTCCGCGGTGGCGGTATCGAAGCCCTCCGCCTCGACCAGCTCGGCGAGCGCGGAAAGCGAATGTGCGTCGTCGTCGACTACGAGGGCATGCAACATCGTCAACTCCCTGGACCCGACAGCGGTAGTGAGAGCTCGAAGGTCGTCCCGTCCGGGCCGCTCTTGCCCGCCCGCAAGGTCCCCCCCTGCGCCTCGAACATCGAGCGCGCCACGTAGAGGCCGATGCCGGTCCCGCTCTCCTTCGTGGTGAAGTGCATGTCGAAGATGTGATCGCGCAGCTCCGGCGGGATGCCCGGCCCGGTGTCGCAGATCAACACCTGAGCGCTGGCGCCGTCGCGCTCGAGGGACATCGCCAGCGTGCCGCCCTCGGGCATGGCCTCGAGCGCGTTGATGGCGATGTTGAGCGCGGATTGCTTGATCTGATCGCGGAGAGCGAGGACCGTCACGGGTTCGTCGGGAACGCTCACCGCCACCTTCACGGCCTGCTGCCGTGCCTGCGGGAAGAGCAGCGCCTCGATCTCCTCGAGCACGCCGCGGAGGTCGAACGGCTCGGCCTTCTCCTCCGGCGGGGCGGTCTGCGCGAGGAGCACGTCGAGGGCCCGGCGCAGCCGCTGCAGCTCCTGCTCGATGACGTCCACCCACCGCTTCTGCTTGGGCTCCATCTCCTCGCGCCGCGGGGTCGCGGGATCGAGGGAGCGGCGGAGGAGCTCGAGGTTCAGCACCATGGCATTGAGCGGCGCGCGAAGGTCGTGGGCGACACCGCGGTAGACGCGGGTGAGCGCCCGCAACTGCGCCGCCATGCGGAGGTCGATCTCGATCGCATGCAGCAGCTCACGGTCGCGAAGTTGCACCAAGTGGCCGGCGGCTCCTTCCTCGTCGAGTGGATAGACCTGGCAGCGAACGCGGCGCGGCTTGTCCTGGCGAATGACTTCGAGGTCGGTCGGGGACCCGTTTGCCCGGTCTGAGGGCGTCTTCTGCAAGATTCCTTCCAGGGGGGCGAGGGCCCGCCGCCAGTCGGCGTCCCCCGCCTCGGCGGGGAGGCCGAGGAGGACCCGCGCCTGATCGCTCGCGAACTCCACCTGGCGGTCGGCGGAGAGCAGGACCAGGCCGACGTCCATCATGCCGGCCAGCCGCTGCAGGCGGCGGCCGGCGCGCAGGTTCCGGGCCCGTTCCTGCTTGAGCTCCCGTCCCAGCCGGCCCGCGACGGCGAGCGCCGGCTCCAGCTCCTGGGCGCCAGCGAGCTCCGCCGGCTCGCCGCCCGCGGCCCGTTCGAGCGCGGCCACGAGCTGCGCGTTGCGCCGCCGGAGCTGCAGGTGCGTGAGGTAGGAGGCGCCCGCGACCAGCACCAGGCCGCCCAGCGCACCGAGGTAGAGGCGCCGCTGCAGCGCCGCATAGAGGCGGGCGAGGCGCGAGGAATCGAGGCCGATCCGCAGGTATCCCACGAGCTCGCCGCGGCTCTCGAGCGGCATCGCCAGCACGTAGGACCGTCGCAGCCCGTGCCCGTGCTCGGAGAGCAGCAGCGGCTCGCGGCGCTCTCCGAACACCTGGATCGGCGGCGGCTGCCGCCGGCCGACGGCGCCGAAGTCACCACTCGCGAAGACCTCGCCCCGCACGTCGACCACCTCCAGCGAGCGCACCGTCGCCGAGCGGCGGGTGAGCTCGGAGATCTGGTTGAGCAGCCGGAAGCGGCCGTCGCGGTCGCCGTCGACGAGATCGGCGACGACCTGCTCGTCGAGGGCGGCCGCCACCTCCGACGCCACGAGGTGCGCCGTGTCGTCCATGATCGTGGCGGCGGCGGTGTCGAGCGCCTCCTTGGCCCACCAGGCGAGGGCCGCCACGACGAGCAGATAGAGGCCGAGCAGCAGCACCGCCCGCTGCAACGGCAGGCGCATGACCGTAGTGTGTCACGCGCCTGCCGGTGCTTCGGGCTGAGTGCCGGAGGGCCGAGTCAGAGGCGGCAGCCGAGCACGACCGCCGAGCCCTGCAGCGCCGCCGCAACCGCGGCTCGGGTGCCGTCCACCGCTAGCCGAGCCGACCAGAGGTCGGTGACTCCGGCGACCGCCAGCACGGTTTCCCAGTGTGCGCCGCTGTCGGTCGACTCGCGCAGCCTCAGCTCGCCGCCCTGGGGTGTGTAGCCGACGCCGAGCACCGCGACACCGTCGCGCGTGGAGGCCGCGTCCTGGGCGACGCTGGTCAGCCCGTCGGCGAGCTGGTAGGTGACCGTGCGCCACCGGCCGCGGGCGTTCTGCCAGCGCTCGACCCATTCGTAGTCGTCGGCGCCGCCGCCCCGCACACCGAGCCCGGCCACCATCAGGCGACCGTCGTCGTTCACCGCGATTCCCCGCGGGACGAGACCATAGGCGTTCGCCGTCAGCCGGAAGCGATCGAGTGTGCGCCAGAGGGCCGTGTTGCCGTCGCGCGGCATCGGGCGCGAACGGACGACCCACTCGTCGGGCGCGCCGTCGAGCTGGCCGGCGACGAGCAACGTGCCGTCGGGCGTGCGCTCGAAGTCGAATGGGATGACGTCGAAGACGCCGGTGACCCTGAAGTCGTCTTCCACCGAGAAGGCACCGATGCCGCGCAGCGCCGACTCGACGCGCCAGCCGATGCCGCCCGCGCCCGCGTAACCGTGGGCAACGTACAGGCGGCCGTCCGGGTCGCTGGCGAGGGCGCCGCCGGCGCTCAGCGTCCATGAGGTCTCCGCGCCCTCCCAGGTACCGGCCGCTCCGTCGCCGAAGCTGCGGCGGAGGACGAGCAGCGAGTTCCCCGTCCGCTGCTCCCACATCAGTGCGTATGCGTTGCCGTCGGCGTCGACGTGAAGGGCGCGCGCGCCCGTCTGCGCGGCGTCGGCCGGCAGGTAGCGGTCGACCGTTTCCCACGAGCCTCCACCCGCGGGCCGGCGGAGGATCACCGCCACCGATCGCGAGCTGTTGCTGACATCGTCGGCGGCGAGCAGCACGTTGCCGCCCTTGGCGACGAGAGCGCGCGGAACGAGGTTCGAGAACTGCCCGATCGGCTGCCAGTCGCAGCCCGCGAGCGCTGGTGCCGGCGCCTTGGCCGGCGCGGTGATCTGAGCGTTTCCTGCTAGAGGCACTCCAACGGCGGCGAGGGCCGCCAGGACAAGGTTCGACCAGAGTCGCATTGGAATCTCCTCGATGGGGTGGGGGCGTGCGGGCGTGTGTTCATGGGGTGTCTCCGACGCCACAGGCGCCGAAGTGCAGTCCGCATGCCACCTGCGCATCCGCAGGGCGGTCCGAAGCCGTCGCGGGCGCTCGCCTCGCGGCGCAAAACCTCAGGCCTGCGGAGCCTCGAGGCGCTCGGGTGCGGGCAGCGTCTCGAGCTCGTCGCCGGTCGCCAGGCGCGCCTCGTCGAGCTCGACCTCGGCGAGGAGATCACCGGGAGCGAGGCTGCGCACGAATCGATGCGCGACGGCGCTCCAGCGGCGTGCCGCCGCCTCGCCGCTGGCCTCGGCGGTCGCCGCCCTTGCGACGAGCAGCGCCGCCGCGTAGCCCGCGGCGAGAGCGCGCGCGATGCCCCGTGCGCTGGCGGCGAGCCGCTCGGGCGCGCCGGCGCCCGCGTCGACTGCCGCGGCGGTGGCGGCGAGCGTCTCGCGTGCGCGATCGGCGAGCGCCCCTCCCGCGCCGTGCAGCAGCGCGCCGGCGTCGGCGAGCAGCGCCGGCAGCGACCCCTCGCGGGAGATGGCGCGCAAGGCGTCGAGCGAGAGCACGTTGGTGGTGCCCTCCCAGATCGGCAGCACCTGCGCGTCGCGCAGCAGGCGCGGCAGCCCGGTGTCCTCGACGTAGCCCGCGCCGCCGAAACACTCGAGCGCTTCGCTGGCGACGGCCACCGCCTGCTTGCCCGTCGAGAGCTTGGCGAGCGGGATGAGCAGGCGGAGCAGCGAGCGCTCCTCGGCGCTCGCCTCGCCCGTCTCCTCGCGCCCGGCGAGCGCGGCGGCGCGGAAGAGGAGCACCAGGCCGGCGGCCGTCTCGGTCTCCAGGGCGGCGAGCGTCTCGCGGTGCAGCGCGTGATCCGCGAGCTGCCGCCCGAAGGCGTGCCGCCGCCGCGCGTAGTCGCGCGCGAGGTCGACGGCGCGGCGCATTCCCGCCACCGCGGCGTTGGCGTTGTAGACGCGCGTCACGTTGATGAGCGTCGCGATCGTGCGCACGCCGGCGCCCGCGGTGCCGACGAGCGTGGCGGGCACGCCTTCGAGCGTGAGCTCGGCGGTCGGCAGCGCGCGCGTGCCGAGCTTCTCCTTGAGGCGCTCGAGGCGGATCCCCTGCAGTCGGCCCGAGCCGTCGCGCAGCTCGACGTAGAAGAGCGACAGCCCGGCGCTGCCCGAAGGCGCGGCCGGGAGGCGGGCGAGCGTGAAGGCGACGTCGGAGTCGATGGCGGAGGTGAACCACTTGCTGCCGAAGAGTCGCCAGCCGCCGACGACCCCGTGGTCCGGCGTCGCGACCGTCTCGGTGCCGGTACCGACGTCGGAGCCGCCGCCGCGCTCGGTCATCCACTGGCCCGAGGTCCAGAAGCGCCCGGGGTCGCGCGACAGCAGGCGCGGCAACGCGCGGGCCGCGAGCTCGGCGGGCGCCGCCGTCTCGAGCAGGCGCGCGGCGCCGTCGGTCATCGCCAGCGGGCAGAGATAGGTCGCCGCCGACGGGTTGAAGAGATAGAGGAGCGCGTGCTGATAGACGCGGGACCATGGGCCGTGGGTACGCTCGTAGCCGCTGGCGACGAGCCCCTCCTCGGCGGCGACGCGCTTGAGCCCGAGCCATCCGGGCGAGAGCTCGAGGCGATCCACACGATTTCCCCACGCATCGAAGGGAACGTGGCGCGGCGGCTGCGCCTCGGCGGCGGCGGCGAGCGGCAGCAGGTCGCCCGCGGCGCGTTCGCCCATGTGGCGCAGGTGCGGCGCGACGGCGCCGGCGACGTCCCGCGGGAGCAGGCTGCCGAGGAGTGAGCGCAGCAGCGGATCACCGTCCCAGGTATTGCCGATGCGCGGCGGGTCCTGGAAGAAGGCGCTCATGCCTCGGAAGCTATACTGCCGCCGTGGCCTCCTCCAACCCGAGGGGCGAGTCTGCGTCGGGCCCCGACGCAGCGGAGCGAGCCCCCGTCGGCGAGCCGAGCTTCAACACCGTGCTCGGCCTGACCGCCGGCGCCGCGGGCGAGGTGGTGCTCGATACCCGGCCCGAGCACCAGGTTGCCCCGGGCACCATCCACTTCGCGATTCTGGCGACGGTGGGAGAGGTGGCCGCCGCCGGCGCGGTCGGGGCGCCGGTCGTTCCCGCCGCGATCTCGCTGAACCTCCTCTCGCGCGCGCAGCCGGGCCGTCTCGTCGGCCGGGGGCGGCTGCTCCGCCGTGGCCGCACGCTCGCCGTGGCGGAGGGTGACGTGCTGCAGGACGGACGGCTCGTGGCCAAGGTCTCCGTCACGTTCGCCCTGCTCCCGAGCGGCTAGCCGGGCGGTCGGGCGCGGCCCGGACCCTGGCGGGCGGGGACAAGCCCGAATGCCGGGAGCGGGCAGCCCCCGCGCCCCAGGAACCTTTGGCCCCCAAGACCGTTAGTTGAGGTGGGAACGGGCCCGATCGCCCACCACCGATGATCGAAACCACTGACGGCGAGCTGATGGGACTGGTGGCGGGCGGCGACCGCCAGGCCTTCGCGGCCCTGGTCGAGCGCCACCAGCGTTCCCTCACGGCCTACCTCGGCCGGCTCTGCGGCAGCGGCGACCGCGCCGAGGAGCTGGCGCAAGAGTCCTTCGTACGCCTCTTCCAGGCCGCCGGCGGCTACCGCGACCAGGGGCGCCTGCTGCCGTACCTCTTCCGCATCGGCACCAACCTGCTGCGGACCGAGGAGCGGCGCAAGCGCCGCTGGCGCATCCTTGCGCCGATGGTTGCCAGCCGCAACGGCCACCACGCGCCGGCGCGCGGCGAGGCCGCCGTGCTCGAGGGCGAGTTGCAGCAGCGCGTGCGCCGCGAGCTGATGCGCCTGCCGCTGCGCTTTCGCGTTCCGATCGTGCTCTTCGAAGTGGACGAGTGGAGCCACGCCGACATCGCCGCGCTGCTCGGCTGCCGGCTGGGGACGGTCAAGTCCCGCATCCATCGCGGGCGAGAGCGGCTGCGCCGAGCGCTCGCGCCCTACTGGCAAGAGGGGGCAGCGGATGATTGAAGACCCCGACGACCGCCGCGGCGACGACGCAGTGCGCGCCGCGTTGCGCGGCCTCCCCGCGGCCGCACCGGGCCCCGCGTTCACGGCCCGCGTGCTCGCCCGCATCGACCGCCCGCACCGCTCGCGGCGAGCCCGGGTCCCCGCCTGGGTGACCGCCGGCGCGGCGGTGGCGGCGCTCGTCGCCATCCTCTGGGGCGCGGCCGTCGGGCGGCAGTCGTGGACCCAGCAACAGCGTCGCGCGGAGCTGCGCGAGGAGTCGGCGGCGCTGCGGCGCGAGCTCGAGGCGCTCCACGACGAGGCCGCGAAGAAGTCGCCCGTCCTCTACCTCGGCGGCAACGAGCAGCTCGACGTCGTGCTCGACCTCTCGACGCTACCCATCGCCGCCGCCGCACCTGCGGCGGCCACCTCGACGCTCGGCGGCGGCAGGCGATAGACGCAGTGGCAGCCACAGAAAACCAGGGACCGCGACCTCGCACCTTGAAAGGCCCAGGAGACCTCCCATGACCGATCGCAAGAAGACTCGTCGCTTCCACGCTCTCGTCACGACGGCGCTGCTGCTCGGCGCGCTGCCTGCTGCCGCCGCCATCGCGAAGGCCGGCAGCGACCCCGATCCATCAGCGAGCGAGCGCCCGCGAGCGCGCCCTCGCGTGGTGCGGCCGGCGCCTCCCCGGGCGCTGCTCGCCAAGGCGAAGCGCGGCTTCCTCGGCGTCGATCTGCTCGACCTGACTCCCGAGCTGCGTCGCCACTTCGGCAGCGACGGCGACGCGGGCGTGCTCGTGGCGCACGTCGAGGCGGGCACGCCGGCGGCGCTCGCCGGCGTCGCCGTCGGTGACGTGCTCACGGCAATCGAAGGCAAGCGGGTCAAGAGCACCTGGGACATGCGCGGCCTCATCGGACCGCGCAAGGCCGGCGAGGCGGTGACCCTCGACGTGGTGCGCGCCGGCAGCCGCCGCCAGCTGCAGGCGACCCTCATCGAGCGCGAAGGTCGCGTGCTCGAGATGGGCCGCATGATGCGGGGCCACCTGCTCGACGGCGAAAACGGCGAGAACACCATCGTCGTGGTGCCGAACGGCAAGGAGTGGGAGGAGTTCGGCGAGGAGATGGGCAAGTGGGGCGAGCAGTTCGGCGAGGAGATGGGCCACTGGGGCGAACAGTTCGGCACCGACCTCGCCGAGGCGTTCTCCGACCCGAACGTCAAGTGGCGCATCGAGCGCGAGTTCAAGGAGCGCGAAGAGCTCCAGGGCAAGATCGAGCTCCTCGAACGCCGCCTGCGCGACCTCGAGAAGCGCCTCGAAGAGCAGAACCGCAGGTAGCACGCCCCATCCTCTTGTCGGGCTGCCAATAGCCGCTCGACTCCTGTTCCCTCTGAACCCCCCTTCCCCCGGCGAGGGGGAAGGGGGGCAGGGGGGTAAGGGGTGGCAGACCAACCCAGGGGTGGGG
>Ga0209382_10004266_pt1 | contig 19194 bp, 17 predicted proteins | sample SoiMetdeltSBSDD5_FD_187599 | JGI IMG/M metagenome (GOLD analysis project Ga0209382, IMG submission 187599) | Bulk soil microbial communities from a Populus tree surrounding site in Tennessee, USA - Soil MetaG P. deltoides SBSDD5 (SPAdes) (version 2) | ecosystem: Environmental > Terrestrial >... | reverse complement strand
CGTTCATGGAGGAGCACATCTATCCCAACGACCACAAGTGGTGGGAGCACGTGAAGGGCGACAAGCGCTGGGAGCCGGTGCCGATCATCGAGGAGCTGAAGCCGAAAGCGCGGTCTGCAGGTCTGTGGAACCTTTTCCTGCCGCATTCCAAGCGCGCGCCGGAAGGGCTCTCGAACCTCGAGTACGCGCCGCTCTGCGAGATCATGGGCCGGATCAGCTGGTCGCCCGAAGTGTTCAACTGCTCGGCGCCGGACACCGGCAACATGGAGACGATCGAGCGCTACGGCTCGGAAGAGCAGAAGAAGGAATGGCTCGAGCCGCTGCTCGAAGGCAAGATCCGCTCGGCGTTCCTGATGACCGAGCCCGAGGTCGCGTCGTCGGATGCGACGAACATCCAGTGCCGGATCAAGCGCGAAGGCAACGACTACGTCATCAACGGCAGGAAGTGGTGGTCCTCGGGCGCGGGCGATCCGCGCTGCAAGTTGTACATCCTGATGGGCAAGACGGATCCCGACCACAGCAGCCGGCATCAGCAGCAATCGATGATCCTCGTGCCCGCGGGCGCGAAGGGGGTCCATATCGTGCGCTCGCTGCAGGTGTTCGGGTTCGATGATGCGCCGCACGGCCACATGGAGGTCGACCTGAAGGACGTGCGCGTGCCGGCGTCGAACATCCTGCTCGGGGAAGGCCGCGGCTTCGAGATCGCGCAAGGGCGGCTCGGGCCGGGCCGCATCCACCACTGCATGCGCCTGATCGGCCAGGCCGAAGTAGCGCTGGAGAAGATGTGCCGCCGCGCGAGCGAGCGTGTCGCGTTCGGCCGCACCGTGGCGGAGCAGGGCGTTACGCGCGAGCGCATCGCCGAAGCGCGCATCATGATCGACTCGGCGCGCTTCATGGTGCTGAACGCCGCCTGGAAGATGGACACGGTCGGCAACAAGATCGCGAAGAAGGAGATCGCGATGATCAAGGTGCTCGCGCCGACGATGGCTTGCCAGATCATCGACTGGGCGATGCAGGTGCATGGCGGAGGCGGCGTGTGCCAGGACTTCGGCCTTGCATCGGCGTATGCGCACGCGCGTACGCTGCGCTTCGCCGACGGGCCCGATGAGGTCCACCGCAACGCGATTGCGAAGATGGAGCTCGGCGAGCAGACCTCGATCGCCGACTCGATGCGGACGAGAAAGCGCGCCTGACATGGATTTGAAAGGCAAGGTTGCGATCGTCACCGGCGCGGCGAGCGGCATCGGTCGCGCCGCCGCGATGCGCTTCGCGGCGGAAGGCGCGGCGGGCATCGTCGTCGCGGACCTGAATGCGGAAGGCCTGCAGCCGGTGGCCGAGGAGACGAAAGGCCTCGCGATCGCGTGCGACGTCAGCAGCGAAGCGAGCATCCGCGACCTCGTCCGCAAGGCCGAAGAGCACTACGGACGCGTCGACGTCTACTTCTCGAACGCCGGGATCATCGCCCGCGGCGGTCTCGAGACGTCGGACGAGGAGTGGGAGCGGAACTGGAAGATCCACGTGATGGCGCATGTCTGGGCCGCGCGCTCCGTGGTCGAGAGAATGGTGGCGCGCGGCGGCGGCTATTTCCTGATCACGGCATCGGCCGCCGGAGTGCTCAACATCGTCGAGTCCGTGTCGTACGGCGTGACGAAGCACGGCGCCGTGGCTTTCGCCGAGTGGCTGGCGATCGCGTACGGCCGCAAGGGATTGCGGGTGTCCTGCCTGTGCCCGCAGGCCGTCGTGACCGGCATGTACAAGGGCGAAGGCGGCTCGGCGGGCGTCGACGGCGCGCTCACCGTCGAGCAGGTCTGCGATGAGATCGTCAAGGTCATGGCCGAGGAGAAATTCCTGATCCTGCCGCACCCGCAAGTCCTCGAATACATGCGCGCCAAGACGACGAACTACGACCGCTGGCTCGGCGGGATGCAGAAGGTGTTTCTGAAGCACCAGGGCGGGTAGTCGACCGACACCGGATACTGCAGCGAGCTGGCATTCTGCCGATATGGGGCTTCCAGACGTAGTTCGCAGCCGGCTCGCCGGCTGCATTGCGCCCGTGGCGACGCCGTTCGATGCCGAAGGCAGGATTTCCCTCCCGGGTTTCCGCGCGGTGCTCGATTTTCTCGCCAGTCAGGGCGTGACGGGGATCGTTCCGGGCGACTTGATAGGCGAGTACCCCGCGCTGTCACTCGAAGAACGTCAGCAGCTGATCGAGGCCGCGGTCGAGCTCGGCGGTAAGCGCTTCGTCGTCGCCGCGCTGGTGAGCGACGCGAGTATCGATACCGCGATGGGTCTCGCGCGCTTTGCCGAGCGCGCGGGCGCGGATGCGATCAAGGTAGCGCTGCCGTACCCATACGTGCCGACGGACGCGATGGTGCTGGAGTACCTGCGGCGCGTTACCGGCGCAAGCACATTGCCGTTCCTCGTCGAATCGTCGGACGAGCTCGAGGTCTCGACGCCGGTCATCGCGGCGCTGTGCGCCGATCCACGCTTCGTCGGCATGGAGGAGATGGGCACCAGCCTCGGCCGCCTGCAGCGCATGCACCGGGAGTTCGCCGGTCGGCTTGCGCTGCTGCCCGCCGGCGAGACCGCGCTTTTGATCTTGTGCCTTCTCGGCGCGCCGGGCTGCCTGGCAGCGGAGAACAACTTCATTCCCGCCTTCATGGGTGCGTTCCTCGAGGCGTGCAAGCGCCGCGATCTCGAGCGCGCGCTCGCGCTCTTCGACCGGCGCACCCAGTACCGCGACCTGTTTCGCGCGGGGCTGTACCGGCAAAGCTTCACGCCGTGGACCAAAGCGGCGATGGCGCTACTCGGACTGCCGGTGGGCGAGCCACGCCCGCCTCACGAGCGGTTGACCGCTGCCGAGCGTGCGCTGCTGCGCAACGCGCTGGCAACGCAGTTCGGCCTCACTCCGTTTGCTAGCGAATGAACGGATTCCCAACGGCGCCGTTTGACAGTATGGTGGCAGCTCAACCTGGAGGAAAAATGAAATATTTCCGCATTCAAATGCTGGTCGCTTGGTTTGTCGCGGCGGTAGCGGGCCTCGTTCCGTCCATCGCCAGCGCCCAGAAAGTCGTCGTGCGCTACGGCTACCTGCCGGTGCCGACGATGCCGATGTTCGCGGCGATCGCCTATGAGTTGCTCGCCAAAGAAAACGTCGACCTGCAGCTGATCAAGTTCACTTCGGGCCCTGCCGCGTTCCAGGCGCTGCAGTCCGGCAGCATCGACTGCGCCCAAGGTGGCATGCCGACGTACTACATGGGCACCACGCGCGGTCTTGACGTGCGCTGGGTCTACACCTACGGAGATTATTCGCCGCTCGAGGGCCTGGTCGTCCCGAAGGACAGCAAGATCCGCGATTTCAAGGAGCTACGCGGCAAGCGCGTTGCCGGGCCCTCGGGCTCGATGATGCACCTCGCGCATCTCAACGCATTGCGGAAGGAAGGAATGACGATGAAGGACATCGAGTTCGTGCCGCTGCAACCGCCGCAAGGCCTCGCTGCCGTGCTGAACGGTGACGTCGACGCGGCCTGGTTCTGGGATCCGTTCACCTCGCAGGCGATGGAAAAAGGCGCGATCCGCATCATCATCAACAAGGAGCTCGGCGCACCGGATCCGTTCGGCATCACGGTGACGACCAAGTTCCTGGCCGACACGCGCAACGTCGAAGGGCTTGGTCGCATGCTGCGCGCATTCGATGAGGGCCAGAGGCGCTACGCCAAGGATGCGGAACCCACGCTCGCCGCGATCACGAAGATCGCGGGGATCGAGCGGGCCCTCTCGCTGCAGATCATCAAGGGCGTGGACTGGAGCACTGTGCAGAGCCAGCTGGATCCCAACGGGCCGTTCAGCCTTGCGGACCCGTCGAACCACACCAAGGGGGCAGCGGCGATTCTCAAGGACAAGGTGGAGGACATCGCGCTGTGGGGCGGGATGATCACCAAGCGCGGCAACATCACCGAGTTCCTGGACAACCGGCCGATCAAGGTCGCGGCGGGCAAATAAGCGGGGAATGAATGCGGACTTGATCATTGCCCGGGGGTTGCGCAAGGTCTACCCGGGCCGGTCCGAAAACGACGCACCGACGCTCGCGCTGGAGGCGTTCGACCTGCGCGTAGCGGAGCATGAAGTCGCGTGCATCGTCGGTCCCAGCGGCTGCGGCAAGACCACGCTGCTCAACCTGATCGCCGGCTTCGAGAAACCGAGCGAAGGCGAGCTGACCATGCGCGGCAAGCCGGTCGGCGGTCCGGGGCCGGAGCGCAGTGTGGTGTTCCAGCAGCCCGCCCTGTTTCCGTGGCTGAACGTGTGGGACAACGTCACGCTCGGCCCGCGCATGCGCGGTGTGGACGGCAATAAGCTCGCGGCGGCCACTGAGCGCGTACTCGCCAATATCGGTCTCGAGGGATTCAAGCTGCATTTTCCCTACCAGCTTTCGGGCGGCATGCGCCAGCGGGTGCAGATCGCGCGCGTACTGGTCGCCAGCCCCGACGTGATCCTGATGGACGAACCGTTCGGTTCGCTCGACGCGCAGACGCGCATCATCATGCACGAGGTGCTGTTGCGGCTGTGGGCGGAATACAAGCCTACGATCTTCTTCATTACCCACGACGTCGAGGAAGCGCTGATCCTCGGCGATCACGTGTACGTCATGTCGCGCCGGCCCGGACGCCTGAAGGCGAAGATCGAGGTGCCGTTCCCGCGACCGCGCGGCTACGAGCTCATCGGCGACCCCGGCTTTGCTGCGCTCCGCTCCAAGGTGGTGGGGATGCTGCGCGAAGAGTGGGAAACGAAATGACGCGCATCGCGACGCTGCGCTGGATCAGCTTCGGATCGGTGGTCGCGCTCGTAACGGTCTGGTCAATCGTCTCGTGGCTGGACCTTGCGCGGCCGGACGCGTTGCCCAGTCCACTCAAGCTGGTCCATACGTTCGTGGCGATGATCGGGGAAGGGTATGGCGGCTCGCCCCTGCTGAAGCACGTAGGCATGAGTGTGATGCGCGCCCTGAGCGGCTTCCTCGCCGCAGTCGTGCTCGGCGTGCCCTTCGGCATCCTGATCGGGCGGCATCCGGTGCTCTCGGCGGCGGTCGCGCCAATCATCGGGTTCTTCCGCCCGATTCCACCGATCGCGTTCCTGACGCTCTTCGTGTTCTATTTCGGGATCGGCGAAGCGTCGAAGATCGGCCTCATCTTCATGGCGGCGTTCTGGTACGTGGTGCTCAATTGCGCGGACGGCGTTCGCGCCGTGCCCGAGTTGTTGATCCGCGCGGCGGAGAACGCGGGCCTTAGCAAGCGGCAGCTCTTCTTCCACATCATCATTCCCGCGTCCATGCCTTCGATCATGACGGCGCTGCGCGCGGCGTCGGCCATCAGCTGGACGCTGGTCGTGGCGTCCGAGCTCCTCGGTGCGCAGGCGGGACTCGGCTTTATCATCTTGGACGCGGCGCAGTACTTCAACATTCCCGCCACGTTCATCGGCATCATCCTGATCGGGTCGATCGGCCTGATGTGGGAGCTCGCGCTCTCGTACGTGCAGCGCCACGTGCTGCACTGGCAGGGTCGCTAGGCCTCCATCGACTGGACGATCGCGACGAAGTCGCGGCTGCGCGCGACCTTGTCGCCCCACGCGCGATCGAAGTCCGCCACCAGACGCTTGAACGCTTGCGATCCGACAATAGCGTTGGCGCTTGCAACATCGTCGAACTCGTACCAGGCGTAGTGCACGCAGGCGTCGACGTCGCTCCACCCGCGCCACGCCCGCCGGGCCTTGAAGGCCTGCAACGCATCCGGCAGGTGCTCGTCGCCGTACCAGCGATCGAACGCCTCCTTCATGGCCGCATCGGCGACCCGCGCACGCACCATGAATAATGCCGTCATCTCGGGTTTTCTTTCTGCCGTGATCGTAAAAGCAAAACGGCCCCGCAGGGCCGTTTGCTGTGAACCGCTGCGTGAGCCGTTACTCTCTGGCCGCGCGCACCGACGAAATCCGGTCGTTCAGCCCGAGCGTTGCGAGCGACGGATAGCGGCCGGGGCGCAGGACGATGCACCGACCGTTGAAGCCGACGTTGTCGCAGACCTCCCAGGACGCGCCGCTCACGACGAGCGAGGAAGCACGATCGGCGAAGCCCATGCGCTCTAGGTCGCCGATCGGTCGGTCTACGGTGATCGACCGGCCTTCGAAATTCTCACGCCCGTAAAACGTGATCTGTCCCGGACCCGGTGCTGGCGCCGGGGCCGGCGCAGAACCCACGAGGCGCAGCGATGAAACCTGGTTGTCGAGCCCCATTGCGGCAAGCGAGGCATAACGGCCCGGTCGCAATATCACGCAGCGGCCGCCGAACCGAACGTCGTCGCAGAGTTCCCAGGAGCCGCCTTGAACGACGACCGATGAGGCGCGGTCATTGAAGTCGACGCGCTCGAGGTCGCCGATGGGTCGGTCGGCCACGAGTGACCGGCCTTCGAAATTCTCACGCCCATACAGCGTGATCTGTCCCGGAGTCGGCGCTGGCGCCGGAGCCGGCGCGGCACCCGCGAGGCGCAGCGATGAAATCCGGTTGTCGAGCCCCATTTGGGCCAGCGACGGGTAGCGACCCGGCCGCAGGGTCACGCATCGACCGCCGAAACGAACGTCGTCGCAGACTTCCCAGGCTCCGCCCTGAACGACGGCGGAGGAGGCGCGGTCGTTGAAGTCGACGCGCTCCAGGTCGCCAATGGGTCGGTCGGCGGTGACGGACCTGCCTTCGAAATTCTCACGCCCGTACAGCGTGATCTGTCCCGCAGTCGGCGCTGGCGCCGGAGCCGGCGCGGCAGCCGCGAGGCGCAGCGATGAAATCCGGTTGTCGAGCCCCATTTCGGCCAGCGACGGGTAGCGACCGGGCCGCAGGATCACGCATCGACCACCGAACCGGACGTCGTCGCAGACTTCCCACGGGCCGCCCCGAACTACTGCGGACGAGGCGCGGTCGGCGAAGTCGACGCCCGCGAGGTCGCCGATGGGTCGGTCGGCAATGATGGACCGGCCCTGGAAATTCTCACGCCCGAACAGCGTGACCTGGGCCGACCCCGGGGCGACGGGCGGGTCGACGCGCGCGGTCCGGTCCGCTTCCGTTCGCACCGAAGTAATGCTGTCGTTCAAGCCCATCGCGCCCAACGTCGGATAGTCGCCGGGACGCAGCAAGACGCACCGGCCGCCGAACGCGGGCGCGTCACACACTTCCCATGCGCCGCCGCGAACGATGGCCGACGAGGCGCGATTGTTGAAACCAAAGCGCTCGAGATCTCCGACCTGTCGGTCGGTGGTGAATGACTGGCCGCGAAAACCCGGATGTTCGTAAAAGGTGACCTGCGCGACCGCTTGCGTGGCGATCGCCAAGCCACCTACCAACAGTGCATGCCTCAAGATTGCGTTCATCTTTCCTCCTACGAAAAAGGGTGCGCGCACAAATCCTTACCCTGGCACGGCTTACTCTTTTTGACCCTGCAAGGGAACCTGTTGTTCCGAAGATCGCAGTGCAGCAAAAGTAAGGAGATGTTGTTTTTCGCAACAAACACCCTAACCACGGGGTCGGACGGTAGTTGGCACATCACTAGCGACTGTCATGGTTTCGCGACGCACACTCAGCGTTTGTCTTACGGGCTTCATGGTGATCTCGGTGTCTGCGGCCGCCTACGCGCAGAGAAGCGCGGGCGGCGCGAAAGATGCCGGAGTGCAGACGATCACCGTCACTGGATTCGGCGAACCGGTCGACAAGTCCTACCGCAAAATGATCTCGGGGATGGACCTGTTCGAGAAAAACCGCGCGATGGCGCCGGCTGCGTCGCTCCGCTTCAAGCTGCTCCCGCGGCGCAAAGACACCACCATGAAACTGATCGATCTCGAGGTCGTCGGCGAGACGTTCGCGATCCCGGTGCCACTGGCGCCGGACAACACGTTCACGCTCGAGCGGATCCGCAAGGCCTGGGATGACGACGCTTCGGTCCAGGCGAACCGCAAGACGCTGACCATGACATGGCGGGCCGATATCCGCACGCCCGGCCTGCCGCCCCATACCCGCCGGCTGGGTGACCTGCGCCTGGAATGCGAAGTTGGCTTTGAGGCCGGCCTTGTCTCCAACGTGCCCGGCATTGGCGGGCTGTTCGGCATTCGGCGGGACCACTGCAACCGCCTTAGACCGCGGTACTTGTTCTTCGCGGAAAAGCCGTTATTCGGCGTCACGCTGACCGCGGGCGGACGTACCGAAGTCCTGCCGGCGTACATGCTGTACGCGAGTGCGCTCGATCATCCGATGTCGCAGCGCGAGCTTGCCCACTGCGACTGCGAGGTGCTGCTCGATCGCGCGTACTTCCTGCCGCTCGGCGACCGGAGCTGGCCGGATGACACGCTGGTAGAGTTCGAGTACATGGATGACGAGCGCGTCACTGCCAAGACCATCCCGACCGGCAACGTCAAGGCACTCAACGCGCAAAGCACGATCGCCGTCGGCAAGAGCACGAAAGCCGACGTGATGGCCACGCTCGGCAAGTCGATGGCCGTTCCGTTCGATAACGGCTTCGAGGTCTGGGCGTATCGATTCAAGGATCCGTCGGAAGAGACGCCGCCGGCTCGATCGAAGGAGCCGCCGAAGCCGCCACCGCGCGAGACCGAGCTCGTCGTTCTGTTCGCGCCTTCCGGGGTCGCGACCAAGACCCGGATGGGTCTCGCAGCCGCAATAGACGGGAATTAAAGTGAAGCGAACGCGCCGGCCGCGGGTCGTGAAGGGCACTCCGAGCGTGGAGCTGAGCCGCAAGGAATTCGTGCTGCGCTTCTATCGGCGGCACGCGGACCCCGCGTTCGAAAAGGTCGCGGAACCGCTGGACGCCGTGGCCGAAGTCGCGTGGAAGAACTACATCGAGTATCACAAGAGTCCGCGCACGCAGAAGGCGGGGAGCGCCTTTGCGGATCCGGGCTATGAGCTGTCGCTGGATTGGCTCGCGGCGCGCAAGCGCATCCGCGAAGCCGAGCGGGCGCAACGCAGACCAGGCGCGCGTTCACGCATCCTCGTCATCAACGGATCCCCGCGCAGCGACCAGACCTGTCCCGGCGAGATGTCGAAGACGTACCGGCTGGCGAAGATCGCGCAGCGGACGATCGAAGCAGCGGCGCGTTTCGAAGTCGATTTCCTCGACCTTTCGCGGCTGGCTTCAGAGTACGGTCGCGTGATCTATCCGTGCAAGGCCTGCGTATCGACCGCGCAGCCGCTTTGCCACTGGCCGTGCTCCTGCTATCCGAACCATGCGCTCGGGCAGACCCAGGACTGGATGAACGAGATCTATCCGCGCTGGGCCGCGGCGCACGGCGTGATGATCCTCGCGCCGGTGAACTGGTATCACGTGCCCTCGGTGCTGAAGCTGATGATCGATCGTCTGGTCTGCGCGGACGGCGGCAATGCCGACCCGACGACGACGCAAGGCAAGGACCCAGCGCTCGCCAAAGCCATCGAATTGAAGGGCTGGGACTATCCGAAGCATCTGGCGGGCCGCGCTTTTGCAGTCGCAGTGCACGGGGACGCCGAGGGCGTCGATAGTGTCCGCAATGCGTTGTGCGACTGGCTTACGACGCTGGGCCTCGTGCGCGCGGGCGAAAGCGGCGCCGTCGGCCGCTACGTCGGGTATTTCGAGCCCTATGCAACGAGCCACGACGAGCTCGACCGCGACACCGCAGTGCAGGAGGAGGTTCGCAACGCCGCGCTGAGCCTCATCGAGACGGTCCGTCAGATCCGCAGCGGCCGGCTGCGGAAGCCGGATGCGGGGCTCGAGCCGCCGCGGGAAAAATAATCGCGCGCCAGGCTAGGCGCCGACTTCCGCCTCCGCCTCGATCTCGATTTCGCAGTCGCCGACCAGCGCGCCGATCTGCAGCAGCGTATTGACCGGCCGCACCGCGCCGAAATAGCGCTCGTGCACCTGCGCGACCGGCTGCCATAGCGATGCGTCCTTGACGTAGAGCCGCGTACGGATGACGTCCGCAAGCGTGCCGCCGAGCGACTCGATCGACGCCGCGATCTTGTCGAGCGCATAGACCGTCTGTGCTTCTACATCCCCGGGGCAGATCGTCACCCCGGCGCCGTGCGTCGCCGTGGTGCCGCTGACGAGGATCCGGTTGCCGGCGCGTACCGCGCGAGAGTAGCCGGCGATCGCTTCCCACTTGCTGCCGGAGTCGACCGAGCGGCGCGGCCTTCCCGTCGGCGACTTCGCTTCGTAGACCGCCGCCAGGCTTTGCAGATGGTGGCTGAGGTCGCCGGTTGCGGTGAGGATCGGCGGCTTGCGGTACTCATCCCCGCAATCCCCCGGCAGGTCGCGCGCCTTCGCGAGGGCGTACGCAAGGCGCGCCTGGTCTTCGGCATCGAGGGAAAAGGAAAAGAGCGCGAGGTTGTCCGTGCGATGCTCGCGCTCGCCCAGCCGTGCGCCGATGATCACCGCGGCGACGGCCTCGTGCTCGAGCACCCAGCGCGCGGCGACGTTGGCGACGGAGACGCGGTGCTTGTCGGCGATCCGCTTGGCCGCCGAGAGGATCTCCTGCAGCACGCCCCAGCCGCCGATCGCATCGATGAAATGCTTGTACTTGGACTTGCTCCAGTCCGGAATCTGCTGCGGCTCGGTCCGGCCGACCCAGTAGTCGGTGAGGAACCCGCCTGCGAGCGTGCCGTACGCGAGCAGCTTGACTCCGCTCGCGCGGCAGAAATCCGTCATGCGTCCGGCCGCGCGGCGATCGAGCAGCGAAAACGAAACCTGGTTCGACACGATCGGAATTCCGTGCCGGACGAGCAGGCGCAGATGGTCGGTGTCGAAGTTCGTCACGCCCAAGTGCCCGATTCTGCCTTCAGCGCGCATCCTCGCCATCTCGCTCATCGCGTCGATGTATCCGGGGTGCGAGTAGCGCCACCAGTGGAACTGCATCAGCTCGATGCGCTCGAGTGCGAGGCGCCCGAAGCTGCGTCCGACACCCTCGCGCACGATCTCGGGCGTCATCGGTCCGGGCGCCGGGCACCATTTCGTGAATGCGCGAGCACGGCCGCGGCCTGCGTTCGCGAGGAAGTGCCCGGCGATTTCCTCGGCGCTGCCGTAGTGATCCGCCATGTCGAACGCGTCGTATCCGTCGGCGGTGTATTCGCCAAGCACTGCGCACGCGCGCTCCATGTCGAGCTTGACGCCGCCCTTTTCCATGTCGGCGACCTGCCAGAGGCCCGTGAGCACGCGTGGGATGTCGAGCCCGGGAGCCAGCTCGATGCGCGGCGGACGAGTGTGCATGTCAGAATTATGCCAAATGTCTTCCCCGGCGATGCTGACGACTCGCCAGCTCGTCAGGGCTTTCGGCAGCTTGCGGGCCGTCGATGGCGTCGATCTCGAAGTCCGCAGCCACAGCATCACGGGGCTGATCGGCCCGAACGGCGCCGGCAAGACCACGTTGTTCAACCTGATTGCCGGCGCGCTCGCGCCGAGCGCCGGCGAGATCCGCTTTGACGGCGAGCCGATCGGCGGCCTCTCGCCGGACCGCATCTTTCGCAAGGGCGTCGCGCGCACGTTCCAGGTGCCGCGCCCGTTCCCGCAGATGACGGTGCTCGAGAACCTGATGCTCGTGCCGCTCGGCCAGACCGGCGAGCGGTTCTGGAACAACTGGTGGCGGGGCGGCACGGTCAGGCGCGAGGAGCGTGCTGCGCGCGAGCGTGCGATGGGCGTGCTCGAGTTGTGCGCACTTGGGGAGAAGGCGGGCGAGCTCGCCGGGCGGCTCTCGGGCGGGCAGCAGAAGCTGCTCGAGCTCGCGCGCGTGCTGATGATCGAGCCGCGGCTGATCCTGCTCGACGAGCCCGCCGCCGGCGTCAATCCCGCGCTGCTCGATACGCTGATCGAGCGGATCGTGCTGCTCAACCAGCGCGGCATCACGTTCCTCGTCATCGAGCACAACCTGGATCTCGTCATGAGCGTCTGCGAGCCGATCGTCGTGATGGCGCAGGGCAAAGTGATCTACGACGGCGACGCGGCCGGCGTGCGGCGCGACCCGCGCGTGCTCGATGCGTATCTCGGCGACCTGCCCGGATGAGCGCGCCGCTCCTCACCGCAACCGATGTCGTTGCCGGTTACGCAGGAGGCCTGCCGGTCGTGCATGGCGTGTCGGTGGACGTGGCGTCGCGCGAGATCGTCACGCTGATCGGCCCGAACGGCGCCGGCAAGAGCACGTTTCTGAAGGCGATTGCCGGCCTCATCGCACCGGAGAGCGGACGCGTCGCGCTCGGCGGGCGCGAAATCACCGCGTTGCCCGCACACCGTGTCGTCGCTTCCGGAATCGGCTATGTGCCGCAGACCGGAAACGTCTTCACCACTTTGACGATCCACGAAAACCTCAAAGTCGGCGGGCACACCGTGCACGGCGAGCTCGCTGCACGGCTCGAGCGCGCCTATCTGCTTTTCCCGGTGCTGGCGGAGAAGCGCCGCCAGCTCGCGCGCGCGCTGTCGGGAGGACAACGGCAGATGCTCGCGGTCGCGCGCGCGCTGATGACCGAGCCGAAGCTGATCCTGCTCGATGAGCCGACCGCGGGACTCGCACCCCAGGTCGTCGCCGATGTGTTTCGCCTGTTGCGGCGACTCGCCGAATCGGGCGTCGCGGTATTGATGGTCGAGCAGAACGCGAAGGCGGCGCTGCAGATCTCCGACCGCGGCTACGTGCTCGCGGAAGGACGCAACCGCATTGCGGGCCGCGCGGCCGACCTGCTGACCGATCCGGCCGTCGCCGAGGCGTTTCTCGGCGGCAAGCGAGTGCGGGCGTGATCGGCCAGGCGATCGCCGACGGAATCCTCACCGGCGCGATCATCGCGCTCGGTGCGATCGGCGTGTCGTTCACGCTGCAGATCATGCGCTTTGCCAACTTCGCGCATTCGGAGCTGCTGACCTGGGGCGCCTATCTCGCGCTCGTCTTCGTCGCATTCGCGGGACCCGGCACACCGACCGGACCGTTTTCGTTCGGGTGGCAGCTGATCGCCGCAGCCGCGTTCGCCGCGCTCATGACGGGGCTGGTTGCATGGGCGGTCGATGACCTGGTGTTCCGCAACCTGCGGCGGCGCGGCGCGCATCCGCTCACGATGGTGTTTGCGGCTTTCGGCGCGGCGCTCGTCATGCGCAACGTGGTCGTGCTGATCTGGGGACACGGCTCGCACTACTACACGCGCGAATTGCAAATGAGCGTCGAGCTGCTGCCCGGCGTGCGGATGCTGCCCGATCAGATCTTCATTCTCGCGCTTGCGCTGGTCGTGGTCGTCTGCCTGCACGGGTTTCTCACCTACAGCCGCACCGGCATGGCGATGCGCGCAATGGCCGAGAGCCCGCCGCTCGCGCAGGTGTGCGGCGTCGAGGTCGACGCGGTCGTGCGGTGGACGTGGATCCTTTCGGGTGCGCTGGCGGCGCTCGCCGGGGTATTCGCCGGGCTCACACCGCAGCTTCATCCGGAGATCGGCTTCAACCTGTTGCTCGCACTGTTCGCGGCGGCGATTCTCGGCGGCACCGGCAGCCTCGTCGGCGCAGTGATCGGCGGCCTGCTCGTCGGCCTCGCCGAAAACCTGTCGCTGCTGTTCATCAGCGCCGGCTACAAGACGGCGATGCCGTTCCTCGTGTTGCTGCTGGTGCTGCTGGTGCGACCGCAAGGCCTCTTCGGCGAGAAAGCGTAGGCGCCGCGCATGCTGACCGGCGTCTTTTCCTACCTCGTTTTCTTCGCCTGCATCGTGCTGATCCTCGGAATTCTGACGCTCGGGCTCAATCTGCAGTGGGGTTTCACCGGATTGTTCAACGCCGGTATCGTCGGCTTCTATGCAATCGGCGCCTACACGCATGCGATTCTGACGGCCGCGCCGCAGCCGCAATACCTCGGCAACTTCGGCCTGCCATGGCTGGTCGGCATCGTCGCGGCGATGGCGGCCACCGCTTTTGCGGCGTGGCTCATCGGCCTTCTGACGATCCGCTTGCGCGGCGATTACCTGGCGATCGCCACGTTCGGCATCGCAGTCTCGATCCAGCTCGTGGCGCTCAACTGGGAACCGCTCACCGGTGGCTCGCAGGGACTCTCGCGCATCCCGAAGCCGCTCGCCGGCGTTTTCGATACGCCGCTCAGCTTCAATCTGTGGTTCCTTTGCCTGCTCGCAGCGCTCGTGGCAGCGGTGTACGCGGCGCTCGAGCGGATCCTCCGCTCGCCGTGGGGACGCGTGCTCAAGGCGATTCGCGAAGACGAGACCGCTGCGGTGGCGCTCGGCAAGAGCGCGCGGGGCTTTCGCCTCGAAGCGTTCGTGCTCGGCTCTACGCTCATGGGGCTCGCCGGTGCGCTCTACGTGAGCTTCATCGGCTTCGTCAGCCCGTTCGATTTCCTGCCGATCCTCACGTTCCAGGTCTGGGCCATGCTGATTGCCGGCGGCAGCGGCAACAACCGCGGCGCGCTGATCGGTGCGCTGCTGGTATGGACGATCTGGTCGGCCTCGGGCATCGCGGTCACGAAGCTCGTGCCGCCGAGTCACGCCGCGCAGGGAGCGGCGATCCAGGTGATCCTGATCGGCCTGCTGCTGATCCTGGTGCTGCTGTATCGGCCGCGCGGCCTGATCGGCGAAGCGGCCGTTGTCTCGCGGCACGCCGACGACTAAACTGCCGCCTCTCACCGGAGGAACTCCATGCACGTAACGATTCGCATCGCCGTGGCATTGGCATCGGGCCTGCTTGCATTCGGCGAGGCAGCGGCGCAGGCCGCCTGCCCGGTCAAGATCGGCGGCGTTCTGCCGCTCACCGGCTCGATGGCGCCGATCACCAAGAAGATCGCGCAGTCGGCCGAGCTCGCGATCGAGCACATCAACCAGGGCGGCGGCGTCAAGGGTTGCCCGGTGCAGTTCATCCTGCGCGACGACCAGGGCCAGCCGACGGTGGGCGTCGACGCGGCGAAATACCTGGTCGAGGTGGAGCGCGTGCCCGCATTCACCGGAACGATTTCCTCGGGCGTCACGGGGCCGATCATCGCTTCGGTCACGGCGCCTTCGAAAGTCGTGCAGATCACGTGTTGCTCGACTGCGAGCCCGTTCACGCTCGATGGGCGCAGCGGCGGCTACTTCTTCCGCACGATCCCGACGAGCAAGACCCAGGCGTACGCGACCGCGTCGGAGACCACCAAGCGCGGCCTGAAGAAGACCGCGATCATTTACGTCAACACCGATTTCGGCACCGACATGCTGCGGTTCTACAAGGCCGCGGTCGGCAAGCTGGGCGGCGAGGTGGCGATCGAGGTGCCGTACAACGACAATCAACCCAGCTATCGCGCCGAAGTGAGCAAGGCGCTGGCGGCGAAGCCCGAGTCGCTGCTGCTGATCGGATTCCCGAAGGACGCCGTGACCATCGTGCGCGAGTGGCTTTCGCTCGGCGGCACGAAGAACATCGCGCTCAACAACTCGATGCGGACGATGGATTTCGTCAACGGGGTCGGCGCGAAGTTCGTCGAGGATTTCTTCGGCATGGACAACGCCCAGGTCGCCGGCCCGCACGTCGATGCGTTCAACAAGGCGTTCGAGGACAAGTTCAAGACCGACAGCAAAGGGCCCGGCGTGCACACGCAATACGACGCGCTGATGGTCATGGCGCTGGCGATGAACATCGCCAAGGACCTGACCGGGCCGTCGATCAAGGACGCGGTGCGCCGCGTGCACGTGGCGGGCGGCGCTCCGGTCGGCACCGGTCCTGCCGAGTACAAGAAGGCGCTCGAGCTGATCCGCGCCGGAAAGCCGATCAAGTACTTCGGCGCGACCGGGCCGATCGAGTTCGATGCCAACGGCGACGTCACGGGCCCGGCGCTGGTGTGGAAGGTCAAGGACGGCCAGATCGTCACCGATCGTGTCATTACGATCGAGGAAATGCAGGCCCTCTTCAAGCGCATCGAGAACTAGCCGCTGCAACTCTCGAGCCCGCAGCTTTCGCATTGCGTCAGCGCCGAGTGCGCGGTCGCCCCGTGGACCGCGTACGAATTCCTTTGCGACGGAATCGCGGTCGGCCACTGGGCGCTCGGGGCTCTGAACGCCCGCCGGTTCGGCCGCAACCTGTACAGGGGCACATCGTTGTTTGACGGCGAGGAGGTCATCTTCAAGCCGGTCGGCGATCGCTTGAAGCTGCTCGTCGACTACTGGGTGGGAGCCGACGCCGGCTCGCTTTCGTTGAGGGCGATGACGCGGGTCATCCCGCGGACGCGCAATTCGTGCGTCGTGTCACTCATCGCGTGGCGCGAGGCTTCGATGGGCGATGAACGCTGGGAGCGTCTCGTCGCCTGCCACGAGGTCGAGATCCGGTTGATCCAGGCGCAGCTTTCGCGAATATGATCGATCTCGCGCACTGCCGCGCGCTGGATGCGCGCGATCCGCTGCGCGGCATGCGGGCGCGCTTCGCGAGACCCGCGGACGACACGGTGTATCTCGACGGCAATTCGATCGGCGCGATGCCGGCCGACGCGCCCGAGCGGGTGCAGCGTCTGATGACCGAAGGCTGGCGCGACGCACGCAGGCGCGGCTGGAATCGCTTCGACTGGCTGGAAAAGCCGTGGCTTCTCGGGGCTGGGCTTGCGCACATTCTCGGCGCTGGCAAGGGCGACGTGGTCTTTTGCGACAACACGTCGGTGAACCTGTACAAGATCCTCGCGTACGCGTGGCAGCTCGACCGCTCGCGGCCGGTGATCGTCACCGAAACGCACAACTTCCCGACCGACATGTACGTTGCGGAAGGATTGGCCCGGTTCGCCGGCGGTGGCGCGTCGGTGCGGCGCATCGACCAGCCCGGGGAGCTCGACAACGCCCTGCGCAGCGACGTCGGCGTGCTCTACCTGAGTCATGTCGACTACCGCTCGAGCCGGCGGTGGAACATGGCCGAAGTGAACCGCAAGGCGCGTGCGGCCGGCGTGCTGACGCTGTGGGATCTGTCGCACTCCGCAGGCGCGATCCCGGTCGATCTGCTCGACACGGAGACCGATTTCGCGGTTGGGTGCGGCTACAAATACCTGTGCGGCGGTCCGGGCGCGCCGGCGTGGCTGTTCGTTCATCCACGCCACCAGGACCGGGCATGGCCGGTGATCGCCGGCTGGATGGGTCACGCCGACGTGTTCGCGTTCGCCGACCGCTACGAACCGTTGCCTGGCGTGCGCAGACAGCTGACCGGCTCGCCGGGAATCATCGCCAACGAGGCGATGGCGTCGGCGATCGACCTCTGGAAGGAAGTGCGGCGCGACGACCTGGCGTGGAAGCACCGTTCGCTGTCCGAACTGCTGATCGCACTGCTCGAGCAGCAGTGCGGGCGATTCGGCGTCGAGGTGACTTCGCCGCGCGACTACGACGAGCGCGGCGGGCACATTACGATCCGCCATCCGGGTGCCGGCTCGATCACCGAGGCGCTGCTGGCGAACGGCGTCGTCAGCTCGTTCCGCAAGCCGGACTGGATCCGCTTCGGCCTGCAGGCGCTCGCGCTGAGCCACGAAGACCTGTGGATCGCGGTCGCGCGCCTGAGGAAGGTGCTCGAGACCGAACGCTGGCGCGATCCGAGGTTCGCCAAGGTTTCGGTCTAGGCGCCGTCAACGCTCATCCATAGACCGGGACGTACTCGACCGCTCCGGTGTCGCCGTCGAGGATCAATTCGTACTCGAACCAGTAGATGACTTCGTCGCCATAGTCGTCGATGTACGCGTAGCCGATCCAGGTGCTGCCAAGCGACTGCGCCTGCGCGAGCACGAAAGAGACGCGCTGCAAGCCGCCCGAAGAGGCGTCCGCCATCTTCTTGCTGGTCTTGTATTTCTTGACCGGCACCTTGCCTTTCTCGGCATGCGTTACTTCGACGCCGGCGATCTTGCCGTTCGAGACGTTCACGAACGCGGAATGCTTGCCGTGCTCGTGGAACTTGTGCTTGCCGTTCTTCTTGATCTTGTCGCCGACCAGGCTCTTGCCATTGTGATGCTTGTGTTGCTTGGCCTTTTTCTCCTTTTGGCCGCCCTTGCCGTGCTCCTTCTGCTCCCCCTGTTCCTTGCCCTTGCCCTGCGCCTGGGCCGGCACGTCGATCGCAATCAGCGCCAGCGCCGCGAACGACGCCGTGAGAGTCCGCAGGATCGAAATCATGGTCTTCTCCTGGTGGTCTGGATGCCAATCAGACCGGGTCGGCGACCGTCGGTTCACAGGAAGGCGCACGCAGCGCGGTTAATATCGCCGCTATGACAGCGAAGCTCGCCGCGGATATCGGCGGAACGTTCACCGACGTCGTGCTCGAGACGTCGCAGAGCCGTTACACGAGTAAAGTCCTGACTACATCGGCTCCTGAAGCTGGGGTCATGGAAGGCATCCGGCGCGTGCTCGCCGATGCAAAGTGCACGCCCTCGGACGTGTCGATCTTCATCCACGGCACTACGCTCGCCACCAACGCGCTGATCGAGCGCAAGGGCGCGCGCACCGCATTCGTCACCACCGAAGGCATGCGCGACATTCTCGAGATGGGGTACGAGAAGCGCTTCGAGCACTACGACGTCTACATGGAACGCCCGGCGCCGCTCGTACCGCGGCCGCTGCGCTACACCGTACCCGAACGAATCGACGGCAGGGGCGGCGTGCTGCTGCCACTCGATGAGGGCGCGGTACGCAGTGCGGGAGAGCGCCTGCGTGCCGAGCGCGTGCAGGCCGTGGCGATCGGCTTCATGCACGCCTACGCGTGGCCCACTCACGAGCAGCGCGCCGCGGCGATCCTGAGCGAGATGCTGCCGCGCGACGTGACGATCTGCCTGTCGAGCGAAGTCTGCCCCGAGATCCGCGAGTACGAGCGCTTCTCGACGACCTGCGCGAATGCCTACGTGCGCCCGCTGATGCAGGGCTACCTGCTGCGACTGCGCGCCGAGCTCGATGCGTGCGGCCTGCGCTGCGCGCTGCTGCTGATGATGTCGGGCGGCGGGCTGACGACGCTGGAGAATGCGGCCCGCTTCCCGGTTCGGCTGGTCGAGTCGGGTCCGGCGGGAGGCGCGATTCTCTCGTCGTGGATCGCGCGTGAAGGCGGTCTTGCGCGCGTGATGTCGTTCGACATGGGCGGAACGACCGCCAAGATCTGCCTGATCGATGAAGGCGAGCCGGAGCGCGCACGGGCGTTCGAGGTCGCGCGCGCGTACCGCGACGTCAAGGGAAGCGGCCTACCGGTGCGC
>Ga0209382_10004265_pt1 | contig 19197 bp, 20 predicted proteins | sample SoiMetdeltSBSDD5_FD_187599 | JGI IMG/M metagenome (GOLD analysis project Ga0209382, IMG submission 187599) | Bulk soil microbial communities from a Populus tree surrounding site in Tennessee, USA - Soil MetaG P. deltoides SBSDD5 (SPAdes) (version 2) | ecosystem: Environmental > Terrestrial >... | reverse complement strand
CGATGTACGGTTCGAGCTCCGCCACCCGCGCCGGAGTGAAAGCCTTCATGACCAGCCGGCGGATCCTCGTGTGCTCCGGCGGATCCGGGTCGATGCGGCTGTCCTGGAACATCTTGTTGTGCCGGCTGATCTGCGCGGCGTCGGGCCGGTTCAGGTTGCGGCTGAGCCGCGGGTCGACCAGGAGCGCGCGAACGTCGTGGTACCGCGTTACGAGGAGCGCCCGGTCTCCACTGGGAACGGTCACGGGGACCACCGGCTCGTGTCGTATCTCGGCCAGTTCCTCGGGAATCCGCAGCGCGGCGGGCCGGTGGAACGGGTACGGGCAGGTCTGGCTCATGGCGTGGCCTCTCGGTTCACCAGGTGACAGGGACGGCGGCACTCGAACGGGTACCGAGAGCAATCGGCTGTCATCGACGCTCCTCCCGTAGGGAACGTCGCCATCCTCTGCAGGAGCCCTCGATCCGCGGTCCACATCGACTAGAAGGCCCCCGTCGTCGAGTGGTTCTTCAGCGCTACTGGAGCATCGCGACGAACGATGGATTCCAATTCCTCGCGGCGGCAAACCCTCGAGACGGAGGCATGATGCACCGGACTCTCATCGTGGCTCGGATGAAGCCGGGCCGCGCCGAACAGGTCGCGGACGCGTTCACCGCGTCGGACCGTACCGAGCTGCCGCAGCTGCTGGGCGTCTCGGCGCGCACACTGTTCAGCTTCCACGACCTGTACTTCCACCTGATCGAGTCCAAAGTAGATCTGCGGCCCGGTCTGGCGGAGGTACGTAAGCACCCGTTGTTCACCGACATCAACATGCGGTTGGCCGAGCACATCGATCCGTACGACCCCGATTGGCGGGGACCGCAGGACGCGATGGCGCAGGAGTTCTACCGGTGGTCCGCGTGAGGAGAGCGGCCATCACGGGTATCGGCGTGGTGGCGCCGGGCGGGGTCGGCGTACCCGCGTTCTGGGAGCTGCTCACCGCGGGCCGGACAGCGACCCGCGGCATCTCGTTGTTCGATGCCACCGGATTCCGCTCCCGAATCGCGGCCGAATGCGACTTCGACCCCGAGGCGTCGGGTCTGGACGCCGCGGATGCGCAGCGGCTGGACCGGACCAGCCAGTTCGCGGTGGTCGCCGCGGAGGAGGCCAAGCGCGACAGCGGCCTCGACTTCGCGGCGCTGCCGCCCGAACGCACCGGTACGGTCATCGGCAGTGCGGTCGGCTGCACGATCCGGCTCGAGGAGCAATACACGACGGTGAGCGAGGTCGGCCGGCAATGGTTGGTCGACCACACCAAGGGCTCTCCACACCTGTACGACTATCTCGTGCCCAGCTCCATCGCGGCCGAGGTGGCTTGGCGCTGCGGTGCGGAGGGTCCGGTAGTCATGGTGTCCACCGGCTGCACGTCCGGGCTCGACGCGATCGGCCATGCTGCCGCGCTCATCGAGGAGGGCAGCGCCGACGTGGTCGTCGCCGGCGCGACCGACGCGCCGATCTCACCGATCACCGTGGCGTGCTTCGACACCATTCGCGCGACGTCGCCCAACAACGACGATGCCGAACACGCCTCCCGCCCGTTCGACGACCGGCGGGATGGGTTCGTTCTCGGCGAGGGCGCGGCCGTGTTCGTCCTCGAGACGGTCGAGTCCGCCCGGCAACGCGGCGCACATATCTACTGCGAGATAGCCGGGTTCGCCCGGCACGCCAACGCGTACCACATGACGGGGCTACGGCCGGACGGTCGCGAGATGGCGAAGGCGATCGACACGGCCATGAGTCGCGCCGGCGTCGGCGCCGAGCGCATCGACTACATCAACGCGCACGGTTCCGGTACCAAGCAGAACGACGTGCACGAGACCGCTGCCTTCAAGCGCAGCCTGGGCGAGCGTGCGTACCGGGTACCGGTCAGTTCCATCAAGTCGATGGTCGGTCACTCCCTCGGCGCGATCGGCTCCATCGAGATCGCCGCCTGCGCGCTCGCCATCGAAAACCAGGTCGTGCCGCCGACCGCCAACCTCGAGGTTCCGGATCCCAAGTGCGACCTGGACTACGTGCCGGTCACCGCACGCGAGCACAAGGTGTCCACAGTGCTCAGTGTCGGCAGCGGATTCGGCGGCTTCCAGACGGCCGTGGTCCTGCGGGCGGTGGCCTGATGACCCGCGCGCTCGTGACCGGGCTGGGCGTCGTGGCACCGAACGGCATCGGGGTCGAGGAGTACTGGTCGGCCACCTTGACCGGCAAGAGCGGGCTGCGCCGTCTCGAACACCTCGAGCCTGCCGGGTACCCCGTCCGCGTCGGCGGGGTGGCGGAGACGTTCGTGACCGCCGACCACGTGCCGGCCCGCCTTGCGGCGCAGACCGATCGCTGGACCGCGCTGGGGCTCGCCGCCGCCGCGCTCGCCTTCGAGGACGCCGGTATCGAGCCAGCCACGCTGCCGGAGTACGAGTTCGGAGTCGTGACCGGCAGTTCTTCGGGCGGCAACGAGTTCGGCCAGCGCGAGATCGAACGGCTGTGGTCGCAAGGGCCGGCGTTCGTCGGCGCGTACCAGTCGATCGCATGGTTCTACGCAGCGACCACGGGACAGCTCTCGATACGCCACGGCGCACGGGGACCATGTGGCGTACTCGTCTCCGAGCAGGCCGCCGGACTGGACGCTCTCGCCGAAGCGCGCCGCATGCTGCGCATCGGCACGCGGCTCGTCGTGTCAGGCGGTACCGAGGCACCGCTGTCGCCGTACGCGACGGTCTGCCAGCTGGCCAGCGGACGTCTGTCTACTGTGGATGATCCGGATCGCTGCTACATCCCCTTCGACCGGGCGGCCAGCGGGTACGTGCCCGGCGAGGGCGGTGCGATCCTGCTCGTGGAGAGCGAGCAATCGGCTCGGGAGCGGGGTGCTCGCTGGTACGGCGAGATCGCGGGATACGGCGCCACGTTCGACCCGCGACCGGGCAGCGGCCGGCCGCCGGGCCTGCGCCGGGCGATCGAGCTGGCACTGGCCGACGCCGGCGTGTCCGCGGCCGACGTCGACGTGGTCTTCGCCGACGCCGCCGGAGTGCGCGAACTCGACCGGCAGGAGGCTCGAGCCATCGGCGAGGTCTTCGGCCGGGGCCGCGTACCGGTCGCAGTGCCGAAGACCATGACAGGGCGGTTGTACGCCGGCGGTGCCGCTCTCGACGTGGCCGCCGCGCTGTTGGCGATCCGCGACTCCATGATTCCGCCCGCCGTCGGCGTCGAGGACCTGGCCGCGGACTGCGAGATGGACCTCGTGCTGAACGTGCCCCGCGAGACGCGTGTACGCGTCGCGGTCGTTCTCGCTCGCGGATACGGCGGGTTCAACGCCGCGCTGGTAGTCAGGGCGGTCGCGTGAACCTTCCTCGAGAAAGGAGCACCAGAGTGAGCGTCTTCACAATGGACGACCTCCGCACCATCATGCGGGAGTCGGCGGGCGAGTGCGAGGTGCGCTCTCCCGGTATCGACATCGCGCAGACGTCGTACGAGGACCTCGGATACGACTCGCTCGCGTTGCTCGAAGTCACGGCACGGATCAAGCAGAACCTCGGCGTGCAACCGCCGGACGAGGCGATCGCCAAGACGTCGACCCCGGCCGAGACGGTCGCCGCGGTCAACGAGCTACTCATCGGAGTTGCGGCATGAGGCGCGCAGCGAAGCGGGAGGCATTATGAGCGGACACACCGACAACCGGATCGTCATCGAGGCGCCGCTCGAGCGCGTGTGGGCGGTCACCAACGACGTGGCGAGCTGGCCCTGGCTGTTCAGCGAGTACGCCTCCGCCGAGATCCTCGAGACCGCCGAGAACTACGTGAAGTTCCGGCTCACCACACACCCGGAGAACAACCAGACGTGGAGTTGGGTATCCGAGCGCAGGCTCGACCCGGCCAACCACGTCGTCCACGCCCAGCGCGTGGAGACCGGACCGTTCGAGTACATGAACATTCGTTGGGAGTACCGGACCGTCGACGGTGCGGTCGAGATGCGGTGGCTCCAGGACTTCCAGATGAAACCGACCGCGCCGGTCGACGACTCCGGAATGACCATTCGAATCAACACCAACACGCCGATCCAGATGAACCGGATCAAGCAGCTCATCGAGTCCGGGCGAGTGACATGACCGACCTCGTACCGGCGCTCGCGGCGCTCGCGGCTCTGCTCAACGGCGTCGCCGCCGGAATCATGCTGTCCACTGTGGTCGGCATCGTGCCCATGATGTTGACCCAGCCCTACCGCGGGTACGTGCAGACGGTCCAGTTCCTCTGGCCGCGCTACGACCCGCTGATGCCGATTCTCAACGCGGGTGCGCTGGTGCTCGCCGCCGTATCGGCGGTGGGTGCCGGTGCCACGCCGGCCCGGTCCGTGCTGGCTTTCGCCGCCGTCCTGCTGGCTACGGTCATGACGATTTCCATCACCAAGAACGTGCCGGTGAACCGGTTCGTCAGCAACCTGGATCCCGACCGCCAACCGGACGACTGGACGCGGTTGGATCCCCGACCGGCGTGGCAGCGGTGGAACCTGATCCGTACGGTGATCGCCGTCGTGGCCTTCGCGGCCAACGTGACCGGCACCGCGCTGCTGCAGTGAAGGCCAACCGACGCGAAGGAGGCACGCTGTGCTCATCAACTTGGCCGGGCGGAAGGCCCTGGTCACCGGCGGAACCCGGGGCATCGGGCGGGAGATAACGCTGGCGCTTGCGCGCACTGGCGCCGATGTGCTCGCGTGCTACCGCCACGACGGCGAACACGTCGAGCAGCTCGCCCGGGACCTGAAGGAAATCACCGGCGACCACCACGTGGTCCGCGCCGACATCTCGGATACGGCGGCGGTCCGCGCGCTCGCGGACGAATGCTCCTCGCGGTTCAGCCACCTCGATGTAGTGGTGAACAACGCCGGCGTCATCAGCCACGAACCGTTCGAGCGGCTGGCCGTCGACGAGTGGCGGCGCGTGCTCGACACCAACCTGACGGGTGCGTATCTGGTGACCCAGGCGATGCTTCCGTTGCTGCGTACCGGCGGCTCCATTGTGAACATCGGCTCGCGGGTGGCCACTGTCGGTATCCCGCTGCGCGCGCACTACACCGCCGCGAAGGCCGGAATGATCGGGCTGACCCGCTCGCTGTGCAAGGAGCTCGGTCCCCGCGGCATCCGCGTCAACCTCGTGGCCCCCGGGGTCATCGCCACGGAGCTCGAGCTGTCCGAGGAGGTGCGCGCCCGCTACGAGGGCATGACCGCCCTGCGCCGCCTGGGCGCACCGGCGGACATCGCGGCCGTCGTGTGCTTCCTGGCAAGCGATCTGGCCGCGTACGTGACAGGCGAGACCATCAACGTCGACGGGGGGATCTGACGGTGAGCACGTACCGCGTCCTGCTGCGCATGCAGGTCGTGCCGGGCAAGGAGGAGTCCTTCGAGCGAGCGTGGCGCGACGGTGCGCGGACGATCGCCGAGGAGCCGGCCAACGTCGCGCAGTGGCTGTCGCGCAGCGACGACGAGAACAGCGTCTACTACATCGTCAGCGACTGGGTCGACGAGCGGAGTTTCCGCGAGTACGAGGTCAGCGAGCGACACCGCCTGCACCGCGAGAAGCTGCATCCGTACCGCTCGGCGGGGTCGATGACGACGATGACCGTGGTGGATTCCACGGCCGGGCGGGGGGTGCCGCGATGACGGCGTGGGTCCTGCTCTTCGCGGCGGCGCCGGACGGACCCAAGGCGGTGGCCGACGCTTACCACGACATCAGCCGCCGCCTCTGCGGTACGCCGGGTCTGGTGCGCAACACCCTGCTGGAACTGGTCGACTCGCCCGGCCGGTTCGTCGTGGCGAGCGAATGGACGAGCCTGTCGGCGTTCCGCGCCTGGGAGGAGGGGGCCGACCACCGCAGGCTCACGGCACCACTGCGGCCGTACCACGACCGCGCCATGGGCGGTGGATACGGCATATACGAGGTTACCGCCGAGTACCGCTCGTTGGGGAGTTAGTGGTGCTGGCGGTGCGGAGTGCGGCCGTGGTGGGCGCCGGCGGCTTCATCGGCCAGCATCTGACCGCGGCCCTGTGCGCCGGGGGCTGGCGGGTCACCGCCTACACCCGGGCGGACGAGCTCTGGTGGCCGGACGATCCGAGGGCGCCCGAGGTCGTGTTCTACCTGGCGAGCAGCATCAACCCGGCGCGCGCGGAGCAGTACCCGGAACTGGTCACCGCCGACCATCGGCGGTTCTCGGAGCTGCTGAGCCGCCTGGCCCGCAGCGCCCACCCACCGACCGTGGTGTTCACCAGCTCCGCCGGTACGGTGTACGACCCGGGCGTGCCCGGGCGGTGCCGGGAGGACGCGCCCACGCGGGCCACGAACCGGTACGGTACGGCGAAGCTGGCCTTGGAACAGTTGCTTCTCGACCACGCCGGTAGCGTGCCGGCCGTCATCCTTCGGTTGTCCACTGTGTACGGGCCCGGGCAGCGCGTCGGCCGGGGCCAGGGCGTGCTGGCGAGCTGGCTGTCGGCCGTCGCCGAGCACCGCCCGCTGCCGATGATCGGTGACCCGCGGGCGACCCGGGACTACGTCTATGTCGACGACGTCGTCGACTGCATGCTGCGGGTCGACCGGCCCACGGAACCGCTGGTCCTCAACGTGGGGTCCGGTGTCAGCACCTCGTTGGCTCAACTTCTGTCCATAGTGGAGTCGGTGGTCGGCCGAGAGCTGCCTGTGCAGGGGCTGCCGGTCCGGTCCGTCGACCGACAGGATGTCCGCCTCGACGTGCGCCGCGCCGCGCACTGGCTGGGCTGGCGGGCGCGTACCTCGCTGTACGACGGCGTCGCGGCGATGTGGCATGCCGTGCGACCCGAAGACCAGAGCACGTTGACCGGGGCTGGAGCGCCGGTCGGCACGCTCCAGCGGTAACGAGTTCCCATAGGCACTCACGAAAGAGGCAGCAATGATCGCCGAACTCCTCGCCCGGACGGGCAAGGCCGTGATTCGCGACGTCCCTCCGGACGGCCGGGCGTACTGGGCCGCGCGGTTCTGGGACCGTGACACGCACGAGCAGCACCCGCTGCTGAGCAACGCGTTCCTGCAGCAGAAGGAGACCGTTGCCGGTTTCCTCGGCACCTACGCCGCGAACGCCGAGCGGATCCTCGAGTTCGCCTGCGGTACCGGGGAGTTCACCCGACTCGCCGCCGAGCGTACGAAGGCCAAGCAGATCACCGCCGTGGACATCTCCGCGGAGGGGCTGCGGCGAGCCGGCGAGCGGGTCCGCCACGACAACCTCGAGCTCGTTCAGGGCGACTTCTGGACCGACCTCGGTGTCGGTGACTCCGATGTCGTCATGTGCCTCGACGCGATCCACCACCTCGGCGACGTGCGCCAGGTTCTGCAGCGACTGAGGACATTCGTGCGGCCCGGCGGCATCTTCGTCGGCAACCTGTGGACGGCCGACAACTTCCACCGCTTCCAACGGCAGCGGTACGGATCCGCGGCACACCTGCGGCGTACCGCGGCGTTCCTCGGTACCGCGCTGATGATCCGGACATCCGGGGGCCGGCTCAAGACCGGCGCGTACCGCACCCAGCTCGTGGACAGCAAGGACGCCATCGAGATCCTGCATGACGTATTCGACACGGTCCTCGCGGTAACGGTCGAGGACTACTTCATGGGCTTCGTCTGCGGGGTTGGGACGGAGTGATGCGCATCCTGGTGACCGGTGGCGCCGGCTTCATCGGCCGGGGAGTGGTCGAGGCGCTGGCGTCCGCCGGCCACGAGGTACGCGTACTCGACGCGCTGCTGCCCGAGGCGCATCCGGCCGGGGTACCACCCGTGTTGCCGGAGGGGGTCGAATTCGTCCGTGGCGACCTGCGGGACGAGGAGACCGTCGAGGCGGTGCTGCACGGCATCGATCTGGTCAGCCACCAGGCGGCCGTAGTGGGGCGGGGCAAAGAGATCCTGGACGCCCGCCGCCACGTGGGATGCAACGATCTCGGCACTGCCACGCTGTTGGCGGGGATGACGCGCGCCGGCATCGACCGGCTCATCCTCGCCGGCAGCGTGGTCATCTACGGCAGCAGCCGCTACACCTGCCCGAACCACGGCCGGGTCGCGCCGTCCGGCCGTACAGCGGCGGATCTGGCCGCCGGGCGCTTCGCACCGCTGTGCGGCACGTGTCGGGCCGAGCTGGTACCGAGCCCTGTCGACGAGACCGACGTGCCCAACCCGCCCCGCAACATGTACGCGGTCACGAAGCTCGCCCAGGAGTTGCTCGTCGACGCCTGGGCGCTGCAGACCGACGGATGTGCGGTGTCGCTGCGATACCACAACGTCTACGGGCCGGCGATGCCATATGCGAGCCCGTACTCCGGAGTGGCCGCCACGTTCCGCAGTGCGGTAGCGGCCGGCGAGGCGCCCAACGTGTACGAGGACGGCGCACCCCGGCGGGACTTCGTACACGTCAGCGATGTCGTATCGGCCAACCTCGCGGCGCTGCGCTGGGAAGGTACCGGATTCCGTGCGTTCAATGTCGCGAGCGGCGACCCACGGTCGATCCTCGATGTCGCGAGCGCGCTGGCCGAAGCGGGCGGCGGACCGTCCCCTGTGGTCACCGGCGATTACCGGGTCGGGGACGTCCGTGAGATCGTCGCCTCGCCCGCCCGCATCCGACGCGAGCTGGGATGGTCCGCGACTGTCGATTTCGAGACCGGCATGAAGGAGTTCGCGGTGTCGCCAATGCGCGGGGGACCGTCATGACGTTGAATGTTCTCGTCGCGGGCGGAGGGCTGGGCGGGCTGTGCCTGGCCCAGGGCCTGTGCGGCGAAGGCATCAATGTCCGGGTCTTCGAACGCGACCCGACCGCCGACATCCGCGCCCAGGGCTACCGGCTGCGCATCGACGACCATGGCGTGACGGCGTTGTCGCGGTGCCTGCCGGGCGACCTGTTCCAGCTCTTCCACGCCACGACGACGCCGCCCAGCCCGCCGCGTGGTGCGGTGTTCGACCACGATCTCCAGCAGATCGAGTCGATCGGCACGTCGCTCGGCCGCACCGAGCAACGGCGACGCCGCAGTACGGTGGCCAACCGTGCCACGCTGCGCCAGATCCTGCTGGCCGGGCTCGACGACACGGTGGAGTTCGACCGCGAGGTGGTCGCCGCACGGACCGTCGGGGACGGGGTCGAGGTGCGGTTCGCGAACGGGCAGGTGGCCACCGGCGACATTCTGGTGGCGGCCGACGGCTGCAACTCGGCTGTGCGGGCCCAACTGCTGCCGCACGCCCAGCTACTCGACTCGGGCCTGCGCAGTATCTACAGTCGGGCAATCCTCGACGAGCATGTGCGCGAGGTGTTGCCCGACGTTCTCGGCACCGGTTCGCCGCGAGTGATCGGCCCGGGCGGTGTGACGCTCGCGCTGGGTACGTACTGTCCCCGCGAGTCGCCGCAGCGGGCCGCGGCGCGGATCGCGCCGTACGCCCGCCTGAGCCACGTGCCCGACTACCTGAAGTTTGCATTGGTGGCCCCGCTGGCGGCGATCGGGCTGACCGAGGCCGAGCTGTGGGCCGCCTCGCCGACGGCGCTCTACGACATCGCCTGCCGGGTGACCGCGGACTGGCATCCGGCCGTGGCGGAACTCGTTCGCTGCGCCGATCCACTGTCGACGTTCGCGCTGTCGATTCGCGCGGCTCCTTCGGTCGACCCGTGGCCCACCACCCGAATCACCCTGCTGGGCGATGCGATTCACGCCACGACACCGGCCGGCGGTACCGGTGCCAACCTCGCGCTCCGCGATGCGGCGCTGCTGACCGAGTATCTCGCGGCCGTCGACCGGGGTCGCCTCGGCGTGCTCGATGCCATCGCGGCATACGAGGATCAGATGCGCGACTACGGCTTTGCCGCGGCGACCTACTCGATGCGCAGCGCCGAGTTCATCTTCGAGCAGGTACCCGCCGCGCTCGTTTGACAATAGCCGGGAGGACTCATGGCGCTGACGGTGGGAATTGCCACTACCGGAGACGACCCGCGGACGCTGCGCGAGACGGTCGAGGGCGTGATCCGGTCGGCGTCGATTGTCGACGCCGACGCGGAGGTCCTCGTAGTGGTCAACGGCCGCGACCGGGTACCGGAGCTGCACGACATCGGCTCGCCCACGCTGCGCGTGGTGTATCTCGAACGCCGCAACGTGGCGGTGGCCCGCAATACCGTTCTGGCCGAGGCACGATACGACACCATCCTGTTCACCGACGACGACTGCGCCGTGCCGCCCGAGTGGTGCTCGCAACTCGCGGCCGGGCTACACGCACCTGGGTGCGTCGCGGTCGGTGCCCCGGTCCGCGTCGAGGTGACCGGGCCGGTGAGCGCCTACTTCGACTACCAGCGCCAGTACAACGCGACCCCGGCGGGCCCGGGCGGGCCGCTGCTGTTGGTCACCACGAACAGCGGGCTGCGCCGGGATCGGATCCCGGCGTCGATCCGGTTCGACCCGACGCTGCACAGCGCCGGCGAGGACAGCGGTTTCTCGCTGGCATTGGCGAAGGCCGGACTGCCGGCACGGTGGCTGTTCGACGCGACACCGATACGACACGGGCTCTCGGAACGCATCGAGGAGATCACCGAGCGGTTCCGGCGCAACGCGTACCACGGCGTTCAGCTCTATCTCGGCCTCGGTCACCAGGAAGCCTCGATTCCCGGCGTGCTCCGCCTGTACCGGCAACGCATCCAGGACGACTTCCACTTCGATCGGCGGTTCAGCGAGCTGCCCGCCATCGAGGCGCGTATCGCGTTCTCCGTCTACGACAGCCTGGCCACCGCGGCGATGATGGTCGGATACCTCGATCGGTTGGGTAAGGAACTCGCCCATCCTTTGCTGGAGCTGGACCTGCCCGGCCTGGCCCGCTTCGTGAACCAGATCGCGGACCAGGTGCGTGAGCAGACGACGGCACTGTCCACATCGGACTGGGCCGCGCTCGAGGTCGACTACAGGGGTATGCGGCAAAGGCTGCGCGAGTCCCAGCCGCTGCTCGCCGAGGTCCGTCGCGGACTGCGCCGGTACGCGGCACCGATCCCGACCGACCCGGGGGGTCCGGTCGGTGACGTCCTCGACTTGGGCGCCGGTACGCAGACCGACAACTATGTCGACAGCCTAGCCGGGTTCCGCCAGGCCTACGCCGATGTCTGCGCCGGCGCCGGTACGCCGGACGAACTGGACCGGGCCGCGTTCGCGCTGGGTGTGCCGTTCAAGGTGGCCACCAACGCGATCGAGTTCACGTTGCTGCTCGACAGCCTGTACCCGGCCGCGTTGAGCTAACAATGAACGTCACGGTCGTCGTACCCACGATCGGCGAGTCGGCCCACCTGCGCCGGTCCGTCGAGAGCTTCCTCACGGCGGCCGAGGGTGCCGGCCCGGACGCCGAGGTGCTGGTGGTCGTCAACGGGCGGAAGTCGGTACCGGTTCTGGACCACGTGGGTTCGCGACGGCTCCGGGTGGTGTTTCTCGACGAGCGCAACGTAGCGCGGGCGCGCAATGTCGGCATCCGGGCGGCCCGGCACGACACCGTGCTGTTCGGGGACGACGGCGGTTCGGTAGGACCCGGCTGGTGTGCCGAGCTGGCCGGCGCACTGCGTGACCCGGCGTACCCGGTCGTGACCGCACCCGTTCGCGTACCCACCACCGGTCCGGTGACCGCGTTCCTCGACTACCAGCGGTTCTTCGACGCCCCACCGCTGGACGCGGTCGAGGCGAGAACCGTGACCGGCCACTGTGGACTACGCCGGGATCGGATACCGGTCTCGATCCGGTACGACGAAAGCAATATGCCTTTCGTCGGCGAGGATGTGGCATTCGGCCATTCGTTGCGTGCCGCCGGAATCCCGATCCGCTGGCTGGCCGACGTCGCGCCAGGCTGGCACCTGCTCCCCGATCGAATCGAGGAGATCACCGAACGGGCCTTCCGGTACGGCCGCGGCTCGGCGCTCGTCTGGTCCCGCCGCAGCGGGCCGGTAGCGGGTCCGGCCGAGGTGCTCGCGCTCTACCGCTACCTCGGGTCGGCCGACTATGGCTTCTACCGCCGGTTCACCGAGGTGATCGCGCCGAGCCTGCGTGCCGCGTGGACCGTCTACGACTACCTGTATGACCTGGCGTACCTCCTCGGCTACCTCGCCGAGCTGGGGACCGAGCTCGACCACACCTTTGTCGACCTGAACCACGAGGGTCTGCGCCGGGCGTGGCAGGACCTCGCAAGCGCGGCCGCCCGTCCCGCCGGCAGCGACTGGCGCGCGGTGCGACTGGACTACGGGCGCATGGAGAGCGGCGCACCGACCCACGATCCGCTCGTCGCCGTGGTACGCCGGACGCTCGACCGGTACGCCCCGCTGGTCCGGGAGTACCCGTCAGCGATCGAGGGCACAGGCGGTGCCGAAGCACCACGTCCGGCTGGCGCGCAGGAAATCGAGCGGCTGCTGACGGCGTGGAACGACATTCGGGCGACTGATGCGTGGGCCGACGCCGATGCGATCGACCGCTGGGCGCGGACGTCCGGTACCACGTTCCGCGAGGCGTGTGCGATCGTCGAGCGTGCATTCGCTTTCCAATACGCCGTTCGGGCGGGCGCGGGAGCGCCGTCGACGTATCCCGGAGTAGGCCCCGGGCGGCCGGACAGCCCCTGGGCCGCGGCCTCCGCCTAGTCCGGCCCCGGCCTAGTCAGCCACCTCCCTGAACCACGTCAACCAGTCGAGCGACGAGGTCGGCGGGTGTGGGTTGGTGGTTGATTTGGTGTTGGAGGTGTTTGGCGGCGTGGTGGTGGGTGGGGTTGTCGAGGAGTTGGTGGCCGCTGGTGATGAGGTCGGTTGGGGTGGTGGTGGTGGCGGGGTGGGTGTGGGCGGCGCCGGTGGTGGTGAGTTGGTAGGCGTTGGCGGCTTCGTCGAAGAGGTGGGTGAGGATGAGTTGGGGTAGGCCGTGGCGTAGGCCGGTGAGCATGGTGCCGGCGCCGCCTTGGTGGATGAGGAGGTGGCAGGTGGGTAGGAGGGTGTCGAGGGGGGTGTTTTCGATGATGTGGACGTGGTCGGGTAGTGGGGGGAGGAGGTGGCGTTGGTTGGTGGTGATGGCCAGGACGAGTTGGGCTTGTCGTTGGTGGGCGAGGGTGGTGGCGGCTTCCAGGATGGTGGGGGGGAGGAAGGCTTTGCCGCCGAGGAGGCGGTGGATGGAGGTGCCCCAGGTTAGGCAGATGCGGGGTTGGGTGGGGGTGTCGGGTAGCCAGGGTGGGACGTCGGTGAGGCCGGGGTAGGGGGTGTAGCGCACGGGCAGGCGGGGGGTGGGGGTGATGGTGGTGGGTAGTTGGAGGTCGGGTGGGCAGGGGTCGATGCTGGCGGTGCCGAGTAGGTTGATGTGGTCTAGGCCGTGGCGGTGCAGCAGGGTGGTCATGCCGGTGGCGTCGCCGAGGTTCATGAAGTAGGTGACGTCGGGTCCGAAGAGGTTGCGGATGGCGGGGGTGCCGGTGATGGCGGCGACGAGGGGTCCGGCGTAGGTGAGGGCGTCGTAGATGATCAGGTGGGGTTTCCAGGCGCGGGTCAACGCGAGGAGGTCGTCGATCATCACCGCCGCTATCTCCCCATACAACACCGGCCTGTTCGGTTCCGGGCTTCGGGCCCAGCGCGACCGGAATATCTCCAGGAACATCGTCGTCGTCTCGTCCTCCAACTGGCGCAGCGTTCGGAAGGCGTGTACGACGTCCGGGTTGTCGGTGTCCACAGTGAACCGGTCGGAGATTCTTTCCATCGTGCGCGGCCAGGAGCGGGCGGAGCCGGAGTGCGCCGGCCCGGCCAGCGCGAGCCGTTCCGTCGCACTGCGGAACTCGCCCGCGAGGTCGAGGTCCTGTCCGACCGCGGTGCACGGTAGCCCGGAGCGGCGCATCGTCGGCAACAACTCCGGCTGGCTGGTCATCCGAACCTCGTGACCCGCCGCCTGCAACGCCCACGCCAACGGCACCATCGGAAAATAGTGCGACGGCCACGCGAACGTGGTGAACAGCACGCGCATCGCGACGCTCCTCTCTGGACCGTCAGATCAGGGCCACCAGGTGACCGACCACGTCCGCGGGCGATGGCTGGTCGAGGATCTCCTGTTGCAGGCGCTGGGCGGCCGTGCGGTACGCCGGTTCGTCCAGCAGCTCGTGCCCGGTCGCTACCAGGTCCGCCGCGGCGAGCCCGGTCGCCGCGAGGGTACGACCGGCGCCCGAGGCCACCAACCGGCACGCGTTCGCTGGTTGGTTGAGCAGTTGCGGCAGGACGAGCTGAGGCAGCCCGTGCCGGAGCGCGGTGAGCAGGGTGCCGGTACCACCCTGGTGGATGATGGCGTCGCAGGTGGCCAGCAGGGCGTTCAGCGGTACCGACTCGACGATCCGCACGGCCGTTGGAAGATCCGGCAGCAGCGGTCGCTGGCTCGCGGTGATGGCCAGCACGAGCTCCGCGTCGCGCTCGTCGGCTAGCTTGGCGGCGCCGTCCAGCAGCTCGCCGGGGAGGAACGCCTTCTCGCCGAGGATCCGATCGTTGGAGGTACCCCAGGTCAGGCAGATCCGCGGCCGATCCGGCGGATCCGACAGCCACTGCGGGATCTCGGCCAGGCCGTGGTACGGGATGTGGCGCACGAAGATGCGGTGGGTCGGTACGACGTACTCAGGGAACTGCAGGCTCGGCGGGCAGGAGTCCACAGTGGACGTACCAATCAGGTCCACCTCGTCGAGGCCGCACCGGCGCAGCAGTGCCCCGAGGCCCGGGGTGTCGCCGACCATGAAGTACGTGGCGTCCGGTGCGAACACGTTGCGCACGGCCGGTACTCCGACGAGCTTGGCCACGATCGGTCCGGCGAACGTCAGCGGGTTGTAGACGATCAGGTCGGGTCGATAGGTACGGGCCAGCGCCAGCAGGTCGTCGACCATCGCCTCGGCGACATCGCAGTAGACGGCCAGTCCGGGCGACCCCGCCGACGAGCGGTCGGCCCACACCGTCCGGAACATCGACCGGGCCTCGTCCTCGATGCGGCGTGCCGCGTCCGGTGAGTGCACCCGGTGAGCACCGGCGAACCCGGTGACCAGGTTGTCGAAAACGCGGTCGGTACGCTGCACCGACGGCGCCGGGACCGGCACGGGCGACTCCCGGTGCGGCGGGTTGGCCACATCCAGGTCCCGCCCGACGGCTGTGGCCAAGAGACCGGAGTCGCGCATCGCGGGCAGCAGGTCCGGTTGGCTGGTCATCCGCACGTCGTGACCGGCCGCCCGCAGCGCCCATGCCAACGGCACCATCGGGAAGTAGTGCGACGGCCAGGCGAACGTGGTGAACAGCACGCGCATCGCGACGCTCCTCTCTGGACGGTCAGACCAGGGCCACGAGCTCGTCCACCACGGCGGCGGGCGGCGGCTGGTCGAGGTTCTCCTGTCGGAGGTCGCCGGCGGCGATGCGGTACGCGGGCTCGTCGAGCAGCGCGTGGCAGGCGTCGAGCAGGTCGGACGCGGTCAGGTCGGACGCCGCCAACGTCCGTCCCGCGCCGGTCGCCACCACCCGTGAGGCGTTCGCCGCCTGGTCGACGAGCTGGGGTACGACGAGCTGCGGCAGCCCGTGCGTGACCGCGGTCAGCATGGTGCCGGTACCACCCTGGTGGATGATGGCGTCGCAGGTGGGCAGCAGGGCGGACAGCGGTACCGACTCGACGATCCGTACCGCCGGTGGGAGATCGGGTAGCAGGTGCCGCTGGCCGGCGGTGATGGCCAGCACGAGTTCGGCGTCGCGCTCGTCGGCGAGCTTCGTGGCACCGTGCAGCACCTCGTTGGGCAGGAAGGCGTCTCCGCCGAGCAGCCGGTCGGTCGACGTACCCCAGGTCAGGCAGATCCGCGGACGATCCGGCGGATCCGACAGCCACTGCGGAATCTCGGACAGCCCGTGGTACGGGATGTGCCGTGTGTGGATGCGGTGCGTCGGAACGACGTCGGCGGGGAACTGGAGGCTCGGCGGGCACGAGTCCACACTCGCGGTACCGAGCAGGTCGATGTCGTCCACGCCGAACCGGTCCAGCAGCGCGGCCCAGTCCGGTACCTCCCGTGTGACCTTCGAGAAGTAGGTGATGTCGGGGCCGAACAGGTTCCGCACGGCCGGTACCCCGATGAGCTTCGCCACCAGTGGTCCCGCGTACGTGACCGGGTCGTACACGACCAGGTCGGGTCGCCAGGATCGGGCCAGCGCGAGCAGATCGTCCACCATGGACTCCGCGACTCGGGCGAACAGCCCATGCCGCGACTCCCGCGACGCGATGCCCGTCACCCGGCCGGTCAGGATCGGCCGGAAGAGCGACTGCTGTTCGTCGGTACCGACCGGCCCACTCCGCTCGGCCGGGTCCGCCGCGTCGCGGAACCCGGCCACCACGTCCAGGTCGCGCCCGACCGCGGTCGCCGGCAGGCCCGAGTTGCACATGGTGGGCATCAGCGCCGGCTGGCTCGTCATGCGTACCTCGTGCCCGGTCGCCTGCAACGCCCACGCCTGCGGCACCTGCAAGGTGAAATGCGACGGCCACGCGAAGGTGGTGAACAACACACGCATTCGCCAACGGTGGGCGTGGCGCCTCGGAACTACCTGGTGACCCGGTCGAGTGCACGGCTGGATCGGTCGCCGAGTCGACTCCGAGGCCGAGCCCGGACGGTTGCCCAGTGACCGCAATCGACCTGACCGGCCGCCGCGCTCTGGTTGTCGGTACCGCCCACGACGCCGTCCGGGCCTGTGCGCTCTCGCTCGCCGCCGCCGGCGCAACCGTGGTGGCGGCTATCGATGGTACCGCCGATGACCTGGAACGCGAGCTGAAGGAGGCCGGCGGCGACCACCGGCTCGTGTGCGCCGACGTGACCCGGCCGGACGGAGTAGACGTGGTCCTGGAGGCGTGCCACGGAGCGGTGGACATCGTCGTGACCGCTGGGCCGACGCCGGGCAGCACACCCCTCGCCGCGCTCACGCCCGACGTTTGGCGGCGGGCGCTGGACAGCACTCTCACCGCGGCCGTCCTGGTGGTTCGCGGCGTCCGCCCGAGACTCGCCGTCGAGGCGAGCATCGTCCACATTGGATCGACCCTGGGCAGCCGGGGCGAGGCGGGGGCCAGCGCCGGGGCAGCCGCCGCGGCGGGACTCGTCGGCCTGACCCGGTCACTGGCCAAGGAGCTGGGTCCGGACGGCGTACGGGTCAACCTCGTCGCGGCCGGCCCAGCGGTGGCCGCCGAGCACGTGGCGGCGGTCGTGCTTTTCCTCGCCAGCGAGCGGGCGCGCGGGGCCAGCGGCGAGACGTTCATTGTGGACGGAGGCGAGTGATGGCCGCATATCTCTCCGGCCGCCGGGCCGTGGTGACCGGCGGTACCCGCGGAGTCGGCCGGGCTACCTCGCTCGCTCTGGCCCGTGAAGGTGCATCGGTACTGGCGTGCTACCAACGCGACGACTCGGCGGCCGCCGAGTTGGCCGCTCACGACGAATGGGCTACCGACCGATGCCATGCCGTCCGCGCCGACCTGCGTACCGCGCCGGGCCGGGCCCGGCTGGTCGCCGCGGCCCGGGAGCACCTGGGCGGTGTGGACATCCTCGTGAACAACCTCGGCACGTACCGGCCGGCGGCACTCGACGCGCTCTCCGCGCCGGATCTTACCGACTCGCTCCACGACAACCTGACCGTCCACATTGTAGTAACCCAGGCCCTGCTGGGCCTGCTCGCTGACGGCGGCGCGGTCGTGAACATCGGCGCCGGCATGGCCGACCGCGGCCGGCCCGAGCACGTGGCGTTCACCGCCGCCAAGGCCGGCCTGGCCGGGTTCACCCGCTCGCTGGCCAAAGAGCTGGCGCCGCGCGGGATCCGGGTGAACACGGTCGCGCCCGGCGTCGTCGAGACCGAGCGTGGCATCGACCTGCCACCGCCGGTCCGCGCGAGCCTGCTGTCCGCCATTCCGTTGCGCCGTTTCGTCACCGCTACCGACGTGGCGGACGTGGTGCTCTTCCTCGCCAGCGATCTGGCCGTCGCCGTGGCCGGCGCCACGGTCAAGGTCGACGGCGGGATCTGACGACTGAAGGGATCCGACGCCGATGCAGCCGACGACGCCGAACACAGACCGCGCCGCCCGGGGTTGGATCCGCGGCATCCTGCCGTTCATCCGGCCGCGACCCGGCAACCTCCTGCTGGCGTTCGGCTCGGTCGTGGCGGCCGGTGTGGCCGGCATCGTCCTGTTGCTCGTCCAGCGCGAGGTACTCGACCTCGCGGTCGTCGGCAACCTCGATGCGATGCCCCGGCCGCTGGCCACCGTCGTCGTACTCGGCGTGCTCATCTACGTGGCGCAGCGCATCGCGGTGTACCGCGAGCTGAAGGCGGCCAACGACGCGCAGTTCCTGGTGTACGACGCCGTTCACCGGCGGATGCAGGGGATCGACGCGGACGGCCAGGACCTTCCGCCCGGGCAGCTGGCCGCCCGGCTCAACGTGGACATCAACACGATGTCGCGGGCCGTCGCGCTGCTGCCGAAGCTCGCCGGGTACGTCGTGTCGATCGTGCTCATGACGGTCATCCTGATGAACCTCGATCCGCTGCTGGCCGCGGTCACGCTGCTGATCGCACCCGTGCCGCTGCTGCTGGCCCGCCGAGCTCAGGGCAAGATACAGCCCGCGACGTGGGATGCCCAACAGTGCGAGGCAGACGTCGCCCAACTCGCCAACATGGCGGTGGCGGGGGTACGCGTCGTCAAGGCGCTCGGCCAGGAACAGCGCGAGATCGACAAGATGGCGGTCGCGTCGACGTGGCTCTACCGCGCCCGGATGCGGCTCGTCCGCCTGCAGGCCATCTTCCTGCCGCTTCTCGACTCGATCGGCGGCCTGGCCCAGGTCGTCGTGGTGGTGGTCGGTGGCTGGATGATGCTCACCTCCGACCTCACGCTCGGTACGTTCCTCGTCTTCACCGTCTACAGTGGATCGCTCGTCGGCGTCGTCAAGTTCATCGCCGACTCCACGGTCAGCCTCCAGGAGGCCAGCGTCTGCGCGCGCCGGGTGCTCGAGCTGCTCGAGCTGCCGCCGGCGGTGGTGGAGAAGCCCGACGCCCGGCCACTGCCGGAGCTGCGCGGCGACATCGAGCTGGATCGTGTGACGTTCGCCTACCCCGGTGGAGCGCCGGCGCTCGACGGGCTCACGATGCGCGTCGCCGCAGGGGAGACGGTAGCGCT
>Ga0209382_10004263_pt1 | contig 19199 bp, 17 predicted proteins | sample SoiMetdeltSBSDD5_FD_187599 | JGI IMG/M metagenome (GOLD analysis project Ga0209382, IMG submission 187599) | Bulk soil microbial communities from a Populus tree surrounding site in Tennessee, USA - Soil MetaG P. deltoides SBSDD5 (SPAdes) (version 2) | ecosystem: Environmental > Terrestrial >... | reverse complement strand
TCGTCCTGGCCCTGATCCTGGTTTCCGAAATCGATGCGGCGCATGGTATCGAACCCTCACGTACCGCGCGGTCCCGCCCGCGCCACGCTCCGGGCTAATGTTTTTCCGCCGGGGCCCCGAGCTCCCGGCACATATCACGCACCCGATTCGAGTTTCACATAACGGCTGGTGAAAATCTGGGGTCGCGAGCCTGAAAGCATCCTAGCACACGCTCCGTTCCGCGGACAACCCGAACTTGACCCCCGGATCATCCCGCGTCCCCCGGTGTTTCGGGCGGGGCGGCCTCCTCCTTCCCTCCGATCGGGGCGGGGGCCTGCACCCCCTCCCCCTGCTTCAGGGGGGACCGGACCAGGAAGTGCTCGTACTTCGGCGAAATCTCGATCTGGTTGTCCTTCCAGAGCTTCCTGATGTAGGCGTTGTAGCGCGGGCGGAATTTCGCTTCGCGCACTCCGTGGACGATCGCGTCGCGGGCCTCGTCGATCGACTTGACCAGCCGTTCGGTCTTCCCGATCAGGCGGATCACATGGAACGAGCGGCCGGTGTCGATCGGATCGGCGATGGCGCCCGGCTCGAGCGCGAAGGCGGCCTGGGCGATCGCCGTGTGCAGGTCGGTCGCGGGGAAAGGGCCGAGGAAGCCGCCCGATTCCTTGCTCGCCGCCTCGGAATAGTGCTGCACCAGATCGCCGAAGTCGGCGCCCCCCTTCGCCTCGCGCACGATTCCCTGCGCGCGGGACAGGACCTCGGCCTTGTTGGCCTCCTCGTAGAACAGCACGATCTCGTTGAAGGTCACGGTCGGCGCGGTTTCCCAGGTGGCCTGGTGATCTTCGTAGTACTTCTTGATCTCCGGCTCGCTCACGCTGATCTTCCGCCTGACCTCGTAGCTGATGATCTCCTGCGGCACCGCCAGCCGGATGAGCTGCTCCTCGAGATCATGCCGGGTCATCCCCTGGTCCTTGAGGAGCTTCTCCAGATCCTCGTCGCTCGCGATGTTCTGCTGCTTGCGGAAGTCGTCCACCAGGTTCTTGCGCACCTTGGTCAGGTCGAGGAGGCTCTCGGCCCGGTCGATGAGCAGGAGCTCCGTGATCATGTTCGCCAGCATGCTCTCCTGGGCCTCCACCAGCTCCCGGTCGAGCTCCGACCCGGAGAACTGCTGGTAGATCTGCTTCAGGATGTAGCTCCCGCGCTCCTCGAACTCGCTCTTGGTGACGATGCGGTTGTTCACCTTGGCCACCATCTCCTCGACGATCGCGGCCCCGGCCGGCGCGGGAGACGCCAGGAGGACCGTCAGGAGGGCCAGGGCGGGGAGCGCCGAATGTCCGGACAGGCGCCTAGTTCCGGTACTCACCGGAATACTCGAAGGGGAGGATGGCGCGATTGACATGGATTTCCGTCTCTTTCTTCAGGTCGGCGATGTAACGATCGAGCGCCTGCTCCCCCTTCTTGCGGAACAGCTCCAGCTGCAGCCGGTGCTTCACCTCGGAGACGTCGGCGTCCATCGCCTCCATCTTGCGCACCAGCTGGAAAATCAGGTACCTCCCGGAGTTCTCCAGGACGGGGCTGGACTGCCCCGGCTCCAGCCGGAACAGGGCGTCCCGCAGCTCGACCGGGAGCTGCTCCTCGGTGTACGCCCGCGCCTGCCCCTTGTCAGGGGCCACCGAGTTCTCCCGGGCCAGCGCCTCGAAGCGCGACGGCTCCTTGGCGAGCTGCGCCGCGAGCCGATCGGCCTGGCTCTTATCATCGATCAGGATCTGGCGCAGGACAACCGATCGCGGCACCCGGGCGGCTTCCGGCTGCTTCTTCAGATAGTCTTCGACCTCGCCCGGGGTGACCTCCACCTTGCTGAGGACCGCCCGGTCCTTCACTTTCTGGAGGATCAGCCCCTGGCGCACCTTGTCCCGGAACGCCTCCTTCCCCTCGCCGCCCGTGACCTCGGCCTCTCCCTCGCTGACGCCGATCTGCCCGAGGTAGTCGTCGACCTCCGCATCGGAAACGGTGACCCCCAGCCCCTTGGCCTGCCGCAGCAGGAGCTGCTCTTCGATCATCTGGTCCAGGAGACGGCTGCGGATGGCGCTGGCCTGCTCGGCCTCATCGTCCTCGCTCTCGCCCGAGTTGTCGGCCAGGTAGCGCTCGAAGGCCTTCATCGGAATGGACTCGCCGCCGACGGTGGCCACGACCTGGGCGTCGAGCATCGCCTGGGCCCGTCCCGCACCGGGAGACGGGGAGGCGCCGGTCGCCGCGTCGTCCTTGGGGGAGCCGCACGCCAGGACGGCCGCGCAGGCCAGCACCAGCGCGCGGGCGACGACGACCCGCTCTGTTCCCTGCCTGCCTTCGCTCTGGATGGTCACCTGTCCCCGTCGGGTGGCCCGGCTGCGGTGGGCTGTGAAGTCGGGCGCATGCTACCACCCGCCCCGATCGACTTCAAGAGGTCGAGAACCGACTGGATGCGCGCCAGGTCCGACTGCGCCCGCGAGCCCCCCGGCGATCCGCCCGATCCCGCGGGCTCCAGGCGCAGCACCCCCTGGGGCGACAGGCTGGCCCCCGCACGAGCTGCCGTCACGCGCACCAGCCCCTCCGGCGAGACCGGCGCCCCCTCGGCGAAACGGATCTGCACGCGCCCGCCGGCGACGTCGATGCTGCGCACGCCGAGCCGATCCGCCTCGAGGCGCAGGCTGGCGAGCGCCACGAGGTTGACCGCCTGCGGCGGCACGCCGCCGTAGAGATCCCGGATCTCGTCCTTTATCCGGGCCAGCTCCTCCTCGCCCGGGGCGGTCGAGATCCGCTTGTAGAGCACCAGGCGCTCGTTGAAGTCGGGGATCGACTCCTCGGGGATCTTGATGTCCACCCCCAGGTTGATCTGCGCCCGGATCTCGGGGCGCGGGGCCTCCCCCTTCATCTCGCGGATCGTCTGGTCCAGCAGGCGGCAATACATCTCGAACCCGACCGCCGCGATGTGCCCGCTCTGCTCCGCCCCCAGGAGGTTCCCCGCGCCCCGGATCTCCAGGTCCATCGCCGCGATCCGGAAGCCCGACCCCAGCTCCGAGAACTCCTGCAGCGCCTTCAGCCGGCGCCTGGCGACCGGCGTGAGAGCCTGGCGCGGCGGCACCAGAAGGTAGGCGTAGGCCCGGCGGTCGGACCGCCCCACCCGCCCGCGCAGCTGGTACAGCTGCGCCAGGCCGTACCGGTCGGCGCGGTTCACGATGATGGTGTTGACTCGCGGGATGTCGAGGCCGTTCTCGATGATGGTCGTCGCCAGCAGGACGTCGAACTCGCCGTTCAGGAAGGCGATCATCGTGCGCTCGAGCATTCCTTCCCCCATCTGTCCGTGCGCCACGCCCAGGCGGACCTCCGGCACCGCCTTGCGCAGGAAGCCGGCCATCGAGGCGATCGACTCGACGCGGTTGTGCACGAAGTAGACCTGCCCGCCCCGCTTCGTCTCGTTGCGGATCGCCGTGGCGATCACCCCGTCCCGGAACGGCACGATCGAGGTCTGGATGGCGAGCCGGTTCTCCGGGGGGGTCTCGATCACCGACATGTCCCTGATGCCGGCGAGAGCCATCTGCAGCGTCCGCGGGATCGGCGTGGCGGTGAGGGTCAGGACGTCGACGTCCTTCTTCATCCCCTTGATCGCCTCCTTGTGGGACACGCCGAAGCGCTGCTCCTCGTCGACGATCAAGAGGCCGAGGTCGCTGAACGTCACGTCCCTGGACAGCAGACGGTGCGTGCCGATCAGGACGTCGACCCGGCCCGCGGCGACCTCCTTGAGGACCGCCTTCTGCTCGCGGGGGGAGCGGAAGCGGGAGATCATCTCGATCCTGGCCGGCCAGGAGGAGAAGCGCTCGCGGAACGTGTTGAGGTGCTGGAAGGCGAGGACCGTCGTGGGGCAGAGGACGGCGACCTGCTTCCCCTCCATGACCGCCTTGAACGCCGCCCGCATCGCCACCTCGGTCTTGCCGAACCCGACGTCGCCGCAGATCAGGCGGTCCATCGGCAGATCCTTCTCCATGTCGGCCCGCACGTCGCGGATCGCCTTCTCCTGGTCGGAGGTCTCCTCGTAGGGGAAGGCGTCCTCGAACTCCTTCTGCCAGGCGGTGTCGGGCGCGAAGGCGTGGCCGCGGGCGGCGGCGCGGGCGGCGTAGAGCTGCAGGAGATCCTGGGCCATCTCCTGCATCGCCTTCCTGACCTTCTTCTGGGTGCGCTCCCACCCCGGCCCGCCCAGGCGATCGAGCTTCGCCTTCTGCCCGTGCACGCCGGAGTAGCGCTGCACCAGGTCGAGACGGTCGATCGGCACGTACAGCCGATCGCCTCCTTCGAAGGTCAGCAGCATGAAGTCGCGCGCCGACCCGTCCTCCCCCACGCGCGCGATGCCGGCGTACCGGCCGATGCCGTGCTCGACGTGCACCACCAGGTCGCCGATCTTGAGATCCCGGAAGCCCGGGCTGAAGGCGGCCACCTTGCGGCGCCGCGCCTCGCGCTCGGCGTGCTCGCCGAAGACCTCCCGCTCGGTCAGGACCTGGAGCCCGGCGCGCGGCAGCGCGAACCCCTGCGACAGCCGGCCGGCGGCGATCAGGAGGGCCGGCGACGCCTCGTGCGGCGTCCCGCCACCGGTCGGGGCGGCCGCCGGGGGATCGGTCAGGACGGCGGCCGAAAGGTCGTACTCGCCGAGGACCTCCCGCAGCCGCTCGATGCGGCCCGGGCTTTCCATCAGGAAGAGGGTGGTGGTGCCGGGCGGCACCTGCTTCAGGTCGGCGGCCAGGTCCTGGATGCGCCCCTTGTACGGGCGCGCCGGGACGCAGGGGACCCTCAGCGGTGCGGTCCGCCCCCCCTCGAGCGCCAGCTCGGAGAGACGCACGCGCGCCTGCTTCGCCCGGGGCTCCAGGATGTCGCGCGGCAGGAGCAGGTCGCCCGGGGGAGGCATGCCGAAGTCCTCCGACAGATCGAAGGAGGCGTGCATCTCGACATAGACCGCCTCGAGGTCCGAGAGGACCTGCCCCTCCTCCCAGGAGACCAGGAGCGCCTCGGGCGCGTAATCGAACAGCGACGCGGGGCCGGGCTCGGCCAGCCGGACGCAGGCCTCGAGGCCGGCGAAGGACCGGCCCGTGGCGAGCGCCTCGATCCGGCCCAGGAGATCGTCCTTCTCGAGCCTGTGCCTCCGCGCCGCGGGGGGATTCCAGGAGGCGTGGCGCGCCTCGAGCGCCCCGCGCAGCCGATCGAGGGCGGCCCTCGACCAGGGGTACTCGCGCACCGGCGGCGCCGCGGCCGCGGGCAGGCGGCCCGTGGAGCGCTGTGTTGCGGGGTCGAACGTCCGGAGCGACTCCACCTCCTCTCCCCAGAACTCGACCCGCAGCGGGTCCCCGCCCCCGGGCGGGAAGAAGTCGATGATGCCGCCGCGCCGGGAGAACTCCCCCATGGTGGAGACCAGGTCGACCCGCAGGTAGCCGGCTTCCAGGAGGAATCCCGAGAGGTCGTCCGGCCGCAGCGGCTGGCGCTCCGTCAGGTCGAGCCGGTAGGCGTCGAACGTCCCGGCGGGGGCCAGCGGGTAGATGAGGGCGCGCGTCGGGGCGATGACGATCGCCTCGCCCGGCTCCCGCAGGGCGCGCAGCGCCTGGACGCGCTCGCAGGCGACGCGCAGGTGGGGCGCCAGCTCCTGGTAGGGGTCGGCCTCGAGCGAGGGGAAGAGGTGGACCCGGGCCTGCGGGCCGCGCAGCGCGGCCAGGGCGAACGACAGGTCCGAGCGAAAGCCCTCGGCTTCCTTCTCGCCCGGGACGATCAGGAGCACTTTGCCGGAGGGGGTCCGGCCGGCCAGGGACGAGAGCAGGACCGCCGCGGCGGCGGGGCTCAGCCCGGCGACCGCGATGCGACGGCGCTCCGCCTCCCCGGCGGCAGGCAAAAACGCCAGAAGCTCGCGATCGCGAGCGGCGAAATCGAGGAGAGAGCGAAGGATCGGTTCCACCGGCACCCCGGGAGCGCGACTATCGGCCGCGCCGCGGCGCCGCGCGGAGGGCCCGCCGGATCAGGTCGGTCGTGGACCTCCCGCGCCGCAGCGGCACGCGGACCACCCGGCCACCCAGGGCCTCGACCGTGTCCCGACCGACGATCTCCTTCGTGCGGTAGTCCGCCCCCTTCACCAGGACATGCGGCCGGAGCCGGGCGATGAGGCGGGCGGGCGTCGCCTCGCCGAACGGCACCACGCCGTCCACCGCACGAAGGGCCGCCAGGACCTCCATCCTCTCGCGCAGGGGGACGATGGGGCGGCCCCGGCCCTTCAGGAGCCGCACGGAACGGTCGGAGTTGACCCCCACCACCAGGAAATCGCCGTGCGCCCTGGCCGCCTCCAGGAGACCCACGTGCCCCGCGTGCAGGAGGTCGAAGCAGCCGTTGGTGAAGACCATCACCCGCCCGTCTCTCTGCAGACGGCGCGCCAGCGTCGCCGCCCGCCCGGCCGTCAGGGTCTTCCGGGCCCGCGACGCCTTCATGGTCGGCGCAGAGTGCCGGCCGCCTTGCGCCCCAGGGGACCGTACCGGCCGAGTCGATCGCGCAGGACCACCCGCACGATGTCCTTGAGCATGTCGAGCGGATCGACCAGGGCGTTGACCTTGGTCCCGGCGGCGTTGCGCCACAGGACCGGCACCTCCGCCACGCGAATCCCTGCGTTCCGGGCCAGGTAGAGGATCTCGACGTCGTAGGCGAAACGCTCGATGCGCGCGCCGCGGAACAGGGGCAGGACCTCCTGCCGCCTCATCAGCTTGAAGCCGCACTGCGTGTCCCGGAAGGGGAGCCCGGTGAGCAGGCGCACCAGTCGATTGAAGCCACGCCCCATCCCCTCCCGCCAGGCCGCCTGGTGGATCTCCACCTGCGACTCCGGGAGGGCCCGCGAGCCGATCGCGATCCCGTATCCCTCCGTCTCGATCGGCCGGAGGAGCCTGGGGAGATCCGTGATCGGCGTCGAGAAATCGGCGTCCGAGATCAGGACCAGGTCCCCCCCGGCCAGAAGAACGCCGTGCTTGATGCTGTAGCCCTTCCCGCGGTTCACGCCGTTCTTCAGGAGCCTCACGGCGGGGCGCGCGTCCTGCGGGCGGGAGGCCGCGAACGCCTCGACCCGGGCGGCCGTCTCGTCGGCGCTGCCGTCGTCGACCACGAGGATCTCCGCATCGAACGGGCTCGCGGCCAGGTAGTCGGCCGCCCCCTGCAGTCCTGCCAGGATGCGCGCGGCCTCGTTGTAGGCGGGGATGACGACGGAGAGTCGGGACCTGGGCTGCATGGTGGACCTCGCCGGCCCGGGGCTAGGACGGCTCGCTCGGCCCGACCCCTCCGGCGACCTGGAGGCGGATGATCGCCTTCTGCAGTGCCGTCTGCGCGCGCTTGAAGTCGGTGTCGGGCGAGCCTCCGCGCAGCCGGGCCACGGCGCGATCGCGCGCCTGGATGGCCCGGTCGCGGTCGATCCCCTCGGCCTTCTCGGCGATCTCCGCCAGGACGCTCACCCGGTCCGGGAGGACCTCGGCGAACCCCCAGGCGATCGCCACGTGGTGCTTCGTCGTCCCGCGCCGGTACATCAGCTCGCCGATTCCCAGCGTCGTCAGGAGCGGCGTGTGGCCGGGGAGGACGCCGAGCGAGCCCTCGCTTCCGGGCAGGACCACCTCGTCCACCACCTCGTTGGCGAGGCGCTGCTCGGGCGTGACGATCTCCAGCTGGATCGACTCGGGCAATGGCATGGCATCCCCTCAGGCGGCCGACTTCATCTTCTCGGCCCGCTCGATCACCTCGTCGATGCCGCCGACCAGGTAGAACGCCTGCTCCGGCAGGTCGTCGTGCTTCCCCTCCAGCACCTCCTTGAAGGAGCGCACGCTCTCGGCGACCGGCACGTACTTCCCCTTCAGGCCCGTGAACTGCTCCGCCACGAAGAAAGGCTGGGACAGGAACTTCTGGATCTTGCGCGCCCGCGCCACGATGACCTTGTCCTCCTCGGACAGCTCGTCGATCCCGAGGATGGCGATGATGTCCTGCAGGTCCTTGTAGCGCTGCAGGATCCCCTGCACGCCGCGCGCCACGTCGTAGTGCTCCTGGCCGACGATGCGCGGGTCGAGGATGCGCGAGGTCGAGGCCAGCGGATCGACCGCGGGGTAGATCCCCAGCTCGGAGATCTTGCGCGACAGGTTGGTCGAGGCGTCCAGGTGCGCGAAGGTCGTCGCCGGGGCCGGGTCGGTGTAGTCGTCGGCCGGCACGTAGATCGCCTGCACCGAGGTGATCGATCCCTTCACGGTCGAGGTGATGCGCTCCTGCAGCTCCCCCAGCTCGGTCGCCAGGGTCGGCTGGTAGCCGACCGCCGACGGCATGCGGCCGAGGAGAGCCGACACCTCCGAGCCCGCCTGCGTGAAGCGGAAGATGTTGTCGATGAACAGAAGGACGTCCTGTCCCTCGAAGTCGCGGAAGTACTCCGCCTCCGTCAGCCCCGTCAGGCCGACCCGCAGGCGCGCCCCGGGGGGCTCGGTCATCTGGCCGTACACCAGGGCGGTCTTGCCGATGACCCCCGATTCCTTCATCTCGCGCCAGAGATCGTTCCCCTCGCGGGTGCGCTCCCCCACGCCCGCGAAGACCGACACGCCGCCGTGCTTCAGGGCGACGTTGTTGATCAGCTCCATGATGATGACCGTCTTGCCGACGCCGGCCCCCCCGAAGAGCCCCGTCTTCCCCCCCTTCAGGTACGGCTCGAGCAGGTCGATGACCTTGATGCCGGTCTCGAACATCTGCAGCTCGGTGCTCTGCTCCTCGAACGAGGGGGCCTCGCGGTGGATCGGCAGGCTCTTGGCGGCCTTGATCGGCCCCATCTTGTCGACCGGCCTCCCGAGGACGTTGATGACCCGCCCCAGGACCTCCTTCCCGACCGGCACCATGATCGCCGCCCCGGTGTCGTGGGCCTTCATGCCGCGCACCATGCCGTCGGTCGGCTCCATCGCCACGCAGCGGACGCGCCCCTCCCCCAGGTGCTGCTCCACCTCGGCGATGACGTCGATCGGCTGCGGAACGTCGAACCCCTCGCTGGTGATGCGCACGGCGTTGTAGATGGCGGGCAGGTTCTCGTCGGTGAACTGCACGTCCACCACGGGACCGATGATCTGAACGATCTTGCCGACGTTCATCGACGCGTTCTCCTCAACAGGGTAAGACCCCTAGACATCGCGGCCGCAGAAGCGGCACACCTTGGCGCGGGCCTTGATCCGCTCCGCGCAGAACGGGCACTCTCTCGTCTCGTGGCCGGGGCCCGCGGCGTCCGACCCCTGGCTCCTGCGATCCTCGGCGCCGAGGACTCCGGCCGCCGCCCCGCGCGGATCGTCTCCCGCCCGGTAGCGGCCCCGCTGCTGCCGCTCGAGAATCGCCTCCTTCACCTCCATCGGCCGCGCCACGCTCTCGATCGTGGTGGAGCCGGCCTCCGCGGCGGTCTGGATGTTCAGCGTCCCGTACCCCAGCACCCGTCCCAGCAGTGTCTGGCTGCACGCGACGTTGTGGATCTTGTCGAGCGGGCTGTCCACCGCCCGCAGCGACAGCACCCCCGACTCGTCGATCACGCGCTCCGAGGTGATCGCCCAGAGATCGCAGCGCCACTCGAGCCAGCGCCAGCCGGCCCACAGGACGGCCACCGCCAGCGCCGCGCCGGCCGCCGGGGCGATCCAGGGCCGCCCGATGAACCAGGCCCCGATCAGGCACCCCAGCAGGAACAGCGCCGCGGCGAACGGCCCGCTCAGCACCACCCAGTGGCGGCGCACCATCGCCACCAGCTCCTCGCCCGGCCTCAGCGGCGTCCTCACCGGCGATCTCCCTGGACCGCTACTTCAGCGCCTCGGCGCCGCTGACGACCTCGAGGATCTCCTTGGTGATGGCCGCCTGCCGGATCTTGTTCATCTGCAGGGTCAGGGAGTCGATCATCTCCCCGGCGTTCCGGGTGGCGTTCTCCATCGCCGTCATGCGGGCGCCATGCTCGGCCGCGGCCGATTCCAGGAGCGCCCGCTGCACCTGGATCATCACGTGCTTCGGCAGGAGCGCCGCGAACAGGCTCTCCTGCTCCGGCTCGTAGAGGTAGTCCTCGGGCTGCGCGGCCCCCGCGGCGAACGCGCCCTGCGGGATCGGCAGGAGCGGCTCCACCACCACGCGCTGCTGCATCACCGACTTGAACTCGTTGTAGACCAGGTACACGGAGTCGAGCTCGCCGCGCGAGAATCGATCGATCAGCGGGGCGGCGATGTCCCGGGCCTCCTCGAAGGTGACGTTCCGGAAGATGTCGACGACGATGCGGCCCACCTGGTAGTCGCGCCGCCGGAACCAGTCCCGCGCCTTCTTCCCGACGACGTCGACCTGGAGCAGGGCCGCCGGGCCCCGGCGCCGCTCGTCCAGGAAGAACCGCGCGCGATTCAGGATGTTGGTGTTGAACGAGCCGCACAGCCCCTTGTCGGCGGTGATCACGACCACCAGGACCCTGTCCTCCGGTCGCCGGCTGAGGAGCGGGTGCTTCTCGGGGTGGGCGCGCGCGGCGAGGGAGGAGAGCACCTCGAGCATCTTGCGGGCGTAGGGGCGGGCCGCCAGGATCCGGTCCTGCGCCCGGCGCAGCTTGGACGCCGACACCAGCTTCATGGCGCGGGTGATCTGCTGCGTGCTCTTGACGCTGCGGATGCGGGTGCGGTAGTCGCGGACGTTGGCCATCGGACCTTCGCCCCCTCAGGCGGCCGAAGTCTTCGCCAGGAAATCGCCCTTCAGGGCGTCGAGCATGGCGCGGAGCTCGGCCTTGATCCCGTCGTCGATCGCCTTCTTCTCCACCAGCTTCCTGGCCAGCGGCCGCCCCGGGCCGTCGAGGTGCTTGTACAGCGTCTCCTCGAAGGGGCGGACTTGAGAGACCTCCAGGCCGTCCAGGAAGCCGTTGACCCCGGCGAACAGGGCGATGACCTGCTTCTCGACCGACAGCGGCCTGTACTGCAGCTGCTTCAGCAGCTCGGTCAGTCGCTGGCCGCGCGCCAGCTGGGCCTGCGTCGCCTTGTCCAGGTCGGAGCCGAACTGCGCGAACGCCGCCAGCTCGCGGAACTGCGCCAGGTCGAGGCGCAGCGTCCCGGCGACCTGCTTCATCCCCTTGATCTGCGCGTTGCCGCCGACGCGGCTGACCGACAGGCCGACGTTCACCGCCGGCCGGATCCCAGAGAAGAACAGGTCCCCTTCCAGGTAGATCTGGCCGTCGGTGATCGAGATGACGTTCGTCGGGATGTAGGCCGACACGTCGCCGGCCTGCGTCTCGATGACCGGCAGCGCCGTCAGCGAGCCTCCTCCGAGCTCGTCGCTCATCTTCGCGGCGCGCTCCAAAAGGCGCGAGTGCAGGTAGAAGACGTCCCCGGGATAGGCCTCCCGGCCGGGCGGCCGGCGCAGCAGGAGGGAGATCTCGCGGTACGCGGCGGCGTGCTTGCTCAGGTCGTCGTAGATGACCAGCGCGTGCCGCCCGTTGTCGCGGAAGAACTCTCCCATGGAGCAGCCGGCGTACGGCGCGATGTACTGCAGGGTCGCCGGGTCGGAGGCCGAGGCGGTCACGACAATCGTGTAGGCCATGCCCCCCATGTCGGTCAGCGTCTTGACCACCTGCGCGACGGTGGACCGCTTCTGGCCGATGGCGACGTAGATGCAGACGACGCCGCTGTCCTTCTGGTTCAGGATGGCGTCGATGGCGATGGCGGTCTTGCCGGTCTGGCGGTCCCCGATGATCAGCTCGCGCTGGCCCCGGCCGATCGGGATCATGGCGTCAATCGCCTTGATGCCGGTCTGCAGCGGCTCCTTGACCGGCTGGCGGTCGACGACGCCGGGCGCGATGCGCTCGAGCTGCCCCGTCTTCTTCGTGGCGATCGGCCCCTTGCCGTCCAGCGGCATCCCCAGCGGGTTGACCACGCGGCCGATCAGCTCGTCCCCCACGGGCACCTCGGTGATGCGGCCTGTCCGCTTGACGGTGTCCCCTTCCTTGATCTTGAAGAACTCGCCGAAAAGCACCACCCCGACCGACTCCTCCTCGAGGTTGAGAGCCATCCCGTAGACGTTGTGCGGCAGCTGCAGGAGCTCGCCGGCCATGCAATTCTCCAGGCCGTAGACCCGGGCGATGCCGTCCCCTGCCGAGATGATCGTCCCCTCCTCGGAGACGTCCACGCCCCCCTGGAACCCCTCGATCTGCTGCCTCAGGACGCTGGTGATCTCGTCCGCCTTGATCTCCGCCATGCGACTGTCTCCTAGGTATCGATTCTCACGGTACCGTTCAGCGCGCGCCCACGAGCCGACCGCGCAGCGTATCCAGCTTGTGCCTCAGCGTGCCGTCGTAGACCTTCGACCCGATGCGGGTCCGGGCCCCCCCCAGCACGGACGGGTCCACGCGGTGCGTGACCCTCACGGATTGTCCGGTCATGCCTTCCAGCGCCGCGTGCAGGCGCTTCGCCTCGGCGGACGAGAGCGGCACCGCCGTCGTGGCTTCGGCCGAGACGATGCCGATGCGCTCGTCCTTGATCGCCGCGAACGCGTCCCGGACGGCGCCGATCGTTCCGAGCCGCCGGTTGGCGACCAGCACCATGAGGAGCTTCCTGGCCGCGTCGCCGAGCTTCCCCTTCTTCGCCAGGAGGTCGATCGCCGCCTGCTTGGCGTCCTGGGGGACCGAGGGATCCGCGAAGAACCTCTGGAACCTGGCGTCGGCGCCGAGCACCCGGGCGGCCAGGTCCAGCTCGTCCGCGACCGTCTCGAGGTCCGCGGCGGCCTTCTGGCCGGCCCGCGCGGACCGGACGGGCGTCCCCTTCTTCCCGGCCTGCTCGACATGGTCGGCGAGGGCCCGCGCGTACCGCTTCGCGACGGCGACTGGCTGCACTCGTGTTCTCCGGACAGGGAAGGCCCGGCGGCCGGGACCGGAAGGACGCGCGCCGCCCGTCCGTGGCGCCGCCGGGAAACCATTTCGGAACGGCGGAACGTAGCACACGCCCCGCCGAAGTGTCAACGATGATGGGGCTTAGACGGGAGCGGCGTGTCCAGGAACAGGGCGCTCGATCACATTTCCGTCCCTTCCTTGACATCCGGCCGCGTCACGCGAATCTTCTGATCCAGCAGTTGATCCGGGACGAGGCGGGACGCGCCACTGAGGGATCGGGCATGACCTCCGAGCGGATTCTGATCGCGGACGACGAACCGGAAAACCGCAGGCTCCTCCGCGAGCTCCTGGACCCCCTGGGATACCAGATCGTTGAGGCGGCGGACGGCGAGCAGGCGCTGGCTTCCGTCGCCGAGCACGTCCCCGACCTCGTGCTGCTCGACCTGATGATGCCGAAGCGGGACGGCTACGACGTCTGCCGCGAGATGAAGAACGACCCCCGCACGCGGCTCGTGCCGATCATCGTGCTGACCACCCTCGATCTCATGACCGACAAGCTCAAGGCGATCGACATCGGCGCCGACGATTTCCTGAACAAGCCGTTCAACACCGTCGAGCTCACCACCCGGATCCGGTCCCTCCTGTCGCTGAAGCACTTCACGGACGAGTTCGAGCACGCCTCGAACGTCCTGAAGAGCATCGCGCTGGTCGTCGAGGGGCGCGACCGGTACACCGGCGATCACTGCAAGCGGCTCGGGCAGTATGCGGTCAAGATCGGGAAGACCCTCGGCCTGGGCCAGGAGGACCTCGAGACGCTGTGGCTGGGAGGGATCTTCCACGACCTGGGGAAGATCGCGGTGTCCGACTCGGTCCTGAACAAGCCGGCCCCCCTGACCCCCGAGGAGCTCACGGTCATGAGGACCCACCCGGCGGTCGGCGCCAATCTCTGCAAGACCATGCGCACGATGGAGCGGGTCATCCCCCTGATCCGGCACCATCACGAGAAGCTCGACGGCTCGGGCTATCCCGACCACCTGGCGGGGAAGGAGATCCCGCTTCTGGTGCGCATCATCACGGCCGTGGACGTCTACGACGCCCTGGCCACCGCCCGGCCCTACCGCAAGGCGCTGCCCCATGAAACGGTCATGACGATCATGCGGGAAGAGGTCGCCAAGGGATGGTGGGACCGGGACATCGTGGAGATGCTCGAGTCCACGCGAACGGCCTCGCCGTCGGCGGAGGAGCCGGCCGTAGTCCTCGCCGCGGACCTGCCTCGAAGGAAGGCTTCCTAGTCAGTTCGTCGAGCTGTGCTTCCTGATCTGCTCCAGGTCGTTTTCTTTGTGCGGGACGTCGCGGGCGTCCTTCTTCTTGCCGGCGTTCATGTCGATGTTCCCCTCGAAGATCCCCCCCTCGTGAATCACCAGGTTCGGCTTCTCCAGGGTGACATCGCCGACGACCCGCCCGGTGGGGTGAATCTCGAGCTTCTCGCGGACGTGGATCGTTCCGGTCACCTTGCCGCTCACCGACAGGATGCCGACTTCGACCTCGGCCTCGACCTCTCCCGACTCGCCGACCACGAGCTCCCTCTCGGAGATCACCTTCCCGCTGATCTTCCCGTCGACGCGGAGGACGTCACGGAAGCGGACCTCGCCGTGAATCTCCGTCCCCTCCGCCAGGAATCCGCTGATGTCATCCGGTGACACGTGATCCCTCAGCAGGGCATCCTTGCTGAATGGCATGACAAATCCTCCCTTCATCGTCTCCGCCCCCCTGCGGCGGCAGGGCGGCTGACGTCGTCAGTGCCCCTTCTCCGCGGTCAAAAGGAACTCGTACAGTCGCTGCAGCTCCTCGCTCGAATAGAACTCGATCTCGATCTTCCCCCGCTCGCCCCGCTGCGCGATCCGCACCTTCGTGGCCAGCGCCCTCGTCAGCCGATCTGCGGCGGCGGCGACGTTCGGATCCGGAATCGCGCCGCCGGCGACGTCCTTGCGGGGCTTCCTGCCGGCCCGGCCTGACGCCGCCCCCAGCTCCGCCACCCGCTGCTCGGTCTCCCGGACGGAGAGCAGGTTGCCGGCGACCTCCCCGGCGACCTTAATCTGTGTCTCGGCGTCCGGAATTGCCATGATCACCTTGGCGTGCCCGACCGACAGGCTGCCATCCCGCAAAAAATCCTGGACGACTATTGGTAACTTCAATATTCTCAATGAGTTAGATATAGAAGATCGATCCCTTCCGACCCGCCTCGCCACATCGGCGTGGGACAGCTTCATCTCGTCGAGGAGGACTTCGTAGGCCTTGGCCTCCTCGATCGGGTTCAGCTCCTTCCTCTGGATGTTCTCGATCAGGGCGATTTCGAGCACGCGATCGTCCGCCACCTTCCGGACGATGGCCGGGATCTTCTCCATCCCGGCGACCTGCGCGGCGCGCCAGCGTCTCTCGCCGGCGATCAGGTGGTAGCCGTCTTCCTCCTGCCTCACGATCACCGGCTGCACGATGCCGTTCTCGCGGATCGAGTCGACCAGCCCCTCGAGCCCGCTGAAATCGGATCGGGGCTGGAAGCGGCTCGGCTTGATCCGCTTCACGTCCAGCATCAGGAGCCCCGCGTCCGGCCGGATGAACGCCGGCTCAGGGATGAGGCTGCTCAGTCCTTTGCCGAGTGCCTGTCTTTTCATGACGCCTGATCACCTCACGGGCCAGGTTCAGATACGACTCCGAGCCCTTGGAGCGGATGTCGTACAACATGATTGGCTTGCCGAAGCTGGGGGCCTCGCCGAGCCTGACGTTACGCGGCACGATCGTCCGGTAGACCCTTTCCTTGAAGAACGAGCGGATGTCGGCGACCACCTGGCGGGACAGGTTGGTGCGCTCGTCGAACATGGTGAGCAGCACGCCGTCCAGCTCGAGGTCCCGGTTCACCGAGGCCCGGATCCGGTAGAGCGTCTCGACCAGCTCCGATACTCCCTCGAGCGCCAGGTATTCGCACTGCACCGGGATGAGGATCCCGTCGGCCGCGGCGAGAGCATTGATGGTCAGGAGCCCCAGGGACGGAGGGCAGTCGATCAGGATGTATTGAAACCGGTCCCGGACCTCTGCGACCGCCTCGCGGAGCCGGTACTCGCGCCCCTGGACACCGGCCAGCTCGACCTCGATGCCGACCAGGTCGCGGCTCGCCGGCGCGACGGTCAGGCATTCGAGCTCCGTCGGCACGAGAATCTGCTCGAGCCGCACCTCGCCGGAGAGGACACTGTACATCTCTCCTCCGGGGTTCGGCTTGAGTCCCAGTCCCTTGGTCGAGGAGGCCTGGGAGTCCATGTCGATGAGGAGCGTGGTCCGCTCGGCGATCGCCAGCGCAGCCGCCAGGCTGACGGCCGTCGTCGTCTTACCGACCCCACCCTTTTGGTTGGCGATGGCGACGATGCGTCCCATGTGCGGCGAAGGGTAACACAGGCGGTGCGCCCCGGTGCCGTCCGGAAGCCCCGAAATGTTCCACGTGGAACATCCGCCCGGCCTCAGGCGGCCCCAGGCTCCAGGATCGCGACGACCGAATCGGGCCCGCCTGGCAGCGGGCGGGTGTCGATGAGGCTCAGTCCCGCCACGGGACGGCGCTTCAGGGTCTCGGCGTCAGCCGCCGAAAGGAAGAAGAGCCCCTTCCCTCCGGGCTCGAGGATCGGGATCGGCCTCCCCTTCAGAACGCGCCTCGCCTGGATGGCCCTGAGGGTCAGGTACCGGCAGGGGAAGAGGTCGGCAAGGTCGGCCGTTTCGCGGACATGCCGGGTCTCGACCCGGGCCGTCTGCAGGCGAAGCTCCCGGAGAACGGCCCACAGGAACGACGACTTCTTCTCGGAGGCCTCGACCAGGACGAGATCGAGCCGGGGCCTCAGGACTTTCAGGGGGATCGCCGGGAAACCGTTCCCCGATCCAAGGTCGACCAGCCTCCCGTCCTCGCCGACCAGGTCGCTGGCGGCGATCGGCTCCAGGAAGTGCCGGCGGATGATCGAGTCAAGGTCCTTGATGCCGGTCAGGTTCATCCGGCTGCTCCACTCCTGCAGGAGTCGGTAATGGACCGTGAGGGCCTCGATCTCCCTGTCGGACAGGGACCTCCCGATCGACTGCACCCCGGCGAGGAGCCGCTCGCGAAAAGCGGATACCATAGAGGGCGTACGTTAGCATGACGGGGGAGGGGGATCGTGAAGCGGAAGAGACGGCTCCTGCTCTTGCTTGCGGTGACGGTGGGCATCGCCTGGGCGGGGGGCTCGATCCCGGGGGCCCCGGCAGGACCGCCGCCGGCCCGCTCGCCGACTCCGGCCCGCACGCCCACTCCAGCCAGGACTCCGCCGGCCGTTCCGACTCCATCCCCAGCCCCATCTCCGGGGGGAACCCCCGCGAGCTACGATCTCGACACGCTGCTCAAGAGGCTGGGGGAGAGGGCGCACGCCTACGAGACGGTCGCGCTCCGCTTCGTCTGCATCGAGACCCTGAGAACATCCGACGAACCGAAGGACGAGAGGCGCTTCGACTACATGTACGTCGAGGCCCAGGAGCAGAGGTACAGGCCGTTCCGCCAGGCGCACACCGGCCGGCTCGGGAAGACGGTCCCCGAGACGAGCCTCAATTTCGCATTCCCCGATGCGTTCTCCTGGACCCTGATGTTCGCCCCCGACCGGCAGAAGCTGTTCCACTTCCGCGCCGCCGGGGAGGAATGGTTCTCGCTCCGGCAGGCGTACATCATCGAGTTCACCGCCCCCCTGCCGTTCACCACAGGCACGACGATCTACCAGTGGAGCGGGAAGATCTGGGTGGACGTGGAGAACGTCAACATCCTCAAGGTCGAGGCGGAACCGGGGAACCAGACCGAGCGAATCAAAACGCAGCTCAAGGAGTACCGCCAGGCCCCCAGGTTCCTGGTCTTCCCGATGGGGAAGAAGCCCCAGGGAAGTAGCTATAACATCACTTTTCTCAATGAATTACACACGCTTTCACTTCCCGACCAGCTGGAGTTCAGGACCTTCAGCCTGGACCTTGAGGGTCAGGAGGAGTGGGAGAGCCTGGTCGTCCTGCGCTACAGCGGCTACCAGTTCTTCGGGGTGGACGTGAAGGACCTGTTCCTCAAGTAGCCGGCTCTGGGCGCCGTCGAGGTCCGGCCGGGCGGACGGACTTCTCGATGTAGACATTCATCAGGGTGAGCGCCGCCGGCGTGACCCCGGAGATGCGCCCCGCCTGCGCCAGGGTCTCGGGCCTGACCCTCGTGAGCTTCTCGACGATCTCGCTCGACAGGCCGGGAATCCCCTGGTACTCGAAGTCGGGTGGAATCCGCCTCCCGTCCTCGCGCTTCAGTCTCTCCAGGTCCCGCTCCTGCCGCTCGATGTATGCGCCATAGCGCAGGCGGCTGGCGACGTAGCGCCGGTCGCGCGGCCGCAGGGCCGCCGGGATGTCGTCCGCCACCAGCCGGAGAAGGGCCTCGAGGTCCACGTCGCTGCGCCTGAGGAGCCGGGCCGGGGTGGTGGGCTCGAGAATGCGGACGCCGAGCGACTCCTCCGCTTGGCGCGCGTCCGCGCTCGAGGGCCTGATCGTCCGCGACTCGAGGCGGCGGGTGAGCGCGAGGATCCCGTCCCGCCTCTCGGCGAATCGCGCCTGGCGCCGGTCGTCGACCAGGCCGACGTCGCGACCGCGCCCGGTCAGCCTGAGATCGGCGCTGTCCGCGTCGAGCAGGAGCCGGTACTCGGCGCGCGACGTGAACATGCGGTACGGCTCGGCGGTCCCCTTGAGGACCAGGTCGTCCACCAGGACCCCGATGTACGCCTCCCCCCGCGACAGCACGAGTGGCGGCCGGGCCTGCACCTGGAGCGCGGCATTCATGCCGGCGACCAGGCCGAGCGCCGCCGCTTCCTCGTACCCGGTGGTGCCGTTGATCTGCCCCGCCAGGAACAGGCCCCGCACGGACCTGGTCTCGAGCGTGTGGCGGCAGGCGGTCGGCTGCACGAAGTCGTATTCGACCGCGTAGCCGGCGCGCGCCACCTCCGCCTCTTCCAGGCCGCGGATCGATCGGACCATCTCGATCTGGGCCTCGGCCGGGAGGCTTGTCGACACCCCGTTCAGGTAGATCCACGGATGGTCGCGCCCCTCCGGCTCGACGAAGATCTGATGCTTGTCCCGGTCGGCGAAGCGCACCACCTTGTCCTCGATCGACGGGCAGTAGCGCGGCCCCACCGACGTGATCCGCCCGGTGTACAGCGGGGAGCGGTCGAGATGGCCGCGGATGATCGCGTGCGTCCTCGGATTGGTGAAGGTGATGTGGCAGTCGACCTGGGGCGTGGTGATGGCGTCCGTTTCGAAGGAG
>Ga0209382_10004262_pt1 | contig 19200 bp, 20 predicted proteins | sample SoiMetdeltSBSDD5_FD_187599 | JGI IMG/M metagenome (GOLD analysis project Ga0209382, IMG submission 187599) | Bulk soil microbial communities from a Populus tree surrounding site in Tennessee, USA - Soil MetaG P. deltoides SBSDD5 (SPAdes) (version 2) | ecosystem: Environmental > Terrestrial >... | reverse complement strand
GACCGAATCCTCCTCTCCGGAGGTACTGAACTTCCCCAGCGCCAATCGCACACACCGTGCCAGCCACTGAACCGCGCAAATCTGAACGAGGAGCAGCGTGCGGCTCCGGTTTGGGTAGATCCGCTTTCCGCGAGGTGGGGACTAGTTCGCGGCGGCGCTGAAAAGTCAGCGACGGGTACTGCGATCCGACGGGGCAACATGGTGCCGTTCATTCCTGTGGCTCTCCGCTTCGTGGCGCGGTCCTTGCCTGGTGTGGCTGGCCAGAGAGCAACGTGTTCCGTGTAGCCGTACTTTCCATCGTGCTGGCAATGACAGGGACCCCAACTGCCACATTGCTGTGCAGAACCTGGTGTGATCCCGACGCAGCCGCCACGAGTGGCTGCTATCACGAGCGTCTGGCCACTGTCACCATCGTGGCCGGCCGGGACGGCTGCCGGAACACGGTGCTCAGTGCCACCTCGATTGTCCAAGAGAATGTCAGGCGTACTGTTCCGCCGGGCAGGGCGTACGCGCTTCCGCTGCCACGTTATCAGCTTGCCCCTTCGACCGTCGGTAGTCGCCTTCGTCCCGGGGCCGATCGGGATCGTTCGCTCGACAATCAGCCTCTTACAACCGCCCTGCGGATCTGACCCCACAGCCGCACAGCGCGCAACCTGTACGCGCGGTCCCCGTTAAATCGGCGTGTGCGAAGGGCACCGCCATCGGCATTACGGTTGGTTCGTTGTGGCTACGGCCACAAAGAAAGGGGGTCGTCATGAGAACTATTCACTTCCGTTCCGTCGCGCTCGCCGCTCTTGCTTCTGTCGTTTTGACAGCGGGCGCCGCGGGACAAGACCGATCATCCGGGCTTCTCAACGCAGTCGAGGTGCGTCAGCTCGTCGATCGTGGCGAGCCCAATGACCACGTCCGCCTCAGCGCACATTTCACGGCGCTTGGCGAGCAGTATGCCGCGGAAGCCAAGCGGCACACTTCGATGGCGCAAGCCTTTGCCGGCAATCCGACCCGCAGTCTGGGCACCGGCATGAGCGCGCACTGCAAGCGTCTCGCCGACCTCAACAGCCGATCGGCGACGACCGTCCGTGAACTCGCCGTGTACCACGAGAAAGCGGCGGGCGGCACGCCTGGCACGCCGCCGCGTGGCGGGGCACGCTTCGAAGGCGGCGCCGGCGTTTCAGAACCGACGGAACAAGAGCTCAATGCTCTCGCCGCCAAGGCACGGATGCCCGCTGAGCACCGCGCGCTCGAGGAGTACTTCCTCACGCACGCGAAGCGGTATACCGCCGAAGCGGAGGTTCACGCCACGTTGGCCCAAGCCTATCGCGGCACGCGGATCGCGCAAGCGGCAGTGCATCATGACCGTCTGGTTGCGCTGTCGCGCGACGCGGCCAAGGAAGCCAACGAAGCTGCGGCAATGCACAAGCAATTGGCCACCATCGCCCGGTGAGCAGCCAGATCATCCGGGCCGGTGAAGTACGCCGGCCCGGCGTCGCGCGAACTCTTCCACATTCCTGGGGATGCCTCGCTGATGGGCCCCATGAGCGGCGCCATTCCAAGTCCGTCCGTCGATCGCCCGTCTGACAGCACAATTGACGACCCGGAACCCGGCGCGATGTGTGCGCCAACACCGTGAACGCCTGCATCGCCGCACCCGTGTCGATTACTTGAACGCCGGCTCTGGGATCGTTGGAACGTAGCCGGTTTGATTCTGTCTAAGTCAGTTAATTGGTCGCGTCCCCAGGATCTGTCGATTGGTGAATTTTGGCTTGCAGATCAGCTGCGGAGTTGCTCGCCCTACCGTGAGAAAGTCCTAGGCTCTCATGAGACCGACGCAAGAGTTGGCGATCCTGATCGAGCGAACGCATGAGGTCACGATTCGTTGGCCACAAGCGGAGATTTCTAAGCACAAACCCAAGCCAACCCACCCAATCTTCAGCAGGCTTCCACGAACGATAGAACCCTCGACCCGCGCCACCGTCTCCTGGCCGAAATAGGGACCGCCCTGAACGAGTGCATTCAGGCCATCCTCGAGCATCACCAGGCGATAGCGTGAATTACGCGTGTTGACAACCAGCTCGGTACCCGGCGGCAGCGACCGTAGATCGACCCCGGGCCGCGAGGACAAGTACGCATTCTTCGAATCGACCTCGGACTGGTCGGCGTAAGGGGTCCCTCGCCTTGCTGAGTCTTCGCCTGCATCGAACATTCGTGGCCTCCGTCGACGAGTGCGAGGCAAGACCCACGCCAACAGCCTCGTGTCGAGGCTCGCAGGCGAGCTACTCCGCTGGGTCAGATCCTGGGTTCATAGCTATGTTCCCAACCCGCTGCGAGATTGCTTGTCCGCTTGAACAGATTCTCGCGATGTACGAGCCGAGACGTGGGTGACCTGGGTACTCTTGCTCCGCATCCGAGTGCGAAGTATTCGAGAGGTCCGCAGAATTTCTCGCCTGCACAGGCCAGACGGTGTCCGGCGCCGCGTATTCAGTGCCTCCCATCGTGTTGCAGGACTGCGCTTAGCTGCGACGGGCGCCGCTTCGCCAGGTCGCCTCTCGAGGCTTCCGATGGATCCTAGCCCTGGCCCGTGTCTTGATTACCTTACGACATCAGAAGGCCAGTAATCAGGAGTCCCATATGAAGCGTCTTTGGTGGACCTCGGTCGGTGTTGTTGTGGTTATCTCTGTACTCGATGCGACAACGCAAAGCGCACGGCTTCAGATTCTGATGCAACAGAAACGCGAGTATGCGCGCGAGATGTTGACCGCGGTCACTCTCAGCAACTGGACCGAACTCGAACGGCTCAGTGCCGGCCTTTTGCGGCTTACTGAAGATCCTGCGTGGGCCCCGCTGACGTCGCCAGAGTACGCGGAGCACAGCACCGCCTTTCTCAGCGCGACTCAGAGTCTCCTGAATGCAGCCAGGCAACGAGACCCGGTGGCTGCCCCGCGCGCGTACGTATCTCTCACGATGAGCTGCGTTCGCTGCCACCAACAGGTACGAACACGAATGGCAGCGACTCCAGAGGTTCGCACATTCCGTTCGAGCTCGCGCCTCGTTGATGCGAGTCGGACTTGTGTTTCCGGCTCAAGGTTCTGACGCTCGCGGCGATCCTCGTGCTCGCGTTCGCGGCCGGATATTCGTCGGCCCAGAACCCGACTCTCAAGACGGCCATGCGCGAAAAGCTTACGAACACGCAACGGCTGCTCGAGGCGGTGGTTACGGCTGATTACGCCGCGATCGACCGTGAGGTCACCGCGCTCAGCCGAATCAGTGAAACCGAAATCGCGTCGTGGCAGGTCGGTGCATCGCCCGAGTACAGGAAGCAGGCGATGTCATTCGTCCGTTCCGTGCAGGGACTCCACGACGCCGCCGCCAAGCGCGACATCAATGCTGCACTGGCGGAGTACACGGCCCTTGTCTCGAGCTGCACTCGGTGTCACGCGCATGTCCGGAGCTTGCGGGCGGTGTCCTTCGAGACGTCCCTCTCCGCTAAGTGGCGGTCATGACCACGTTCGCACGGCGCGCGCTCGGAGCTACGAACGGTGAACGTAAGGCGGTAATGACGGAGATGCGACGCTTCGTTGACGAGACATCACCTGGGGCAAGATGCGTCGAATCTGGACCATTACATCACCCCACGGCGCGATCAGCTTTCCACTGAGCCGGGCCGCGCGCTGCTGGATACTTTCCAAAATACCGGACGATGGCGTCAATCCCTGCCTTTCACATCGGTGGTTGACCCAACGCCCACCACGGTACGTCGCGCGAATGAGCCGGCTATTCAAGCCGCCTGACAGGCACACCAGCGTAGAGGGAACGGGCGGGAAGCTTCGTGTGCTTCGGTACGAAGCTCATCGCCCCGACTTGACTGTGCGGACCGACGTCGACACCGATGTCAATGATGCTGCCGAGCCCAACCGTGACGCCATGGCCGAGACGCACGCGTGCCGTCTTGACGACCCCTCCTTCGACCGTATGGCCGGACAGATGCACTTCTCCGCCGATGACGACGTCATCGCCGAACTCGAGAAGATTGTGATCGCTGATGAAAAGCGAGTTCACGAAGACGCGGCGTCCGATACGGGCACCGTTCAAGCGAAGGTAGGCCGTCCAAATCGGCGAGCCACAGAACAACGGTCCCGCCAGTACGCGGACCACGCGAATCGCCACCATGTACTGGACCCACCTCATCAAGGGCCAACCGATCTCGGCAATCCGCATCTCGGTGTCCGCCGGCGTGCGCACCCTTGTCACGCGTGTCGCGACAGCGGACAGAACCATCAGACCCAACGCGAACACGACATAGGATGGGATGATGAGAAGACTGAAGACAGTCGCGCGAACCGCGACGCGCGCCGGCAGCCATGCGTCGAGCTGCATCCACGCCACCAGCACGGGCAGAACCGCCACCCCGCATACAACGCCTTGAACGACGCAAATCGAAAGGACCGTCCAACCAATTCGCCAGACCTTGGGCCACCTCCAGTGATGAGCGCCGTCCATCACGGGATTCTATGATTGACCAGTACGATCCTTCGCTGTCGATTGTGGGTGCCGGACAGCCGGTAATCCTGGTCCCCGGCATGGACGGCACCGGTCTGCTGTTCTATCGTCAGGTGCCCTTGCTGGCGCGTTCGTATCGCGTAATCACTTATGCGCTTCGCGATGCCGCCGCGACGATGGACGTCCTCGTGAGCGATCTCGCGCGCATCATTGACGCCGTTGCACCGACCGAACGCCGGGCCATCATCGTTGGAGAATCATTTGGGGGCGCATTGGCCCTGAGCTTCGCGCTCGCCAGGCCGGAACAGGTCAGCCGGTTGGTGATCCTCAATTCCTTTCCCTACTTCGCGCCTCAACGGCGTCTGCGACTCGCCGCTGTTGGACTCGGCGCACTTCCATGGGGGGCAATGGGGCTGGTCCGGCGGCTGACTGCTTTTCGTCTGCACTCACCACGTACCCATCGACAGGAGATCGACCGCTTCATGGAGTTGACTGCCCGGGCGAGCCGCGGTGGGTACATCAACCGTTTGAAGCTGCTCATGCAGTACGACGTGCGTCACCGATTGCACGAGCTCCGCGCACCGACACTCTTTCTAGCGGCAGATCGGGATCATCTCGTGCCGTCTGTTGCACAGGCGCGATACATGGCGGACCGGGTTCCCGGATCAATGCTCCGCGTGCTCGAAGGTCACGGACACATCTGCCTCATCGCACCCGATATTGACCTGGAAGCGTTGCTGAATGAGTCGCGAGGCGCCGCGTAATTCGAGTAACTGGCCCGTAATGTCCCACGATTGGGGCGATCCGTTAAAGACATTCGCAACCCTTCACGCCGCACGGTCGTCATAGTTGAGAAGCCCGTTGACGCTGAGCTCGCCAGAAAGGCGCCAGCACGAGTAACACGTTTCGGCTGGGTCCTCAACTTGTGCAGGAATATCGGGCCAGCAACGCCGTTGAGAAATTGCGTTCGAAGGTGACCATCAGAACCAGCGTGTTGCGTGGCGGCGGCACACCGCAGATGGTGCCCTCCGAGCAGGTCGTGCCAGGTGACGTGGCGCTGCTCTCAGCGGGCAGTCTGATCCCGGCCGATGGAATCCTGCTGAAGGCCAACGACTTCGTCGTGAACCAGGCGGTGCTGACGGGGACTTGATCATGTTGGTCATGAGTGAACGGGGCGCAGAGAAGTTGCGGGCGAGCAAACTTACATTACGCGCGGAAGGCTCGGGTCGCGGCTGCCTCGTGGGTCGAACGGCCACGGCCCAAACCGATGCGCAAATACACGCGGACATCCTGTGGTGGTCGCGGTCGCAAGGGTTGTTTGCGGGCGTCGCGCAGGAGGGAGCCACCCTGCGCGAAGATCTGGATGACAACGCCACGCTGTATGGCAAGAAACTGGAGAACAGCGAGATTGTGACGAAGCGTGCGTCCACCCAAGGCTGCCGCGAAATTGCTCGAGCTGCTGAATCGGTACTCCGCCCAGGGGACGCGAGAACTATTCGGACATGGCGGCATGAGTCGGCCCGGCGGGTCTGTGATAAAGGAGTCGTGATGAAAGGCTTTGTGCAAGACATCGAGGATCTCGCGGTCAAGAACGACGAGTTTCGGCGTGTGCTGTACACCGCCAAGCACTGCCAACTCGTCGTCATGGCGCTCAAGCCCAAGGAAGAGATCGGGGCCGAAGTCCACACGCTCGACCAGTTCTTTCGCGTGGAAGCGGGCACGGGTGAGGCGATTCTCGACGGCGTCCGGACGGCGATCCGAGCGGGCTTCGCGGTCGTCGTCCCGGCTGGGGCGACTCACAACATTATCAATACCGGCACGAGTCCACTGAAGCTCTATACGCTCTATGCGCCGCCGAATCACCGGGACGGCGTTGTCCACGAAACGCGCGACGACGCGGAGGCCGACAGCGAACATTTCGACGGCAAGACGACCGAGTAGCGAGCATCGCGGCTGGTGTCCTGGGGTTGGTGTATGGCAGTTTCAGTTACACCAAGGGCACCCACGAGGCCAAGCTGGGTCCGATCGAGCTGTCGGTGAGAGACAAGGAGACGGTGAACATCCCCGTGTGGGCTGGCGTGGGAGGGCGATCGTGATTGGCGGTGCCCTTCTGCTGGTTGGTGGAAACAAGGGCTATCGCGGTCGTCTCGGCATGCGCCCCGTCGAGCCGCCCGGTGAGGTTGGGAGATACGCCGAAGTAATCGCGAGCACGTAAGTCCCAGCTCGTGCGAAGAGGCCAACATGTCTGACGACAAGACGCCGACTGAGTTGAACCGTGTCACGGCCGAGAAGGGGCGGGAAGAGGCTGAGGATCTTCGGGAGGCAGCAGATCACGAGCGTGGCAGTGCCGAAGAGCACCGCGCGGTGGCGGAATCGTCGAGGGCGGAGGCAGAACGGTTTCGGGTGCTCGCCGAGGAGGCCAGAGCGCTTCGTGAACAATATCGCGAGGAGCTGGAGTCAGTTCGACAGGAACGGGAGGCGCTTCGGCACGCTGCTGAGGAGGCGCGACAAGCAGCGGAAGAGGCGCGCCACGCGACGATTGCGGCAGTCGCTGCCACAGCTGACGCGCTGAGCACGAACCTGGCTCAAATGCAATTCCTGGAAGACGCGCGAAACACCCTCAGACAATTGAAGCCTACGAAACCAGGCGACGTTCAGTAGAGCGGATATCTAGCGACTGCCCGCGGCGTCCCAACCGCCTGACGAATAGCCTCCATACAACGAGCAAGCTATTGCGGACCGTCAACGCTTCCGCAGACACTTGGGGCATCGAGCGCATTCGAACGGTCAGAGTATAAACCACCATGGCAAGCACCCTTCCTCCTGGCGAACTGCTGGCGCTGACTGATCTCATCACGCCAACGACGCAAGGGATTGCCAGCCGTGTGCTGGCGAGGACCGCTGCGGGCAACATCACGCTGTTCGCCTTCGACACGGGTGAAGACCTCTCAGAGCACACCGCGCCCTTTGATGCGCTCGCGCTCACCCTGTCGGGATCGCTCACGCTGACCATCGGCGGTCGCAGAGTGATTACGACACCGCAATCCCTGGTGCTGATGCCCGCGAACGTACCTCATGCCGTTCACGCGACCGAAGCCTCGCGCATGCTGCTGATCATGCTGCGCGAACAGGTCGGCGCGTAGAACACCGGCCTTCTAAGCCGGGGGGCCAAGTTCGAGTCCTTCCGGGCGCGCCAGTTCTGACACATTTCGCGCGAAACACGGATTCGCACCGCGGAATCTGGTGGCATTCCACGGCTCACTTCGGCCAGTCGGAACCTGCCAACTGAAGTACTTCTCGCAAGTTCTAGCCAGTTTCTGAAGGCCCGTTCAGGGGCCGATCTCATCACCATTCATTCGCTTCATGCGGTGCCGAACCGGTGGCATCGTCATGATCGATGTCTGAAGCCACTTCACCTCTGCCGGAGATGCGAACGCGACTCGGGCTGTCGCAGGCTCAGTGTGCGGCCGGACTTGGCATCGCCGTCGAAACGTTCCGGACCTGGGATGCCGGCCGTCGGCCGGCGCCAGAGGCCGTTATTCGAGCGCGCCAAGAAACTGAAGGCCAGACGACCGGCCAGTGGACGGTTGTCACTGGACGCGGAAGTCCAACTGGATTGTCACAAGGACGTCGACTGGCATGTCTCCGACATGGCCGGGTGTAAATCGCCACTCCCGAACGGCCGCGACTGCTTCCTCGTCGAGCCCGCCTGGATCGAGTGAACGCGTGATACGAATCGCAAGAGGAATACCGTCGCGGCCCACGACCACTTCGAGCTATCACGCTCCCCTGGATCTTTAGCCGCAGGGCTTCGGTTGTGTAGTTCGGCCTGACCTGCTTCAGCAGCGTCGGAAGTACTACGCCGCCGCCGGGACGGTATGCGCCGTCGCCGAATCCTCGGCTCAATCCCGAACCCCGGCCGGCACCGGTTCCCGCTCCGATGCCCGTGCCCGTTCCCTCTCCGATGCCTCCGCCGAGCCCGGGTCCCTTGGAGATGTCGAGCGAAGGGCGCGCATCAGGCAGCCCCGCCAGCAACGCAGCACCAGATGCAAGCGGCACGGCGGCCAGCAGCAATTCCTGAGGCGGACACGGCGCTTCCGGTGACTGCTGAGAGGCGGCCACAGGCGCGGCAAGCGGCACGTTCCGACGATCTCGCCCATTGGCTTGTGAGCGTGAAGGCGGCGCCGCCTGTCGCGTGCCGCCGCCACCTCCACCGCCACTCGGTCCTGGCATCTGCAAGAACACCATGCGCGGTAGCTGGATTGGCTGCCGACTGGAGACCGCATCGGGGGACGTCGCGACTGGTGCTGACCGCGCCGCCATGAATAGGACCGACGTCACAACGCCCATATGAAGCAAGACCGAGACGATGCCGGCCCTGCGCGCCGCCTCGGTACGTCGCGGCAAACGTGGCGCCGGCAGCACCAATTCGATGAGAGAGCAATGCGTGTGGTCCGCGCAGTCGGTGACTGGCGCCTGGAGCATCCGTGGAAGTTCGGTCACAGGCGCACCCGTTCGACACCCGTGGCGGGCGAGCATCGACGCGCGGCTTGAGAGGTTGCGTGCACGTCGAATATCGCATCGTCGGTGAGGACCTATTACTGGCTGAGCTGCTGATTCAACGGGCTAGCTGACCAAGAGGGCCGCGCCGAGGAACCAAGATGTCCACGCTCGAATTCCTCCGGATGTCGGCGAAAAGAGTCCGCGAGCCCGCGGGCCGGCCACGTCGATGCGTGGGTGTTATTCCGGTCACTGCGGTGCGGTCTGGGGGGAACCGTCAGCGCTGGACGATTCGAGGCGCAGCGAGCGCAAACAGCGTGTCATGAATGGCCTCGTCCAACGCAGCTTGCGTTTTGGTTTCGACAAGTACCTTCATCAGCGTTCGAAGATACGCATCATCGGTGTCGCTCACGCGTGACAGCTGTCCCGTATCGGGATTCCAGTAAAGCGCGATCACCGGCGGCTGATCGGGGCGGCCGAGCCACTCGTGCAGCGCCCCGCGCGTGTACGCCTCCCAGAGGATGGCCGGACAGCAATGAATTGACGAGTCGGAAACGATCGTGACGCGTCGCGTGAGATCTTCGCGGGTGAAGGGAGGACGCAGCGCATGGGGGAGCGCAAAATCCCAGCTTCGCCGCGGAGCCCCCGCAATGATCAGCGTCCCTTGCGGAGCACCGAGCGCTTCGCGCTCGATGTCGGCGAGAGCCCGGCGCGACACCATCGACCGCGTTTCCCACAACCGGATGTCGTCGGCAAGTCGAACGATGTACCCGACCAGCACGATCGCGGCCGCCGCCATTGCGACCGACTTCATCACGCGCGCCGGTCTCGCCTGCCAAAGCACCTCGAACGCGATTCCAAGTGAGATCGCCCAACCTGCGGATGCCAGGTACATATGGCGCGGCGACACGTATCCCGCGACAACGGTCGGCGCAATTCCGAAAACGACCCAGATTATCGAGAAGTACGCTGCGGCGCGGAGAAGACGAGGGGCGCCGGTGCGGGAGAGGACCGCAATTAACGTAAGAGCGGCAGCGCCGATTCCTACCGCGACCGTGGCGCGCGCCGCCGACATCGCAAGGCCCGGTTCGCCAAACACCATTCGGCGCAGATGCGTGGACACATCCTGCACGAATAGATCCACGCGTGCTGTGCCCAGCATGCTCTCACGCGCGACCTGGCCGAACACGGCGTACCGGAGCAGCAGGTATCCGCCGGTCAGCAAGACGAACGGCGCGTAGGGCCGCAGCCATGCCCATGAAACTCGGAGCGGGCGGCGTCCTAGTACCAAGTCGTACGCCATGAGCGCTGGTGCCAGAGTGATGGTGTTCTGCTTGGAGAAGAGCGCCGTAAAACACGCGGCAATGGACCAGAGGTACAGCGACGTTCGTCCCTCCGCCCGCCACCGGCAGTACAGGTAGAACGAGGCGAGATAGAAGAAGGCGGGCATCGAATCGACGCGCCCTGTGACCCATGCGACCGATTCAGTCTGCATCGGCAGAACGGCGAACACCATGGCGGCTGTTGCGGCAGACGGCAGGGCCAATCCGGCTGCGTTCTCGGCGATCGCCAGCACGAGCAGCGCGTTGCCGGCGTGCAGCGCCACGTTGACGAGATGCTGCGGAATCGGCGACCCCGCGTTCCACTGCGCCGCCGCCTGGTACGTCAACGCCACGAACGGGCGGAGCTCGTCGGGGGTGTATCCCCAGATGTTCTCCATCCACGGCACGACGAACCATTGTGGAAAGTACAACGCCGGCTTGGATGCGAGCAGGCCGACCACGCCGAAATCGTCCTGCGCGAAGTAGTTGTCGAGCGTCGGCACGTACGGCAGCACAGCAGCGAGCACGACCGCGACGATCGCCAGCCGGCTGGCGCTCAGGTGAGGCGGCATCTCAGCGCGAGGATGATCATGTTCACGCCCGTGCGCACCGTGCCCTTGAAGCTTCCCGTAATCTTCGACTCGCCTACTCGGTCGCGATAATTTACGGGCACCTCGATGATGCGAAGTCCGCGCTTGAGGCCGAGGATCACCATCTCGGGAAGGAAGTGCGAGCCGCCGACGGTGAGATCGTCGATGAAGCGTGCGAGCCCCACGCGGTGCGTGAGCCGCAGCGTACAGCCGCAGTCGCTCAGCGACGGCCCGCTGTACAGCACCTGAATCAGCTTCGCGACCAGCCAGTTGCCGACGCGCAGGAACCACCCCATGTTCGCCTGTGCCCAAATCAGCTCGCGGGTGGTGCGTGTGCCGCATACCATGTCGAAATCCTCTGAGTACGCGAGCAGCTTCAGGACGTCGCGACCCATGAACGTCCCATCGGGCTCGGCCATGATCACGAGATCGCCTGTGGCCTCGCGCAGCCCGCGCCGGAGCGCATGACCGTACCCCTGCTGCGTTTCGCAGACCACGCGTGCACGTGTCGCAGAGGCTTCCGCCGCGGTCCCGTCGCGCGAGTTGTTGTCGACGACCACGATTTCATCGACAACACCTGTGAGGAAGAAGTCTTCAACGGCCCGGCGAATGTTCCCACCCTCGTTATAGGCTGGAAACACGATGCTGACGGTCTTGGCGCCGTACATCCGCTCACTCCTTTGCGGCGACCACCAGCATCTGCCCCGCCATCGGCTTGATCGGCGAACGCAGATACGCGCTGACCAGGAACCTGGTGATCGGCACGCGAGCACCCTGCAGCGAGTACGGCAGAAACTTCGGCCTGACCTCCAGCACGCGGAACCCGTTCGCGCGCAGCATCGCCGGGAGAGACACATCTGTGAACACCGACCGGTGCGTGTAATCGTCGAAGTAATGCCGCCACGCGTACCGGAAATTCGGCTGGACTATGACGAAGCGGCCCCCTGGCCGGAGCAGCGTCCTGACGCCGTCCACCACCAACACCGCAACGTCTGGCGCGAAGTGCTCCAGGAAATTCGACGCCAGCACGACGTCGAACGAAGAAGAACCCAGTGATTGAAGACCGACTGACGCATCGAGCACCACCGGCTCCACACCCGGCGCGGCGAATGCGGGCAGTTCAGGCCAGATGTCGAGCGCGACCCGTCGCGCGGCACGTACGTTGTTGATCCAGTCGCAGTAGCCGGCGCCAAGCTCGAGGACGGCTGCATCCTGTGGGACGTACGGCGCAAGATGACGCGCCACAGTGGCCCAGACGACACTCCGGGCCGGATCCGGCGTCAGATGTGCGGTGTGGTACGTGGTCATCCCGGCTGCCACACCGGCGGGAGGTTCTTCAGTATCTCGATTCCGGTGAACGGCGCGCTGCGGCGGGCGCCGTGTCCCTGCACCCAGGCTGCCATCCGCGCGAGCCCATCCTCGAGCGGCGTTTGCGTCCTCACCCCAAACACGCTCCGGATCTTCTCATGCGCTGAATGCGCGTGCTGCACCTCGACCCGCGGAGCCAGGTGGACGACGTTTGCCGTCACACCCATTGCGCCCGCGACAGCTCGCGCCAGGTGGTTGAGTGAGTACGGTACATCCGCACCCACGTTGAAGATTTCGTTCCGCGCGGCCGGAACGTCGATCGCCTCCGCCATGAGTGGTGCGACGTCGGCGATATAGCTGAACGCGCGCGTCTGTGTGCCGTCGCCGAAGACCGTCATCGGCTGCCCCTGCAGGATCTGGTTCATGAAGATACCGATGACGTTGCGATAGCGATCGCCGATGTTCTGGCGCGGGCCGAACACGTTGTGCGGGCGGAAGATGACGTAATCGAGGCCGAACATCGTGCGGCAGGCGCGCAGCTCGAGCTCGATCGCATATTTGGCGATGCCGTACGAGTCTTCCGGATGCGGGGCCGTATCTTCCGTCATCGGGAGCTCCGGGCTCGCCCCGTACACCGCGATCGAGGACGCGAAGACAAAAAGGTCTATGCCGTGGCGAACCGACGCGTTGAGCAGATTGACGCTGCCAATGACGTTATTCGTATAGTTGAAGCGCTTGATGAAGTGGCTCAGGCCTTCCGCAGCGTAAGCGGCGAGATGGTAGACGTGCGTAGGGCGGACGCGCGCGAAGATCCGTTCGACCGCGTCGGCGTCAACGATAGTGCCCTGCACGAACTGCGCTGCTGCCGGAACGTTCTCGCGGAAACCACCTGTGAGATCGTCGAGGATGTGGACCTCATGACCGCGGGCAATCAGAGCGTCGGCGACGTGGGACCCAATGAACCCGGCCCCGCCAGTAACCAGTACTCGCCCCATCTGCTGCGCGCGCCACTTACTGCGCGCGCCGATAGTGCTCTGTCGTCGTGCGGGGCGCGACCTTCATCGTCTTCATCTTTTTGATGTACTCGGGGTACATCGTTTCCTCTCCGCCGAGCGCGGCTTCCTGAGGAATCCCGTACTCCGTTGCAAACTCGGGCAACACGTCGTTCTTGCCAGGGAGGAAGTTCGGCACCTTACCCGCCGGAACGATCGTCCCGTCCGGGCTCATTTCGCACGGGAACGGCGGAATGACCTGGTTGGGATCGAGCACGAAGCTCGACGCACGAATATACGGCGCGGTCAGATAGGCCGGGTCGTTGATGAAGAACCAGACGGTCAGCAGACTGCCGTACCGATGGACCCGCGTCGTCACCTCAGAGTTGACGCTCTTGGGCACGCCGTTGCGCGAGAGATACGCCTCCTTGAGGTGCGTCGTCGTGTAGACAAGCGTGTTGCGGTCCCAACGGCCCGTCGAAAATCCCGACCACTTGTGTGGCGCGTTCGGTGATGGATGTGCCCGCCCATCGGTGTAGATCACCTGCTGCGGCTCCTGCCACGAAACCAACAGGCGGATGCCGACCTGACGGCGCGTCTCGGGATCGAATTCGTTGGTAATGCGCAGCTGCGACGGGGACACCCGCAGCCCGTGGTCAATCGGATGCGGCCGGCAGAGATTCTCCGGAAGGTCGAGCTGGTCAGGGTGCCACGCCATCGCCCTCAGACGGGCTTCTTCGTTGAGCGGCATGCCAGTGTAGTCGCCGATGTCCACGTGGGTGTTGTAGTTCCGCGGACCCCATTCGCCGGCAAGATCGACCTGCGCGTATGCCGACGCGCCCGGGACTAGTAAGAGCAGAAGCAGCAGAATCGCGAATCTCATCTGGCCTCCTTCAGCGTGGCTCGTTCGCGCGGCACGGCGTGGGATCCCACCCTGAGGCGTCCGGCAGCTTCTTGAAATGCGAGTGCATGATGAGCGGCTCGTTGAGGTATTGCGCATCCGTGACGACAGTTGTGACCAGGAGCCAGGTGTTCTTCGTGTACGGATCGGACGCGAGATCGAAGTACTCTTCGAGGAGCGCGTTCGCGCTGTACGGCACACCGTTCTTCTGGAGATATCCAGGGCGCATGCGGGTGGTCGTCACCCTCAGATAGTCGGGGTCCCTGCGGTCCCGCGCAACGAGGAGGTTGCCCTCATCATCGGTGGCCGGTCCGCCCTGTCCATCACGGCGATCCCTCGGATCAGTGCCGCCCCATACGGCGACCGAGTGCCCTTGCCACGTAGGCGCCCCGTTCGGCGGCGTGGCCGTGCCGAAACGAAGAAGGCGAGTCTGCGTCCCGGAATCGGTATCCAGACGCAGTGTGTTGTCGTCCTGCCAGGTGATGTGCAGCCGGCCCGGCACCTGCAGCAGCGCAGCAGCGCCGTACGCTCGGCACGCCTCGCCGCCTGCCTCGTCTTTGGCCGGGTCCCAGGCGTTGGCGATTTTGCGCCCTTCGGGGTTGAGCGGGACCTGCGTGTAGTCCCCCTTATCGGGCACGAGCATGCGGAAGCGCCACTTCTCGGTGACTTCCGATACCCAATAGCCCGTCATGTCAAACGCCGCAGCCGCGCGCGCCGTTGTTGGCGCTCTGCCCTGCGCCGGCTTTGGCGCCTGCGCAGCAACGAGAGCGGATACCGACAGCAGCAATGCTGCGGCGATCGGGAGCAGTACGCTTCTGTGCATGATTGTCACTGCGGATTATTGGGCCCCTCGTACCGGAACCCGTCCGATGGACGCTCGATTGTGTGCAGCAGAAGCTTGTGGTCCTCGGCGATACGTCCGGGCCGCCCCGTCACGATGACATGATCTCCAGGACGCAGAGTGCTCGCCGTCAATCCTGCTTCGCTGAGTTGGTTCGGTGCCGCCCCTTCGATGATCCAGATGTACGTCATGCCCTTGTCGTCGGGCGCCTCTACGCGCATGAACGAGTGCGGGTTCCGCCAGATGAACTCCTTCAGCGTCCCATCGAGCCTGACAGTCTTGCCAAAGATATACGTGGCGGACACCGAATGATGGGCCAGGGCCGAGCCAGCGCCCCAGGCCAGCAGGGCCAATGCCATTGACGACAAGACGATGAGGAATCGCTGCTTCATGACGGTGCTCCTGCTCCCCTCGGCGTGTTCTTCAAGCTGTTGTAGGCCGCCTCGATAAACATGTCAGTGGTCCAGCTGCCCGTAGTGCTCCCGTAGACCGGGTCGTAATCACGTGTCGGCCTCGCAGCTTTGATCTGCTCGAGCGTCATGCCGCGCGCGATCATGTCCTGCAGGCGATCGCGGACGATGGTCACCATCTGGTGGTAGACAGCCAGATCCGCCATGTCGCACACCCGGCCGTGGCCCGGGACGATCATCGTTCCGCCTTCGACGTGGTCGGCTGGAACCACCATCTGCCGAAGCCGGTTCAGCCCCTCGAGGACTCCCTGGAGACTGCCTCCCGTCTTCAGGTCGATCATCGGGTATCTGGTTGGATCAAAGAGATCCCCCGTACTGACTACGTCGGAACGCCGGAACAGCACGATGCTGTCGCCGTCCGTCGTCGCCGGCTGGTGAAAGATCTCCACGGCCTCGCCGTTGAAGTAGATGTTCTTCTGGGGCCCTGAGTACGTGTCATTCGGCCACGCTCGATCGGGAATCTGGGGCTTGGCGTTGCGATCGCTCATCCGGTCGAGGATGGTGCTGAAGGCGATGATGAACACAGACGCCTGAGCCGCACGCCCGATGGCCAGCGGCCGGCCCAGCCGGGTGAACTGCTCATTGCCACCGACGTGGTCGCTTCTGTCGCTCGTGTTGACGATGTAGGTGACCTGACGCGGCGACAGGCTCCGGACGGCCTCGACGACCTTGTCGCTCATCGGTGCCGCGCCCGAGTCAACGAGCAGGACACCATCCCTGCCGACCTGAACCGTAATGTTTGCGCCCGCTCCGGCCAGCACGCTGATATTGCCTTGCACGGGCAACAACTCCAGGCGGTCCTGTGCCGCGCGGTTTGCCGCCTGCTGCACATAGACGCGCTCCGTCGAGCCCGCCACCACCAAGAACAGGAGGGCCGCCGCGGTACACACCAAGCGCGGCTTTGACGAGGACACGTTTCTATTCTTCACGCGGCAGATTGTAACGCCAGACGGCGTGCCACGGGCCACGGAGCCAGACGCCCCGAGCGTACGCAGTGTCCGGCTTTAGCCGGACCTGCGTACGTAGCCCGGGTACGTAGTGTCCGGCTTCAACCGGACCAATCGAGGATTTGTTCGGAAAATGCCGACCGCGCTACTCACCGACCCGGGTGCAGCCAGCGTTGCATCGGGCGCGTCATTGACGTGCGCAGGACACCCGCACCGGCAGCCGTGCTCTGGGGCAGATGGATCTGCAGCACCATATCGCCCGGCGGTTCCGCAGCGAGCCATAGCCGACCGCCACAGCCACGGATGAGCCCCTGGATCGCGCTCAGGTCGACGCCGACGCGGTCCGAAGCCGATTCGGCGGCCGTCGGCGCGTGAGATAAGCGCGGAAGGGTCCTCGAGGCGTCGGACCAGACCGCATACCTCACCGCAGTAACAGTGACAAGCACGTGGGGGCCTGGTCGGAGGTCCGGGTGCTTCACCACGCTCTCGCGTCCGACCGTCACGCTGGCAAACTCGAATTTCAGTTGACCGCCAAACGGCATCCGCTCGCGTCCATAGGCAGCGACATTGACGAGTATTCTCTCGACCCGGTCCAATTCGACATCGACACGGACCGGCGAGGGGTGCTTCGGCAGCACGAATTCGATATCGTCGCCGGCCACGCGCCTCAACACGGACATCAAATTGCGCACCACTCGGTTGAGATCGACAGGGCCGGCCGAAGTCGACTGCGTCCGGCTATAGACATCGAGTTGTCGCAGAAAGCTGGCCGCACGCGTAATGTCGTTCAGGAACGCCTCGCCTTGCTGTCGCATTGGGCTGTCGCCAACTGCAGAGAGCCACGCATAGCCATCCCGACCCGCATCCTGGAGCATCTTGTCGCATGTCGAGGCGACCTCCGATGCCAGTCGCCCAACGGCCTCCATGCGCTCTGACCGGCGAAGCTTCTCTTCCAGATCACGATACGGCGTCAGGTTCTCCGCGACCACGTCGACGTGGCCCAACGGGCTCGGCACCGCGCGCAATCGAACAGGAATACGAACGCCGTCCTTTCTCTTCCACAGCGTGTCAAGCGACTGCGTCGCCCCGGTCTCGACACAGCGCTCGATCAACCATCGCCAATCGTCCGAAGACTCGAACACCGCGGTTGCAAAATCGACGGCCTTTGCTTTGTGTGGCGCGCGATGGCCCAGCATGGCAGCCATCGCGTCGTTGACCTGCTCGACTGCGCCATCACGAGAGCACCGAAGCATGCTCGACGGCAAGCACTCGAACTGCTGACGATGCAGGTCAGCCTGATTTTTCAATTGCGCGTCGCGCTCGGAGACCCGCGCCTCGAGAGCTTGACCTGCTCTCATCATCTCGCCGAGGGACTGCATCGCGTCTTTCAGCTGCTGTTCGAGCGTGCGGCGGGCATTGGCGGCCTCTGCCAACTTCGCCTCGCTCTCGGCTCGATACGCGGTGAGCTCCGTCTCCCGCTTGGTCAGCTGGTCGGCCGCTGCGGACGCATCCACCGCCCACGCCTTCTTCGTATCGTCGAGTACGAGCGACGTGTCTTTCAGCTGCCGCTCCAGCGTGCCGCGGATTTGGGCCGCCTCGGCAAACTTCGCGTCGCAGTCCGTTCGATACGCGGCGAGAGCCGACGTAAGCTCGCCTTCACGAAGCCTGAGTCGTTCGGCGGCTGCTGATGCATCTATTGCCCATGCATCTTTCGTCTCGGCCAGTGCGAGCGACGTGTCATTCAACTGCCGCTCGAGCCTGCCGCGGATTTGGGCCGCCTCGGCAAACTTCACGTCGCAGTCCGCCCGATACGTGGCGAGAGCCGACGTGAGCTCAGCTTCACGTTTGATCAGCCGGTTGGCCGCCGCGGACGCATCCACCGCCCGCGCCTTCTTCATCTCGCCGAGTGCGAGCGATGTGTCGTTCAACTGCCGCTCGAGGGTGTTGCGGATTTGAGCCGACTCGGCAAACTTCGTGTCGCAGTCCGCTCGGTACGCGGTGAACGCCGCCGTGAGCTCCGCCTCACTTCGTGTCAACCGGTCGGCTGCCGCGGCCACATCGACCGCCCACGCCTTCTTCGTGTCATCGAGTTCACGCAACGTGTCTTTCAGCTGCCGCTCGAGGGTGCCGCGGATTTGGGCCGCCTCGGCAAACTTCGCGTCAGACTCCACTCGAAATGCCGTGAGCGCCGACGTGAGCTCACTTTCGCGACGCCGTAGCCGTTCGGCCGCCTCGGCGGCCTCCAATTTTCGGGCCTGCAGGGCCTCTTCGAGCGCCGTTGAGACGTCATTCAACTGCTGCTGGAGCAGTTCGCGAACCACCGCCATCTCGGCCAGTTGCGTTTCCGACTGCGCAATTTCCTTGGTACGGCGCTCGGCAGCATCCCGCAATGTCGCTTCCGACGCGGCCAGTTTCTGTTCGAGTGCCCTATGGGCGCCTGCCGCGCGCTCCAGCCGGTTCTCGAATTCGGTTTTCTGCCGCGATGCTTCGTGGGCAGCCGCGTCGCGTTCGTCCGCCGCTCGCCTCTCGGCCTGCTGCAGGGCGGCTTCCGATGCAGCCAGACTGTGCTCAACTGCGGCGAGCTGCGCCGTCACGTCGGCGATCTCGGACGTCAACTCCCCTTCGCGACGCGTAAGCCGCTTGGAAGCCGACGCCATTTCTGATGCATGACGATCGATCGTCTCGCGTAGTGTCGCTTCCGTGGCGGCGACCTTCTGCTCGAGCGCGCTGCGCACGGCCGCGGCGTCTGCGAGGCGTGTTTCGAAATCGAATTCCCGTTTCGAAGCCGCCGCAACCAGGGTCTCGCGCTCGGCAACCAACCGCTCGGACGCC
>Ga0209382_10004261_pt1 | contig 19203 bp, 24 predicted proteins | sample SoiMetdeltSBSDD5_FD_187599 | JGI IMG/M metagenome (GOLD analysis project Ga0209382, IMG submission 187599) | Bulk soil microbial communities from a Populus tree surrounding site in Tennessee, USA - Soil MetaG P. deltoides SBSDD5 (SPAdes) (version 2) | ecosystem: Environmental > Terrestrial >... | reverse complement strand
TCGCGTACAGACGTTCGAGGTGTTCCGGAGCGAGCCTGTCGAGCTTGTGTGCACCAACACCAGGGATCAGGTGGTACTCGACATCGATCCGGTATCCCGCGTGGGTCGAGTCCGCGATCACCGGGACGACCGCGATGTTGTCAATCCAGTGAGTGAGCCAGGTGGTAACAGTCCATCGCTGACCAGCTCGACGCACAGTCCCGGCATCGCGTTCACGTTCGAGTTTCCTTACCTTCCTGATGACCTCTGCCTCAGACTTCCCACGGACATGGCGTCGGTCGGGTCGACCGTCCTCTCGCACCCCCACTGTCACGCGACCGTGCCAGTCACCGTCTGCCCCGAAGTAGATCGAGGATGCCCCGTTGGGCCTTCGCGTTGGCACGCTGCCTACCTACGCCGCGTCCGGCCGAGCTGTGTCAAGGAGCGATGCCACGTAGGCCTCCAGGCTTACGAACGGAATACGCCGCAGGCGACCAATGCACACCGACTGGACCTCGCCCGCCGACACCAACGCGTACATCGTCGTTCGGCCAATCCGGAGGACGTGAGCCGCTTCCTCGACCGTCAGCAAGAGTCCGTTCAGTTCACCATCTGGGAGCACTGGAGCAGTCATGTGGTGCCTCCTATCGAACCGGTGTGCTGTTCAGTTGCCGAACGGGTGTTGTCGGGTGGTCTGGCAACGGTGAGTGCGGCCTTGGCTTCGGCGTATTCGTGTTGCCAGCGCAGCCGTTCGGTGATCTGCCGGCGCAGGATGACGCGATAGGTCTCCACGTCGGTGCCGGGGGTGACGTCGACGGGTTCCCACAGGTAGCGGGGTGTTCCGTCGTCGCCGGTTTGGTCGGCCGACCAGCGGTCGGTAGCAGGGGGTTGGATGCCGGCTTCGGCGAGGGCGGCGCGGACGATGGCGGCGCGGTCGGCCTTGTGTTCGGCGAGAGTCTTTCCCGACCAGTCACGCGACACCAGGACCCGCCGGCCGCCGTAACCCAGGTTCTCGAGCTGGTGCGCGGGGCGTGGGCAGTGGCCGGGCAGCATCCCCGGCTCCGGGTCCTTCGGAGTAATCTCGAACCTGAGCCAGTTCGGGCACTCCGGACTACAGGGCAGCCACCGGACCTCCCGATGCAGCCGGACCAGATGCCTGCGCTGTCGACGGCTCACGGTGTCGGGGTCGTAGGCCTCGGCGATGGACTTGGTGAGGTACTTGCAGATGTAGCCAACCCGCTTATCGGTGCGCGGCGATCCGGGGATGAACCACTGGGAGTCGACCTGCTCCCCGAAGTTGAGCACATGCGCTGCGTCGGCGTCGGGTTCGTACGTCTGTTTCATCGCCTGCTCCCACGACGGCAGCGGCACCCACGTGTCGGGGTCGACATACGTCCCCTGGCGTTCGTCCCAGACTGGGCGCTGGTCGACACAGACGGGCTCGTCGTGAGCTGGCCACCAGACCTGTTCGTAGGTCGCAGCGGCAACAGCCCGGATGAGGCCACGTGGGATCGCGCCACGGACAGCGGCGTGGGCGTGCAGGGTGAGGCGGCGTTGGGGTTCGACGCAGCCGAAGTATTGGACCTTGTAGCCCGCGCACCGTCGCAGGTTCTGCCAGAACCGGTCCATCAGCTTGGCGAAGTGCAGCGCATCCAACGCGGCCCGCCGATAGTCGTAGGACTCCGGGTCCTTCGGCGTCCCATCGGCGTGCACCGGGCCGTAGGACGGCAGCGTGAGCGTGAGGAACGTCGACGGCCGGTACGTCTCCCCGGTCGGTGAGGTCAGCTCGCGGCCGACCGTCCGGCGTTCCATCGGGGCGACCGGCAGCGGAGGGAACTGCGGCAGCCGACGCGTCGACCGACGCCGCACCGAAGCGGAGTCCAGGTCGCCGCCTCCGGATTCGGGGTCGTCAGGTTCGGGACCGGAGTCGTCGGACTGGTCCTCGTTGTCGGCCGGCTCGTCCGTGCGATGCCAGCCTTCCCGGCACTGCTGAATCCGCAGCCGACGCGCCTTGGCAGCGCAGGGTGGGCAGACCCGTTCACGCGTCGACCCGCACGGCAGCGGCACTGTCTCGGACTCCCCCGTCGCCGTGTCGGTGACGCGGCGGATGATCGGCCGGACACAGACACCGAGCTTCGCGGCCGTGTCGCGGAGCAGCTCATCCGACAACCCCGGCGGTCGCGCAGTCACGGTCACCTCAGTCATGCGGCGTCCCGCCCCTGCTGGTCGAGCCATTCGGCGACGTGTTCGGCGTAGGCGTCGGGTTGACAGTCCGGGCACGGCCCGATCTCCGGCAGATAGGCGAAGTCCAGACACGTCCAGCACTCGAAGTCGTGGCGAGTCATGCCGCCTCGCCTCCCTCGATGGCACGCAGCCCCCGGCGACTCAGGGTTTGGAGGTCGTCATCGGACAGGTAGGCGAACCGGATACGGGCCGGTTCGGGAACACCGTCCTCGACCACGTAGGCGACCCCAGGAAGGCCGGTCGGGATGCGATCGCAGCGGGCGCCGCGGGCGCGGTAGCCCTCACCGAGCACCATGTCGACCTGTTCCCGCTCGGTCAGCCGCAGCGCGATCCTCGCCGGGAACAGGTCCCTAAACGGCAGCACGTCCTTGCGTGGGTCCTGCAAAGCGGCGAGGACGGAGACCCCGACGGCGCGGCCTTGGGAGAGCAGCATCGACAGCGCCGACCGGATCCGCCGTTTCGCATCACGGTCGCTCACATACGCGGACAGGGACGCGAGCTCGTCAATCACGATCAGGATCAGCGGCTCGTCCTCGGTCGGGGTGTGGAGCCGGGTGAAGCCGCGGAGCCGGGTCTGGCGGGCCTGCATGATGCCGACGGCCTCCTCCAGGACCTCGGCGAACGCCAGTTCATGCAATGCGCCCTCGTCGTCGGCCCGGTCCTCGCGGTCGTGGCCGTAGCAGTAGCGGGCGAACAGGTGCTGGCCCATGGCGAACTCCATGCCGCCCTTCGGGTCGATCGCCCACGCCTCGACCAGCCCGGACCGGATACCGGGTGAGAGGGCGTGCAGGATCGACCACAGCACCGAGCCTTTGCCCGAGCCGGTGGCCCCGGCGATCAGCAGATGGTTGCCGAGCAGCTGTTGCCGGTAGATGCGGCCGTCCTCACGCAGTGCCACCGGCAGCCCGAGCAGGTCCGGTGGGTCGGCCGGCGGCAGCGGCAGCACCACCGCCTGCAGCGGGTCGTAGGTGAGGAAGCACAGGTCCAGCTCACCGTGACGCTTTCCGGTCGTCACGCGGCAGTCGCGGGAGCCGAACGTCATCGCGAGGCGCTCACCTTGGTCGGCGTAGTCGTCCAGAATCTGGCCCGGCAGCATCCGCACGGTAACCCGGTCGACGTAGCCGACACAGCGGACCTTGCGCAGGGTGGGCAGGAACTCATGGTCGTTGTACCGCTCCACCAGGCCCACCGTCGTCATCGCAGGTTGCCAACCCCGCCGGTACACCCAGGCCCGCCGCACGATGGCCTTGACCGGCCACCACACCAGCCGGTCAAAGGAGTCCCGCCAGCGCCAGCCCCAGACCGCCAGAAGCATCGACAAGACCGCGAGCGGGGTGACGGTGGCGGTGGCGCCGTACACCGACATGCACACCTGCATCCCCACCACGGCCGCGAGGAGGGCGACGATCCAGGGATGGCGGACCATCCAGGCCACCAGCCGGGCTAGCCCAGCGAGCAGGTAGGCCAGGAGCGTCCATTTGACGCCGACCCGCCACGTCGCGGGACGCAGCTGGATCGGAGCCCGGCTGACAGGTTCGCCGGTGTAGCGCACCATCACTGCTCACCCCCGGCCAGGTCGTCCAGCGCGGGCAACGGGGGTTGCTGGCGGCAGACCGAGCACAGCCCGCCAGGGGCCTGCACGGTCCTACAGGCGACGTTGCACAGCCCGCACCGCCAGACGCGGACTCGAAAGCTCGGGGAGCGCCGCCTCGGCGGCTTCGGAAGTCTCGGCCCAGGACCGGGAGTAGCGTTGCGCATTGCCTCGTCTCCTTCGTGGGATGTGGTGCACCCCGGCCCGGCATGGGCTGCGAATCTCATCACCGGGCCGGGGTGGTCTGACGCTCAGGCCGCATCACGACGCATCGGCGATGCAGCGGTGGCTTGGCGGTCGCGGGTGACCGAGAGCTGAAACTGGGTCAGCTCGTCTCGCACGGCGTCCAGCTCGCACAACACCTGTGACACGTCCGCGCCAGAGTTGACCAACAGCAGCACCCGGCCGTCGCTGGACAGGTTCAGGTCGACGTGGCCGCCGTGCGGCAGCCGGTGAAACAGGCTCGCCGACCCGTGCCTGCGGCTCACGCGGCCTTCTCCTTCGAGGTCGACGCCGCCGAGCGCTGAGCCGGACCGGTGTCGGCGTCGGCCGGGACCAGCTGCTCGACGGTGATCGACAGCGCCATCCGGCCGTTGCTCTCATACGGCTGCACGTACACCCGGCCGGTGGCCTTGTAGATCGCACCCAGCTCGTAATGACCGGCGGGCTTCGTCACGTGCACCGACGCCGACTTGTCCGCCCGCAGGCTGCCGTCCTTGCGCTGCACCCGCAGGATGCAGCCCGACGCGTAGGTGACCTCACCATCCGGCGACGCCTTCTCCCGCTCCTTCGGCGACTCGCCCATCCCGATCACCGTCACCGGCCACAACTCCGCCGTGGTCGCCACCGGAAGCTGCGTAGCCGTCATCTCCGTAGACATCTGCTTGATCCCTTCTCTTCGGGTTTCGACTGGCTTGGGCCAGTTAGATAGAATCGTAGCAACTGGCTTAAGCCAGTGTCAAGTAACTGGCTTGGGCCAGATGCCCATACACTTCGGGTGTGACAGACATGCAGAGGACATCGCAGGGCGCGGGCACAGCTAGCCGACAGGTCGCCGCTGCACTTCGTGAAGCCATCGATTCGGGAGAGTTTCAGCCAGGCGACAGGCTGCCCTCCGAGAGGGAGATAGCCACGACGCATCAGGTTGCGCGCAACACGGCACGAGAGGCAATTCGGCAGCTATCCGAGGCGGGACTCGTAACTGCGCAGCACGGACGTGGGGTGTTCGTCCGGGTGAAGCCACGACTCATGCGCTTCGGCCAGCACCGCTACTCAAAGAAACTTCGAGACGAGACCGGCATCTCGCCCTACCATGCCGAGGTCAAGGAGCAGGGCCGCAAACCCAACGCCTACCTCGAGAAGATCGGACGTGTAGTGCCGCCGCCCGAAGTCGCCGAGCGGCTACAGGTCAACCCGAAGACCAAGAGCGTGGTTCGGCGTGAGAACTGGTACTTCGCCGACGCCGAGCCCATGCAAATCGGCATCACCTACGTACCGTGGGAGATCGCGAAGGGGTCTGAGCTTGCGCGCGGCGACAACCTCGGGAAGGGCGACCTATACGCGCAGTTCGAGGACAAGGGACACCTCATCACCTACACCCGCGAGGAAATCACAGCGCGGATGCCGACCCCCGAAGAATCGACTGGCCTCATGCTGCCCGATGGTGTTCCAGTCCTCGTCGTCCTGCACACCGGTCTAGATCAAGACCGGCGACCGTTCGAGGTAACCGAATTCATCATGCGAGCCGACTACACCGGCCTCGATTACACGATGCCGGTGGACAACTCATGAAACTTGTGATCCGGCCCCGCGAGGACGGCGATCTGGTCGAGTTGGGCCAGGTTCTTGTCCGCGTCCACGACCAAGACGGTTATCCAGTCGAAGGCGTCGCCGACCCGGAGTCGTGGCTCACACCGTCGCGTGAAGTAGCAGCCTGGACCGCCCTTCTCGACGACCATCCCATCGGACAGATATCTCTCACACGAGCAGATACTGACGACGACGCCGCCGTTCTCTGGCGACAGGCAACTGGAGGCGACGTCAACAAACTCGTCATCCCCGTGCGACTGTTCGTCGACCCGCCGCACCGACGACTCGGCGCAGGCGCGCAGCTCATGCTTGCGGCCCACAACTACGCCACCGGCCACAACCTCGCCATGGCCTTCGACGTGATGCTCAAGGACCAGGCCGCAATCCAACTGTACGAAGCCGCTGGCAGTAAGCGCCTCGGCGTCATCGACCACCACCACAGCGACGGTCAGACCGAGCGCGCCGCTGTCTATGTTGCCCCAGGCGAACCCATCGAGCGCTAAGTTGCTATGAGTGCCGGAGCACTTAGGGCTCGCCCCGATCGGGCTCGTCCACGACGATGTCCCTTCTGGTCCACTGCGAGGTCCACTTTCGGTAGAACAACTCAAGGGCCTCGTCAGTTAGCCGACCGGCGCGGGAGTCGCTGATCGTCGCGACGATGCGATGGTCAGCAGCGTCGCCGGTTTCCTCAGCCGTGAATTCTCGGAGCTCGGTGCGAAGCAGCACCGCCGGCAAAGTGTACGGCTGGGTCAACGTAACGTAGCCCTCGCCAACTTCGGGAACCGAACCTAGGTACATGGCTTCGTAGGGCTGAACGTTTCCCGATGACGCTCGGAGCCTCTCGGCCCGCTCGCTAGGCAGCGCTACTACGTCCTGGATGGGCAGGAACGATAGATACTCAAGTTTCGACTTGCCACTGTTGGTCTTCTTATCGATGGCGCATCCGTGACTGATCAGCAGCGCAGGGCCTTTGTCCACCCCAGCTACCGGAGCGCCCTTCGCTACACCGGCGCGGACTATCAGCACCGACGTGAAGACGTCCCCCTGGCTTAGCCAGGGCTCGACCTTCTCCACGACCGCTGAGGCCGCAGCCTCAGTCACCAGTCGAGATCGTCTTCAGCGACCTGAACTCCCGCAACGCGCCTAGCCGGCGCGTGTTCCTCAAAGGAGATGTGGGTTACCCGGGAGAAGGACGGGACAGAGAGACTCACCGGGTTACAGGCAGGATCGGAGGTAGCCGCACCACTCAGACGAGCCTGTGCGTTGAGCTTGTACTGCCCCCGCACGTCCGAGTCCGTCTGCGGCAGCGACGCGGGAAAGTTGCTCTCTCTCACGATTGCCATCAGTCGATCAGTCCCCTCGTTGCGTCGGTGATACATGCCTCAAACACGTAGTTCTTCACCTCTCGCAGCTTCGTCAGTATAGCTTTGAGAGAGGGGTCAAAGTCATCAGCCGAAGGTCCCATATTGAGCACCATCTTTACGTCGACATCTAGCAACAGCACTACGCCTGGCGCTCCCTCCTGACTCTCCATCGCGGACGTGACGATGGCGTCTGCCCCAAGTTTGGGTAGTGGGATCGCGACCTGCATGAACAGTCCGCTGACACTCTGGGGAAGATAGGGCGAGATCTCCACGGACGTGCGAAGGTAATCCTTGATCTCGACACTCGGCTTCGGCATCGGGATTCGGTTGACGAAGCGAACGCCCACCAGGCCAACCATCGTCGGCTTCGCAACCTCTCGATAGCGAAGCCACTGAGCCTCCGCCTCAGCTAGGAAGGCGTCCCAGGTGTCATATTGGCCCCGCCAGATGAACGCGAAGCGATCGAGTCCGGCCTGGACGACACGATGGCCGTCAGGTCTCTGTAGAGCCCAACCGACCTGGGAGCCCGCGGCGCGACCAGTCACCGCGCCCTCGTTAATGTCGAACTGACTCTCAAGCGTGAAGAGCGGCTCGGCCTTGGTGAACTCGCCATCGTCGCGGAGCACCGTGAGGTGCTCCATCGTCAGCTCTTCCGTGGTGTGGACCTGAAACTCGAGGATGGCTTCAACGATCGGAGCACGCGCGTACCTGTGGCCTAGCTCTAGCCCGGGGACGTCTCCGAGGTCTGAAGTGCTCAGATCAGCCTCCCTGAGTCTGTCGGCGGGTAACAACATAGCCGCCAAGGTCTCACCATCGATTCTGACACGCTAGGGCCAGATGGCCATCTGCCGTCCGATGGCCATCGACTTGCCGGAATCGGCTCTTTGATGTCAAGGGCGCGTCCTTCGGGCGCGCCAGGCGGGCGGCCTGCTCGCTGCGGGCGGTACCTCCGGCCGCCGTCCTCGCTCGCGCCGCCCGCCCACGATGGGGACACACCACGACGGAGCGCCAACCCGCATGCCAACTCGCGCAGTCAGGCGACGATCCGTGGCAAGGCCCCGCACCCCTGCGCACCAGTCTTCGGCCTCCATTCCGCACGTCAAGGGCGCTCCTACGTCGCGTCACTCCGTGATCGGCAAGCCGACCCTTGACCCGCTCCACTCCGGCCTACGAACCGGCAGCTACGGGATGCAGGGCCAGACGTGGCGCAACCGCTGGACCGCTGCCGACTAGGCGCGCCAAGGTCAGGCTACGGACGGAAGACCGCCAGCGGCATCGGCCCGGACCATCGCCGCAACCTTCTGCACGATCTCGCGCAGTGTCACCACATGGGCCAACCTATGCCCCAACAAACGGCCCCGTAATTCGAGGGCCCTTTGCCTCTACTGGCTGCCTCCGAGATGTACGCATACTTGGCCGGCCCGCAGGCGGAGGAATGGCTTCATGACGATCGGCGGGAGCATCGGGCGCGGCGCGATGCGTTGGTCGGCGTGCAGGTGGACCGTCGTCCTCCTGGCCATGGTTCTGGCGGCCTGCGGCGGCGACGGTGACCAAGGTCAGCAAGATCCGGCCGCTGGCGATTCGGCGTCGGCGTCTGCCGCCTCGACCGATGCCCTCGCTGACGGCGAGCTCGTGGACGTCGGCGGCCGCTCGCTTTTCGTCAAGTGCGTCGGCGACGATGCGGACGGTCCCACGATCCTGTTGGAGGCCGGACTGACCGGTGACAGCCTCACGTGGGAGAAGGTCGTCCCGAGCCTGCCTCCAGACGTACGCACCTGTTCCTACGACCGGGCCAACCTCGGCCGTAGCGACCCGGCGCCGACACCACGCACGGCTCAAGACGTCGTGGACGATCTCGACGCGCTCCTCGACGCCATCGACGCCCAGCCGCCGTACGTTCTCGTCGGATTCTCCTTCGGCGGCATCCTCAGCCAGCTGTACGCCGCCGAGCATCCTGACGACGTCAGCGGTCTCGTGCTGGTGGAGTCCAACCACCCCGACGAGGTACGCCAGTTCGAGCAGCACCTCACCCGCGCCCAGATCGCCGCCGACCGGGACTACACCCAGTCGAATCCAGAAGGAATCGACATCTACACCAGCTTCGACCAGGTGCGGGAAGCCGGATCGCTCCCCCAGGTGCCGCTGGTCGTGGTGACGGCGACGATCAGCGACGGCTGGCCGCCGGGATGGGACGCGAAGTTGTTCAACCGGTTGCGGGCCCAGCAGCAGGCCGATCTCGCCGACCAGGTGCCCGGCGGACAGCAGATCTTCGCCAAGGGCAGTGGCCACGACGTACCGGCCGACCGACCCGACGTGGTCGTCGACGCCATCAACCAAGCACTGCCGTGATGCCCGGTTAGTTGACGATGTGATCCGGCCGGCGGAGGCCCGGTCGGACCTGGTGCGCGGATGGTGGCCCAGGACATTCGGTGAGTGAGATACGTCGGGGAGTTCCAAGAGCACTACTGGATTCCGGTGTCCGCCCTCGTTTGGCTGCTATCCACGAGGTCGGTGGCCGCTGGCGCTTCCTGGGTCCGCTGCGATATCGGATTCCCCCGCGAGTGGGACGATGTCATCGGCGAGATCGACCAGAACTGGGAGCAAACCGTGCGTACGTTCTCCGCCAAGGACGCGGTCACCAGGCGTATTGCCGCCGTGGAGGCATGCTTGGCGCGGGCTCGCCAGCTCGCACGAGTCAGGAGAACGTCCGTGGGAAGGCCCAGCACCCCTCCGCACCAGTCTTCGGCCTCCACTCCGCAGGTCAAGGGCGCTCCTCCGTCGCGTCACTACGTGATCGGGCACGCCCGACCCTAGACCCGCTCCACTTCGGCCTACGATCCGGCAGCTACGGGGAGCAGGGCCAAATATGGACTGCGAACCGAAGGACCTGGTCAGAGATTTCCGGGACTTTGATCCCTGCATGATGCTCGGTCGTTTGGGTAGGTACTTGTTACCAGGCCCGGGCTCAGGAGCGTTGAGCAGACAGCGCCCTGAGCCGGGGCCGTCCACGACGTAGCGGGCCACAGGCCCTGGACGCTGTCCTCGACCGGTGCCGGGCCGAGCGCGGCAGCACGGTGACCTTCGACTCCAAGCCTGGTGGTTTTGTGCCCTGGTCCGGGCCGCGGCGGTCGGCATAGGTTCAACTGGTCCAAGGGGCGACGGGACCCCACTCATCCAGCACGGCCGGAGCCCGCCTGATGCATGACCACGACGCGCTCGATTTCGCCGAGCTTGCGGCCAGTCTGCAGGCCGCTCCGACACCGACCGAGACGGCCGAAGACATCGTCGGCTACGTCCGGGCCCAGCTCGACGCCGACCACGCCGGCATCAGCGTCATCCGCCACCGCCAGCGGCTCGAAACCATCGCACCGACCGACCCCCTCGTCGAACACCTCGACCAGCTACAACACGAGCTCGGCGAAGGCCCGACCTACGACACCGCCTGGCCGGGCCACACCCTCACCAGATCCGACCTCGCCGACGACGAACGCTGGCCCACCTGGGCCCGCGAAGCCACCGCGGTCGGCGTCATCAGCCTGCTATCCACCGAACTGACCACCGTCAGAGGCCGCCGGATCGGCACCATCACCGCCTACTGGACCCAACGACGGGACTTCACCCAAGACGACATCGCGTTCATGGCCATCTTCGCCCGCCACGCCGCACTCGCCCTCGCGAACTCGTGGAACGAAGACGGACTCAACACCGCACTCGACACCCGCAAACTCATCGGCCAGGCCCAAGGCATCCTCATGGAACGCTACGATCTCGACGCCGACCAGGCCTTCGAAGTTCTGCGCCGCTACTCCCAAGACCACAACATCAAACTCCGCGACGTCGCCACCCACCTCACCACGACCCGGCAACTGCCAACCATCACCACAACCCTGCGGCTGCCAGCAGTCGACGAGACCGCCTAGACACCGCGCGGGAGCCCTTGCCCGACCGTACGGGCCCTTCCATGGCCACGGCCTCACCTGCGAACGCGGCGGCGAAGCTGGTCAGCCGACGGCGCGGGAACCGTCCGGCCATGTTCCTGGCGATGGGTTGTTCTTTGCGCTAGCGCAAGCAGTGGCGGGGCTGTACCTTACGGGTAGTCGTCCAGAGGCGGGCGATGCTGAGTCCGCACGGGAAGCCCTGACCCGCATGCACGAGCACGACGCCCTGGATTTCGCCGAACTAGCGGCGACTCTTCAATCCGCCCCGACACCGACCGAGACGGCCGAGGACATCGTCCGATACGTCCGGGCCCAGCTCGACGCCGACCACGCCGCGATAAGCGTCGTCCGTTCCAGGAGCCGGATCGAGACCATCGCGCCTACCGATCCCTGTGTCGAAGAGCTGGACCGGCGGCAAACGGTGCTCGGTGAGGGCCCGTGCTACGACGGCGCCTGGGCCGGCGAGACCTTGACCGTGTCCGACCTCGCCGAGGATGAGCGCTGGCCGACCTGGGCCGCCGAGACCGCCGCGCTGGGCGTCACGAGCCTGCTGGCTTCCGAGCTGACCACGGTCGAGGGCCGGCGGATCGGTTGCATCAGCGCCTACTGGACCGGCCGGCGATGCTTCACCCAAGACGACCTCGCGTTCATGGCTATTTTCGCCCGCCACGCCGCCCTGGCGCTCACCCGATCGTGGAATGAGGCCGGACTCAACACGGCACTGGACACCCGCAAGGTCATCGGCCAGGCCCAGGGAATCCTGATGGAGCGGCACGGCCTGGACGAGGCTCGGGCCTTCGAGGTGCTGCGCCGCTACTCCCAAGACCACAACATCAAACTCCGCGACGTTGCCGCCCACCTGATCGATACCCGTCAGCTACCCACCATCGCAACCACCACCCTGCAACTCCCCAAAGCGGAAAGACCGCCTAGCACTCCATTCCAGCAAGAACCGGTACGCCTCTGAGCTTGGGGTCGCTCAGCCAGTCCCGTAGTCGACGGCTGCGATGTCCATGGTCAGGCGTCCGACGGTGGGTTGCTTGAACCTCCGGAGCCAGAAGCCGGTAACGATTACGAACGGGGCAACGGGGTACAGGTGTTTGTGACTCGACGATGTAGGAGCCGGACGCGGCAGCGTCAAGGGAGCCAGGCCGTCATCCAGCCTGGCGGCCCTGGCCAAGTCCCCCGGCGATCAGCCCGCGTGCTCCCGGGGGACTGTTCATGCGGCCGACCGGTACCAGGAGATGCGCGGGAAATGAAGCTGATGCAGGTAGTTGTGCTGGCGATAGTGATCGCTGGTATCTGGGTTCTGCTAGGCATGGTGCTATGAGTCCGCGTACCTCCGTGAGGGCTTGACTGGCCCGGTGGACCTCGTCCGGCATGCCTGGCTCGTCTTTGGGCACAGTCGGATCGAGATGTAAGCAGACCCAACGGACATTGCCATGAAGCTCCACTTCGACTACTCGTGTCCACACTGCGGCGCAACCCCCGTCGTCCGCACTAGACAGGTCACCGTCTTCCACCGACCCTCGTGCCCCCGGTCTCAAACGATGGCGAGGCCGCGGCCGGTAGTAACCCTCGCCTATCTGCAGCGATCATCCGACCGGCGTGGCCGGTGCACCGTCTGCGGCGGCCTGGTCCCGGTCGCCGCCAGTCACCGGCACCCCCTCAAGACACCGAAAAGTGAAGCGATCATGCGCGCTTTCTGGCCACCCGCCTAAGCGCCCGCCCACGGCGACGATCCGAAGGCGTACCGCCGGCGCATGTCCGGCGTCATCCCTGGGTACGGCAATCGCGGGAAAGGGCGCGTCTGGTCCTGAAACTCTGCACATCTCCACGAGCAGGTCCCCGGTAGGGGCAGACGCGCCCTTTCGCTCGGGACGAAGAGCTCCAGCCGCCGACCGTTGACCGGAAGTTGCGTCTGCGGTAGCCCAGACGTAGCCCCACGAGAGGGAGCTGGTCCAGATGCCCACCATCAACATCGACCTGCCTGAGGAGCTGGCCAACAAGGTCAAGGCGTGGGACCTCCCGGTCTCGGCCATCTGCCAGCGGGCACTGAAAGCGGAGATCTCGCACCGGCAACCGATCGAGCAGGCCGTTGGGATCATCGTCCAGGTCGGCAAGCCCGCCGTGGACATCGGCTTTCGGGGACGCTGGCTCGTCGAACCCGACCCAACCAAAACTCAAACCGGCCTCGAGGACGGCGCCTACTGGGGCGTGGCGCTGACCAAGCGAGGCCGAATCGCGGTCTACCGAGCGCATGTGGACGAAGAGTGGCCAGCGTCGCTGTCGGATTACGACACCCTCGACAACGCGATAGCTGACGATCTCCCCGAGGGGATCATCACCAAGGCGAAGAAAGCACTCCAGGAAACCCACGTCATCTGGCGCGACATCTGACCGCGCGGGCTCCAAGCGACGGTCTAACTGACGGTCTACCGTGTCGCACATAGGCGCACGCCGATGCATCCTGACGCTGCCCTCCTAGGCTCACAACGACATCTGGCCGCAACGAGGAGACCCCCTGATAAGGAAGAGGTCCCTGGTTCAAGTCCAGGTAGGCCCACCCCACATCAGTCCCAGCCCCAGGCCAATCTGGTGGCCCTGACTTCGACATCTAGTCGACACGGTGCTAGTGGGCGATAAGTTCCTTGCGACCCTATGCCCGACCTTTGGTCCGGAGCCGGTAGGGACAAAGTCACGACTCGAACTTCCGGGCTGGACAGGCTGATCACGGCTACGACACCCTGGCCGGGGCGACCCGACAGGGCCGCTGCGCACATCGAAGGGAACAGACATGAGCTCAATCCGGCGCCTTACAGTCGCCGCCATCGCGACTGCCGCCATGCTGATCTTGGCCGCCGGGCCCGGTACGGCGCATGAGTGCTTCAACGCGAGCAAGAAGAACCAGGCCGCCGGCGTCCAGCTCGTGCTCAACGACCAGGACCAGATCGTGTGGGTCAGCAAGGGACTACAAGGCCGGATCGACCGAGGCCTGGTCAACCCCGACACCGGCGAAGGCTTCAGCGGTCTGATCGGCTTCGATGTCGACGGCGACGGCGCGGCAGACTTCGCCACCTTCATCGTCGGTCCCAACGACGAGATCCCGCTCCAGGCCCAGATGAACGGCGCCACCTGCAAGGGCATCGTCAACATCGGCGTCTGGTTCGAACAGTGCGCGCCGACCGCCGCACCGGTCTGACGGGCCGCGCGGCATAGCTAATTGCGCCTGCGATCTTCGACGGCTCACCGGAGCCACCGGGCCGGCCTGGGCAAGACGCGCCCGGAACGCTCGCCGGACCCGGCGCGCACGCGAGCCGACTTGGCCGGCAGCCTAAGGCGACCATGACATCGAGGGGTCAGAGTCAGCAGAAAGTCAGCAGAAGTCGGTACGACCGGCCGACACGCGTTGGCACCAGACGACACGAACCCGCAGCAGCTGGGACTCGACGGACTGCCGCTCGACGCCGCGTCAGCGCCTGGCAACTCTGATAAGGAAGAGGTCCCTGGTTCAAGACCAGGTGGGCCCATCACCCATGTTCACCCAGGTCACTTCGGTCACAAGCCTTTCCCAGGCTGGTCCACAGAGTTTAACTCCGCTCTGCCTACGATCCGGTAGCTACGGGTAGCGGGGCCGGGAGTGGCCGGGCGTCGTCGAGGAAGGGGCGGACTCGGGTGACCGCCTCGGTCCGACTTAGCACCTGCAGCCGCAAGAAGATGTTCTCCAGGTGCTTCCGCACGGCTGACTCGGACACGCCCAGCGTGCGGGCGATCTGGGTGTTGGTCGCGCCGGACTCGACGCAGCGCAAGATCTCCCACTGCCGAGGGGTCAGCTTCGGGACGCCGCGCAGCTCCCGGTCGCGGCGCGTGTGCAGCTCGGCCATGTGCGGCCGAATCAGCCGAAGCATCAGCATCTCGCGCTCGGTGAAATCCCGACCCTCCCTGCGATTCAACAGGAGCCGCCGGTCGAAGCCGCCATGCGGGGTCATCGGAACGAATACCTCATGGCGGAAGCCGCCGGCAATCCTGACCGAACCGAACGGGGTGTTGGCGTAGTCCCGCTCGGTCCACAGGTCTGAGTGCCGCAACAGCGTCACGTGATCGCCGGTGCGCAGAGGACCCGCACAGCCGTCGTCGTTCCAAAACTCCTGCCAGAACATCTGGCTGTGCTCGCTGTCCCCGGGCGCGACCGAGACCTGACCCTGCACGCCCTCGACGTCCTGGTCCGCCCACAGCGCGCTGATCCGTTGCTCCGCGGCGTCTAGGAGCAGGAACCCGACGTCCGCGCCGGGGAAGAGCTCACGCAGTCCGACCAGAACGTCGGGATAGAAGATGTCGCCGTCGGCCGCGTCGCAACGTTCCACGACCGCGAGCAGGTCCCGGACATCGTCGTCAGTCAACACCCAACGGCTCTTCACAGCTCCTCACCCCGTTTGCCTCGTCTCCCAGGCTAAGCCTCCCGGGGCCGATTTGAGCATTCGCTATATCGCGAAGGCGGATCGGCCGAGGCGAAACGTCGAATTCCGCGCGCGGACCTGGCCGCCGACCGTGGTCATGCACCACCACACCAGGGGGTCACCATGAACCGCACGAGCCATCTATTCCTCCGTTACGCCGCGCTCGCGACCGCTGTCGTCGGCCTGGTGCTCATCACCGCTGGGCAGGCGACAGCGCGAACCTGCGTCGACCCCTCCGACGCGAGCGTGGTCCCGTGCCCACCCACGGACTGGCGACGCATGATCGACGAGCTCGACCCTCCGTTGTCAATGGGCTCTGCGCGGGACACCGGCAACTCGGACTGGACCCTCCAATGGATGCTGTTTGCCGCGGCCGTTCTCGGCGCACTTGCGGTCGTGGCCGTTGTGTGCGACGTACTCGCTCGACGCCGGTGGCGGCAGCCGCCGCTGGAAGCTGTGCTTTCGTCCGGCGACCCCGGCGAACTGCCCCGTACAGCGGGTTTACTGGGAGACCTGTTAGTCCAGCGAAGCCATCCCAGCGCCGCCGAACATGCCTACCGGGCCGCCATCGATGTCGGCGACCAACATTGGTCCCCAATCGCGCAGCTCGCCCTCGCCGATCTCTTGCGCGACCAAGGCGAGCGCTCCGAAGCTCAAGCCTTGCTGGAGGCTGCAATCGCCTCCGGCCACCCCCGAGCAGTCCCCGCAGCGCAAGCCAGCCTCGACCAGCTACTGACCGGCAAGAGCCACACGACCACCGCGGACGGCATGCCCCTCAAGGCCTACGAAACGCTAGGCGACGCCAGACCTGCTCATCGTTAGCCGCACCGACGCGGGTGCAAGGCGTGGACAGGGGATGTAACACTGCGTTCCCTGCCAGTCATCAACCTCGAACCGCGAGAGGGACGAAGGGGTCAGGTTTGTCCGGCTGACTGCCTACCATTGCGCTCCCGCGGATTGTTCGGCGACACAGGCGGTTGACGTTCAGTTCGACACCTGACTCCGGCGCGGCAACGCCAGCCCGGGCCGATTCAGCCTCGCCACTAAACGCCTGAAACGTCGTCGCCTCCGGGCCCACCCGGTCCTCCCCGAAAGCCCCGTTGATGGGCCTGATCGATTGTCCCTCGACCTGCATGGCGCTGACGCCTGCCAGCTACAACCAAGAGCGCCGCAAGCGCCGCCACCACCAGCAGGATGACTATCCACATGATCGGCCTCCTCTCCTACCAGAGGGCCGCATATTCAAAGTACGCCTGATGTCCAGTCGGCGACTAGGTGGTCAGCCGATTGCCTGCTCGATGATGGCGCAGTCGTCGGTGTTCAAGCGAGCCGAACCGAAGGCCAAACCCGCGCAGGCTGACAGGACTGGTGTGCCCCTGTGGTGCCCCCGAGGCTCCATGAACGGCCGTCAGCGACCCACAACCGCTGAGACGGATCGACACTTGCGGCGATGGATCACGTCAGGGTGACCTTGGATCAAACGAACTGATAAGGAAGAGGTTCTTTCCGCCTGAGTTCACTTGTCCTGTTGTCGGCGTGTCGTCGAACGGAGGCGGGTGAAGTAGGCGGTTTCGGCGGCACGGTAGCGGCGAAGCGCTGCCCGTTGCTCGTCGGTGAGGTTGGTGCTGGTCAGCGCCTTGTCCTCGGCCACGTGGGTCCAGGCCCGATAGGCGGCAACCCATTCGCGCCGTAGTCGGGGAAGGTCGTGACCAAGGAGTCCGTCGTTGCGCGAGTCAGTCATGATCACCTGCTCCCGCTGAGCCTGCTGCGGGTCATGGGTCTCGCCGAGTACAACGAAGCGTGCGCCCTGTGGTTACGGGCCGTCAGGATCGGCGGTCGAGGAAGCGGCGTCGCGGCGTCGTTGGGGCGCTGCGCTCGGCTGAACCATGGCCGAGTTCTCATTCAGCGTTGGTGGAGGAGTCCACTGGCGGCCCCGTCGCCATGCCAGGCCGGGACCGCCAGGGGACGGCTCAGGCCGCTTACGGTCGAAACGACCGGAGCCTGGCCGAGACTGCAGGGCGCCCTGCAGACCCAGGATGTTAGGGGCGTACCCCCTGGCCGATCGTCTAAACGGCCAAGCTGCTGACCGATCCGCTAACGGGACGGACTCGGACAGACTGGACGCATCACGAACCGACGCAGGAGCAACCATCAAATTGCGCCGACCGCACGCATTCGAAGACGGCGAGGACGCAACTGCCTCGTGCCTATACGTGCCCCAGCTAGCTCGAAGTCGATGCATCGTGGGGCCCTCTCATGGTGATGAATGTTCTGCGGCGGCGGTCATGCGCTGGCCATCGACGCTCCACTGGGTTACTCGGACCCTTACGACGGGATAGCTACCGGGTGCAAACCCGGGGGTTGCGGGGCTGTGTCGAGGAATGGGTTGACCCGGGCGAGCGCTTCGGTCCGGCTCAGCACGTGCAGCCGAAGGAAGATGTTCTCCAGATGCTTACGTACCGTGGCGTCGGACAGTCCCAGGGTGCGGCCGATCTGCGCGTTGCTTGCGCCGGTGGCGACCTGGCGCAGGATCTCCCACTGGCGTGGGGTCAGGTTCGGCTCGCCGCGCAACTCCCGATCACGGCGCGAATGCAGCTCGGCCAGGTGCGGCCGGACCAGGCGGAGCATCAACAGCTCACGCTCGGTGAAATCCGAACCCTCTCCACGGAACAACACCAGCCGACGGTCCGTCCCGCCCTGAGGCGTCATCGGGACGATCACTTGATGCCGGAGGCCCATGGCGGTGAACATCGAGCCAAGCGGGGTGTTGGTGTAGTCGCGCTCGGTCCAGAGGTCCGAGTGCCGCAGCACCGTCGCATAGTCGCCGGTACGGACGGGACCCGCGCAGCCGTCGTCGTTCCAGAACTCCCGCCAAAACATTCGTGTGAACTCGTCCTCCGTGCCGAACGACTCTTCACGCTCCACGCCGTCGTCGCTCACGCCCAGCAGTCGAATCCGCTGCTCCGGGACGTCCATGAGCTGGAACGTGACGTCCTCGCACGGGATGAGCCGGCGCAGGCCCGCGAGCACGTCGAGGTAGAAGATGTCCCCGTCACCGGCGGCGTCGCACCGCTCCACGACCGTGAGCAGGTCCCGGACATCCTGCTCGGTCAACACCCAGCGGCTCTTCACGGCTCCTCACCTCACTCGGCCTCACTCCCAGGCTAAGACTCCGGGTCCGATCTGGACATGCGCCTTTCCTCGTACACGAAGCCACGGGCCCGAGCTCCGACGTACGACGGACTCGTGGCCGGCCGCAGGGTCACAGAATCGGCATGCCGGACTCATGCACCACCCCAGAGAACCATAAGTACCAGCCGTCAACCACAAGTCAGCACAAGGCCCAAATTCGAGCGACCAACGCCCGCACCGATCGAAACGCACGCGGGCACCCACCTGCCCAGATGAATACTCAGCAGCAAGCCGCCTCACTCCATAAGCCTTGACACGGAAGCGGTCGGAATCTGTCAACCAAAGAGACCCGCTGCCGCTGGTCTCAGTTCTGGTCTCGTTCGCCACAGTTCAACGGCATCCGCGACCAATAGCGTGTGGCTCGACCTCCATACGCCGAACCGGTATGAACCCCACCAATGAGACAACCGTGGGCTTGGAAAGCGGGTTGGGTTAACAGCCCTCGCGGGTTCGAATCCCGCATCCTCCGCCAAGGCAGTTTCGACCAGGCGTCCTGAGGTCGCCTCTCGCCAGTTCGCGGGCCGTGCGCTCGGGCCGGTAGAACTGGTCGGATGACGACGCCCGACTCACCCCTCGTGCTCGGCCCACTCCTCCGCTACGTCGACCAGACGTCGGCAGCCGTGTGGGTC
>Ga0209382_10004259_pt1 | contig 19214 bp, 17 predicted proteins | sample SoiMetdeltSBSDD5_FD_187599 | JGI IMG/M metagenome (GOLD analysis project Ga0209382, IMG submission 187599) | Bulk soil microbial communities from a Populus tree surrounding site in Tennessee, USA - Soil MetaG P. deltoides SBSDD5 (SPAdes) (version 2) | ecosystem: Environmental > Terrestrial >... | reverse complement strand
CCTCGCCGTTGTGTAACTTGACGCCCTTGCGCAGGGTGATAACGTACGTTTTGTCGTCCGGCTGCTCCAGCTTCTCGGCCAACATCGGCACGATCTTCATGTCGTGGTCGACCTGGAACAGCGTCTCGTGGATCTGACTGGAGACGTAGTTCGAGTAGACGTCCGTGAACATCGGCGGGTCGAGAGTGACCACGTCGGACTCGAGCGCCACGCGCAGCTCGCCGCCGGCGGCCGGTTTGGCGGGCGCGGCGGCCGGCTTCGTCCCGGCGCCGGTCTGGGCAGGGGCCGACTGCGAGCCGGACCCCGAGGGCTGAGTCCCGGCCGGCGCTGCTTGCTGCTGGCAGGCAGCCAGCAACGGTGTGAGCATGGCAGCGGCGCCAAGCTGGGTGAGAAACGTTCGACGCGCGAGTCTCGGCATCTCGATCTCCTTCGTAGCCCCACGATTTCACGTCGTCGGCGCCCGAGGAGCGAGAGCGACGTGGCCGAACTGTTCTCCCCTCCGCATACCCCTTCTGACAGCATGGTAGTAGGAGCATGGGGCGCCGTCAATCTGGATGCGTCTGGCACACGCACGATCGGCTTCGCAGAAAGGTACGTCGGTAGCCTGTGATTTGGATTCGCGCGGATCCAGGAGCGGTGGTGCCGCCCGCCGACGTTGGCGGCAGAAACTGGCATGGTAGAGTACGGCGTCAAGGGGCTCGCATGAGCGGTTTCCCAGGGCCGTATCGATGACCGAGTTGCATCGTGAGCCGCTCCCGCGCCGGCCGGTGGGGTCGGGGCAAGATCCTCGCGCTGAAGTCGCCAGAGCCCGACATGAGCTGGAGGCGATCCGTCGTCATCACGGCTCGACCGGGCGGAGCGGCTCGCTGCGGGCGGCAGTCTTCGGGGTCAACGACGGGCTGGTGTCGAACTTCAGCCTGGTGCTGGGGATGGCCGGCGCCGATCTGGGCAGCCAGGTGGTGATCCTGGCGGGGATCGCCGGGCTGGTCTCAGGGGCGTTCTCGATGGCGGCCGGCGAGTACGTCTCGATGCGGGTCCAGCGTGAGGTGTTCGAGGGGGCGCTCAACCTGGAGCGGCGCGAGCTGGTGGAGGAGCCGGACGCAGAGCTGCGCGAGGTGGAGGTGATCCTGCGCGCCCAGGGCGTGCCGGCCGAGGACGCGGTGCGGATCGCGCCGCGCGTGATGGAGGACCCGGAGCTGGCGCTCGATTTGATGGCGCGCCAGGAGCTGGGGCTGAACCCTGACGAGCTTGGATCGCCGATCGGGGCGGCGGCGAGCTCGTTCGCCTCGTTCGCGGTCGGCGCGCTGATCCCGCTGCTGCCGTTCGTGCTGTTCGCCTTCGGGACGGCGCTGATCGCCTCGGTGGTCCTGTCGGGGCTGTTGCTGTTCGTGGTCGGAGCGCTGGCGGCCCGCCTGAGCGGCCGGCCGGCGTTCTTTGGCGGCGCCCGGATGTTGTTGATTGGCGCGGCCGCGGCGGCGGTGACCTACGGGATCGGCAAGCTGTTCGGCATCACGATGGCCGGCTGACCGGTTGCAACGGACGTCGTGGTAAGATCATTCAACATGACTGTTGTCACAACCCCAGAAAATACCGTAGGCAATGTTATACGGCTCGCGGGGCTCCGCGAGGCTGCCGGCCTTACCCAGGAGGAGGTCGGGCGTCAGATCGGCGTGACTCGGCAGACAATTGCCGCGTGGGAACGGGGCGAACGCTCGCCGTCCGTCGAGCAGCTTGCACGCCTCGCCCGGACGTTCCGCGTGTCTCTGGCTGATCTCCTTGGGATCACGCCGGTAGAGCCCCAGGCTCCCTGTCTCCTGTTCCGTGCTGACGATCCCTCGGTGCTCTCGTCCGAGCTCGAAATCCTGTTGTGCCAGCGAGCGGCTGACTACGCCGAGGTCGAGAGGCTGGCAGGTGAGCTACCAACGCTGCCCGAGTCACGGCCCTATGACGACATCGATCCCGAGATTCTCGAAGGCGTCGCGCGTGAACTCCGCGACTGGTTAGGGGTCGAGGACGGGCCGCTCGGGGACGTCGTCAACCTTTTGGAGACCCGTGGGATCAAAGTGATTCCACATTCGCTCAATGAGAAGGTCTCGGGATTCTCGGCGTTTCGGGACGACTGGGGCGGTGTCATTTTCGTCAACGCCAATCATCCGACCGAGCGCCAGTACTTCACGGCCCTTCATGAACTGGCTCATCTGGTGCTTCACCGACGCGACTACTCGGGATCTCCCAGCGACGTAGAGGCCGTGTCCGGTCAGGGGCGCCCACGGAAGCGATCGCGTGAGAAGGCGGCTGATTACGTCGCAGGAGCCGTCTTGCTGCCAGAACACATCTTGCGGCGCGAGTTACGCTGGTACCGCCAACGCTGGCTCCCTGAGGCCTTGCTAGCTGATCTCCGATATCGTTATCGGGTAAGTACGCGGACGGTTCTGATGCGCGCCGCTGACATTAGTGTCATTTCGGATCGGCAGAGGAATCAACAGTTTGGCAAGCTCACGGCTGCTCACGGACGACTCGGCGAGCCGGGTGGACAACTCCCTGCCCCACAAGGAACTCGCCGCCTGGAGCGGTTGGTGATGGTGGCGCTCATTAAGGAGGAGATGACCACCTCGCGTGCGGCCGAGGTTCTCGGGCAGTCGCACCGGGTAGTTCGCGACGAGCTCAACCGCTGGCTCGAAGGAGCACCGGCCTGACACTGCTCGCCGACGCCGGTATCTTGATCGACCTCGATCGAGTTGACGGCGTCGAGGTGCTCCCACGTTTGGCGCCAACCGAAGTGCTCGACGTCGTCCTGGCGGAGGTCGACAACCCGCACCAGCCACAGCTCGCAACTCGGCTGCGGGCGGCCGGCGCGGTTATTGTGCGGACGGAGTTGTCGTGGATCGCCGCCTCGCAGCCGTACCGTGTCCCGGGCCTCAGCGACGCCGACGCACTCGGCCTCTACTACGCGCTGACATTCGGACGGGTCTTGCTGGCAGGCGATCGGAAGCTTCGGACAGCCGCCGCGTCTGCTGGCGTGGAAGTACATGGCTCGCTCTGGCTCGTTGAGGAGGTTCATGCGAATGGACTCGTGCCGCCGGCAGAACTGATGCGCTGGCTGACCGAGTGGCCCCGTCTCGGGCGTCGCTTGCCTGCACGCGAGGTCGCGCGAATTCGCTCGCGGCTCGCCGGCACCTGATGCGGAAAGCCCTAACCCGTAGGTCGGGGCCGTCATCGTGCGGCGGGGTCACCCGGATCGCTGCCTCTGGCGCTACGGCTGCTTCGGTGGAGCGGCGCCGTCCTTGCTGTCTTCTTCGACCAGGGCGCGCTTCACCACGTCCGGCGAGGCACCGACGAACTCCCGGACCTGGACCCCGGGCGGCGGCGTGTAGGTGAAGGTCGAATCCGGGATGTTCACGTTGTACTCGATGCTGATGACCTCGCCCCGCTCGATCACGGCGCCGGACGTGTCACGCGTCTCGGACTTCAGCAGCAGGAAGCTCTGCTTGTCGACCCAGACCCGCGTCTCTCCGAGCGTCGCGAGCTTCCGTTCATCGGCTTTGGTTCGCTGATCGGCCGGGCTAGCTTTGGACGCATCACATCCTTCCGGCTTCGGCGTCGTGACGATGACATGGGCCGGGCGGCCGGCGATCGTCGCTTCGCCGTCCTGCCGGGCGTTCAAGCATGATTTCTCGGAGGCGTACCGGGTCAGGACGTCAGAGAGGCTGGACGCCCGGCTGGGATCGTCGCCGGGCTTCTTCCAGTCCGTGCCGATCGTATGGACCGCCCGCGTCTGGCCGTTGTCGTTCAGGATGATCCAGGTGTGCTCGCCGTTGAAGATCGACTCCGACATCGCGACGGCGGGACCGCCGGGTTGGTCGACGCGGCGGTGGATGGTCCGCTGCTTCGTGCTGCCGCCGTACCAGACCTCCGTGTCGACCGTCGTGCCGCCTCGCAGCTGGGTCATCTTCAGGTGATACGTCCTGATGTCGGCGAGATCGTTCGCCGTCGCCTGCGCCCGATCGAGGATCGTTTCAGCGCTGACCGCCGTCGGCTGGGTCCACCAGGTGTTGGTGCCGACCAGCGCCAGTGCCAGCGCGGCGGCCGAGGCAATCCCGCCGAGGAGGGCGCGCCGCCTCACCGGCGCGCCACGCCCGCTCGTTGGACGCGCATCGTTCGGCCTGGCGACCTGCGCGCGAATCGCCGGCCAGAGGTCCACATTTTCGGGGACCGCCTCCTCCGCGATCCGCGTCATTGCGCAGGTCCGGGTACTCTCGTCCACGTTCTCTCTCCTCATTTGACGGTTGTCGGGCGTAGGAGGACGCGCAGCCGATTTCGCGCGGCGTGCAGCCGCCACTTGACGGTACTCGGCGGACAGGCCAGCGTCCCGGTCATCTCGGCTTCGCTCATGCCGAGGAAGTAGCGCGCGATCACGGCTGCCCGCTGGTCCGGGGTGAGCTGCCCGAGGGCCACCCAGACCTCTTCGGCGGTCTCTGCTCGAGCCCAGAGCTCTTCCGGTCCTGGGGCTTGATCGGGGACTCCATCGCGCCCCGCACGATCGTCCTGGGTCAGCGCGTCGAGCGATCGTTGCCGCTCTCGCGCCTGCGCGACCTTGATCGCATCGTGGAGGACGCTCCTGAGGAACCACGGTCCGAACGGCCGGTTCGGGTCGAACTGACCGATGCGCTCGTACGCCTTGACGAAGGCGGCCTGCACGACGTCTTCGGCCAGCGACCGATCGCGTGTCACCAGGTAGGCGGACCGAACCGCGCGGACCTGATACTGGCGGACCAGCACCTCGAGTCCGCTGACGTCGCCGGCCTGGAGGCGCGAGATGGCCTCCCGTTCATCCATGCACCACTCCCAGCCTGTCGTGGTCGTGATCCCTTGCAAGGTCTCTACAGGTACTATCCGCACGAGGGCCGAAAAGTTAGTGACGAGAGAGGTCAGTGCTGCATGGCACACCAGGGAACTGTGACGGTACGATCGGCGCAAGGCAGGCGCCAGGCCAGGGAGGCCGCGGGAGCATCATGGCAGACGAGAAGATCAGGTTCGCGGCGATCGGCTTGAACCACAACCACATCTACGGCCAGGCGCGGATGCTGCTGGACGCTGGCGCCGAGCTGGTCAGCTACTACGCGCCAGAGCCGGAGCTGGCCGCCGAGTTCGGTCAGAGGTATCCCGAGGCGCGGCTGGCGGGCTCGGCCCGGGAGATCGTGGAGGACGAGTCGATCCACCTGATCGCGACGGCGGCCATCGCCGGCGACCGGGCGGGAATCGCCATCGAGGCGATGCGCCACGGCAAGGACGTGTTGACGGACAAGCCGGGCGCGACGACGCTGGAGCAGGTTGCCGAGCTGGAACGGGCCCAGCGGGAGACCGGACGGATCTGGGCCGTCTACTTCAGCGAGCACTTCTCGACGCGATCGACCGTCCAGGCCGGCGAGCTGGTGAAGGCTGGCGCGATCGGGCGGGTCGTCCAGACGACCGGGTTCGGGCCGCACCGGGCGAGTGTCGGGACCCGGCCGGCCTGGTTCTTCGAGCGGGCGCGGTACGGCGGCATCCTGACCGACATCGCCTCACACCAGATCGAGCAGTTCCTGTTCTTCACCGGATCCACGGAAGCGTCCGTGGTCGCGTCGCAGGTCGGCAACTTCGCCAACCCCGAGTACCCTGAGCTAGAAGATTATGGCGACGTGACGCTACGGGGGAACGGCGGACTGGGGATCATCCGCGTGGACTGGTACACCCCGGACGGCCTCTCGACCTGGGGTGATGGCCGGCTGTTCATCCTCGGAACGGAGGGGTACATCGAGCTGCGGAAGTACTGCGACCTGGCCGGCAAGCCCGGCGCCGAGCACCTGTTCATCGTGGACGGGAGCGGCGTCCGCTACATTGACTGCGCAGAGACGCCGTTGCCATTCGGTCCACAGCTCTTGCGCGACATCAGGAGTCGGACGGAGACGGCGATCCCGCAGGCGCGAAGCTTCCTGGCGACCCGGCTGGCGATTCAGGCTCAGATGCAGGCGCAGTGGGTGGACTTGCCGCCGGCGCCCGCCAACCAGGGAGGTGACTGACCGGCGTCACGAGGCCGACGAATCACACCTCGCAGCGATCAGGAGAGGGACACGAGCCGGTGACGATCCAGAGACGATCGGCCGGCTGGCAGTGAGCGGCGTGGGCGCCGCTCGGGAAGGAGCTGACCGATGGCGACGTCGCCTGGAGTGTCACGACGGGCATTCTTGACGGGGACCGTTGGGGTCTTTGGAGTCGGGCTGCTGGCGGCCTGCGCGCCGGCTGCGCCGAGTGCGCCGGCGAAGCCGGCTGAGCCTGCCAGGCCAGCAGAGGCGGCCAAGCCGACTGCTGCACCGGCAGCCGCTGCGCCAGCCAAGCCGGCCGAGGCCGCGAAGCCGGCTGAGGCTGCCAAGCCAACGGCCGCACCGGCAGCTGCCGCGCCTGCGAAGCCGGCCGCTGGCAAGCCGGAGGAGAAGATCGGGCGGAGCTTGATCGGCAAGATCGAGGGACCGACCCTCGTCACTGATCCGGCCCAGTTCCCTAAGACGTTCAAGGAAGCGCCGATGCTGGCCGAACTGGTGAAGGCCGGCAAGCTGCCGCCGGTCGAGCAGCGGTTGCCGCAGGATCCGCTGGTGCTCAAGCCGACGCACGAGATCGGGAAGTACGGCGGCACCTGGAGACGTGGGTTCACTGGCCCTGGCGATTACCTGAACGGGATCAGGGCCGCCGGCGGACCGGATTTCCTGCTCTACGTCGATCCAACGGGCAATACGATCATCCCAAACATTGTCAAGGGTCACGAGGTCAGCCAGGACGGCAAGATCACGACGCTGATGCTCCGTCGGGGCATGAAGTGGTCAGACGGTTCGCCGTTCACCGCCGACGACTTCGTGTTCTGGCACGACGATCTGTACCTGAACAAGGAGCTCAACCCGGTCCCGACCTCGACGATGTCGGTCAACGGCAAGCAGGGCGTCCTGGAGAAGGTGGACGAGTACACGGTCCAGTTCAAGTTCCAGGACCCGTACTACCTGCTGCCGGAGCTGATCTCGGTCAGCATCTCGATCAGCGGCCAGGCGACGCAGGGCCTCTACGCGCTGGGCGGGTACGCGCCGAGGCACTACCTCCAGCAGTTCCACCCGAAATACGTCGGCCAGGAGAAGGTCGATCAGCTGGCAAAGGAAGCCAATTTCGACAACTGGGTCAACCACTTCAAGTTCAAGGCTCACTGGTCGATGAACCCGGACCTACCGGTCGTCTCGCCCTGGAAGACGGTCCAGCCCGCCAATACCCCGACCTGGGTGTTCGAGCGGAACCCGTACAGCATCTGGGTCGACACGGACGGGAATCAGCTTCCGTACATCGACAAGATCCAGTTGTCGTTGGCCGAGAACCTGGAGGTGCTCAACCTGCGGGCGATCGCCGGCGAGTACGACTATCAGGCCCGGCACATCGACATCGGCAAGCTGCCGGTGATCCTCGAGAACCAGCAGAAGGGCAACTACAAGGTCTCGATCAACCCGATGCTGACGGGATCTGATTACGGCATCTTCATCAACATGGACTACGATGCCGATCCGGAGCTCGGCAAGCTGTTCAAGACGATCGAGTTCCGGCGGGCGCTCTCGCTGGCGATCGACCGCGAGCAGATCAACGAGACATTCTTCCTGGGCGTGGGCACGCCGGGATCTGGGGCTCCGGCCGAGTCGAACAAGTACAGCCCGGGCCCGGAGTGGCGTCAGAAATGGTCCACGCTCGACGTCAAGCAGGCGAACGAGCTGTTGGACAAGATCGGCCTGACCCAGAAGGACAGCGAAGGGTATCGGATGCGGTCCGACGGCAAGGGCCGGATCAGCATCGACCTGACGACGCTTGGCGGCCAGTTCGTCCAGTACACCCGAATCAGCGAGATGGTCCGCGAGCACTGGAAGAAGATCGGCATCGACATGATCGTCAACGAGCGCGAGCGGACGCTGGCGGTCCGGCGGGGGAACGGCAACGAGACCCAGATGATCGCCTGGAGCAACGACGGGACCGACACGCTGTACGCAAACTCTGGATGGATCATCCCGGTGGACGGCAATAGCTGGTGGAGCCCGGAGTACGGCAAGTGGTTCGCCTCAGGCGGCACGGCCGGCCGCGAGCCGCCAGCGGCGATGAAGAAGTGCATGGAGCTGACCAAGGCGGCGTACGGCCAGACCGACCAGCAGCGGATCGAGACCGGCAAGGAGATCTGGCGCACGCACCTGGACGACGTCTGGTACATCGGCGTCACTGGCCAGGCCGGGGCGGTCATGGGCATCATGATCGCCAAGAACAATATGGGGAACACGCCTTCGGCGTACGCGAACATCAACCTGACCTGGCCGCCGAGCATCGCCCGGCCGGTCCAGTTCTACTTCAAGAGCTGAGGCGAGGAGACAGGAGACAGGAGCCACGAGGGGAGGCCGGGCAGCCGGCCTCCCCTCTTTGTCGCTCCGGCAGAAGACCAAACTCATCGGTCCGCGCCGTACAATGTCACGGGTGTGATCGCCCAGCTCAAACGCACGGAAAAGGAGGGGCGATGAGCGAGATCGTCAGCCTGGAGTTGACCGACGAGCAGATCGCCCGCCTCGACCGGGCCGCGACGAAGGCGAAGCTTTCTCGGGCGGAGATGGCGGCGCAACTGCTGGAGACGGCGATCCGGCTCACCGAGTTTCCCTACGTCGAGTTCAAGGACTTTGGGGCCGGCGTGGAGGCGTTCGTCACTGGGACGCGGCTGCGCGTCTGGTGGGTCGAGTTGCTGGCCCGCGACTATGACTTCGATGTCCCGAAGATTGTCGCGCACTACAATCTGCCGGAGAGCACGGTCCGGGCCGTGCTCGCCTATACAGCGGCCTTTCACGACGAGATCGAAGACGACATCGCCGAATACTATCGCCGCTCGGACGAGTTCCAGCGCGAGATCTTGAGTCAGGAAGCGCGTGCTGCTGGTCTGGCTGTCGATGCTCCTGCTTCTTGACGGGCACTTCTCGCAGGACGTCTCACGGCCCCTTCGAACGAGCGACATCGACGCGCTCACCCTGGATGAGTGGCACAATGGGCGGTATCGACACGCCTCCGACCACGAGATCTTGGAAGCCGCGTTCCTCGAAGAGCGAACGCTCGTCACCTACGACGTGCACACGATGCCTGCCTTCGTCGCCGAACGGGGTGAACGAGGCCAGGCACATGCGGGCATCATCTATGTGAGCAGTCGAACGATTCATCAGGGTGACCGTGGCGGTCAGATTCGCGCGTTGCGTCGCCTGGTTGAGGAGCGCGGAGACGAGGACTGGCGCGACCAGACGACGTACCTGCGCCCGGCCTGAACCGCATCCTCACCTTCGCCGATCTGGGCGTGGCGGATCGTCGCATCTGTCGCCATACTGAGACGGCGCGGATCGGTCCGGTGCTCGGGCAGCTGGCCCGAGCGGCCGAGTGCGGACGACGCGACGATGCATGCTCCGGAGGTGCGGCGGTGAGTAGCAGCGAGGTCGAGGCGAAGCGGCTGCTGGCCGGCCTTGGCCTTCGGGTGCCGGCTGCCAGGCTGGTGCGCTCGGCGGACGAGGCGGCCAGGGCGGCTGAGGAGATTGGCTTCCCGGTCGTCGTGAAGGTCGCGTCGCCGGACATCCTGCACAAGAGCGACGTGGGCGGGGTGGCGCTGAACGTCAGAAGTGCCGAGCAGGCCCGCGCCGCGTTCGAGCAGGTGACGGGCTCGGCCCGGAGGGCTCGCCCGGATTCGAGGGTTGAGGCGGCGCTGGTGGAGGCGTCCTGCCCGGCCGGCGGCGTCGAGCTGATCGTCGGCGTGGTGCGCGATCCGAGCTTCGGGCCGGTGGTGATGTGCGGGCTCGGCGGGGTGTTCGTGGAGATCCTGCGCGACGTCTCGTTCCGGCTCGCGCCGATCACCCGAGCGGACGCGCTGGAGATGCTCGGCGAGCTGCGCGGCGCGCGGCTGCTGGATGGCGTCCGTGGCGGGCAGCCGGTGAGCCGCGAGGCGCTGGCCGATCTGCTGCTGACGGTCGCCGGGCCGGACGGCCTGGCCTCGTGGGCGGGCGATGAGGCGATCGAGGAGCTGGACCTGAACCCGGTGTTCGCGTACGCGGACGGCGTGATGGTCGCGGATGCGCGGATCGTGTACGCCGGGGAAGCCCCATCGCACGTGGGCGCAATGAGACCTGAGGGCGCAATTCATTGCGCCCCTACCGGGTCCGGTCCTGTAGGGGCGCAAGTCATTGCGCCCGAGTCCGTTGCGCCCGCTTCGCTCAAGGAGACGATGCGGGCCGTCTTCGAGCCGCGGTCGGTGGCGGTGGTTGGGGCCTCGACGGATGAGCTGAAGCTTGGCGCGCGAGCGGTCAAGCACCTCGTCGACTTCGGGTACGGGGGCGAGCTGTATCCGCTGCATCCTAGAGCAGCCGAGATCTACGGCCGGAGGGCGTATCCGCGCCTGGCGGACGTGCCGGGCGAGGTCGAGCGGGCGATCGTGACGGTGGCGGCGGAAGCGGTGCCCGGCGTGATCGACGAGTGCGTCGCGAAGGGTGTCAAGGTCGCCCACATTTACACGTCCGGGTTCGGCGAGGTCAGCGCGGCGGGGCGGGCGCTCGAAGGTGAATTGCTGGCACGGGCGGCCGGCAGCGGGCTCCGGATCATCGGCCCGAACTCGATCGGCACGTACGTCCCGGCCAGCGGCCTCTCGCCGACGGCCGGGGCCGAGCGCACGCCAGGTCACATCTCGTACGTCTCGCAGAGCGGCGGGCTGACGCTGGACGCGGTCCGGCGGGGCTGCTTTCAGGGGCTCCGCTTCCGGCAGGCGATCTCGATCGGCAACGCGATCGACCTCGATCCGGCCGACTTTCTGGCCTACTATGCCGACGATCCGGAGACGCACCTGATCGGGGCGTACGTCGAGTCCGTTCACGATGGGCAGTGGCTGCGCGCCGCGCTGGAGGCGGCCGGCCGGCGGAAGCCGGTGGTGGTCCTTAAGGGGGGCCAGACGGCCAGCGGCCAGCGCGCGGCGGCGAGCCACACGGGGGCCCTGGCCAGCGACTTCTCGATCTGGCAGGGGCTGTTCCGCCAGACTGGCGTCAGCGCGGTCCAGACGATCGAGGAGCTGCTGGACACGCTGCTCGGCTTCCAGATGCTGCCGCCGATGCTGGGGCCGGGCGTGGCGTTGATCGGGCCGGGCGGCGGTGCGAGCGTGACCGCCACCGATGCTGCCGACCGTCAGGGGCTGGAGGTGTCACCGTTTGCGCACGAGACGGTCGATGCGCTGGTGGCGCTCGGCCTGCCGCCGGGCACCAGCCTGGTCAACCCGCTCGACGTGCCGGCCAGCGTGCTGCGGATCGAGGGCGGCGCGGTGCTGGGGCGGGTGCTGGATCGCGCGGTGAACGACCCGGCGATCCACGCGCTGGTGGTGCACCTGAACCTCGTCGCGATTCTGGCGCTGGCGTCCACCGACCTGACGGCCGGCTTCGTGCGGACGATGGTCGAGGCGGTGATCGCCGTGAAGGAGCGGACCGAGCGGCCGGTCTGCCTGGTGCTGCGTTCGAGCGGCGAGGAGGAGCACGAGGCGGTGGTCCGGGCGGAGCGCGGTCGGGCGCTGGCGGCCGGTATCCCCGTCTACGGTGGCATCGAGGACGCGCTGCGGGCGCTCGGGCACCTGTACCGCTACGGGCAGTTTCGGCAGCGCGAAGGGGGTAGTTGATGGAGTTTGTGGTCTACGAGATTCGGGATCGGATCGCCCACATCAGGATGAACCGCCCGGACAAGCTGAATGCGATCAATAACCAGATGCGGGCCGAGCTGTTCGAGGCGTTCGAGGATGTGGAGCGCAATCCGGACGCCTGGGTGGCGATCATCACGGGGACCGGGCGATCGTTCTCGGTGGGGCACGATCTGGTGTCGATGGCGGCACGGGCGATCCCCGGCGGCGGCCCTGGCGAGCGCACCACCGACGATCTGTACCTGTACCTCTCGCAGTTCTACAAGCCGGTCGTTGCGGCGATCAACGGGATCTGCATCGCGCAGGGGGCGGGGCTGGCGCTGCTCTCGGATATCAGGATCGCGTCGGAGACGGCGCAGTTCGGCTGGCCCCAGGTCAAGCGCGGGATCTCCTCGATGAGCGGCCCGTGTCTGCTGACGGAGCAGGTGCCGCACAACGTGGCGATGGAGTTCTTGATGACCGGCGAATTCGTCGGTGCGCAGGACGCGCTACGGCTCAACCTGGTGAACCGAGTGGTCCCGGCCGAGGAAGTGCTGTCGACGGCCGAGGCGATGGCGACGAAGATCCGCGACAACGCCCCGCTGGCGGTCCGCGGCATCAAGGAGGCGACGCTGCGCGGCAAGGGCGTTGACCTGGCCGATCGGCTGAAGATCGGGCGGGCGATCGCGAACCGGGTGGAGGTGAGCGCGGACGCGAAGGAGGGGCTGGCCGCCTTCAAAGAGAAGCGGACGCCGAACTGGGTAGGCGAGTAGGAGGGGGCGGTGAGTTGATGCCTCGGAACGCGGCGCTCGTGCAGGGGAACGCGCTCAAGCTGGGCCTGTTCGGCGCGAACTGCTCCAGCGGTCGGACGTACGCCACGATCCCTGATCCGTGGGTGGCGAGCTGGGAGAACAACCTTCGGCTGGCCCAGCTTGGGGATGAGCTCGGCATCGAAGCGATGATCCCGATTGCGCGGTGGCGCGGCTACAAGGGTGAGGCCCGCATCAACAACTCGACGTTCGAGTCGATTACCTGGGCGGGCGGCCTGTTGGCGGCGACGCGGCGGATCAACGTGTTCTGCACGGTCCACGTCTCGCTGTTCCACCCGCTGATCGCCGCGAAGCAGATGGCGACGGTGGATCACATCGGGCAGGGGCGGCTGGTGCTGAACCTGGTGTGCGGCGCGATCGAGGACGAGTTCCAGATGTTCGGGGTCCGGATGCTGGAGCACGCCGCCAGATACGCGCAGGGCGAGGAGTGGTGGAGCATCGTCAGGCGGATCTGGGGTGGCGGGGAGCCGTTCGACTTCGACGGTACGTACTATCAGCTGAAGAGCGTCGAGGGCGCACCAGGGCCATACGGCGGCCGGACTCCGCTGGTGATGAACGCCGGCACTTCGCCGGCGGGGCGGGCGTTCGCGATTCGAAACTCGGACCTCCACTTCGACGGGGTCAGGCTGCCGGAGGAGAGCACGGCGCGGGTCGCCGAGACGCGGCGAGCGGCCCGCGAGACCGGCCGCGAGGTCCAGGTCTGGACGCCGGTCGGGATCATCTGCCGGCCGACCCGCAAGGAGGCGGACGAATACCTCCAGTATCTGGTGGAGCGGGCGGACCATGGGGCGATCGGCAACGTGGTGAACATTCTGGCGAACGACGCGCGCCACCGGACCGACGAGGAGGGTATCTCGCGTCAGAAGGGCGAGGGGATCCTGGAGCGGCAGGTGTTGGCGCGCGGGGCGTACTGCGCGGTGGGCGATCCGGACTCGGTGGCCGAGGAGCTGGCGTCGTTGCACGCCGTGGGGTTCGACGGGCTGGCCATCAACTTCGTGGACTATTTGAAGGAGCTGCCGTATTTCGCGCAGGAGGTGATGCCGCGCCTGGAACGGAAGGGGCTGCGCGCTGCGAGCACTCCTCACGCCGAGCCCTTCGCTAGCTCAGGGTAAACTTCGCGAGGGGACTCGTCCGCCGGAGGTCCGGGTCGCGGAGTTTATCCCGACGAAGGAGGGACTCGCGGTGAGGATGGGCGGGTGAAGGCGACGACGCCGTCCTCGTCGTGGCGGGCGATCTCGCCGTCAAGGGCGAGCTGTTCGAGGTGGGCGGCCAGGGTGAGGGCGGCGTTGCGGCGCAGGCGTCCGTGGAACGTGTCCCAGGTGGTGCGTGCGCCGGGACCCCAGACGACCTGGGCGAGCTGGTAGGCCGTCTGGGGGCGATCCGTCATCATGCCTCTGAGGCGCTCGCGGCGCTCGAGCTGGTGGCGGACGACCTCGCCGGCGCGCTCCGCGACCTGGCCGAACGGCTCGCCGTGGGCTGGCAGCGCGCGTTCGGCCGAGAGCTCGGCGACGCGCTTCAAGGATTCGACGTAACGGCCCATCGTGTCGATCGGCGAGTAGGACATCAGCCGGACGTTGGGGGCGGCCTTCGCGAAGAGGTGGTCGCCGGTCAGGACCAGACGGCGGGTTGACTCGAAGAGGCAAACGTGGCCGGGGGTGTGGCCGGGCGTCCAGACGACCTCGAAGCGGTACGGCCCGACGTGGAACGTCTCGCCGCCTTCGAGCAAGCGATCCGGTTCCAGCAGGTAGGTTTCGCCCTGGGCGGTGTCGACGGCCTGGCGGCCCTGCTCGGCCTCGTCTGGCGGGAAGCCGTAGCGGGTGAGCCAGCCCACCAGCGCGGGCAGGTCGGCGTCGCCGGTCGGGTGCATCGGGTGGACGAGGGGGGCGTCGAGGTGGTGGAGCCAGACGCGGGCGCTGCTTCGGGCGCGGAGCCTGGACGCCTGGCCGAGGTGGTCTGGGTGGCAGTGGGTCGCGACGATGGTGTGGATGGCCGAGATCGGGACATGGAGGAGAGCGAGGTGCTCCTCCAGCGCCTCGACGCAGGAGGGGATGTCCATGCCGGAGTCGATCAGAGCGTAGCCGTCATGGTCGCGCACGAGGAAGGCGCAGACGCCGCCGAGAGTGTGGCCGGGGATCGGCATCGGGAGGCGCCAGAAGCCGGGGGCGATCTCGGAGGCGGGCTCGGTCGGCGACCAGAGTTCGGGGCTGGGGTTGGTCGTCATCGGGGAGCAGTGTACGCCATCAGCGGAGCACGGCCGATGCGATCAGGTCGGAGATGGTGGGGGCGTCGTCAAGGCGGTCGACGGCGGCGATCAGTCGCTCGACGCTGGCGGCGCCGCCGGGGATCTCGGGCACGAGGGCGCGGATGACGGCTCGGTCCTGGGCGAGGTTGAGCTTGAGCTCGTCGCCGGTCGCCTGCAGCTGGTGGACGGTGCCGTCTCTGAGGCGGACGGTGACGCGCGGGGCCAGGGGCGGCATGTCTGGTGAGCCGACGACCTTGGTGCGCTCGGCCAGGCTGACGGAGACCGGGTGGGTGGGGAGGCGGTCGATCCCCTGGACGGGCGAGGTCCAGCCGGCTGGGCGGTCTGGCGGGATCGAGAAGCCGCGGTTGACGCAGGCGGCGGCGACGACGAAGTTGGTGGCGCCGGTGCCGCCGCCACGCCGGTAGCCGGCGCGGCGGAAGGTGGCGCTCGGGTAGTTCGTTTCGAAGTCGTTCATCTCAACGAGGATCGACTTGATGTGGTCGGGCTGGAGGTCGTGCTGCTCGGTCAGGGCGAGGATGACGTGGATCGGCGGCTGGTTGAACATCGAGGTCGGGTACCGCTTGAGGGTGACGTCCATGATCTCCCAGCGCGAGCCGAGGTGGTCGGCGATGGTGTTGATGCCGTCGGTGCTGCCGGTGAAGGCGTAGTAGAAGCCGATCGGCCCTTCCAGGGAGGTAGCTGATGCGCGGGCGCCCTGCTCGGCGAGGTAGGCGGCGAGGAGGCCGCTGCGGGCGGCCTGGGAGACCTGGAGGACCATGATGTCGGTGCCGTCGCCGCCCTCGAAGGTGCCGGCCGCGAAGGTGGCGGCGTAGCCGATGGCGTGGGCGGCCTGCTCTTCGTCGAGGCCGAGCAGGTAGCCAGCGGCGATGGCGGCGCCGAACGGGCCGTAGGTGGGGCTCGATCGAAATCCCTGCTCGTTGCTCTTAGGGATGAAGTCGGCAGTCATGGCGGCTTCGATCTCGTAGCCGGCGACGACGGCGGCGATGAGCTCCCTGCCGCGCTTGCCTCTGGTCTCGGCGACGGCCAACGCTGCCGGGACGATCATGACGCCGGGGTGGCTGCCGGTGCGGTAGGCGTCCTCCTGGAGCTTGGCGTGCATGAGGGAACTGTTGACGAAGGCGGCGCCGTAGGGGGTGGCGCGGTCGCCGGTGACCATCAGGGTGGCGCCGGTGTCGCCGGGCTGGCTCTCCTGGGCGAGGATGGCGGCTCGGGCTGCTCGGACGGCGCCGCTGCCGTGCCCGGCGAGGCCGACGCCGATGCAGTGGAGGATGCAGGCTTTGGCCTTGTCGACGACGTGGGCCGGCAGGTCCTCGTAGCGGAGACCCGTGGCGAAGCGGGCGAGCTTTCGCGCGAGCGTGTCAGACATCGTCGTCTCCCCAGGGTGCGTGACGCGCCCGATCATACCGTGCTGTGGCGGAGCGTCGGGGGATTTGCGCCGTGCGCACGTGGGTGCATCGCGGGCGCAAACGTGTATCTGACTGGCGGAAACGGGGTCCCGGGTGGCGCAATTTGGCGCAGAGCCAATGTGCCGACTCGGAGGAAATGACCCCAGAATTGGGTTCGAACGCGGAAAAACTGCTGCGTTGGTCCTGGATGGGGATGGCGGATGGTGGCGGGCATGGCGCGGCTGGTGGTGCTCATGCCGAGAGATACGCGTGCGGGACTGTCCTTCACACCCCAGCTTCTGGCAAGTCACCAGCCGATATCAGGGAAACTGGCTCCGAGATCGCGTGCCTGGGCTCGTTATCTGGAGCGACTGACGGCAAGCTCATCGGCGTGCAGTTCGCCGGTTCCGGTTCCGAGATGGGCCCTGCCTGTTGAAAAGCCCCGGTGTGCGTTCAGCCCTCCCCGAAGACCGGAAGCCTGGATGCTTACCCCAGCCCATGGACGACGGCCTGGTCGTGGCCAGTCGTCAGGCTCGGTCGACCTAGGACAATTTCGGCCCGGGGGGCAGTCCCAGCAGCGCTTTCCCGCCCAGCACGTAGAACTCCGGGAGCAGCGCGAAGTTCTGGCCCACCACATGCACGTCGCGCCAGCATCGTTCGAGCCGCTGCCCCCACTCGATCGACGTGGTGCCCCCGGCGCGATACATCAGATCCGTCGCCTGCATCGCGCAGTCAGCGGCGTAGCTCCCTGCCATCCGGCTCCGAGCCATCTGCTCGACGGTGACCGGGTGACCAGCCGCGACCGTTTTCCACATCTCACTGACGACGGCTTCTCGGTACGCCCGCGCGGAGCCGAGCAACACCTCGGCCCGTCCGACCCACTCCTGAACCTGCACCTGGTCCCGTAGGAGCCCGGCCTGGGTGTACGGTGTCTTGCTGCCGGCGATTTCGGCCAGCGCATCGATCCCGGCGCGCGCAATGCCGGTGGCTACCGGACCGAAATGGGGGCCGATGAACATCGAGGCCGGCATCTGGTAGAGCGTCCCCGGCCACCGACTCCAGAGGTTGGCGTTCGATCCTGGGTGCGGCGATGTGCGCTCTGAGGGCACGAATACCTCATGCACGGCCCAATCGTGACTGCCGGTACCGCGCAGCCCGGTCACCCGCCAGGTGTCCACGATCGTACACTCGGTCGATTTGAAGAAGCCGCGTGCCCGGGCGGCAGTGCCATCTGGGAGCCGCCGTGGCTCCGGTCCATCGAAGATCTCGAAGCCGCCGTTCATCCACATGCTGGCCTGGCAGCCGCTCCCGAAGCTCCATCGGCCGGTGACGACATACCCCCCATCGACGGCGATGCCACGCCCACCGGCACGACCGAGCGTCCCAGCCAGGGGGACATCGGGACCGCTGGCAAAGATCTCCCGCACGCCCGCATCCGGCAGACTCAAGGCGGTGAGAGCTTGGGCGGAGCTGGTAGCGATGTTCCATCCGACGGAGCCATCGCCCTCGGAGGCCAGCTCGATAGCGCGGAAACACGTCAAGAGGTCGAGCTGGGCGCCACCCAGTTCCTGCGGCACCATCATGCGATACAGGCCGGCGGCCCGGAGATATTCCATCAGCGCGGGCGGGATCATGCGCTCGCGCTCGATCTCTTCCTGATATCCACGGATCACAGGGCGGAGCGCGGCTGCCGCAGCGAGAATAGCTTCACCGTCATCCGATGAGACAGACTCCACCATAGCGTTGGTAGCCATCAGTTCTCTCCTTTGATGCTATCCAGGCGCGTCGTTCTCCAGGCGGAGCGTCGCCAACCGCTCCAGAAGCGGGGCTGGGTTAGGAGCCGACACCGGCGCCGGAGATGCGTACGCGCATGGTGCCTCCCGCACGTGTCCCGCCTCCGAGTGAGGTTTCATGTTTCACGAACGTTACGCCGGGCCATTCTAGCGCGTCTGCGAGCATTCGAGAGCACGGATGAGGACTCGACCTTGCCGACTCCGAATCTTGGTGCTACGCTGGGATGACCAGAACACCTCACAGAAGACCCCTTCTGTGAGGTGAATTGTTGATCATGAAACGTCGCTCGATTGCCACCGCCGACACCACCACCCCGCATCTCGCGGAAATCACTTCACGAAAGGTGGAGGGCGCCGTCGTGCCCTTCGCCGGAAGTGCTCCGGAGGCGGTTGAGACGCTGTCTGGCTGGGTCACCCGCTAGCTGACCCTCGCCGTGGTCGGGGTGCGGTCGGAGGAGGTCGCTGACAAGATCGCGCTCCACCTCCAGTGCTCACGAGCTTCTATCAGGAGGCCTACGACCACGAGCGGATCCGTAACATCCTCAAGCGCGCTGTCCTGGCCTGGCAGCGCGCGCTGTCCGATCAGGGCTTAGCACCTGCGACGGTCAACAATTACCTGGCGTCACTCTCGGGTTTCACGACCTGGGTCCATGCTCAGGCGCCGCACCTATTCGCCGTGGGCGATCCAGCCAAGTTGCCTGACGCTCACCGTCAGATCTCGCCGTTGCGGCCTCACGACCTGCGCCACACCTTTGCCTTCCACCTGGCCCAGGTGACGGGCGCGGATGCCTACGCGCTGGAGCGTCGCCTCGGCCACCGCTCGCAGCGCTATATCCAGCGCTATACCAACCCGCCCGAGGCCGTTGCCGCCAGCTACGTCGAGGAGTTCTGACCGCGTCGCACACGAAGGGGTCAGGCCATGATGGGGACCAAGGCGCGCAGCTTCGCGCCGCTCTGCAACCGTTCCATCGAGGATCTGGTGCGGGCCGACCACTTCTACCGCCACCTCGAGGCCGAGCTGGACCTGGGCTTCGTCCGCGATCTGGTCCGCAGCACCTATAAGGAGTGCGGGCGACCGTCCGTTGATCCGAAGGTCTTCTTCAAGACCCACTGACGAGACTACCCCTATCGGGCTGACCGCCCTTCCGACGGAGACGGTCGAGGTCATCGACCCGACCCACCCGCTGTACGGGCTGAAGCTGCCCTTGCTGGGGATAACCGTGCAAC
>Ga0209382_10004258_pt1 | contig 19225 bp, 16 predicted proteins | sample SoiMetdeltSBSDD5_FD_187599 | JGI IMG/M metagenome (GOLD analysis project Ga0209382, IMG submission 187599) | Bulk soil microbial communities from a Populus tree surrounding site in Tennessee, USA - Soil MetaG P. deltoides SBSDD5 (SPAdes) (version 2) | ecosystem: Environmental > Terrestrial >... | reverse complement strand
AAGGTCTGACCTGCTCGGTGCGAACCGTGGTGGACGGCGACGCCAAATGCCTGTCCATCGCCGCCGCATCGATCGTCGCGAAAGTCTCGCGCGATGCATACATGCATAAGCTCGCCGAGGAATTTCCCGGTTACGGCTGGGAGACGAATGTAGGCTATCCTACGCGCGATCATCGCAATGCGATCACGCGGCTGGGATTGACGCCGCACCATCGCCGCAGTTTTGCTTTCGTGCGCATGCATCTCGCTTTGCCGCTCTTTCCGGACGCGCCGATCCTGGAGCTCCACGCAGCAGACGAGAGCGATTGGAATTGAAGACGTACGTGTAGCTGCAGTACGTCGATCGAAGACCCCCGCAGCCGACCCGGGCCGCACATTGCATACGCAATGCAGTCGCCCGAGCGGGATCGCAGGGCAATAAACGGGGAGGAAATAAATGCACGAACCGCTACGCCGCTACTGGCGCGCGGCAGCCATTTCGATAGCACTCGCTATCCCGGCCGGATCGTATGGTGCCGAGGCCGCGCGCTATCCCGTCAAACCCGTCCGCCTCATCAATCCGTTTACGCCAGGGGGCTCCGTTGATATCGTCGCGCGCGGCGTTGCCCAGAAGCTGAGCGAAGCATGGGGCCAGCCGGTCATCGTCGACAACCGTCCGGGGGCCGGCACGACGATCGGCACAGGGCTCGTCGTCCGCGCGCCGGCGGACGGCTACACACTGCTCACCACCACCGGCACGATTGCGGTGAATGTCTCGCTCTATCGGGTTTCGAATCAATCGTGTGGTACGCGATGTTCGCGCCAGCTGCAACGCCACGCGCGATCACGCGGCAGGTGAACGCGCAGGTAAACCGGGTCCTGCAGCAGCCCGACGTGCGCGATCAGTTTCTGAAGATCGGCATGGTCCCGATCGGCGGCACGAGCGAAGCGCTTGCCCAGTACCTCGAGGTCGAGATTGCACGCTGGGCGAAAGTGGTGAGGGATGCAAACATACAACCGGTGGATTAGCACATGAGAAGCTCGGGTAAATCGAATTTCGGGCAAGCTGTCACGCCCAAAGCGCTGAAAGGCTTGGCAGCCGCCATGCCTTTGCTGTTGGCCGCGTCCGTCGCCTGCGCCGCCACGGAGGCCGAACGCTATCCGGTGAAGCCGATCCGCATCGTGGTTCCGTTCACCCCCGGGGGATCGAACGACCTGATCGCGCGCGTAATCGCGCAGAAAATGAACGAAGCCTGGGGACAGCCGGTCATCATCGACAACCGCCCGGGCGCCGGTTCTACCATCGGCATCGAGCTCGTCGTACGTGCGGCGCCTGACGGATACACGCTCCTTACGACATCCGGCGGCATCGCAATCAACGTCTCACTCTACAAGCTGCCGTTCAACCCCGTTACCGATCTCGCGCCGGTCGCGCTGCTTGCGCAAATGCCTTATCTGCTTGCGGCGAACCCGTCGCTGCCCGCGAAGTCGACGCAAGACTTGATCAAGCTGGCGCGAGCCCAACCCGGGAAGGTCGTGTTCTCGTCATCCGGCGCAGGCACGTCATCGCATCTCACGATGGAGATGTTCAAATCCGCCGCGAAGCTCGACATGCTGCACGTGCCATACAAAGGCGGCGGTCCGGCGGTCAACGCGGTGATGAGCGGCGAAGCGCAGACGACATTCAACGTGATTACAGGCACGTTGCCTCACGTCCGTAGCGGCAAGCTGCGCGCACTCGGGGTGAGCAGCGCAAAGCGTGCGGACGTCGCGCCCGAGATCCCGACCGTGGCCGAGTCCGGTGTGCCGGGCTTCGAAGTGATCGCGTGGTACAACATTTTCGCACCGGCCCGCACACCGCGCCCGATCGTGAATCGGCTGAACGCCGAGATCGTGCGCATACTTCAACAGCCGGACGTTCGCGAACGTTTTCAGGCGTTGGGCGTCGCGCCGCTCACCGGCAGCCCGGATGACCTGGCGAAATACCTGAAGTTCGAAGTGGACCGCTGGGCGAAGCTCATCAAGGAACGGGGCATAAAGCTCGACTGAGCGGTGTGCCTCGCCCGCCGATCAGCATCATTACTGCGTTCTCAGCAGCGACAGGACTTCGTCCAAGGAACTCGCTCGATCGAGGCTCTGCAATGCGGCAAACACCGCCGCCGCGTTGACTCCGCAGCCCGAGTATTCGCAGCAATCTCGTAACTTCTCCTTCAGCTGAGCGGTGCTGAGCCAGCGTGCAGGTTTGCCGAGCGCGACGTGTACCGGCTGCTCGATGCTCTCTCCACTTTCGGTCTCGATCGTGACGATCGACGCGAACTCGCGGTCATCACGCACACGCTCGTCCACTTCCATCGTGATTCTCGGTATGAGCGCAGCGACTGCGGCGTCCGCCAGGCCTTCCTCGCTGAAACTGCGCAGATCGAGGCGGCCGCGCACCAATGCCATCGCGACGCAATAGTGCATGCTGAACTTGCCTTCGAGCGGCGTCGCCGGCTTTACGTACAGAAGCGGCTCCCGCGCGAACTCGGACACCCCGACGCGCACACGGGATATGGTTGCATGGCGCTCGGCGAGTTGCTTGCGCAGCATCAGCGCCGCCTCGACAGCCGTATGCGTTGCGGCGCAGGACGGAAACGCTTTCAGCGCCAGGCCATAATCGGTGAGTATCTCGAGCTGCGGTTGCGTGGGCCGAAGTGCACTCGCGTCGATACCTCCGCCCTGGTTGAAGGTGCTGGCGAATCCGAATCGGCTCGTGAGCGCATCCTGCGCCGCAGTCATGCCTTCACGTGCGAGAAGCGCAGCGAGCACGCCGTTCCGCGCGGCATAACCGGCATGCAGCGGTTTGACCATGGTCCCGAAGTTCACACGCAAGCCGCTCGAAGCGGATGCGGCAATCGCGATTGCGGTGCGCGTCTCCCCCTCGCGCAGCCGCAGTATCCGCGCCGCGGCGACCGATGCCGCGATCGAGCCGAACGTGGAAGTCGGATGCCAGCCGTTCTTGTAGTGCTCCATGTTGAGCGCACGGCCCAGCCTCCCGAAAGCTTCCAGCCCCCCGACATAGGCGTTCACGACTTCGGATCCAGGCGCGCTGACACTTTCTGCGACCGCGAAAATCGCCGGCACGAGAACGGCCGACGGATGCGAGTACGCCGGATGGCTGATGTCGTCGTAATCGAGCGCGTGTGCGATGGCGCCGTTGTACAGCGCCGCGTCGTACACGGAGCCGCGGTGGTCGCTGGCGATGAACACAGCGCCGCGCTGACCGTTTCCGCTGGCGTTGCCGACGACGTTCAGGAGATGCCGCGCGAGATCCGTGCGGGAACCGCCCAGGCTGCACGCGATGCAGTCGGTGATTGCATCCGTCGCGCGACGCCGCGCTTCGGGCGGAATATCGTCTTCCGACAGGTTGCTGGCGAAAGCGGCTAGGTCATCGTTCGGGCGGATGCTCATCGCTGTGGGTGTACTAGAGAAGGAAAAGAGGTCTCGGAGGAAAAACATTGGTCTTCCTCTGAGGTGTAACTGATCGCCCCATCGCCAAGGAAAGAAGGCCGGAGGGAAACCATTGGTTTCCTTCCGTTCGTAATATGTGGCGGGCCACCCCGTCCGAACGAAGTGAGGTGCTGGGGTGGCTGATGGGACTCGAACCCACGACAACCGGAATCACAATCCGGGACTCTACCAGCTGAGCTACAGCCACCACTGGACAAACTTGTGAGGCGCGCGTGAAGGGATTGGCGCGCCCGGCGGGACTCGAACCCACAACCCCCGGCTTAGAAGGCCGGTGCTCTATCCGGTTGAGCTACGGGCACTGAATCGCGCCTGCGGGGTCGCCCGCCCGATACACGGACACTTTCGAAGAGGACTGCCTATGATATCTCCGCGCACTATGCACGGTCAACGAACCAAACCTCCCGGTCCGCTGTCGGAGTTCCCTTGCTACCCCTCTGAATTTCTGATATTAAAGCGCTCTTTTTCTTCCAATACGAGACCTTAGAAGCCCATGCCTTCCGACCTTCACAAAGCCATACCTCCTTACAAGCCCAAGGGCAAGGAGGAGTACATGAACGCGCGCCAGCTCAGCTATTTCCGGACGATGCTGGAGGAGATGAAGCGCGAGCTTTCGCAGGACATCGATCGCACCGTCCACACGATGCAGGACGAGGCGACCATCTTCGCCGATCCGAACGACCGCGCGAGCCAGGAATCGGACATGTCCCTCGAGTTGAGGAACCGCGACCGCGAACGCAAGCTCATCAAGAAAATCGACGAGACGATCGGCCGCATCGATGCGGGCGAGTACGGGTATTGCGATTCGTGCGGCATCGAGATCGGCCTGAAGCGCCTCGAAGCGCGCCCGACCGCGACGCTGTGCATCGACTGCAAGACACTCGACGAGCTGCGGGAAAGACAGGTCGCCAAGTAGCCGGGGCTGCGAAGGCGCTCACCGGACCATACGTCTCGTAAGAACTGAAAGGGGCAGCGGAAGCTGCCCCTTTTTCTTTGCAGAGCGCGAACCTACTGGACCGGCTGCGGCTGAGGTTGCGCCTGCTGCGTCTCCTGCTGTTGCTGCGCTTCCTGGGCTGCGGCTTTCATCGAGAGCCGCAGTCGGCCTTTTTCGTCTGCCTCCAATACTTTCACGCGCACCTGCTGCCCTTCCTTCAGATGATCGGAAACGGCGTTCACACGTTCGTTCGCGATCTGGGAAATGTGCAGCAACCCATCGCGTCCCGGCAGAACACTGACGATCGCACCGAAGTCGAGGAGCTTGAGCACCGTGCCTTCGTAGATCTTGCCGACTTCGACGTCCGCGGTGAGCTCTTCGATGCGCTTCCTCGCGGCTTCACCGCCTTCCGACGATACGCACGCGATCGTGACAGTGCCGTCGTCCTGGATGTCGATGGTGGTTCCGGTCTCCTCGGTGATCGCCCGAATGACTGCGCCGCCTTTGCCGATGACGTCGCGTATTTTCTCCGGCTTGATCTTGAGCGTGATCATGCGCGGGGCATACGCCGAGAGCTCCGCACGCGGGGTTTCGATCGCCTCTTTCATTTTCTGCAGGATGTGCATGCGCCCTTCACGCGCCTGCTCGAGCGCACGGTGCATGATCTCTTTGGTGATGCCCTGGATCTTGATGTCCATCTGCAGCGCCGTTACGCCGCGGTCCGTACCGGCGACTTTGAAATCCATATCGCCGAGGTGGTCCTCGTCGCCCAGGATGTCGGTCAGCACGGCGAAGCGATTGCCTTCCTTGATGAGACCCATCGCGATACCCGCCACATGGCCCTTGAGCGGCACGCCGGCATCCATGAGCGCAAGACAGCCGCCACACACCGACGCCATCGAGCTCGAGCCGTTCGACTCCGTGATCTCGGATACGACGCGCAGCGAGTAGCCGAACTCTTCGGGCGTCGGTAGCACCGCAAGGAGCGCGCGCTTCGCGAGCCGCCCGTGGCCGATTTCGCGACGCTTCGGCGAACCCACGCGGCCCGTCTCTCCCGTCGAATACGGCGGGAAGTTGTAGTGCAGCATGAAACGCTCGCGGTATTCGCCCTGGAGCGCATCGATGATCTGCTCGTCGCGCGAAGTGCCGAGCGTCGCCGAGACGAGTGCCTGCGTCTCACCGCGCGTGAAAAGCGCGGTGCCATGCGCCCGGGGCAACACGCCCGTGCGGATGCTGATCGGACGCACCGTTCGCGTATCCCGACCGTCGATCCGCGGCTCGCCGTCGAGAATCTGATTGCGGACGATCTTGGCTTCGAGATTCCCGAACTCCGCCGCGATCGCGAGGAGCTGTTCCGGCGTTGCCTGCGTGCCGAGCTCCTGCAGCACTTTCTCGCGAATCTCGTCGAGCCGCTGACGGCGTTCTTTCTTGCCGCGGATCTCATAAGCCTGCCGAAGCTCGCCTTCCGCGATCTGCGACATGCGGTCGATCAACGCCTGGTCCTTCCCCGGAAGGCTGCAGTCCCACGCGGGCTTGCCCGCTTCGTCCGCGAGCTCGTTGATGAGCGCGATGACGGGCTGCATCTGCTCGTGCCCGAACACGACCGAACCGAGCATCACGTCTTCCGGAAGCTCGTGTGCTTCGGATTCGACCATCAGCACCGCCTGCTCCGTGCCGGCGACCACGAGGTCGAGCTGCGAAGTCTCGAGCTCCGTCGCGCTGGGATTCAGGATGTAGCGGCCGTTCGCATAACCGACGCGAGCCGCTCCGATCGGACCGTCGAACGGTATGCCGGAAATCGCGAGCGCAGCCGACGCCCCGATCATCGCAGGGATGTCCGAATCGACTTCGTTGTTCGACGACATCACCGTCGCGACTATCTGTACTTCGTTGAAGAATCCCTCAGGGAACAGCGGCCGGATCGGACGATCGATCAGCCGCGAGGTGAGGATCTCTTTTTCGGAGGGCCGGCCCTCACGCTTGAAGAAACCGCCGGGAATCTTGCCGGCCGCGTAGGTGCGCTCCTGGTAATCAACGGTCAGTGGGAACCAGTCCTGTCCCGGCTTCACGTTCCGGTTTCCGACGACCGTCACCAGCACGATCGTGTCGTCCATGTTTACCAGCACGGCACCGGTTGCCTGGCGCGCGATCTCGCCCGTCTCGAGCGTGAGCTGGCGACCACCCCAGTTCATCGTCTTGGTTACTCTTTTCATCGTGTCCTTGTCAGAAACAAAAAAGACCGCGGCAAGCGGTCTTGGGTTAGCGGAGGCGTGCGCTGCGGCTGGCCACGAACTCGAGGCGGCGCGGCGCGAACCGGCGGGAAGACCCCATCAGCGCACGAGCTATTTGCGCAGCCCTAAGCGCTCGATCAACACCTTGTACTTGTCGGCGTTCGTACGCTTCAGGTAATCGAGCAGCTTGCGCCGGCGGCTGACCATGCGCAGCAGTCCGCGGCGGGAATGATGATCTTTGACGTGCGTCTTGAAATGCTCCGTCAGATCCGTGATACGCGCAGTCAAGAGCGCAATCTGGACCTCTGGGGATCCAGTGTCGCCCGTAGCCCGCTGATATTCCTGCATCAGCTGAGCTTTCTGCGTAGGGTTTACGGCCATGGGTGCCTCTCCGGCTGAAAAGCCGGTTATTCTACTCTGTACGGGGGTGCTTTCTCAAGGTTGGGGCCTTTGCGCGACCAGTCGGCGGGGCTGCAAGCGCCCGGGCGGGCTCGTCACGCCCAGACCGAGAAAAGCGTGCCCGGGCGCATAGATACGAACGAGGCTGCCGCTGGCGCCCTCGCATTGGACGGCCATACCCATCGCGACCCGGTGTGCCCGCTCCTGGTCGAGCTCGAGCACCGGAAGGTCCGCCAGCATCGTATCGACCGGCAGCAGGCGTGCCCCCCGCTCCGCCTGGGGCAGGGCCCCGAATTCCTCCAGGGTAACTGCGTCCCGAAGGTCCAGCTGTCCGACGCCGGTGCGCCGCAGTGCCGCGAGGCAGGCCCCGCATCCGAGGGCCTTGCCAATATCCTCGGCCAGCACGCGAATGTACGTGCCTTTGCTGCACGAGACCGCGATGCGCGCCTCACCGCCGGAATAGTCTTCCAGCGTCAGGCTCCCGATCGTCACCCGGCGCGGCGTGCGCTCGACCTGGGTGCCTTCGCGCGCGTATTTATATAGCGGCTTCCCGGCGTGCTTGAGCGCGCTATACATCGGCGGTGTCTGGACGATCTCCCCCCGGAAGTCGTTCAGAACCGCTGCGATTGCTTCGTGGCTGGTATGAACGGACCGCGTGGCCGTGATCTCGCCTTCGAGATCCCCCGTGGTCGTGGTTTGTCCCAGGCGCAGGATCGCGACATAGCTCTTGCCGGCATCGAGAAGCGCGCCCGAGAACTTGGTCGCCTCTCCCAGTGCGATGGGCAGCAGGCCGGTCGCCATCGGATCGAGCGTCCCCGTGTGCCCCGCTTTCGCTGCATTGAGCAGCGCTTTCACGCGCGTGACCGCCGTCTGGGAGCTCAAACCGGCAGGCTTGTCGAGGAGCAGTACGCCGTCGATCGCGAGCCGCGGCGCCCGCGTACGGGCGTCGCTCACTCCTCGCCGGAGCCTTTTCGTGTACTGCCGACCGCCTCGTCGATGAGACGGGTCAGCTTCATTCCACGCTCGATCGATGCGTCGTATTTAAAATCGAGCTGTGGGATGGTGCGTAGCTTCATCCGCTGCGCGAGCTGCGTCCTGAGGAAACCGGCGGCCCGGGTGAGTCCTTCCGTCGCATCTGCGATCTGCTGATCGCCGCCGAGCAGCGTGAAGAACACCCGCGCGTGCGACTGATCCGGACTCACGTCGACGTCGGTAACCGTGAGGAGCTGCGGTACGCGCGGGTCCTTCAACTCGAGGCGAATAAGGTCCGCAAGCTCCCGCTGGATCTGCTCTGCGATCCGGCGGGTCCGCGGGTAGTCTTTCGGCATTTACAGCGTTCGCGCGACTTCGACGACTTCGTACACCTCGAGCTGATCGCCGACTTTGATGTCGTTGTAGCCCTTCAGCGAAAGGCCGCATTCGAAGCCCGCTTTGACCTCGCGCACGTCATCCTTGAAACGCTTGAGGGAGTCGAGCTCGCCCTCGTGTATCACGACGTTATCGCGCAGAAGCCGTATTTTCGCGCCGCGACGCACGAGGCCCTCCGTGACATAACAGCCCGCGACGGTACCGATCTTCGAGATCTTGAAGACCTGCCGGATTTCCACGACCCCGAGGGTGTTCTCCTTCCGCTCAGGCGCGAGCATCCCCGAGAGCGCCGCTTTGATCTCGTCGACGGCCTCATAGATGATGTTGTAGTAGCGAATCTGCACGCCGCCGGATTCCGCAAGCTTGCGTGCCGCGGCATCCGCGCGCGTGTTGAATCCGATCACCACCGCCTTCGATGCGAGCGCGAGGTTTATGTCGGATTCGGTAATGCCGCCCACCGCGGCATGCACGATGTTCACCTTCACCTCATCCGTCGTGAGCTTCGACAGCGCGTGCGAGAGACCCTCGTACGAACCCTGCACGTCCGCTTTGATGATGAGCGAGAGCGTTTTCTTCTCGCCTTCGCCCATCTGGTTGAACATGTTCTCGAGGTTCGTCGCCTGCTGTTTTGCGAGCTTCACGTCGCGGAACTTGCCTTGACGGAAGAGCGCGATCTCGCGCGCCTTGCGCTCGTCGCCGAGCGCGATCACTTCGGAACCAGCAGCCGGCACGTCGGAAAGACCGAGTACTTCCACCGGGATCGACGGTCCTCCCGAGTCGATCGTCTTGCCGGTCTCGTCGAGCAGCGCGCGCACGCGGCCGAACACCGCCCCGGCGAGCAGCACGTCGCCGCGCTTGAGCGTCCCGGACTGGACGAGCACGGTCGCCACAGGGCCCCGGCCTTTGTCGAGCCTCGACTCGATGACGATACCTTTCGCGAATGCTTCTTTGGGCGCCTTGAGCTCCAGAACCTCGGCCTGGAGCAGCACGCGCTCGAGCAGGTTGTCGATGCCCTGGCCGGTCTTCGCCGAGACCTGCACGAACTGGGTATCGCCGCCCCACTCTTCGGGAACGACGTCCCGCGAAGCCAGTTCCTGCATCACGCGCTCGGGATTGGCTTCAGGCTTGTCGATCTTGTTCAACGCAACGACGACCGGCACCTTGCCGGCTTTGGCGTGGGCAATCGCCTCTTCCGTTTGCGGCATCACGCCGTCGTCGGCCGCCACGACCAGAATCACGATGTCGGTGACCTTGGCGCCGCGGGCCCGCATCGCGGTGAACGCTTCGTGGCCCGGCGTATCGAGGAACGTGATGGTGCCGCGCGGTGTTTCGACGTGATACGCACCGATATGCTGCGTGATCCCGCCCGCCTCACCGCTCGCCACCTTGGTGCGGCGGATGTAGTCGAGGAGCGAAGTCTTGCCGTGGTCGACGTGTCCCATGACCGTGACGACGGGCGCGCGCGGATCGAACTTGAGCTCGGTGTGCGTGGCTTCGTGCTCTTCTGCGAGGAATGCGTCGGGATCGTCGAGCTTGGCGCGGACAGCCTTGTGCCCCAGCTCTTCGACCACGATCATCGCGGTATCCTGGTCGATCACCTGGTTGATGGTCGCCATGGTGCCGAGCTTCATCATCGCCTTGATGAGTTCCGCCGCTTTGACGCTCATCTTGTGGGCGAGCTCCGCGACGGTAATCGTCTCCGGCACCACGATTTCGCGCACCAGCGGCTCGCTCGGCGCCGAGAATGCATGCTGCTCCGCGCCCTCTTCGCGCTCACCGCCATGCCGGCCGGCTTTCCGTGCTCGCCAGCCTGACGCGCCGCCGACATCGCCACGCGTTTTGATGGTGCGCCGTTTTGCAGCCTCGTCGCGCCACACGACCTGCGGTTTTTTCGCGGTCTTCTTATCGGTCGCCGGCTTCGCAGCGGGTTTGTGCAGCGTGCCTTCGACGGGTGCTCCACCCGCTGCAGCGGCTGCAGTTGCTGCAGCCGCATCGGCCACCGGCGCCGGCGCCGGCACGGCTTCCGGCTTGGCTTCCGGTTGAGGCTCGGGCGCCTGGGCTTCGGCGAGCGCCTCCTTCTTGCGCTTCTCCTGTTCGGCTTTGCGTTCCACTTCCTCGGCCTGGCGCGCGGCAAGCTGCGCCTGCTGCTTCGCTTCCGCTTCGCGAAGTGCGATCTGCTCCGCGTCGAGCACCACCTTCGGCGCTTCGGCAGGCTCGGTCTCCGCTGCATCGCGCTTCACGAGCACGCGCTTCTTACGCACCTCGACCTGAATCGTGCGCGACTTGCCCGTGCTGTCGGATTTCTTGATCTCGGTCGTCTGACGGCGCGTGAGCGTGATCTTCTGCTTCGATTCCTTCGCGCCGTGCGACTGCCGCAGGTAATCGAGGAGCTGGGTCTTGTCTTTCTCGGTGAGCGATGTATCCGCGGTAAGCGCGCGCGTGACCCCCGCCGCCTGCAGCTGTTCGATCAACAGCGCAGGCGGAAGCCCGAGCTCTTTAGCAAATTCGGTAACGTTTATTTGCGCCATTCAAGTCTTGAATCTATAAACCTATCTCTGTATGTAGCGCCGCAAGGCGCCTACTCCATCTATCTTTCATACAGCGCCGCGAGGCGCCTAGACCCTTTTTGCGTCCGGTGCGCGCACCTGACGCGTCCTCGGTCCGTTACGCGTTGTCCTCCGCAAACCACGGGGCGCGCGCCGCCATGATCAGCGCCTTCGCCCGTTCCGGGTCGAGCCCCGTTGCCTCCACGAGATCATCCGTCGCGTAATCCGCGAGCTCTTCCTGAGTGCTTACGCCTTTCGACGCAAGCAGCCGAGCGGTGTCGTTGTCCATACCCTCGACTTTCAGGAGGTCTTCGATGTCGTGCTCGACTTTCTCCTCACTTGCGATCGCCTGCGTGAGCAGCGCATTGCGGGCGCGACTGCGGAGCTCGTTCACGGTTGCTTCGTCGAAAGCTTCGATCTCGAGCATCTCGTTGAGCGGCACGTAAGCGACTTCCTCCAGGGTCGAGAAGCCTTCCTGCACGAGGATATCCGCAACTTCCTCGTCGACGTCGAGCTTGTCCATGAAAACCGAGCGAACCCGCGTGGATTCTTCCTCGGTTTTCTTCTCGGACTCCTCGAGCGTCATGATATTCAGCTCCCAGCCCGTCAACTCCGCGGCGAGCCTCACATTCTGGCCATTACGGCCGATCGCCTGGGCGAGGTTCTCCTCTTCCACCACGATGTCCATGCTGTGCTTCTCTTCGTCCACCGTGATGCGGCTCACTTCGGCCGGCGCGAGCGCGTTGATGACGAACTGCGCCGGATCGGGGTTCCAGAGCACGATATCGACGCGCTCGCCTGCCAGCTCCGACGTCACCGCCTGCACGCGCGAACCGCGCATCCCGACGCAGGTGCCGATCGGATCGATGCGCGCATCCTTCGAATGCACCGCGATTTTTGCGCGAGAGCCGGGGTCGCGCGCCGCAGCCTTGATCTCGAGCAGCCCGTCCTCGAGCTCCGGCACTTCCAGCTCGAAAAGCTTCACGATGAATTCGGGCGCCGTGCGCGAGAGTACGAGCTGAGGACCGCGGGCTGCGCGGTCGATTTTCCAGATGAGCGCGCGAACGCGGTCACCCACGCGCAGGTTTTCCTTCGGGATCATCTGGTCGCGTGGCAGAACGGACTCGAGCCTGCCCGACTCGATCAGCGCATTCCCGCGTTCCATGCGCTTGATGACACCGGTGACGAGCGATTCCTTCCGCGCAAGGAAGTCGTTCAGGATCTGCTCGCGCTCGGCATCGCGGATCTTCTGCAGGATCACCTGTTTCGCGGTTTGCGCGCCGATGCGGCCGACCTCGAGGCCCGAAAGCGGCTCCTCGAGATACTCACCCATCTGAATCTCGGGTTTCTCCTCGCGCGCTTCGTGAAGCATGTATTGGCGGGAGGGCACTTCGAATTCCTCGTCCGGCACGACCTGCCAGCGGCGGAAGAACGAAAACTCGCCGTTCGCGCGGTCCACGTGAGCGCGGATATCGACGTCTTCCTGGAATTTCTTCTTCGTAGCCGAAGCGAGGGCGAGCTCGAGCGCGCCGAACACGGTTTCCTTGTCGACGTTCTTCTCGCGCGCCAGCGCGTCCACCAGTAACAATATTTCCCGACTCATCTCGGCTCCTTGCTCGCGTAACTCGCGTTACGCACCTCTACACCGCAGGCACCAGCCGCGCTTTCTCCAGGTTCGAAAGATCGACCGACACTCTCTTGCCGTCGTCCACCTCGATCTCGACCTTGCCCGCGCGAGTCTCCCGCAGCACCCCCACGAAATTCCTTTGTCCCGCCAACGGGACACGCAGCCTGATGCGCGCCTTCTGCCCCGCGTAGCGCACGAAATCCTGTTCCTTCTTGAGCGGACGATCGAGGCCCGGTGAGGAAACCTCGAGACGATCGTAATCGACGCCTTCGACCGCCAGCACCCGGCTCAAATGGTTGCTCACCGTGGCGCAATCATCGACGGTGATACCGCCTGCTTTATCCATGAAGATCCGCAGGAGCTTGCCTTTGCCCGAGCGCTCGAAATCCACGAGCTCGTATCCGAGCCCGGCCAATGTCGATTCAAGCCTCTGCTGCAGGTCCATCGCCAAATCGTGCACCACAAACAAAAAATGGGCTAAGCGCCCATCGTTCTTACAGAGCCTTGAAGTGTAACAAAATTCTCGTCAGGAGAGAAGACTTGAGAGCGCCTGAAAGGTTCAGCACGCGCTGGAAAAAGTGTTGTTGTCCCTTCGTCCCGCCGATTTCGGGGTTGGCAGCGCTTGCGCTGGCGACTTCCCTGTATATAATTACAGTCAAAGGAGGCGCCGATGGACACCCTCACCCCCCGGCAGGCGGAAATTCTCAAGCTGATCGAGCGCTACACCGCTAAATCCGGGTTTCCCCCGACCCGCAGCGAAATCTGCGAAGCCATGGGCTTCCGCTCCCCGAATGCCGCTGAAGAGCATCTGAAAGCGCTCGCCCGCAAAGGGGCGATCGAAATGATTCCCGGCGCATCGCGGGGCATCCGGCTGAAGCACGACTCCGGGATTCCCGTCGTCGGGCGCGTTGCCGCCGGCTCGCCGATCCTCGCCGCCGAGCACGTCGAAAGCCGCTATCAGCTCGATCCGAACCTTTTCACCCCGAGCGCGGATTACCTTCTGAAAGTCCGCGGGGCAAGCATGCGGGACGCGGGCATCCTCGAAGGCGATCTTCTCGCGGTGCATCGCACGAGCGAATTCCGGTCCGGGCAAATCGTCGTTGCGCGCCTGCACGACGAAGTCACCGTAAAGCGCATCCGTAAACACCGCGATAAAGTCGAGCTGATACCGGAAAATCCTGCGTACGCGACGCGCATCGTCGACCTGAAACGGGAGACGCTCGCGATCGAGGGCATCGCAGTCGGCATCATTCGCAATGGCCGTGCGCTATGAGTGCGCTTGCGACCGAAGCGCGCGTCCCGGCGCCGCCCCCGCCTGCGTCCCTCGATGCCGTACTGAACCATCCGGCGATCTGGCGCGGAGGCGAATGTGCCCGCGTTGCGCCCGCCGTAGCGACCGGCTATGCAGAGCTCGATGCTCGACTGCCCGGCAGCGGATGGCCGGCCGGCGCAATTACTGAAATCTACGCAGAACGCACCGGCGTCGGCGAAGTCGAGCTCATCATGCCCGCCGCCGCGCAGCTCACGCAGGCCGGCCGCTGGGTGACGCTCGTCGCGCCCCTGCACGTGCCTTATGCGCCTGCCCTCGCGACGCATGGCGTGCGGCTCGAACGTCTCCTCCTTGTGCAGACGCGCAGCACCGAAGACAACCTCTGGGCTTGCGAGCAGGCACTGCGCGCCTCATCGAGCGGCGCGGTCCTGCTCTGGCAGGACCACATCCACGAGCGCGCATTGCGGAGACTCCAGCTTGCGGCCGAAAGCACATCGACCTCACTTTTTCTTTTCCGCTCGACGCGTGTCGCGCCCGCGACGCCGGCAGCGCTGAGATTGCATGTCTCTCGCGCCGACGGCAGAACGATCGTGCGAATACTCAAGCGTCGCGGCGGCGGTTTGCCGCCTGCAATCGCGCTGGATCTCCACGGTAGCTTCAGCCGACGCGCCAGGGCGGTGCGCCTCACGGCCACGCCCGAGCCGCTCGTCGCTGCTCTCCCCTGACCACTGTTTCTATTCCGCTGGTGAGCCATGCTGTGGTTGGCGCTCCACTTTGCTTCGCTGCCTCTGGAGGTTTACGCGCGTGCCGGTCAGCCTTCAGCCGCGGTTGCTATCGCCGACAGCGCTCACCACATCGTCGCGTGCAATGAAGCCGCACTGAAGCTTGGCATCAGGCGCGGCATGGCCGTCGCAGCCGCTTCGGCCCTCTCTTCGGCTCTGCATGTCGTGCCACGCGACGGCGCAGCCGAAGAAGCGGCGCTCGAGCGGATCGCGGCATGGGCGATTCAATTCACACCGACCGTCAGCATCGCGCGTCCAGCCGAAGTGCTACTCGAAATCGCAGGGTCGCTCACGTTGTTTCGCGGGCTGAAGTATTTATGGGCCGAAATCCAGGACGGCTTACGCGCGCTCGGCTTCACGGCGTCGATCGCGTGTGCGCCGACACCGCTGGCCGCGCAATGGTTCGCGCGCGCAGGCGTTCCGGTGAGACTTCGCCATCTCGATGCGCTGCGCGCAAGCCTCCCGGATTTGCCGATCGAAGTCACACACGCCGCTCCTGATGCGCTCGCGCTGCTCGAAAACATCGGAGTAAAAAGCGTAAGCGACTGCCTTGCGTTGCCTCGTGACGGCGTCGCCCGGCGACTCGGCCAGCATTTTCTGGACGATCTCGACCGCGCGCTCGGCTTGCTTGCGGATGCACGTGCCTTCTTTACGCCGCCCAGCGTGTTCAAGGCTGCACAACCGCTTCCCGCGCCCGCGCACGAAGCCGAAATGCTCGTCTTTGCGGCACGAAGACTTCTGAACGAGCTCTGTGGATTTCTCGCCGCGACGTCGAACGGCGCAGAGCGTCTCACCTTCACGTTCTCGCATCACAAGCTCGAGCCCACGAAGCTCACGTTGTCGCTCGTCGAAGCGACGCGCGATGTCGAGCATCTCACGACCGTGCTGCGCGAGCGGCTGGATCGCACGACGCTGCCCGACGCGGTGACGGCGCTCGAGCTCGAAAGCGAGCTCCTGCTGCCGCTCGCTTCGCGCAATCTTTCATTGCTGCACGATGCCGGTCAGCTGAAAGAAGCTGCGACCCACTTGATCGAACGGCTGCGTGCGCGCCTTGGTGACGATGCCGTGCAAGGCCTCGTGCGTTACGCGGATCATCGTCCCGAACGGGCGTGGCGCACGTGTAAGCCCGGCACGCACGATGTGACTCACACGCTCATTGCAGGACGGCCATTGTGGTTGCTCGAGCGGCCTCTGCCGTTGAGCGAAGTGGGCGGTGTGCCCTGCTACGACGGGCGCCTGAGCCGGTTGACAAGAGCCGAGCGCATCGAATCCGGCTGGTGGGATGGTAACGACGTCACCCGCGATTACTTCATCGCGTGCAATCCGGCGGAGGCGCTCCTGTGGATCTATCAGGAGCGAAATCCGAACGGCGGCTGGTTCCTGCACGGTTTTTTCGCCTGAAATGAAATGCTCCCCGATTACGCCGAGCTTCACTGCCTCACCAATTTCACTTTCCTGCGCGGAGCCTCTCATCCTGAAGAACTCGTCGAACGCGCGCACGTAAAGGGCTACAGCGCGATCGCAATCACCGACGAGTGCTCGGTTGCCGGTGTGGTGCGCGCGCATATCGCGCTGAAGACCTTCAACAAAGAGCGCGAAGCGCAAAAGAAGCCGAAGCTGAAGCTCATCGTCGGCACCGAGCTGAAAATCGAGAACGGACTGAAGCTCGTGCTGCTTGCAACCGACCGCAAGGGTTACGGCGCGATGTGCGCGCTTATCACGCGCGCTCGCATGCGCACGAAGAAAGGGACGTATCGACTCGAGTCCGCCGACCTCGACGACGGCGTTCCCGGCTGCCTCGTGCTGTTCGTGCCGGACGGCGAGTCCGATCTCGAGCGCGCGCATTTCGTTGCTGAACGTTTTCCGGATCGCGCCTGGATCGCAGTCGAGCTCGTTCTGGGACCGCACGATGGCGCGCGGCTCGCCGCATTGCGCGAAGTCGCGAAAGTCACCGGGCTTCCGCTCGTCGCCGCGGGTGACGTGCACATGCACGTGCGCTCGCGGCGTCCGCTGCAGGACGTGCTCACCGCGATCCGCCTCAGGACGTCCGTGCAGGCAGCGGGTGACGCGCTCCATCCGAACGCCGAGCGGCACCTGCGCACGCTGCCGCGTCTCGCGCAGATCTACCCGCCGGAGCTTCTTGCCGAAACGTTGCGTCTCGCGCAGCGTTGCGACTTCGATCTCGACACGCTGCGCTATGAATATCCGGCAGAGCTCGTGCCGCCGGGACATACCGCGATGACTTATCTCCGCAAGCTTACCGAGGAAGGCTTCACGCGACGCTTCCCGAACGGCGCGCCACAGCACGTGCGCGAGAGCCTCGAAAACGAGCTCCGGTTGGTCGAAGAGCTCGGCTACGAGCATTTTTTTCTGACCGTTTACGACGTCGTCGACTACGCGCGCCGCGAGGACATTCTGTGCCAGGGCCGTGGTTCGGCGGCGAATTCCGTCGTCTGCTACTGCCTCGGGATCACCGAAGTCGATCCGGCGCGCACGGACCTTCTCTTCGAGCGTTTCATTTCGCGCGAGCGGAAGGAGTCGCCCGACATCGACGTCGATTTCGAGCACCAGCGCCGCGAACAAGTCATTCAATACGTGTATAGAAAGTACGGCCGCGCCCGCGCCGCCATCGCCGCAACGGTCATCTGCTATCGCCCGCGAAGCGCCGTTCGCGACGTCGGCAAAGCCCTCGGCCTCGAGCTCGACCAGGTCGAACGGCTCGCGAAATCGCTCGCCTGGTGGGACAGCCGCTTCGAGATCCCCCAGCGGCTGCGCGAAGGTGGTTTCGATCCGCAAAGCCCGGTCATGATCCACCTCGTCGATCTCGTGACGACGCTCGTCGGTTTCCCGCGGCATCTTTCGCAACACGTAGGCGGATTCGTGATCTCCCGCGGCCCGCTTGCCGAACTCGTGCCGATCGAGAACGCAGCGATGCCCGAGCGCAGCGTCATCCAGTGGGACAAGGACGACCTCGAAGCGCTGGGCCTGCTGAAAGTCGACGTGCTCGCGCTCGGCATGCTCTCGGTCATCCGGCGTGCGCTCGAGCTCATCTATCCGGACAGAAAGCCCGCCGAAAGCATGGCGGCGATCATCAACTGCGGCGACGATCCGAAAGTCTTCCGCATGATCAGCAAAGCCGAGACGATCGGCGTTTTCCAGATCGAGTCGCGCGCGCAGATGTCGATGCTGCCGAGGCTGCGGCCGGAGCGCTTCTACGATCTCGTGATCGAAATCGCGATCGTGCGTCCCGGCCCCATCCAGGGCGGCATGGTGCATCCGTACCTCCGACGCAAGCAGGGGCTCGAGTCCGTGTCCTACCCTTCTCCCGAGGTAAGGCAGGTGCTCGAAAGAACGCTCGGCGTGCCGATTTTCCAGGAGCAGGTGATGCGTCTCGCGATGGTCGCCGCAGATTTCACGGCAGGCGAAGCCGATCAGTTGCGCCGCGCGATGGCTGCGTGGAAACGTAAAGGCGGTCTGGAGCCCTTCGAGGCCCGCCTGCGCAGCGGCATGATCGCGAAGGGCTATACCGCCGAATTCGCCGAGCAGATCTTCCGGCAGATCTGCGGTTTCGGCGAATACGGTTTTCCGGAATCGCATTCGGCGAGCTTCGCGCTGCTCGCGTACGTCTCCGCGTGGATCAAGCATTACGAACCGGCCGCTTTTCTCGCCGCGCTCCTCAACAGCCAGCCGATGGGGTTTTATTCGCCTTCCGTGCTCGTGCAGGATGCGCGGCGTAACGGCGTCGAAGTGCGGCCCGTCGACGTCACTGTAAGCGCGCCTGACTGCACCCTGGAGTCACGGGCCGAAAGCGCGCCTGCCGTGCGACTGGGACTGCGCATGATGAAAGGACTCACGGAAGCGGGCGCGAAGCGCATCGAAGCGGCACGGAAAGTCCGTGCGTTCGAAAGCGTGAACGATCTCGCACGCCGCGCGGAGTTGAACCGGCGCGATCTTGCAAGTCTGGCAGCGGCGGGCGCGCTCGCGAGCCTTGCAGGGCATCGTCGTAACGCCCACTGGATGGTCGCCGGTACCTTCGTCGAGCCCCAGCTCCTGCGCGATGCACCGATCCAGGAAACGCTGCCGCTCCTCCCGAAGCCGGGCGAAGGCGAAGAGATCGTCGCCGATTACCGCAGCCTCGGTCTCACGCTCGGACGTCACCCGCTCGCGCTGCTAAGGGGCCGATTGAAACGAATGCGTCTTGCGAGCGCGTCGGAACTGAAAGCCATGCCCGATGGAAAGCCCGCGCGAACGGCGGGCATCGTGACGTGCCGCCAGCGCCCGGGCACCGCGCAGGGCGTGATTTTCGTGACGCTCGAAGACGAGACGGGTTACACGAACGTCATCGTGTGGAACGATCTCGTGGAAAGGCAGAAAAAGGAGCTTCTCGGTGCAAGGCTCCTCGGCGTGGAAGGCTACATGCAGAAGGAAGGCGAAGTGATTCACCTCGTCGCGCGCCGCCTCGTCGATCACAGCCCGCTGCTGGGGCGGCTGCTGACCGAATCGCGCGATTTTCACTGAACCCTCGGCCGCTCGCCTGGAGCGCCCTACAGTCGCGTGCCAATCTCCAGCACGAGGGCGAGTGG
>Ga0209382_10004254_pt1 | contig 19241 bp, 15 predicted proteins | sample SoiMetdeltSBSDD5_FD_187599 | JGI IMG/M metagenome (GOLD analysis project Ga0209382, IMG submission 187599) | Bulk soil microbial communities from a Populus tree surrounding site in Tennessee, USA - Soil MetaG P. deltoides SBSDD5 (SPAdes) (version 2) | ecosystem: Environmental > Terrestrial >... | reverse complement strand
CTTGCCGCCCTGGATAGGCGGCACCGTGCCGCGCGGCGCGAGCCGGTACACCTCGACCTCCTGCGCCGCGTAATCGATCGACACATACGAGTCGTGTTGAAAGAACCGGACCTTGCGCACCCGCTCACGGCTAATCCGGCTCGCGGTCACGTTGGCGATGCAGCCTGAGGCAAATCGCAGCCGCGCGTTGGCGATATCCGTGCGCGGCGTCAACACATTCACCCCCACCGCTTCGATCGAGACGACTTCCGAATCGACGGCAGCGAGCAGGAGATCGAGATCGTGAATCATCAGATCGAAAATGACGTCGATGTCCAGACTGCGCTCCGGGAACGTGCCCAGCCTATGGACTTCGACGAAGCGCGGATCGGCCACGAGCGGCAGCGCCACGACCACTGCCGGATTGAACCGTTCGGTGTGGCCGGTGGCGAGCGTCGCACCCGTGCGCGCAGCCGTGCTGATCAAACGCTCGGCATCGGCTACCGTCGGCGCCAATGGTTTCTCGACCAGCACCGCGACACCGCTCTCGAGAAACGGCAACGCGACATCCAGGTGCGAAACGGTCGGAACGGCGATGGTGACGCCGTCGACGCGCTCGAGCAGTTCGCGTGCGACCGGCCAGGCCCGCGTCCCGCATTTGGCGGCCACCTCATCGGCACGGCCAGGCTTGGTGTCCACGACGCCCACGAGCTCGACACCGTCCATCGATCCAAGCAGTCTGGCGTGATGCTGGCCGAGGTGACCGACACCGATCACGGCTACGCGAAAACGATCCCTCATGGTGCGATCGCCGGACCCGAAGGCGGTCCGCTACGAGCGTCATCACGGGCACGGCCAACGATCGTGATGCCAGCCTCGTCCGCGGACGCGTATACCGCATCGCCGTCGAGCATCAAGGTCTTTCCCGCGTCTATTGACAACGCCGTCGCTCCGGCGACGCGCATCGCCTGAATCGTCGCAAAGCCCACGACCGGCACATCGAACCGCATGTCCTGTGACGGCTTGGCCACCTTCACGATGCGCACGCCCGGTCCGGCGAGATGTCCGGCGCGACCGATCACTTCGTCGGTGCCTTCCATCGCTTCAACCGCGACAACGGCCAGGTGCTTGACGGCGATGGTCTGCCCGATATCGAGGCCAGCGATCACGTCGGCCATCCTGTAGCCGAACTCGAAATCCCGCTGCTCCTCATCAGTCGGCGCGCGTCTGGTCAGAACGCCGGGCTTCGCCAGCAGCGGCGTCAACAGCGACGTCGAGTCGATGAGTTCGATGCCGTGCTCGCGCAGCACGCCGGCGACCGCGCCAATCAACCCATCCGTGTTCCGCGACGTGAGCTTGCGCAGCACCGCGATGAACGTCATGTCGGGCATCACGCCGCCGAAGATCTTGGTGTGCTTGACCTGTCCGGCCATGACGGCGGTGGTCACGCCAGCCTTCTTCAACAGGTTGATGCAGGTGCCGAGCTGCCCGAGGGAAATCCAGTGGATGTCGGCGCCGTGCCGCTCGGCCGCAGCGTTCAGATCGGTGAACGTCTCTTCCTTGATCGCGATGATCGTGACGTCGTGTCCCTGCGCGCGTGCGGCGTCGAGCACGAGAAACGGAAATCGGCCGTGGCCGGCGAGTAGGCCGAGCTTCACGCTGTTCCCGGTTCCACGTTCCTGCTTCCGGGTTCGTGTTCAGTGTTCCGGTTCGCCGTTCGCGGTTCCAAGTTCCAGGTTCGCGCCGCCCAGAACCCTGAACGCCGAACCCCGAACCCCGAACGGGAACACGAACATGGAACACGGAACGTGGAACGTGGAACGGGACTATTCATCAGCGACCAGCTCCTCTGCGCGACGGCCGGCGCGACGCAGAATCACACCGCGCTGCGCGCTGCGGATGAACTCCACCATATAGCGGACTTCGGGGGCGGTCAGTGACGCGTCCTGTTCGATCTGGGCCAGCGCGCGAGTCGTATTGAGCTTCGACTGCAGCAGGTATCTATAGGCGTGACGCAGCTGAGTGATCGTGTTGGGCGTAAAGCCGCGACGCTGCAACCCGATCGTGTTGACCCCGAAGATGCGCGCGGGACGGCTGCCGATCGTTCGAGCGAACGGCAGGGCATCCTTGGTCACCACCGAGTATCCGCCGATGAACGCGTGCCGGCCGACGCGGCAGAACTGATGCACCGCCGATCCCGCGCTGATGTTGGCGAAGTCCTCTACGCCGACGTGGCCGCCAAGCGTGGCGTGCGGACCGAAGATCGTGTCGCTGCCGACGTGGCAGTCGTGCGCCACGTGTACATAGGCCATGAACAGGTTGTTGTCGCCGATCGTGGTCTGACCGCCGCCGCCGGCGGTTCCACGGTTGATGGTGACGAACTCGCGGAAGATGTTGCGGCGCCCAATGGTCAGACGGGTCCGCTCGCCGCGGTACTTGAGATCCTGCGGGGCCAGGCCGATCGACGCCATTGGATAGATCTGAGTTTCGTCGCCGATCTCGGTCCACCCGTCGATGACCACCAAGGCACCTATTTGGCAGTTACGCCCGATCGTGACGTCCGGCCCGACGACGGCCTGCGGCCCGACGACGGTTCCCTCGCCGATGCGGGCCGCGGGATGCACGTGCGCCGTAGGATCGATGAACGCCGCACCAGGCTCGACCGCCAGCAGCAGCTCTGCTTCAGCGACGATCTGCCCGTCGACATGGGCCACCGCGTGCGCCTTGGCCAAGCGCGATCGCACCCGGCCGAGCGTGACCTCGAGGTGCAGCCGATCGCCGGGGAACACGTTGCGCCGGAACTTCGCGTCGTTGACGCCCCGCAGCGACACCCGCGCCGCCGACTGCGGGCCCGAGCGATCAAGGATCAGCGCCGCAGCGACCTGCGTCAGCGCTTCGACCATGAGCACGGCCGGCATGAGCGGTGATCCCGGAAAATGTCCCTGGAAGTAGTCTTCGCTGACGGTGACATTCTTGAAGGCCACGAGCCGGCTGCCCGGCTCGTGCTCAGTGACCGCGTCGATCAGCAGCGCGGGGAAACGATACGAGACGCGGCCGAGAAGCGATGGGAGGTCGAGAGTCAGGAACTCGCGCCTCCTGCGCTACTTGCCCGCGGCCGGAGGCGTGGGCGCCGGTTTCGCGCCGGCGTTCATCGCAGCGATGATCTCGCTCGTGAGGTTCATCCCCGGCTCGGCCCAGATGAGTCCGCTCTGCGCCGCGTTGAACACGAAGTGGACCTGTTTCTCCTGCGCGACCTTTTCGATGATCGGCAGGACCCTGCGGGTGAAGTCTTCCTCGACCTGCTGCGCGAGGTTCTGCACGTCCTGCTGCGCGTCCTCGGTGAGACGCTGCAGATCGCGCTGTTGGCGGTCGATGTCGGTCTGCAGTTGCGAGCGCGCCGCGTCGCTGAGCACGCTGCCGCCGGACTCGAGCTTCTGCTGCGCCGCCTGCAACGTCTTCTGCTTGTCCTGGAGCTCGCGCTGCTTCTGATCCTGGAACGCCTTGAGCTTGTCTGCCGCCGCCTTGCCGTCATTCGAATTGGCAGCCACGAACTGCATGTTCACGTAGGCGTACTTGAGACCGTCCTGAAACTTCGGCGCGGGCTGAGCCGGCGCGGCCGGCTTCTGTGTGGCAGGCGGCTGCGCTGGTGCGGGTGCCGGCGCTGGCGGCTTCTGCGTCGCGGGGGCCGGTGCCTGGCCGGCAGGCGCCTGAGCGTAAGTCTCACTGGCAGCCAGCGTGATGCTGGACGCCAGAACGATGGCAAGCAGTCTCATTCCCCTCGGTCCTTTCTTCGCGACGTCACGGCCAACGATTTTACTCGACCGTCTAACGCCAAGTAAGATGGTTTCAATGCTGCGATCCATAGTGTGTTGCGCACTCCTGCTCGCCCCGCTCGCCGCCGGATGCGGCGACGACAATGGGTCGAATCTTCCAAACGCACCGACCCCGGTAGCGGTCACCGAGACATTCTCCGGCAACCTGAACCCCAATGGCGGCCGGACGCATCCGTTCGCCGTGCAGCAGGCGGGAGCGGTCTCGGTCAAGCTCACCGCGTTGTCGCCCGCCGATACGGTAACTGTCGGTCTCAGCCTCGGTACGTGGAACGGCCAGGTCTGCCAAATCATCCTGCGCAATGACGCCGCGCTTCTCAACGCCACCGTCATTGGCACGGCGCAGCAGACCGGCCAGTTCTGCGCCAGCATCTACGACGTCGGCCAGCTCTCGGCGTCGACCGACTATTCACTCGACATCACGCACTTCTGAAGACCGTCTCCGGTCGTCGGTCTTCGGTCCAGACAAAAACACCGTAGACCGTAGACGCTCTCAGACCACCCTTAGAACGTCGTGCCGACCGCGAAGCGGAACACCCTGTCCTTCGCCGGCTGCAAGCTGTTGTCGAGCACGCCGGTGCGCGACGGGTTGAACGCGTAGATCAGACGGAACGGCACGTTCAACACCGGCATGAAGAAACGCAGCTCGACGCCGGTCGAGGTCTTGAACGCATTCGTCTGGCCAATCACCTCGGTGGTGACAATCGGTGCAAACGGATCGACTAGCGACGACGAGGCGAACGGATCGGTCAGCGGCGGCACGGCTTGCGGGACGAGCCGCTTCACATCTTCCTGCCAGGCGAAGTGCTCGCCGACGTCGCGCACCTGGCCGGCATCGAAGAAGAGCACGATGCGCACCTGGCTGACGATCGAAATCAGATACTCGGCGTTGAACAGCAGGCTCTTGTTGCCGCCGAGCACCACCAGCGATCCCGGCACGCTCGGCCCGATAGAACGGATGTCGAACCCACGGACGCTGTATTCGCCGCCAAGGAAAAGCCGCTCGAAGATCGGCAAAAACTCGGTGGTGCCGACCGGCTTGATGTACTCCCACTGGCCGCGCAAGCCGATCGAGGTCCGGGCCAGATGCCGCTTGAACCAGATCGCCTCGAGACGCGGCTTGAAGAACTGCGTGTTGCCGCCGAGCACGGCGAGGTCGACCGCTGCCGTCAGCCGCTTGCCCTGATTCGGGAAGATCGGGTTGTCGACGGTGTTGTGTACGAAGCTCGGCGTGACCTTACTGATCGAGCGGCGGCCGCCCTGCCCGATGAGCAGCGAGTCGTAGACGAACGGATTCCGCCGCAGGACCTCGATCTGTGCAGGCGTCAGCTGCGACAGGTCGCCGAGCGAAGAAATGATCGAGCAACCGGTCGGACGGCGGAGACAGGACTGGTCGATCAACGCCTCGTTCAAGTCGGCGATCTTGACCGTCTCGTACGAGTAGTTGAAGAACATCCGGCTGAAGTCGGCCACCGGAAACCCGAACACCAGGTTGCCTCCGGTCGATTTCTGCGTGTAGTAGCCGATGTACTGCAGCGACCGCTTATAGATGTCGAAGCCGCCGGTGATGTTGCGATCGAAGAGGAACGGCTCGGAGAACGCCAACTGGTAGTTCTGCGCGCGGTCGCCGGCCTGCAGCGAGACGGTCAAGCTCTCCCCGCGGCCAAGGAAGTTCGACGTCTGGAACGCGAGCTGGCCGAAGAACCCTTCGTACTGTGAGACGCCAGCGCCGAACGTCAGCTGGTTTCTGTTCTGCTCCTCGAACTTCAGCGTCACGTCGACGTTGTTTTCCTTGCCCGGCGTCTTGTCGACATGCATGTCGCTGTCGTTGCCCTTCAGCTCCTTGAAGTAGCCGAGCTGATTCAGGCGCCGGACGCTGTACTTGAGCGCTTCGGTGTCAAAGACGTTGCCCTCGATCAAGCGCATCTCGCGGCGAATGACGTTGTCGCGCGTGGTGGTGTTGCCGGTGAACGTGATGCGGTTGACGAAGTACTGCGGGCCCTCGGTGTACTGCATCGTCACGTCGACGACGGGCGTTTTCGAGCTATCTTCCTTCGAGGCTTTCGCCTTGGCGGTGGCATCGGCCTCGACCGGCGCGGCCAGTGCGGGCGGGACCAGCGCGGCCAACTGAGTCTCGGGATTGCTGGGGTCGTCCGAGTACTTCATGATCGGGAAGGGTGTCCATTCCATGAAGCCGCGGCTGCCGTAGACTTCCTGCGCCTTCTTATTCCCTTCGTCGATCTTTTTCTTGTTGTACCACTCGCCTGGCTTCACCTTGTAGAGCGTTCGCAGGCCGTCGCTGTTAACCAGCTTGTTGCCTTCGAAGTTCAGGTCACCCATCCTGTAGCGCTTGCCCTCGGTGACCGGTATGCGCAGCTGCACCCACCGGTTCTTGCCGTCCTTGGTGTTCTCGAGGACCTTGATCTCGGGGTTACCGACGCGCGCCTGCGGGTAGCCTTCGTTGCGATAGTACTCGACGACCTTGGCGGCGTCTTCCTCGTACATCGCCTCCTTGTACGTGCCGCCGCCGGTGATGAACGAGAGAATGCCCTTCGGCTTGTTCTCCTTCATCTTCTTCTGCAGCTTGCCGTCGCTGATCGCCTCGTTGCCGACGAATTCCAGGTCGCGAATCTTGACCTTCGGTCCCTCACCCACGGTGAAGGTCACGTTCACGAGCTTCGGCCCACCAGAGACGGGCGTGACCTTGTGGCCTATCTCGGCGTTGGTGAAGCCCTTCTCCGCCATCATTTCGCGGAGCACGCCTTCCACGCGACGAATGGAACCTTCGTCGAGGAACGAGTCCAGCCGAACCTCGATGCTGCGTTCGCGTAGCTTCTCGTCGATATCAGAACGCTTGATGATGCTGATCGAGTCGCCTTTGGCGTTGCGATAGTCGACGATCTTGACCCGCTCACGCTCCTCCATACGGTAGACGACCATCACGCCGACCGTGCCGTTCTCGAAGGTGTGCTCGGACTTTTCGATGCTCAGATCCTCGAGGAACTTGGTGTTCCAGAGGGCCTTGAAATCGGTGAGCATCTGCTGCTCGGCCTTGTCGTCGTAGGGCACGAACTTGCCCTGGGATGGCGCGCTGACCGGAAGCTTGATCCAGTAGAGGTATGTCTCGTTGTCAACGGTGGAAGTATTCCCCTGGCGATCGAAACAGAGTTCGAGCTGCCAGATGAATGGCCCAGACCCGGCCGGCGGCAGGGCCGCCGGCGCAGCAACCGGAGTACCGCACAAGGTTTTGGTGACGGCACCTGGCGACAGGCCTGCCTGCGCGGGTGCCGGTTCCTGTGCGTGAGACACACGGGCCGCGCCGAGTCCGACAAACGCTGCGAGTAGAAGTGTAGGAAGAGACTGCGTCCTCATTACCTTTCCCGGCCCCGCCACCTAGTCCGCCACCTCTTGGGCTGCGGACGTGTCCCGCCGTAGCCGCAGGCGAAGGCGGAAACACCTTAGTTTACAGGATTTATGACGAAGCGTTCGCTTGGATGGTCGGCGGGTCCAAAAGGACCCGCCTTTAAAAGTGCAGATTACTGAAGCCGGCGGCCGGCCGTAAGTTCACTGCCGACCGGGCGATACGCCAGTTGGCCACCGTCCAGGTACACTTCCACCTCGCCATCGTGCAGGTTGCCGCGGATCAATTCCTCGGACAACGGGTCCTCGACATATCGCTGGATCGCCCGGCGGAGCGGCCGGGCGCCATACGACCGGTCCTTGCACGTGACGTCGATGATCCAGTCGATGACCTCCGGCGTCAGCGCGATCTTCATGCGCCGATCGACCAGGTTCGCGTTCAGCTGATTGACCAGCAGCGACATGATCCGCCGCAGGTCGTCGTCAGAGAGCGCGTCGAACACGATGATCTCGTCGATGCGGTTGATGAACTCGGGATTGAAGGTGCGCTTCACCTCGCCGAGCACCATGTCGCTGACGTTCTTGTCGATGACGCCGGCATCACTGGCCTGGAACCCGAGCGACGACTTCTTCTGGATAAAGCGCGCCCCGATGTTCGAGGTCATGATGATGATCGTGTTCTTGAAGTTGACGCGGTTCCCCAGACCATCCGTCAAATGGCCGTCTTCGAACACCTGAAGCAGGATGTTGAAGATGTCCGGGTGCGCTTTCTCGACCTCGTCGAGCAGGACCACCGAGTAGGGATTTCGCTTCACCTTCTCCGTGAGCTGTCCGCCCTCTTCGTGGCCGACGTATCCTGGAGGCGAGCCGATCAGCTTCGACACCGAATGCTTCTCCATGTACTCGGACATGTCGAAGCGAATCAGCGCGTTGTCGCTGCCGAAGAGGAAATTCGCCAGCGCCCGGGCCAGCTCGGTCTTGCCGACGCCGGTCGGGCCGAGGAAGATGAAGCTGCCCACCGGGCGGTTCGGGTTCTTCAGCCCGGCGCGTGACCGGCGGATCGCACGAGAGATCGCCGAGATCGCCTTCTCCTGGCTGATCACACGTTTGTGGAGATCTCCCTCCATGCGGAGCAGACGATCGCCTTCGTCCTGATTGATCGAGGCAATCGGGACGCCGGTCCACTTCGAGACGACTTCGTCGATGTCGGTCTTGCTGACCACAACGCGCCGCGCGCTCGACTTGACGTCGAACCGCTCGCGCGCGAACTGGAGGTTCTCGCGCGCCGACACTTCCTGCTCGCGATAGAACTGAGCCTTCTCGAAGTCCTTCTGCGAGACCGCGTTCTCCATCTGTTCGACGGCGACGCGGATGCTCTTGTTGATCTCGCCGAACTCCTCGCTGTAGCCCGCTTCCTTCAGCTTGGCCCGCGCACCGGCTTCGTCCACGAGGTCGATGGCCTTGTCGGGCAGGAACCGGTCGGTGATGTAGCGGCTGGACTGATAGACCGCCGCTTCGATCGCTTCGGACGTGTACTCGACGTGATGGAACTGCTCGTAGCGGTCCTTCACGCCCATCAGGATCTCGATCGTTTCCTTCTCCGCCGGCGGATCGACCTTGATCGCCTGGAACCGGCGCTCGAGCGACCGATCCTTCTCGATGTACTTCCGATACTCGGCGGGCGTCGTCGCGCCGATGCAGCGAATCTCGCCGCGCGACAGCGCCGGCTTGAGGATGTTGGCCGCGTCGAGCGAGCCTTCGGCGGAACCCGCGCCCACCAGCGTATGGAGCTCATCAATGAACACGATGATGTTCGGGTTCTCGGTCAGCTCCTTCATGATCGCCTTGAGGCGCTCTTCGAACTGACCGCGATACTTCGTCCCGGCGACGATCAACGAGATGTCAAGCGCCAGGATCCGCTTGTCGGCCAGGAAATGCGGCACGTCGCCATAGACGATCTTCTGGGCGAGGCCCTCGACGATGGCCGTCTTGCCGACGCCGGGCTCGCCAATGAGAACCGCGTTGTTCTTCGTCCGGCGGCAGAGGACCTGCTGCACCCGCTCGAGCTCGTAGTCGCGCCCGACCAGCGGATCGAGCTGGTTTTTCATCGCGGCTTCGGTGAGGTCGCGGCTGAACTCGGCGAGGAGGGGCGTTTCCTTCACCCGGGTGAGGGTCGTCTTCTCGTTCAGGAGCTGGACGATGTCCTCGCGGACGGTATGGAGCCGCATCCCCTTCTCCATGAGAATGGAGGCGGCCACGCTGCGCTCCTCGCGCAGGATACCGAGCAGGAGATGCTCTGTGCCGATGTAGTTGTGCAGCAGCCGGTCCGCTTCTTCCGCGGCGCACTGGAGCACGCGCTTGGTTTCAGCGCTGAACGGAATTTCGACAGAGGTCGAGACCTTCTCACGGAAAACGGTCCGACCTTCGATTTCCTTGCGGATATTCTCGAGGGACAGGTGCGAACGAGCGAAGATCCTGCTCGTCAGCCCTTTTCCTTCGCGAATCAGGCCGAGAAGGAGGTGCTCGGTCTCAATGGAGATGCTCCCGAGCTGGCTGGCCTCATATCGGGCAAAGAAGAGAACCCGTCGCGCCCGTTCCGTATAGCGTTCGAACATCCGGCCTGCCTAGGGTTTGAGGCGTCTGAGTGACTCAGAACCTCGTGTGATTCATTATAAGGCAAAGCTTCGGCGATACCAATGGCCCTTCGCGCCTAAGTCCCATGGGCCGTTAGATTTCGACGGCCGCTTCGGGCAGATGCCTGTCTCGCTGTGTTCTGATCCATACGACGCACGCACTGCCGTCGAGGGTCTCACCCTACCTTCCGTCCGCCATACTATCGGCACGTTGGACCTCACTCTTGCCCCCTGTTTCACGAAACGTGCCTACTGACACATCGGAACACCGTCTTTTCGATGACCGCGCGTCCCGCGACGGCATCGTAGGCGAGGAAGTGCGGTGACTGGCGGTGTTCGGCGTGGGCGGCCGGGTCGTCGTAAACCTCGTGAAGCAACCAGCGATTCGGATCATCGGCGTGCTGGCTGACGTCGAACCGCCGGCATCCGCGGTCCCGAACCACTGATTCCCGCGCGTTATGGAGCAAAGCCTGCTCGAACTCCGTCCGCATTTCCGGACGGACGGTCACGAGTACGAGGACGATGTGCATGGACTAGATGGTAGTCGGTACCTGGTAGCTCGTAGCGGGTTCAGGTTCGTGCTACCACCTACCAGCTACCGCCTACCGACTAGGCCAGCTACCGACTACCATCTACGGCTATGTCGCAAACGATTGGCTTCATCGGGCTGGGACTCATGGGCCGACCCATGGCGAAGAATCTCCTCAAAGCCGGGTACAAACTGGTCGTCAATAACAGAAGTCAGGGCCCGGTGGACGATCTCGTCGCGTCGGGCGCGACGCGCGCGATCACACCGGCTGACGTCGCACGTTCGGCGACGATCGTCATCACGATGGTGCCTGACTCACCTGATGTGGAACTGGTGCTCGACGGACCGAACGGCGTCTTCACCGCCTTGCAGCCCGGCACGACGATCATCGACATGAGCAGCATCGCGCCGGGCGTGGCGAAGCGCCTGGCCGATCGCGCGAAGGCGCTGGGTGCGACGATGCTCGATGCGCCAGTCAGCGGCGGCGAGATCGGCGCGATCAACGGGACGCTTTCGATCATGGTCGGCGGCGACGCCAACGCCGTCGCGACAGCCAAACCGATTCTCGATGTCATGGGGAATCCCGAGAAGGTCGTGCACGTGGGCGAGTCGGGCTCGGGACAGCTGTGCAAACTCTGCAATCAGATGGTCATCGGCGGCACGCTCGCGGTCGTCGCGGAGGCATTGGCCCTGGCCCGCAAGGCCGGTGTCGACGCTGGGAAAGTTCGCGAGGCGCTCCTGGGCGGCTTCGCACAAAGCCGCGTCCTCGAGGTTCATGGCGAACGGGCGCTCAAGAACACATATAAGGCGGGGTTCTATACGCACCTCTTCGCGAAGGACATGCGCAATGTCGTGGCGACACTCGCCGAGTACGAGACACCAGCCCCCGTCACCGCCATCGTCCAGCAGATCCTGCACGCGACCATGGCGGCTGGACGAGGCAACGAAGACAACTCGGTGATGGCCAAGACGGTGTTTGAAATGGCGGGCCTTAAATAGTTGGTGGTTCGTGGTTGGTGGTTCGTGGTTGGTGGTGGGAGGACGTCGATGCGTAGCTCACGCGCTCGTCTCGTGTTCGCACTGGTTTGTGTTGTGCTCGTGCCCGCGTCCGCTACCGCGGAGGTCACGAAAGTAACGGTGGCCTCACGAGCGGTTGTCGCCAACGGGCAGCCGTTTGGGTCGGTGGGCCCTTACGAGAAGCTAACGGGCACGATCGAGTTCGCGCTCGACCCCGCGAATCCGCACAACAAGGCAATTGTCGATCTCGATTCGGCGCCGCGTGGCAGCGATGGACGCGTCCATTTCAGTGCCGACCTCTATGTCTTGCAGCCGGTGGATGCGGCACGTGGCAACGGAACGCTGCTATTCGAGATCGCCAACCGCGGACGCAAAGGCATCCTAGGCCGGTTCAATCGCGCCGGAGGCAGTCCGGATCCAACCGCTCCGGCTGACTTCGGCGACGGGTTCCTGCTGAAAGACGGCTACACCATCGTGTGGGTCGGCTGGCAGTTCGATGTGGAATCGCCTGGTCTGCGCGTCACCGCGCCGGCCGCGAACGTGACTGGCCGCGTGCGCTTCTCCTTCATCCCCGATGAGAAGCGCACCGAGATCGCGCCGGCAGACCTGCCGCAATATCCGCCGGCCCGCGCGAACGACCCGTCCGCGACACTGACGGTGCGCGACCGCAACTGGGACAAGCCGACGGTCATCCCGCGATCAGCGTGGCGCTTTGCGGAGGGAAATGGACGGCCGCGAGTTATCCTCGATGCCGGCTTCGAGCCGGGCCGTGTGTATGAGATCGACTACCCGGCAACCGGCGCGCGAGTCGCCGGCGTCGGACTTGCCGCGATTCGCGACGCGGCCTCCGCGTTTCTCCACGGCGCCGACCTGCCCGTGCGCGGACGATCGGCCTATGTCTTCGGCATCTCGCAAAGCGGCCGCTTCCTGCGTCAGTTCCTGCACGACGGCTTCAACGCCGATGAGCGCGACCGGCGCGTCTTCGACGTGGTGTGGCCGCATATCGCCGGCGCCGGACAAGGCTCGTTCAACGAGCGATTCGCAACGCCAGGCTACTCGTCCTTCCCTGCCACTCGCTTTCCGTACACCGATCTCGAGCAACGGAACGCACAGGGCGCGCGTGACGGCATCCTCGCAGCGTACAAGCCTGACCAGATGCCGAAAGTCATCTACACGAACACGTCGGTTGAGTACTGGGGTCAGGGCCGCGCTGCAGCGCTGACGCATACGACGATCGACGGGAAAGCCGATGCGACGGTCCCCGAGAACGTACGCATCTACCTGCTTTCTGGAACACAGCACGGGGAGTCGGCGTTTCCGCCATCGTTCGGCAACGGACAGGCGATGGGCAATCCCACGCCACAGGCGAACGTGATGCGCGCGTTGCTGCGCGCGGCGCATCAATGGGCGGCGTCTGGAGTACGTCCTCCTGACAGCCGGCATCCGCGGGTGCGCGGCGACACACTCGTGCCGCTCACCGCCCTTCGCTTCCCGTCGATTCCAGGGCTCGGCGATCCGCACGTGATTGAGGGACCGGGACAAATCATCAACGAGAAGTTCTCGGCGCTCCCGTTCCTCGTGCCGCAAGTCGACGTCGACGGTAACGAGCTCGCCGGCATTCGTGTGCCTGAGGTGTCAGTGCCGCTCGCTACGACAACGGGCTGGAACTTCCGTGCCGAGCGCATCGGCAACGCGACGACGATCTACGCTCTGCTCGGATCATATGTGCCGCTCGCGCGGACACGCGCGGAGCGCGAGACACGGCACGACCCGCGCCAGTCGATCGAAGAGCGATACAAAGGGCGTGACGACTATCTCCAGCGAATCCGTGCGGCGGCCAATGCGCTCGTGAAGGAGCGCTTCATCCTCGCAGAGGACGTCGAGGATGTCGCCCAGCGCGCGACGCGGCATTGGGAGTATGTGACGAGGACCACGCAGACCAACTAGGCGGGGTGCAGCTGCCCGTGTTCCATGCGTAACACGCGATCGCACGCTGACGCGAGCCGCGGATTGTGTGTCGCGATGATGGACGTGAGCTGACGCTCGCGGTGCATCTCGCGGAGCAGATCGTGCAGGGCGTCGGCGGTGCTCTCGTCGAGATCGCCGGTCGGCTCGTCGGCCAGCAGCAACGCCGGCCCCATGACCAGCGCGCGGGCGACGGCCACGCGCTGCTGCTCACCACCCGACAACATCCCCGGACGATGCTCGAGGCGCTCGCCGAGGCCCACACGCCCAAGCAGTTCTGTCGCGCGGCGGCGCGCCTCGCCGAGCGGCTGCCGGGCGATGCGCATCGGCATCTCCACGTTCTCCGCCGCGTCAAACTCGGGCAGCAGGTGATGGAACTGAAACACGAAGCCGACGTTGCGGTTTCGGAACTGCACGAGTTCGTTGTCGCTCATCGCGCGGAGGTCTGTATCGACCACGCGAATCTGACCCTGATCGGCTCTATCGAGACCGCCGAGCAGGTGCAGTAGCGTGCTCTTCCCGACGCCTGACGCGCCAACGACTGCCACCATCTCGCCGTGCGCGACGGCCAGCTCGAGGTCGCGCAGCACGTGCAGACGCTGCGATCCCATTTCGTAGGACTTATTCAAACCGCTGACTTCGACAAAGGCCATGGCGCTATTCAGCCCTCAGCGCCTGAACCGGATCGAGCGAGGAGGCTTGGCGTGACGGATAGATCGTGGCCAGGAAGCAAATCAGGATGGTTGCGACCACCACGAACAGCAGATCGGTCGGCAGCACGACGAAGGGCACGTGCGAGACCTGATACACATCCATCGGAATCTGAATCAGCTTGTAGCGATCGAGAACCCAGCACAGCGCCACACCAGTCACGGCGCCAACGGTGGTGCCGACGACACCAATCACCAACCCCTGCATCATGAAGATGCCCATGACCCGCTTCGACGATGTCCCCATCGTCTTGAGAATGGCGATGTCGCGGCTCTTCTGCCTGACGAGCAAGATGAGCGACGAGATGATGTTCAATGCGCCGACCATCACGATGAGGCCGATCGTGATCGAAATCGCCATCTTTTCCAGCGACAGCGCCGAAAACAGCGACTGGTTCAGGCGGGACCAATCCTCAGTGGAGTATCTGTCCCCGAGCTGCTCTTCGACCTCGCGCGCGATCCGTGCCGACGAATAGATGTCGTCGACGCGCAGCTGAATTAAATCCGGCATGTCTTTTCCGAGCAGCCGCTTCGCCAGGTCGAGCGACACGAACCCGTATGCGGAGTCGAATTCGAAGAGGCCCAAGGCAAAGATGCCGGCGACGCGCACTGTGCGGCCGCGGGTGATAATTCCGCCCGGCGTGAGCGTCGCGGTCGGTGTGGTGAGCTCCACGAGGTCGCCCACCTTCACACCGAGTTGTTTGACGAGATCGCGTCCGAGCAGAATCCCCGGCCGTTCGTCCTCGGCGCCTTCGAGCGCCAGCAGCTTGCCCCGCTGCATCGTACGTTCAATGTCCGTGACGTGCCCCTCGAGCACGGGGTCGATGCCTTTCAAGGTGATGAAGCCACTTTCCGATCCGCTCGAAACGAGGGCCTTTCCCATGATGGCCGGCCCGGCACCGGCCACACCCGGTATTTGGCTCAGGCGCCGGACTTCGGCCTGATAGTCGGTGATACCGCCGGCCTTCCATACATAGATGTGGGCCGTCGACCCGAGAATCCGATTGCGCAGCTCGCCCTGGAGTCCGGTCATCAGAGCTAGGGCAACTACCAGCGCCAGGACGCCAACCGCCACACCGATCGTCGAGAACAGGGACACGCGGGAGATCGACGCGTGCTGGCGGCGAGCCAGCAGGTAGCGAAGGGCGACAAAGAGTTCAAACGACACGATGATCAGTCACTTATGCGCTCAAAAGGAGTCTAGTCAGTCTGTGACAGGAGTTCCCCCACGGCGCGACAAGAGTCAGCCAATCCGGGAACTTGTCCGCTCGAAACCCTAACTTTCGGCCCAACTGCTTGAACATTCTTGGCACGCGCCACGCTAACAGTTTTGATCGTGTCTGCCTCTGTACCTAAGACGAGAATTGTGGCCGCATTTGGCAAACGAGTGCCCGGTCGTCCCAGGGAACTCAGCGTCCGAGACGCCACTCTGGAGTTCGCCGCCGAACAGCCTGTTCCCGTAAAAAAATCCGGGGCTTCGCCCAAATTCACTGGTAAACACGTCGCGGCATTAGCGGTCGGCGTCGTCCTCATCGCGCTGATCACAGCTGGAGTGTACTGGAAAGATCGCTGGCTGCCGACGGCGACGGCGACCGACGGCAGCCTCAAAGTCGAGTCCGACCCTCCCGGCGCCGAAGTACGGCTGAACGGGCAGGCGCGCGGCGTGACTCCCCTGACGCTGACACTTCCCGCGGGCAACTACAAACTGACCGTGCAGCATGGTACCGGCATCAAGGAGATGCCAGTGTCGGTGACCAACGGCGCGGCGACGACACATTACATTACGTGGACTGATCGGCCGGCCGCTCCCGCAGAGACGGGCCACCTGTCGGTCGCCACCGATCCCGCCGGCAGCGATGTCATCGTGGACGGTGAAACGCGCGGCGTCGCGCCGCTCACGCTCCGCGATCTTCCGGTCGGCCAGCATCGTGTGATGGTGCATGTCCGGGGGACCGCGCACACGCGCACCGTGCAGATCGAAGCCGGCGCAACGGCTTTCCTGTTCTTCGGCGGCAGCCAGCCGACGACTCCGGGAGCCATCGCAATCGAGTCCCCCGTGCCGGTGCAGATCTTCGAAGACAAGCGGCTGATCGGAACGGGCCAGATGGACCGGATCTTGTTGCCTGCCGGCGAGCATGTGCTGGAAATCGTCGCCGACTCATTCGGGTTCCGCACGACGCAAACGGTCCGCGTGGCGCCTGGCCAGACTCTCGCGATTCCGGTGGAACTGCCCCGAGCGACCATCAGCATCAACGCCTTGCCGTGGGCGGAAGTCTTCATCGACGGCATACGCGCCGGAGAGACGCCGCTCGGCAACCTGCAGCAGACGCTCGGCCCGCACGAGATCGTGTTCCGCCATCCGCAGCTCGGCGAGCGTCGAGTGAACACCGTGGTGACCCTGAAAGACACCAATCGCATTTCCATGGATATGAGGCAGCGTTGATCCTGTTGCTTGCTCACCGCTTTTTCTCGATTCTCTGCCTCGTCGTCGCGCTCGCTGGTGCATCGACGGTGTCGGCCCAGGAGCCCCTGGAGAAGGCAAAGGCCCTTTACGACTCCGCCGCGTACGACGACGCATTGACAGCGCTCGCGTCAGTGGACACTCCAGAGGCGCAGCAGTACCGGTCACTCTGCTTGCTGGCGCTTGGTCGAGCGCAGGACGCGAAGAATGCTGTCGAACAGCTCGTGTCGACGGCGCCGTTGTTCGAGCCCTCGTCGGAAGACGTGCCACCACGGTTCCTCACCCTGGTGGCGGAAGCAAAGAAAAAACTGGTGCCCAGCCTCACGCGCAAGACGTTCAACGAAGGACGCGATCAATTTCGCAGCGGCGATCGCGAGCAGTCACTCGAGAAGTTCGAGCTGGTCCTCACCCTGACTGAAACGCCCGGTTTCAAGGAAACATCCGACGCGGAAGTTCTCCGCACTCTGGCGTCGGGGTTCATCGATCTGGCGCGGGCCACCGAGGCGGCACGCGCTGCAGCCCAGGCTGCCGAAACTAGGGCCGCCGAAGCGAAGGCCGCGGAAGCTAAGGCTGCAGAAGCGAAGTCGATTGGATCGACGTCGACGGAGCCCAAAGCGCCCGAACCAGGGGCGCCATCAGCAGTCGCCGAATCGACGCCTGCCGCGGGGGCCTCCACGGAAGTCAGTCAACCCGTGGCAATCCGCCAGACGATTCCACCGGTGCCCTCCGGAATTGCGGGACTCGGCAGCTCCACGGCCGCGGTTCGAGTCGCCATCGGGCCGGATGGAAAAGTGATCGCCGCGTCGATGCAGCAGACGTCTCACCCGTTGTACGACCGCCTGGTGCTGCTGGCCGCGCGCGAGTGGCTCTACATGCCGGCGATGCTCAACGGCAAACCGGTCGCCTCGGAAAAGGTCGTCAGTATTCAGCTGCGCTGAGCACCGCGACTCCGGCGTCAGCCGGGCCGGTCATCGCGGCCGCATCAACGGAAAGAGGATCACGTCGCGGATCGACTGGCTGTTGGTCAGCAGCATGACCAGCCGATCGATCCCGATCCCTTCGCCGCCGGTCGGCGGCAGCCCATACTCCAAGGCGCGGATATAGTCCTCGTCCATCGCGTGAGCCTCTTCGTTGCCGCCGGCGCGCTGCCGAAGCTGCTCTTCGAAGCGGCGACGCTGCTCGACGGGATCGTTGAGCTCGCTGAAAGCGTTGGCCACCTCGAAGCCACCGATGTACAGCTCGAACCGCTCCACCGTGTCCGGGTCGTCGGGCTTCTGCTTCGATAGCGGTGACACCTCCGTCGGAAAGTCATAGACGAACGTCGGCCGAACGAGATCGTCCTCGCACAACACCTCGAAGAGCTCTGCGGCGATCAGCCCAGGCCCGCTCCCAGGATGCACATCAATCCCGAGCCGTTGCGCCAGAGCCGCGACGGTGTCAGCCGATCGCAGTTCTTCCGGCCGCACCGAGGTGTCGAGCCGCTTCGATGCCGCCGCTGCGGCGCCCTCGCGCAATGAGAGGCGATGAAACGGCGGCGCGAGGGAGATGGCGTGGTCGCCAAACGTGAGCTGATCGGTCCCCGCTGCCGCGACGGCCACGTGCTGAAGCATCTCCTCGGTCAACGCCATGAGATCGTGGTAGTCGGCGTACGTCCAGTAGAACTCGAGCATCGTGAACTCGGGATTGTGCTGGGTCGAGATCCCTTCGTTCCGGAAATTCCGATTGATCTCGAACACCCGCTCGATGCCGCCGACAGTCAAGCGCTTCAGATACAGTTCCGGCGCGATGCGCATGTAGAGACGCATGTCGAGCGCGTTGTGATGCGTCACAAAGGGCCGTGCCAGCGCGCCTCCAGCCATCGGCTGCATCATCGGCGTTTCGACTTCGAGAAATCCGCGGCTGCCGAGGAATTCGCGAAACGCCGCGACGACGCGGCTGCGGACTTCGAATACCCGTCGCGAGTCCGGGTTGACGATCAGGTCGAGATATCGCTGCCGGTATCGAGTCTCGATGTCCTGCAGTCCGTGCCACTTTTCCGGCAGCGGCAGCAGACACTTCGAGAGGAACGTCAGACTGGTGACGTGAACGCTGAACTCGTTGGTTCTGGTCCGGAATAGATAGCCCTCAACGCCCACCCAATCGCCCAGGTCGAGCAGCTTGAAGACCGAATAGTCGTGCGCGCTGACGGCATCCTGTCGCACATAGACCTGGACGCGGGCAATGCCATCTGAGAGCTGCAGAAATCCGGCCTTGCCGAAGCCGCGAATCGCCAGGATCCGGCCCGCTGTGCGGACCGTGAGCCGCGGCGTGTCGAGTTCCTGCGCCGTCTTGGCGCCATGCTCGGCAACGATACCGCCAATCGGCACGCCGCCTTCGAATCGTTTGGGATACGGATCCACGCCAAGCTTCTTGAGCTCCTCGAAGTTGGCGCGGCGTTGGATGACCTGATCGGAGTCGTCTGTGCTCATTCGCGTGACTGCGTGCGGCGGATCGCGTCGAGAATGCCGTTGATGAAGCGAATCGAATCGTCGGCGCTGAAAGAGCGCGCCAATTCGAGCGCTTCGTTGATAATCACCTTCCCTGGTGTGTCCGGCTCGTAGAGAAACTCGTAGACGGCCAGCCGGAGAATCAGCCGATCGAGCACGTTCATCCGCTCGATGCGCCAGTTTTCCGCGGCGTCCGTGATCAATGGATCGAGTTCAGCGACGTGCTCCGCCGTTCCGGTGGCCAGCGCGGTCGCAAACCCGCGCAGTTCCT
>Ga0209382_10004253_pt1 | contig 19246 bp, 27 predicted proteins | sample SoiMetdeltSBSDD5_FD_187599 | JGI IMG/M metagenome (GOLD analysis project Ga0209382, IMG submission 187599) | Bulk soil microbial communities from a Populus tree surrounding site in Tennessee, USA - Soil MetaG P. deltoides SBSDD5 (SPAdes) (version 2) | ecosystem: Environmental > Terrestrial >... | reverse complement strand
GCCGGGGGCGCCGTTGGGGCCCCAGAAGCGCCAGCCGCGACGCCGGTTGGCTACCGTCGTGGCCAGCCACGCCGCGCGCATGCCGGTGTGCGTCGCGTTCGTCGGGTCGTAGTTCAGCGAAAACGAAGACTCGTCCCGCTTGATGGGACCGGTGACGCCCGAGTCGATGTCCTCACCGTGGGGCGTTCCCTCGGTAAAGTCGCGCGTTCCCGACAGGCCCGGGAGGTCTCCCCGCAACTCGGGGATGGCGGTGAACGTTCCCATCACGGGCGGGAGGCCCAGCTCCACTGCGATGACTGAATTGTGGCCAGACTGCGCCAAGCTCATGACGACTCTCCTTTCGTGGCACTAGGCGGCCACAGTTGCGTTTCTTATCCCGTCCAGCGCACGCCACGCGGCGAGTGCGCGAGTACGTCCAGCTGCGTAGCTGGCGGCTGTCACGATGAGCTGCACCGACAGCCTCTCATATCCCGAGCTGTTGCGAACGTGAACGGGCGACGTACCACCCGTGTCGATCACTGTTATGTACGGGCCGGTCCCAGTGGGAGGAAGCACGACTGCGTCTCCTACGAAGATGTCGGAGTTTGCAGTTCCCAGTCCCGCGTCAACGAGGATCTTGACAACGCACTCCTCCCACGCAACGACGGGAGCCTGTGCCATGGCATTGAAGTTTACGCTGAACCTGTTCCTCTTCTGAGGATCGAGACCTATACCGAACGGCCTCTGTTCAGCGAGGATCTCTATGAACTTGGTGCTCATAGTCCCTCGAGGATACTACGAACCTGTATGCGAGCCGCGATTCGCTGCTCGAGTCCAGGAACGGCGTCCATCATCGGGCGCTCGAGGTACTTGGGACCTCGACCCTTGGGACTGAACGCGATGACTTTGCCCTGCCAGCTGGGCGGATCAAAACCCGACGGGGTCTCGTGCACGACGTGCGCGTAGTCAGCCGCTGCACCACCGAATCCGAGCACGACTCCGATCTCGTTTGACTGCAGTGCGTAGACCCTGTTCTTCACGGAGTCTACGAACCCAGAGTTGCGGAGTGTCCCCAGGTCCACTGGGACGAACTCCATCTTACTGCGCGTCATGATCAGCTCAGCCTCGATCCTGAGTGCACCCTCGACGGTGTCAGGAAACTTACGCGCGATGGCCTTGATCTTCCGCCCCATCGCATCGACGCCCTTAAAGGTCATCCCAGGCTGACCCCCGCCATGTCGAGTTGGCCCTGGATGCTCCCTGCAGCGCATCCCGACTGCCCACCAGCACCGGCGGGCCACGGACCGGGGGCAACCTGTACACCAGGTGCATCGATGCCACCAGGAGGTCCCTGGACGATCGCGTCCATGGCCGCGTCGAGCTGCCGAGCGATCATGACCGACTCGAGCTCGCGCCTGAACGCGACGCCAACGTTGTCCCACTGTAGTCGGGGCCTCGCCGTCAGCTCGAGCCCGAGCTCACGATGTCGATCGCGAGCGGCGGCGTATGCGTACAACCTCCACAGGGCCTTGACCGTCTCCTCGCCGTCGGGAATACCTCCCACGGTGTACGGAAAGTCGTTGAGGGGAGCTGACAATGCAGTTGACGTGCAGGGGATCTTCACCGCTGCGTCCTCGGTCCACTCACCGAGTGCCGACCAGTCGGGCACCACGCAGGGGACGCCGCATGCCATGGCCTCATGCGTCGTGAGGCCCCAACCCTCGCCCTGTGTGGTGGTGAGGCACACGTCGAATGAGCTGTACACGAGCGCCATCGCCTCCTCAGAGACGGGTGACCTCGGCGATGGAGACGCCGTGAACACGCGCTTCACAAGTTCGTCACCGTAGTACGCGGCCAGCGCGCGAATGTCGCAGGCCTTCTCACCCGTAGGCGCGATGTGCATGTAGAGGTACGCGTTCGTGATCCCGTAACGCTTAATGAACTCAGCGAAGTAGCGCATCGCAAGGTCGATCCTCTTGCGAGGCTGGTTCCTACCCACGACGCCCACCACAAACGCGTCCTCGGGAAACCCCTCAGGACACACAGCGCGCCTTGCTGTCGCGCGGTCACGGGGGTAGAACACCGACGAGTTCACCCCGAGTGGAACGATGGAAGAGGTCCCCTCGTATCCTCCCAGGCGCAGCTCGTCGATCGCGAACTGAGTCCAAGTGATGAGGTGCGCCAACTGGTTGAGCTCAGAGCTACGAGGATGATTCCTCGCGTCGACAGCGAGCCACCCGATCACTGGAACCTTGACCTTCTCCTTCGTCAACAGGTCCATGTAGGGGCCCACGTTCCACGGGTCGTTGAGTAGGACTACGACGTCTGGCTTGAGCTGCTTCACCAGCGAGGGCAACCTCAGGACACCGTACAAGTCCGACTCTCCGTATACCGTCCTCGAGTGCGCTGGGAAGATGTCGTACGGGTAGCGATGAGGATCGCCGTTAGCGCTGATCCCGAGGACGAAGACCTCGTGGCCCGACTTCACGAGCTCTCCACAGACGGCCCTCGTGCATCGCGCGAACCCCGTGCTGACGGTGGGGGAGTCGCCGACCCAGAGGACCCTCACACCGACACCTCTTGACGAGAGGTCACCTTACTCCAGAACTTCGAGCAGGCGTCCTCCCACCCGAAAGGCTCCCACCTTGTTGGACCTAGCGTGAAGTCTCTAGGGTCGACACTCATGGCCTCCACGAGGTGCCCCACCAGCTCCTCACCGTGACACTCGGGAATCAACAGCGCGTGACCACCGTACCAGTGACGAGTCGCGGGTTGGTCGAAGACGATCGGTAGCGCGCCGCATGAGAGTCCTTCGGCCGCGGGAAGCTCGAACCCCTCGACGTGGCGAAGAGCCGCTACCCACGACGCCTGACTGTACACCTCGGCGAGGCCCTCGTCTGACAGCCACCCCGTAGAGCGCCACGTCTTGGGAGTGTTCATTCCCTCGACGGAGGTAGCACCGGTGTGCAGTACCCCGATGCCGAGCCTACGAGCGGCCTCCCAGACCTCGTCGATGGCCTCGGCGTTGGGCGCTGACACGTAGCCCGACGTGGTCACTAGTCGCCGACGCATCATCGTGCGAGGGGCGTTCTTGAACGCATCGTCGACGCCGAGTGGCGCGTGAATGTAGTCTACTCCCAGCGGAAGCAGGTAGTAGCTCCACACGGCGGCCGCGCTCGCCCAGATGTCGCGCCACGCCTCAGGGTCCGGCCTTCCCGCGCACGTTCGCAGGCAGCATTGGACGATCGCGTAGCGCTGACCGCGCGTCATGATGCTCAATGTCTCATCATAGACGTCGTCGATCGCGTACATCACGATTACGTCCGCGGAGCTCTTGTCCCTCGTGATCTCAACGCCGACCGGAGCGTGTCGCTCTAGCGCATTCGCAATCCTCACCATCGCATGGCTGTACGTTCCCGTCGGTTGTACGAATGCTCTCATGGTCTGTCTGTCTCCCGTGTGATGATGGTCTCACCTCCTGCGCTAGCAGCTACCCATGCGTCGGGATTTCGCTCCTCATGCCAGGGAATTGAGACCGCCGTGTCCCGCCCCGCGCACAGGTGACAACACCCGAGCGGCTCAGAGCGGTCTAAGTACGCGCGAAGCTGCTCCTCCCTGAGTCCTGCGATTGGTATTCCATCCGTTCCATACGGCTTTCCCTGAACTAGCATCGGCATCGATGGAGCGCAGCAGCACGTGAAGAACCACCCGTAGTTCGCGCTGCGGCTGAAGCTGCGAAAGAAGCACCCGGCGAACTTGGCGCGCGTTTCCCGCGGACTGGTCGGTACGGGCTCGAGCAACGTCTTGAAGTTGGGATATCGACGCTCGTCCTTCGTCACCAGCTCGACGCCGTACTGCTCACACCTCTCGGCTATGAGCGCGAGACTGTCGTCGGTGTGCTTGCCTTCGTAGACGCTGAGGACCAGGATGTCGAACGACCGCCAGAACTCTGACTTCATCCGATGTGCAAACATTCCGTTGGTCCAGCACTCTGTCTTATCTGCAACCCCTGAGTCGCGCGCGATTAGGAGGATGTCAACGAGCTTGGGGTGAAGCAGGGGCTCACCACCCAGCGCTCCCCATCTGTCAGCGTGCATGATCATTGCGAGGTGATTGAGGTCAGCACGCACCTGATCAGGGTCCGCCTTCCAGGGTCCTCCCTTCAGCGTCCTCCACAGCGGGACCTCGTGGTTGCAACCCACGCACGACAGGTTGCACGCCTGGGTCACATCGGTCTCGAGGTGAGGCATGCACACCGTCACAGCTCTACCACCCCGATGCCACCCCATGGGCCGTTGATGCAGAACTCCCGCCTACGTGATTCTGGGAAGTAGCTCCAGAAGCGAGCGACTCCCTGTCCTGCACCCCTCGTGATCTCGGTGTCGACGATGTCGTGCATTGCGACGCACCCGCCGTGCTTTACGAGCGGCGTGTACATCGCCCAGTCGGCCGTGATGCCAGCCATGGTGTGGTCGCCGTCGAGGAAGAGGAAGTCTACCTGCTCACCGTTGAGCGCGCTTACGACCCTCTGACGCGTCTCGACGCTGTGCGAGTCGCCGAGCACGAAGCGATAACGCGGCAGGTCAGCCTCCATCTGACGTGCCTTCGCCAGGGTGTCCTCCTCACCGAGGCTCCACTGACCGACCCAGTCGACGCCGATGACCAGCCCCGTGGCGATCTCGTGCCAGCGTTCAGCGGTCCCACCGTGTCGCACACCGATCTCGATCACGTGGTGAGGACGCCTCGCGAGGAGCCACTCTGAGAATGGCTCGATCTCCTCACCGTGCTGCTCCATGACGTACTTGCTCACTGCCTACACGCGTCCTCTAATGCCCAGTCGAATGCCTCGCTCAGCGGGCGAATGGTCAGCGGTGAAATGCACTCCTCTGGGATGCTGAATGCGCGAAAGTTGTCGCCTGCACCCTGCTGGACCGAGTTGTAGCGCGCGACGATCTCGTGACGCTGCTTTAAAGTCTTCACAACGAACTTGTGGTGAATCAGCACGACTGGTGCTAGTCGACCACCGCCGAACGGACTTCCACAGTGGATCGAGTTCCGACCTCCCGCCATCTCACGCGTGCTCAACCTAGTCTGGTGATCGGTCCACAAGGGGCCACACGCGTAGTAACTGTCGGGTAGGCCACGAACTAGGTGGGCACGTGGGAACTTCCAGTGCTTATACTCTCGATAGGCTCCTGCGGACAGCCACTCGAGCATGGCAGGCGAGATGCTCTCGTCGTCGTCGATGCGTAGTACGTACCCACGTGATGTCGCGGCTACAGCCTCGTCGTGAACGCTCTCGATGTATCCTGCCGAGTGCACCGGGATGATGACGTCAGGACTCTCCATGTTCAACAGGGACATCCTAACGTCCGTCGCACCTGGGTGATCGTACGCTATGACGAGCTGTGCACCCAGTGAATGCGTTGCGTCAGCCAGTCCTACGAGTAGGCTAGCAACACACGGTTCGCCGCGCGTCACACAGAGGATCGAGAGGTCGAAGCAGCTACCCAAGGAACACCTCGGTCGCAACCGGGATCCCCGTGACGCGGTCGATGAACCCACCCATGTCGAGGATGGGCCCGGTCGTTCCATCGGGAAGTGTGATGACGTCGTTGTCGTCGATCCCCTGTCCTGCGGTCGCGGCGAGGAGCGCGTCGACGTCGAGGAACGTGATGGACGCGCGACTCACTGACAGCAGGCCCGCAGTCGTGCGAACCTGACGCTGCTGCCAGTCTACTACTGCACGAAGATTGACTGCAGCCGCATACGTCTTATCGCCGAGCAAATCCTGCCCAGTCCACCTCTGGTAGGACACCATGGGCTGGAGGTCCTTCGTCACGTTATCGGCGATCTTGACACCGGCGCGTACGACGTCGAGGAGTCCCATGTCCTACACGAGCTCCAGGGATCCTGCACGAGCACCGGTGATCGTCTCCTCGACGAACCATGCCTCAGGGAGTAGGTTGAGTACCGCGCCGGGGATGACGTGCTTCTCTATCATGTCCTTGAACGTCACTGCCACTGACCCAGCCCTGACGGAGGTGATTCCCTGCACGATGACCGAGTTATCCAGCGTCGTGTCACCCATGAGCAACTGTCCTGCTAGCTCGGCGGTGGCCTCCTTGAGCTGCTTCGGCAGCGCGTTAGACGCGATCAACCTCCCATGTGGATCGAGCATCCCCTCGCGCGGCCACGCGAGCGCCTGGACGCTTGTTGCTACGACGCCGTTCCAATACCGTGACCTGACGCGCCAGAACTTACCGCCCACCTCCTTGATGTACGTCTTCCCGGCGAACATCGAGTCGATCAGGCGCGTCGCCATGATGATGGCAGCGGAGTTTGAGCCGTCAGCTCCTGCGGCGGGATTCCAGGGAGGCGTGAGGGGGAGCCTGCTCTCGAAGTACGCATCGGCCTCGTCCAGCGTGATGTAGCTGTTTGCGTCCGCTGCGCCGACGGTCGCGTTGATCGTGGGCAAGGCCCCCTCCTCCTCAGCTCAGCTCGTTGATCCGAACGTCGGCTGCGTCGAGGATCCCCTTGCGACCCTTGCCCGCGACCTCCGCATCGCGCAGGGCCTTGACCTTGGCGACGTCCTCGATCTTCTCGATGATGTCGATGACCTCGTCGACCTTCTTGTCCCCGATGTCCGAGAACTGCTTGGTGGACTTCGGCTCTCCGGTCTTCCCCGCATCGGCCGCCTCCTCCGCTGTCGCACGCGCGCGACCCGACAGCGGACGAAGGCGACCCGCGAACGTCGGCGAGTCGGCCTGCTCGTCGGTGAGGAGGAGGACCTTCTCTCCGCCCGGACCGTACTCGACGTTCTCACCCTTCTCCGTGTCGTACGCGTGGTGCGACCCGGAGATGAGTTCGTATGGATATTTCTTCTGCTCGCTCATCTCAGACGCTCCTCATCTGCTTCGAAGTGTCAACGTCCCTCTTGCGAGGGGGCCAGTAGTATGAGTCCACACGGCGGCCACTGTCGTTCATGACATAGACGGAGTGGCCATCGCGCGGGAGCTCGATCTCCCTGTCTTGATTGGTTGTTTTGATGATGAGCCGATCCTTCTTCTCGATGACGTCGAAGTCTTCGCACAAGAAGGATCGGTTGTGAACGTCCTCGTCCTGTTGAGTAGGACCGCTGACGACCTTCATCATCATCGTCCTTGGGGGGTTGATCACGTCTGTCTGTCTCCCGTTCTGTCGGTCCACCGGTCCTAGCAGTGATGCTAGGTGGTGTTGCCGAGGACGATTCCGCTCTTGTCCTCGACGGTGGACTTGGGCCGCACGATCATGCAGGCCAGGACGAGGAAGAACTCCTCCCACCCGGCGCCGTCCTCCCACGAGACCGACGCAGGCGTCTGGCCGACGACAACGTCGATGACGTCCGAGGTCATCTGCACGAGGGCCGTGCGGTTCGCCGGCAGACGGTCTGCGATCCGGTAGCGGATCGGTCGACCGCCGAAATCGAGCGACTGTAGACGCTCGAGCGTGGTGCCGGAGGTGCCACTCTTGAAGTCACCGGAGACCTTGAGACCGTAGTTCCCCGGCATGTAGAAGTTGTAGGGGCCGAAGAAGCCCTTGCCCTGAGCCACCCCCACCATGTTCAGGACGTCCTGCACGATGTCCTCACCGCTGTGACCCGCGGCGGTCCAGGCCTCGTTGTCGATGTAGGCCTGCGAGTTCACGTCGGGTGCGTTGAGAAGGCCCGGTGCGGAGTTTCCCTTGACCGTGAATCCGGCGCCGTTGATCCCCTGGTCCTCGACTGCCTCGTTCACGTTGCGGGTGGCTCCCTGAACGTGCGACACGTCGAGGGGCTGACCGATCCGCTCGGATGCAGCGAGCTCCCGCGCGTTGAACGAGAAGTCGTCCCAGGTCAGGAACACCGGGATGATGACTTCGTCCTGGTCCTGCACCTGACGCTCGCCCCTGGCCTTGGGAACCATGGTGCGCTGCGCGTGACCGGCGCGCCCCGACCGACGGTATCCGAGCTCGGTCACCGCCAGCCAGTTGGGAAGGGGCCGCGTCAACCCCTCGGCAATGAGGTCATCGACGAGGGTGAGACGTTCGACACCGACGCCGACCACCGCGTCGTCGAAGAGCAGCTGAGTGTCACGGGGGAGCGGTGATGCGGCGCGGAACTCTCCCAGGGCCCGCTCCGGACCCACGTGGCGAATGAGGCTGAGGAGTCGCCGCTGGAAGTTGCCCGGTGCCTGCTGAGCACCGGAGGGACTGTACATGAAGTGTGCGTTTCGCATCACAGCACCTCCACCCGGATGCGAGTTCTCGTGGTGACGGCGCCGACGCCCTCGACGGCGACGAACCGGATGTCACCGGTGGCCGCCGCCTTCAGCGTACCGTTGCCGGCCGACTGGAGGCGTGCCGAGACCGCGATGTTCTGTCCGGAGTCGACGAGACCCCAGAACTGCGCGCCGGGGCGAAGGGCCCCTGCCTTGACGAGGTCCTCGTCGCTGTAGGCGTAGTCGACGCCCACGTTCACCTCGATCTGCTCGAGCGCGACGACCACCTGCACCGGCTCGTCGGCCGAGTCGTGCACCCCCCAGGCGAGGGCGCCGCCGTCGTTGTGGTACTCGAGCAACATCCCGGGGATGATGGTCTCGACTGCCTTGAGGTCGTTGATGACGGTGCATCCGCTCTCTCCCCCAGGGCCGTCACCTCCCCCGAGGTAGATCGTGTTGGGAGCTCGCTTTGTGATTGCCATCTCTTCTCTCCGGTCCTCCCGACCTTACTGCGTTTTCTTTTTCCTTCAGCTCGATTCGTCGAACGTTCGACGACGAGCTAGCTGACCTGCGCGTTGGTGCCCAGCCTCTTGGCCGCGCGCTCCGCAACGCGGTAACCGTCGGGCGGGTTGCGGATCGAGGGGTGATCCTCCTCGTCGTCCGCGGAGCTCGAGCTCTCGGCGACGCCCGAGCCAATGAAGCTGCGCTCCAGCTCGCGATCCTCGGCGACGCCGGCGACTTTCGCCAGGAGCACGAGGTCCTCCGTGGTGCGCGACTGGAGGTCCTTCTCCGTCAGGCCCTTCTTCGCGCCGACGATGGACTTGATCAGTCCCTTGCGACGCCTCGCGTCCGTACGCTTGGCATCGGCGACGAGCTGGCGGATCGAGTCAGGAGCGTCCGCGAGGAACTCCTCCTCGGTCTTCCTCTTCGAGGCCTTGACGGCGGGAGGAGGCGTCTCAGTGCCATCCTCCTCTTCGTCCTCGTCCTCCTCGTCGACGTTCGTCGGGTCGGGGAACGCGTCCTCGAGGGCCTTGAGCTTGTCCTCGCTCATGGCCTCGAGCATCGCTCGGTTGCTCTCCTCGAACGGCGACGCCGAGTTGGCGATCAGCCGCCCCACCGCGTCCTTCTTCTTCATCTCGATGCCTCCTTCTCGGGTCGGGGCGGCATGCCCAGTCCCCGCTTCAGCGGCCGCATCCTTCGCAGCCGCGGTTTCGACGTGACAAGTGCACTTGGGATCCTTGGCTGCGCTCATCACGGGCTCGTACGACATGCGAGGCTCGACCTCCTCACGGTCGTCGGCCAGCGTGACTGCTGCCCCGTCGATGGTGTAGGACCTGCGATAGTAGTAGTACTCGCCCTCAGGACAGACGACGTACACCACCTTCGACTGGTCGGGGAACACCTCCACGACTGCGTCGAACCCCGGCTCGACGGCCCTGATCGCTCCCCACAGCGAGTCGCGCAGCTCGACGTCGGACATACCGTCGTCCTCCGCCGCCGTGAGCTTGATGCGCGAGAGGATCCTCGTCAGGAGCGACGGCGCACTCTTCTTCACCTTCTTGGCGTCTCCCATCTCCTTCTCCTTCTTTGCAGCCCTGGGTGCACCGCAGCCCATGTCGTTTGAGCACGCGCCATCGCTCCCGTTCAACCCCATCGCCAGGTGGTCCGGGAGGATGTCGCGCCACGAGAGCTCGTACTCCTCGCCGCTGGGCGACACGCCTGGCGTCTCGTCCTGCGTTATGTAGCAGCCGACTGAGACCTCTACCATCTCGCCGGCAGAGCACTTCTCCACCACCATCGTCGCCGACGGACCGACCTCCTCTGCCCTCTTGGGGTCGAGCCACGCCTCGCCCTTGAGTTTTCCGTCCTCGAAGGTCGCGCCGAAGACCCACCCGAAGCACATCGCCTGTAGGATCTCGGGGACGTTGGCCGAACTGCGTCCTCCGTACGGGTGGTCTGGTACCACGGGGCGGCCGCTCCACCCGGGGGCAGAGAGCGCAAGCTCGCCTGCAGGCACGAACTCCGGTCCCTTCGAGTTGAGCGGCCTCACGACGGCGTTCCCGATCAGCATGACGACCGGGAACACCAGGAACTCGACGCCGTACAACGTCTCGATGCGCGACTTCGATGTATCGGCTAAAAACCGCGTGGTCAGCGTGCGATGTTGCCTCACCTTCCCGCCCTCTCGATGTCCTCGTCGGTTGCGATGCCCTGCCCGCACCTGCAGTTGGGCTCCTCTCCCGGCTCGATGCCGGTCGAGAAGGGTTCGTCGATGCCGGTAACCTCCCCGTTAAGGAGGACGTGCGAGGGACGCTCGCGACCGTCGTCCGTTCCTATCCAGACGCGCATCGACCCGAGGGGGAGGCTGCCCGTCTCCTGCGCCTGCCTCCACAGTTCACGCTGGCCCTCGTTAGCGGACCTCATCGTCTCCGTGCGTGCGATCAACTCGGCACGCGCGTTGAGCATCTTCTTAGCACGACGCGCGACCTGCGACTCGGTGACGCCCTCTCCAGCGGCGAACCTCTCGAGGGTGATTGCCTGGTCAGGACGAAGACCGATCGACTGGCGTACGAGGCGAGCGAGGGACAGGGGAGGTATGCCATCCGCTATGCCGCGCGCGACTAGGTCGCGTATTGCCTCGCGGGTCGCGGCCGAAGCATGCGTGACCAGCTGTGCGGCCCTGCGCTGCGCCCAGCTGATCGCCCTCGGGTTAGCCCGATTGAACGACACCTGAAACGCGGGAGCTGCGCCTCGTATGTCGACGTCATCCAGCGACCGACGCGTCGACCTGAACCACCCGCCTCTCTTGCGAGCGATCCTCGCGGCGGCCTCTCCCGCATCGGACATCGTGTCGTGCAGGAGGTCGGGCAGCGTCTTACGAAGCTTCTCCTCCGCTGCCTCGAGCGACCTCACGACGATGCGCTGTACCTCGTGTATGTCGGCACCTGCGACTGCGTTCTCGAGGACCTGTGCGTTGATCGATGCAGCTGCAGTGAACCATGAAGAGAGGACTGAGGCCGTGACCCTTCGCCTGTTCTTGTCCGCAGCCTGGTGCACGAGCTTGTACTCGGACGAGCGAGCCGACATGTGACGGGTATTGACCGTGGGCTGTTCCTCGTCACCATCGTCCGCGGGCACTACGGGAGGAGGCGTCTCGTCGTCGGTCTCGTCGTCAGGATCGGGCGTCGTCTCGTCGCTCGCCTCCATTCCGAGGTACTTCTCCCTCAGCTCGTTTGCGGTGACGATGACGACGCCCTCTGCCGCCGACTGCGACGCGTTCGCGGCTGCGATCTTCCCTACGATGCCCGCGATCTCGTCGGGCGTCATCTTCTTGTCGTTGGGGAACTCGACCGTCCTCTCGAGGGGTTCAGGCAGCGCGCCGTTCTCGACCAAGCGATCGATGAACTCCTCTACGATGGGGGACGCGTGCTCCTGCTTGCGCTCGTCGACACGATCGTCCCAGTTGCTACGATCCTGCGTCGAGGACTGCTCACCGCGCTCGGACCCCATCAAGATGCGCTGCGGAATCCCTGTGGTACCCGAGATAAGGTCCATCAGGGAGTTGACGTTTCCCCCGAAGTCACCCGCTGATGTTGACAGCGGCTTCATGTCGACGCCCACCGTCTTCACGAAGCGACGCAACTTGTGCTCGTATTCGTCGAGCTGCTCCTGCAGCTTCTCCTTGGCCTCTGGGGTGAACTCCACGTCGGGGTCCACGTTGACGTTGAACCCGGGGTCCGCCCTCTTCCAAGCTGCCTCAGACCCACCACCCGAGACCTTCACCAGGTCGTCGAGGTGGTTCCACACGGCGCGGAGGCGGGGCTTTCCAAACACCTCGTCCTCGAGGCATCCCTCTGCGACGTGTATGATCCGTGACCAGTGGATCTTCTTGCTGACACCGTCACCCAGGTTGCAGTCGTAGAATTCGGGAAGACCGAACCTCTTGTCGAGGACGTCCTTGACCTTCGAGTCGATCTTCGCCCTGTCCTGGCCGAGGGGCTTCAGGTAGAGGATGTCCTCCTGTGACTTCATCCTCGGGAGCGGTGTCGCGAGGTCACCGGGGGCGCCAATGAGGAGGACTGCGTACTCACCCAACTGACAGAGGATGTCGACCCTAACGAACTTGGCCCAAAGACGTAGCCTCTTGGCCATGTCGTAGAGGGCCTCCTCGAACGGCGTGACGTTCTCTACGTCTGGGTCCTCGAAGACGTTCACGCCGGCGGACCAGGTGGCCCGTGGGTATGCCTCGATGATCCTCTCCGCTATGCCGCCCCTCTCGTAGCGATAGCGGTAGTCTTTGGTTGACAGTCTCTCGAGGTAGCCCAGGGCTACGTCGATGTGCCTCTTCCCAGCGAACGTCGTCCCTATCTTGCCCGCTAGGGTGGACCTGTCTACGATCTCCGATACCAGCGACCGCGTGAGACGATCGAAGTCACGGGCTCGACGCCTGTGTGTGATGTCAGTGACGGAGCCTAGGCGGGAGGATGGCTGTTGGTTGCGGCGGATTGACGCCAAGGTCGAGACTTCACCGAGGATTGGGACCTAGTCCCTCGACCCAATAGCAGCAAGGCGTCTGTCGCGTCGTGTCTGAGAAGATTGTACACAACAACCCCTGGAATTGAAAGGACCGCGAGCTACTTGGTCCTAGGAAGCACGACCTGCACTGGCTTCCATGGGGTAACTGGACTTACCCTGCCCGGGCAGATGACGTACCGCGCGTCGATGGACGTCCTCGTGTCCTCGTCCACTCGTTGCTTGGCCTGCTCCCGGTCCGCGATCTCGTGAGCCCTGACCAACGCGTCCTCGAGAGTGAACATGCTTTACTCCTATGGCTTAATGCCTACGAACCTTCTCTGCACCGACACATACGACTGAAGCTCACTCTCTCCTCGTAAGACAGACCCGATGTACATCGCGAGCGTCTCGGTTAGGAACCAAGACACAAAAGACTCGATCACACGTGTGTCATCGACCCGTATTGCTACCACGTTAGGTCCCTCTTCTCGGGCTTGCCCTCTAGGAAGTTGAAACCCTCTGAGCACGCGTCGACGAGGTCCGCTCCCTCGCCGCCGCTCTCGCCAGTGAACGAGTGCAGCTGCCCGAGGACGCGCTCGTTCCACGGGGCGGGCGCGATCTTCACCCTACCCAGTGAGACGACCTCCCCGTTGGCCTCGATCGGCTGCGCGGCTGACGACATCGGTCGAGCCCTCACCCTCTTAGATCCACTCGGACGGTAGAGCTCGCACTTGTGTCCCTTCTTCGTAAGGAGGCGACGTGTGGCCTCACCGTCGGCCTTTCCCGCGGCTGCGGGGTCCTGCGGTGTCAGGTTCATGCACGACCCATGCCTCATTGACAGCGCGACCCACTTCTTATCTGCATCCGCGACCGAGAGCTGTAGGGCCTTGACGTTAACGGCGCCCTCGTGAACCTCCACGACGTCGATGATGACGACGACGCCGTCCTTCGTCCTTCCCATGAGGACCCCGCACGTGGCGTCACCGCCATTAGGCGTAGCGGCGACGTCCCATGACCTCACCAGGTCCTCGAAGTCACACGCATCGGGCTTCACGGGCAGGGTCTCGAACCAGAAGTCCCTGAATACGCCACCGCCCTCACTGGGCTTGGGCCAACCCTGGTCGATCGCAGCCCAGAAGTACGCGCCTCGATTGCGCCTAGTGCTCTCGACTGACTCCTTCGACGCGAGCTCAGGACAGAGGACCTCGCCTGGCTTACGCCAGTCAGGCTCGATCGTCCAGTGCTTCGGGTAGAGGTCCCTGGGTATCGTCTCCATGATGTGAGGAAAGTGGACCACGTGCCAGGGCTCCGGGTCGTTCTTCCCCAGCTCGATGACGTGTCCTCCCAGATCCCGCATGTTCCACCGTGTCTGGATGTGCAACTGCGACAGCGGGCGATCTGAGAAGCGAGACTCACGGGCGAGCCATGTTGACCCGTACCAGTCACGGTTGCGCTGCTGGATAGGAGGAGATGCTGCCTCCTCATGGTTCTTCACGGGGTCGTCCACGATCAGGAGGGACGCGGGCTTACCGGTGGCTGATCCTCCGATGCCCGCGGTCCACATCCCCCCTCCGTGCTCCGTCTCCCACCCTGATGCAGCCTCAGCCCCCGGCCTGAGCCTCCCGCCGTCGGCGACGAACGCGTCGCGCGCGTCACGACCACGAATCGATGCGAGTGATGCACCGTAAGATGCGAGCCCTACCCAGAGGTGGGGATACCTCCGGAGGAAGGTCGCAGGGAAGAACTTCCCGGCCATCGTACTCTTGCCATACTGAGGAGGCATCACGATCATCACGCGACGCAGGGTCCCCTCCATGATCCGGTCCAAGACCGAGCACAGGATGATCGAGTGGTTGAACCACTTCAGGTTGGGCTGCACGCGGGTGGCTAGGGCGCGTGTCGTGAGCCCATCAGGCTCGTCAGGCTCGACCTGCGGAGGTGTGTCATCCTCGAGGAGTCCACGCCTGAAGTCCTCGAGATGCCTCTGCCAGGCTGTCGTCACGAGTGACATGATCAGAGGAGGAAGTAGACGTCGACTGAGTTCTTCAACCCAGTGTGACTAGCATAATCGTGTACCCGCACTGCCCTCCCAAGCATACGTCCCTCGCGAGAATTCTCGAGCTTGACGACCTTTCCGTCGCGAAACCCTACTAACTCTCCCACCAGGATGGGCTCGCCAGCCTCGAACCTATATACACCGAAGCCGATCCAGCCGTATGGCAAGGTCGTAGGCGTCTTACACGCCACGAGGTCGGCGGTCCTCTGTTCTGGCTTCTTAGTTAGAGCCTTCACTACTGACGGTCCCAAGAGGGGCACCGCGCATAGGACCCCGAAGAACGTCCTACGATTCATCTTGTCCTCCTCCTATGGCCTTCGTCCTAACCAGCTCGAACGCTCCTCCTCCGACTCCCTGTGCCAGGTCGAGCACGCGCAACGTATACTCAGAGAGCACCTTCTTCTCGACGGGGAGGCTCTTGGCCTCCGTAATGAGCGCACGAATGAACGTGTTGATGTTCTCGATGAGCACGCTCTCGGAGAGCAGCTTCTGATACTGGATCTCGGTGCGTGCGAGCTTGTCTCGCGTCGTAAGGTTCTCGCGCACCTCCTTCCAGACTCCAGCGACGATCTGCACCGACGAGAGCAGCTCGTCCATGCGAACGAGCGCTGCGCGTTGCTCAGCTGGATTGCCTGACTCTATGGCCTCAGACAGGTCCACCATCGCCTCGCGTACCGAGTCGTTGAGCTGAGCAGTGTTGAGGTTGTCGAGGTTCTCTAGGAGCTCACTCGTGCGCGCGTCGACGATGCCTATCTCCTGCCGGTTCGACGCAACGTCGTCGACGGTAACGGCATCGAGGTGCCTCCTCAGCCTCTCGGGTATGACGGCTATGTACTTGCTGTGACGCCCGTCCTTGTACCTACCGTGCGCAGGTCCGGTGAGGGACGCGCCCCCGTGGAACTTGCACCTCTTGCGACCCACCGAGGGATACGCACTGCAGTACCTCTGAGGCTGCCCCTCCTCGTGCTTGATGCGTGCACCGCACCTTCCCTCTATGGGCTCAAGAGTACCCCGTGGCTTATCGTTGTCTCGCAGGCACCACCTCCACGAAAGCCCATACGATGAAGGACCCATCCCTCGCCCGCATGAACGCCGTCACCGACCCAAAGCGGATCATCAGGATGAGGTAGTCATACCCGACTTGCTTGGACAGCGTCAGCGGGCGAAGGATGGGCACTGGTCCTCGTCCTCCTAGCCCCCGTCGAGGGCCCGGAACGGCTTGGGCTCGACCTCCACCGACGGAGCCTCCTCCTCGGTCGGACGCACGGCGGTCTCCTCGGTCGGAGACACAGGTGTCTCCTCGAAGGGCAGGACCTCGACGACCTCCGGACCCGCGGCCTCCGCGGGAACCGCGGCCACCGCCGTCGCGAGGTCTCCCACGCTGGCCTCGAACTCGTCGACGATCGCGCGCACCGCGGCCTCGTCGCCAGCGTTCTCGCGGATGCGCTCGATGAGTCCGTTGATCGCGGCGGTCGCGCCATCGATGACCGTGTCCGCCTGCTGTACCTTCTCCAGGAGTCGCTGAGTCTGGTTCATCAATTCCTCCAGTTGACACATGAGTTCGTCTGCATTGATCTTGAGGACCACCTCGACCTCGACGTCCGCCGAGACCTTGATGACCCACGACATCATCCTGCGAAACCAGCCCGGTCTCGCCATGCATCACCTCCCGTTCAATGCGTTACCCACGCTCGTACACCTGACGAGGCCTCTTGTCGCGAAAGCTGTAGACCTCGAAGATGCGCGCTCCCAGCTCGAAGATGCGAACAACATGCTCGTCACCAGGGCGAGCCTTCATCTTATGCGGGCCGCCGATCAACCGTGCTCCCTCAGGAAGGTCCTCGAGCATGGTCATCGGCCTCTGTGGGTAGTTGGGAGATCCCCTCACCTCGTCGTCTTGACCCCCGGATCGGGCTTCTCGTCAGGAAGGGTGATCCTCTCACCCGTGAGGCGCTCGATGATCGCAATGAGCTCCATGACCTCCTGCCCGCGTGACCCGAGTGCGCCCAACTTTGCGAGCTCGCACACGGAGCGCTCATCAGCGGTTAGGATCTGCTTGAACACAACGTAAGGCGAACGCTCTCTCACCGACTCTCCGAACTCGACGCGCCCGACTGGGAGCGATCCTACGATGGTCTTCGGTGAGCCTTGCATGTCGTCGTCCCTCGAGAAGTCGTAACCTGATTTGCGATACCTAAGTGTTATGGCTTAGCGATCTTCTTCATCTCCTCCCTGATCTTCTTCCTAGCCTGACGCCTCTGCTTCTTCGTTCCCATAGGCTTGTCCCTGCGCTTGAGGGCGCCACTCTCCTGGACGTCGTACACCGACCCGTCCTCCATGCGCAGGGCCTTCCCAGGTTTGATCTCAAGGGAGAGGACGCGAAGGATCTTTTGCTTGATGCTCCTGACGACCTTCCCCTGCGCGTCCTTGAGGGACTGCGCCTTCGGGTGCACGGTGCGGTAGTACTGCATCACGGCCTCCCCCGGTCGAGGATCGCCTGCCGAATCATCCCGTCGAGCTTCTTGGCCCACAGCACTGTAGCCCGTAGGTCCACGAGTGCGTCGTGGGCATCCCCCTCCAGCACGGGTCGACCCTCGTCGTCATACGTACACATGATCCCGTGCACCTTGCGGATGGACTCGAGGTGGAGCTCGACGTCGACCACCCCGTGCCGCAGGTGCTCGAGCCACACTGCGAGCTGCAGAGTGTCGAGGGCCTTGTGAGATACGGGGCAGAACCTCGCACCGTACCACTCACGGAGGAACGGGAGGTCAAACGTGATGATGTTCTGACCGCCCATCCTCGCAACGCTGTAGGGCCTGAACGGCGGTTTCTTGCTCACGCAGCGCAGGCACTTGTGGCGCTCGAGGAACCCATGCACCAGTGCCAGTGCCTTCCACGGCGGGACCGCGATCGCATCCCACTCCTCTGCCGTGTAGTTCTTGAAGCAGTTGCCCTCGATCGCACCCGGGTCTACGTAGTCCCGATTGAGGGGGTCGAACTTGAGCTTGACCTCGAGCGTCTCGACCTCCTCGTAGGTCTCGTGATTCACAGCCATGCCTGCGAACTGAATGATGCGATTCCTCTTCGGGTCGAGGCCAGTTGTCTCGAGGTCGAAGAACACCACGCGGGCGCCCCTATCAGCGTTCGTCGTGAGGCCCGTTTCGCTAGTCATGTCGCGTCGTTCTCCTAGTTACGACCAAACCCTTTCGGGGCCGGGTAAGTATCATACCATGGGGTAAGTCGTCGTGAGTTATTACATAACCAACCAAGAAGTTATACATAGTTAAACCTCAAGACGTGTTCACGTAAGTTGTTGCGCTGATTCGTGTTAACCGTGATTTTTTCGTCATTGTAAGATCTTACCATATACATAGTTAAACACGTTCTTAAACCACTCAAGGTGTTGAGTCCCCTAGCTTTATGTCCTCGAACTGCACGAGGTTTAACTTTTTTCCGGCTTTCATCCTCCTCCTCCTCCTCCTCCTCATTTGTCCAAAAAAGTTAAACCGTGGGAGAATTTCACAGACTAAGTCCAACGCGAACAACCACTTGAGTGGTTTAGGAATCTGTTTAAGCTGTTTAACACACACCGCGAGGCCTCACTCGATCTCATCATCAACCCCTGACCGTTCAGCGTGTTGCAACGAATCGACGACCTCATCCTCGGTGTTTAGGATTTCTGCCCGAGGTTTAGGAATCCTGAAGCAGCTCACGCTAGATGCGGCAATTCTGAGCGTAACGCGCTCCGCGCCTATCCCTCGAAGGGCCTCGAGCAGCCCTTTTCGGTCCCTCAGGGCACGAATTGCTGACCTATCGGCATAGTGGTCGAGAAAATTGGCCGCATGGACCCATATATGTTCGTAGTCCTTGAACCACCCGTAGTGCGCCAAGCTGGCCGACCGGCATGAACGAGACGAGCTCGATGTTGCTGCAGTCGAACGCCTTGCAGACCACAGAGCAGCCGGGGATGGACGGCATTTTCTTGCACGCCTCGGCCGCCGACTGCCCGCAAATCTCACCCACCGGATCGGGGAGCGTAACGCAGGGGTCGAATTTGAGATCGATTCCTCCGCCAATCACCTGCCGACTGAGCCGCGGCCCCTCCGAGGCCCCCTGCTGCACGACATGCGCCAGCTCATGGGCCAACAGCCGTCGGCCTTCGAGCGCATGAGGCCGGTACTGGCCCGCGGCAAAGGCGATGTGTTGGCCGCTGGCATAGGCATGAGCATCGATGCCGCTGGCCGCGCGCGCCGCGCCAGGGCTGGTGTGAATCCGCACCGCGGAAAGGTCGCGACCGAAGCGTGGCTCGAAAAAGGCGCGCTCCGGGGCGCCGAGCGGCTCACCGCCGTTTGATATGGCCTCCGCCGCCGTCCGGGCGGCGCATTCAGCGACACCGGGACCGCGCGCCTTGCGGGAGACCCGGCGATCGTCCGCTTCCTTCTCCTCCTCCTCGCAG
>Ga0209382_10004252_pt1 | contig 19247 bp, 17 predicted proteins | sample SoiMetdeltSBSDD5_FD_187599 | JGI IMG/M metagenome (GOLD analysis project Ga0209382, IMG submission 187599) | Bulk soil microbial communities from a Populus tree surrounding site in Tennessee, USA - Soil MetaG P. deltoides SBSDD5 (SPAdes) (version 2) | ecosystem: Environmental > Terrestrial >... | reverse complement strand
ATCCGGGCATGGCTGCACCTCGATGTCGGCTCGAACGATGCCATGCTGCTCGCGATGGACGGGACTCTGCAAACAACCGCATAGCAGCGCCAACAATACGAGTGCCGCGCTGCGGCGCACCGCCGCCAACAGCCCCAGGAACTGTGCAGTTTTCACGAGAGCCCTCTCCCTTCGCCCATCGTGTGAGGAGATGCGTGAAGCCGCGATGACTGGTGAGTACGCGTCAGACTCGGCCGCTAGCCGTTCGGCCGAAGGTCCGTTCGGGTTCAAGCCAACTCGCGCTTTAGCTCGCGCCTCTCCGTGATCTCCAACAAATCTCTGTTGTTATCGCGTGATGTACCTCACGCGTCCGCGCCACGCCGACTCTGCGCTGACCAGTGTGCAAAGGCAAGGTGTTGACGAAGTCAACGCGTGGCAGTATCGACAACACTCTCCAGTCAGTGTCGACTTCTTTGACACCGGGCCTTCAAACGAAACGCCAACTGCGATCTCCGTAGCTGTAAGCGTCGCATCGCAGCGCTCATCGCGAACGTTTGCTCGTGCACCGCGGGATGACTGAGGAGATATGGCTGCGCTACGCTAGAAATGCAGCGGCGCTACATGCTTCAAGGAATTGAACATGGCGACAAAGAAGAAGAGCCCGGTCGATCCGTTGGTCGGCCCCCGGTACGTTCTCGATGGACGTGTCGTGACGATGAACGGAGCGTTTCGTGTCATCGACAAGGGGCGCATATACGTAGCGGATTGCGTCATTCGCGCCGTTCGCGAATCAGCTGCCGCGCCGCCAGCGGGGTTCGCGGACGCTCCCGTCGTCACGACGGGCGGGACGATCTTTCCTGGACTCATCGAGCTGCACAATCACCTGAGCTACAACGCACTGCAGCTGTGGCAAGTGCCGCGTCTCTTCGCGCACCGGGGACAGTGGTCTGACCACCCTGACAAGCGGCGCTTGATCAGCCAGCCGATGTCGGTGCTCGCCGGGATTGGTGGAACAATCGAGGCCCTGGTCCGGTATGTCGAAGCCAAATGCCTGGTGGCGGGCGTCACGACCTCGCAAGGGCTGACGCTGGTCGCCGCGCCGGGGATCGAGCATCGATATCGCGGCATCGTGCGCAATGTCGAAGCCACCGACGACGATACGTTGCCGGAGGCGCTCACGCGCATCGCCGATGTCGGCAACGCGACCAGCTTTGCGAAGAGACTGAAGCAGGCCGACAAGGCATCACTCCTGCTGCACCTTGCCGAGGGTATTGGTCAGTCCGCCCGCAAGCATTTCCTGAGCCTGAAGCTGCCGAACGGCAAATTTGCAATCTCTCCGGCATTCCTGGGGATCCATGCGGCTGGTCTCTTTGCCGAAGACCTGCAGGTACTGGCAGAGAATGGCGGCAGCATCGTTTGGTCGCCATTGAGCAACTTGCTGCTGTATGGGGGCACCGCCGACGTCAAGAGTGCGAAGGCCGCCGGCGTGCGCATGTCCATCGGCTCGGACTGGTCACCTTCTGGCAGCAAGAATCTGCTTTCCGAGCTCAAGGTCGCACGCGCCTGGAGCGAGCGACAAGGAGACCTCTTTACGAATCGTGAACTCGTGGCCATGGCCACGATCAACCCGGCACGAATGCTCAAGTGGGATGCGGCGCTGGGCTCGATCGAATCCGACAAGCGCGCGGACTTTGTGGTCATCAAGGGCAAGACCGGAGATCCGTACGACAAGCTTCTCAAGGCACTCGAGGACGACATCGTGCTCGTCACTGTCAACGGCACGCCGCGCTTCGGCACCAGCGCGATGATGGACAAGGCCATCAGCGCGCTATTTCCCGCGACGCCGCCCGCACTTGAACCCCGCTCGCTCGACGGGCACAAGACGACGTTCAATTTTGTACAGGACAGCGCAGATCCGCTCGTCGCTCCGGTGTCTCTTGCGGTCGCAGAGAAGCGTCTGTCGGACGCGTTGCGCGATCTACCGGAGCTCGCGTCGGGCCTTGCGGATCCCGTACTCGCTGCCTCACTTCTCGGCATCACCGGCGCCACGGACAGCGCCGCACCGACCCGCCGCTGGACACTCGAGCTGGATAACGAGCCCCATGGGGGCAGCGCGTTGGGCGGGTCGACTCTTCGCCCGCTTGCGCCTGCGGAGCTGCGGCCGAGAGGCGGGCTCTTCGGAGCGGATGCACTCGCGCTCAACGGTTCTCTGGCTGCCAACCTGGTCACGATGAAGCTCGATGCCCTGACGATCATCGAAGACAGTGACTACTTCGAGCGTCTGGCGAGTCAGATCAATCTCCCGCAGGGTTTCGCAGCATCCATTGCACGTCTTCATGGGCAACCGGCGCCTGCCGTACCAAGCGGCAAGATCGTCAACCTGCCGGTCTCGGACTCACCGGTGCAGGTCGAGGCTTCGCTGCCTCGATCGCTGGCTGAGCTGCGCGCCCTGCCGGATGGGCTCAAGCCTGCGGATCGTGTGCAGCTCGTTCGCCAGCTGCGCCTGGTGCTCGAAGAGTTCTACGTTCACCTGCCGCTCAAGCGCGCAGCTCATGCTGTCGACCCGCTACAGCGATTGAGGTTGCTGCAGTACGCGCTCGAGCAAGGCGACGGTGCGCCCGAACTCAAGGACCTCCTCTTTCACCAACGGATCGTCGAAATCTTCACGGACTTGCGTGATCTGCACACTGTCTACATTCTGCCGCCGCCGTACAGCGACCTGACAGCGTTCCTGCCATTCCTCCTCGAGCGCTGCTTCGATCCCGCCGTCGCACCAGGTAGCCCACGACGACCCGTCTATTTGGTGACGAGAGTTGCAGACTCACTCAAGCATCCGACATTCGTACCCGGTGTCGAGATCCTCTACTGGAACGGCATGCCGATCGGCAATGCGATCGAACAGAACGCCGACCGACAGGCGGGCAGCAATCTCGCGGCTCGCTTCGCGCGCGGCCTCGCCGGCATGACCATTCGACCCCTTGCTCGGGTCCTGCCACCTGATGACGAATGGGTGCTGATGACTTATCGCGCACGCGACGGCCGGGTGCTGGAAATCCGCTTGCCGTGGCAGATCAGCTCTCCAAGCGGCACTGTCAGCTTCGACCTGCCACCGCTGTCAGCGCAGGCGGTACGCGCCAGCCTCCGAGCACACTTGCCCGGCAAGCGCCGCAAGCGCCGCACTAAGAGCCTGCCGAACGTGGGTGCGCTTGCAGCTTACGGACTCGACGTGCAGATGGAGGCGGTCAACCGAGCCAGGCGCGACCTGTATGCACCAGCTGCTCCGAAGCGACGCGCCAGAGTTTCCACGCGGCGCTTCGTCGCCGGAACGGAGATCGCCACGCGGGTTCCGAACGTCCTGCGCGCTCGTGTGGTCAAGGCGCGGAACAAGCTGTTTGGATACATACGCATCTTCACTTTCTCCGTTCCTGATGCGGACGCATTCGTTGCGGAAGTAGTGCGCGTGGTGGGGCAGCTCCCGAATGGAGGGCTGATACTCGATGTCCGCAGCAATGGAGGTGGTCTGATCTGGGCCGCCGAGCAACTGCTGCAGCTGTTCACCGACCGACGGATTGAACCCGAGCGTGCGCAGTTCATCAACTCGACACGTGCACTCGATCTCGTGCGTCGCAATGCGCCCTCGCCGATCTCGGCGACATTGAATCTCAAGCCGTGGATCGATTCGATGTCAGTTGGCGTGGTCACGGCAGCGGTACATTCGGAGGGGTTTCCAATCACGCCGCCCGAGCGAGCCAATGCGGTCGGGCGCAGGTACTCGGGGCCGGTGGTGCTCATCACCGATGCTCTCGCCTTTAGCGCAACGGACATGTTTGCCGCGGGCTTCCGCGATCATGAGATCGGACCGATCCTGGGCGTGGATGAAAACACCGGGGCTGGCGGCGCGAACGTATGGCCCTATTCGCTTCTGACCGACCTGCTCGCAGACAAGGAACCCACACTCGAACTTCTGCCCGGAGGCTGTGACCTGCGAATCGCCATGCGCCGTACGCTCAGGGCCGGAGCGAGCGCCGGCATGCCTTTGGAAGACCTCGGAGTCATGCCAGACGAGCGTCACTATTTGACCCGCGAAGATGTGCTCGGCCGCAACGACGATCTCATCGAACATGCCGCTCGGCTGCTGACCAAGGCACAGCAACTGAAATCCAAATCGCACGCCTAGCACTGCAGGTGTACCCAATCAAGGAGAGCCACCATGCCCCAAAGGCGCACACGATCTTCCCCGTACGAGATGTATCTCGCTGCTGAGGGTGCACACGCGACCCTCGCGCGCGCAGTGAAGCGCTCGGCATTCAAGATCCAAGTACGTTTCATTGGCGGGTTGACCGATCGCCAGAAGAACGCGTTCAAGCGAGCCGCCAATCGCTGGTCCCGGGTCATCATCGGCGACTTACCGAGTGTGGAAGTCGACGGCGAAACGATCGATGACGTGCTCATCTTGGCTGAGGGTGCTGACATCGACGGGCCGGGTGAGGTGCTCGGCCAGGCAGGGCCCAGTTTTCTGCGGCCACGCTCGGCAGGCAGCGCCGCATTTCTGCCTGCCAAGGGCGAAATGTCATTCGACAAGGCGGATCTTCGAGCGATGGAGCGCGAGGGCACGCTCGGAGACGTCATCACGCACGAGATGGGACACGTTCTCGGCATCGGAACAGTCTGGACGGAAAAGAAGCTATTACGGGGCGAAGGCGGTCGCAACCCGACGTTCACGGGAGCGAACGCGATGCGCGAGTACCGTCGGCTGCGAGGTAGTGGTCCCTTGAAACCTGTTCCAGTGGAAGCAACCGGTGGTTCAGGAACACGCGATTCGCATTGGCGGGAGTCGATCTTCGCCAACGAGCTGATGTCTGGTTTTGTGGAGAGCTCCGGTAATCCGTTGAGTCGGCTGACCGTCGCGAGCCTCAAAGACATGGGCTACCGCGTCAATCTCGAGGCTGCCGAGCGCTACGCCCTGCCTGATCTGCTCGCAATGGCTGAAAGCGGTGACCTGGTCCCGCACCGTGCGCCGATCGATCGCGGCCGTATGCTGCCGATCATTCCAACCGTCCTGCCCGCTTCGTCTCTTCGTTGATTCAAACCAGGAGAACGAACATGGAATGGGATCCCGGCCCGCCCAACAGCATCAAGACAATCTTTGAGCAGGCGCCGATCACGGCTTACGAGGCGATGCCAACGCGCTTTCGTCTGGTGTGGGGACCCATCTATTACCGCGGACGCACCGACGGTACGGCGCGCGTCATTGTTGTCGGTCAGGACCCCGCGGCCGATGAGAACATCGCCAGGCGCACGCTGGTTGGCACGGCCGGCCAGCGCCTGCAAGGCTATCTGCGCAAACTCGGACTGACACGGTCCTATGTCATCGTGAACTCGGTTCTCTACAGCATCTTCGGCCAATTCGACACGCAGATGAAGAATTTTGTCGATCAGGCCGCAGTGACAACCTGGCGCAACCAGCTCTTTGACGCCCTCGCGGGCCCCACCATAGAAGGGATCCTGGCCTTCGGAAACGCGGCGAAGCATGTCGTCGCCAAGTGGCCAGGCTCGACAGCCTTCAGAACACAGGGACGGGTCTTCGAGCTCATGCATCCCACCGCTCAACCGGCCTCTGCAGTCCGTACGAACTGGAGCGGTAAACTCAACGCCATCGCGGCCAAGGTCGCTGCAGATGCAGATGGCCAGCGGGATTTGAGCGCCTACAGCGGCGCGACTTTCAAGCAAGCTGACCTAGAAAGGATCCCCATGCGAGACCTGCCGTTCGGAGTGCCTCGCTGGATGGGCGACGGCGACATGGCGCGGCGAATTCCCAAGACCGGCACGCTGCCGCTTTTGGCAAAGACGGGAACCAGCATTGCTGTAACACCGACTGACACCCTCGGCTAGCGCACAGCTGCTGGGCCATCGCCGCGCCAAGTGCTGAACGATCGGAGCCAATCGCAAGAGAGTACTTGCGGCCAGATCTCGCAGGAGGCCGCCGATGCATGGCTGCGCCACGTCGGGTTCGATCACATTGCCTGCCAGCTCCCTCCTCGTTCTCGATCAGCTGAAACCTGCGCGCACCTCGCGATCGGAAGGACGTTCATATCTCGCTGCTGAGGCGGGTTTCTTGCTTCCGTAAACCGCCATACACTTCGCACGATCGTCTGCTCGCGCGACGACTGTTGAGCGCATCACCCACAGTCTCCTGAACTTACGCCGAGGGCTGCCCTTGTACTCGCTCGAGTATCTGATCGAAAAGTATGAGCAGGCCCTCCTGGATCTTGCTGCCGGCGAGGGAGACGCGCGCTCTCGACTCACAGAGGCATACCGGCGTTTTTGGACGATTCCGCTAACTGACTATCCGGAGCAGCTACGCAAGGAGCGACAGGAAATTGATCGCTTACTGACCCGTCTTCCAGCGCGACCAGGCTACGTGATACACGACAATCTTCGTAAGATGAAGAACAAGACAGCGGCGCAAATCTGCGCTCACATCTGGAGCATCTGCTTCATGCTGATCGAGTTGAAGCAGAAGAGATCCCAGGGGAAGCCGCGACAAGACTGAACGAAACAGTGTAGCGTTCCCGCGCGAGGTGAAGCATGTGGCAGAAACTTTCAGCGGACCGCCGGCAGCGCTTCAGCAGTTCGAGGCAGGTCATGGCAAGACAGAGACAGCTCGAACGGGCACTCTCCAAGCTATGCCTGACCATTTCCAGGGAGACCGGAAACAGGAGCGTGAGCGGACTGGAACGCGCTCGTGCGCTACGAAGTGCACCCGCCCAAGGCGGGAAGAGTCACTATGAATGCATCAACCAGCTGATTCACTATTGGTACTGCTGTGCGGCGGCACGCCATCTGCTGAAGTTGGGCTTCAGGCGCCTGGAGATACGCCCCACGGGACATGACAATGCCAACGATCTGGCAGACGACGAGGCGGATGGCGGGCCCTACGACATCAGGGCCGTTCATGACCGACTTGGCACGATCGTAGGTGAAGTGTTCTGTGTGTCCGACAGACTATGGTGGCAGAAGATGAAAAAGACCCGCGCGAAGCTCGAGAAATCGAAGGCCGCTGTGCGGGCAGTTTTCTACAACGAGGAATCGAAACCTAGTTGGCGGCCGACGTTGAGGGGCCTGGTCGCATTCGGTGTGCGAGCCGCCTCATCGCAAGTCGTTGAGATCGCGTGCACGGCGGACCTGTGGCACAGGGTAGCGGGCAGCGAGCCCAACAACGCGGCGCGACGCTGAGTTCGTCCTGCCCGAGAACGCATCGAGCGCTCAAGCAGCAGGCTCTCAGCAGAAGCGGCGGAGATACATGTCGGCGCTCTGTACCAATTCCCGTGCCCTCTCGCCAGGTACGCAGCGCAGATGCTCCCAGGCGATACAGAATAGTGCGCAGCTGAATGCGAGGTGTGCGTTTTCGGACCAGTCTTCGGGAAGGTCGAAACGGACCTGACCGCCGTGTGCAAAGCCCTTCGGAAGCTGCTCCTGAACGAGGTTCCAGATCTTCCCGTCAGACAAGCCGGCAGCTTCCTCGAGTGCGCTAATCGTCTTGCGAATTAGCGGTGTCCACGCTGCGGCTTGCGTGTGATCGGGGCATGCGCTGACCTCGGCCTCGACACGGGCCATCGCGAAGAACTGATTGAGTGTGTTCTCGAATGCCTGGTACACCGGCGTACCAGCCATGCGGACTGCCCGCTCCTTCAGCGCGCTCATGTATTCGTCACCGGATCGCAAGTGCCAGTAGAGATGCGCGTCCGCGCTGCCGATGACATTGGAGTCACTGAGCGGTGTGTGGCGCAAGACATCGCTCATGGCTGCAGGCGCACGCTTACGACCCCTCGATTCCTCGGCGAGGCGACTCAAAGTCGTCAGGCCAGGTAGCAGTTGCTCTCGCGAGATGCCGGAGCGCGGGTCTTCGAATATCAGACCTGGGTGTTGCCTGAAGTGGATCCGATCGATAGTCACGGCCTGCAGGTGGCGCGCGCGATAGCCGGCAATGAAGACACCTTGCTGACGCCGAATACGATCGTCGCTGTCTGGCAGATCAGGCCGGATGACATGCAACGATCCCGGCCGAACGCCGACCCACTGCGACAGACGACTGGCCTTTGTGCTTTCTAGCTGTGCGTGCCGCTGGTCAGGACCGGCAATGTAGTAGATGACCCCAATCGGCGGCTCGGCAGCATCGAGGCACGCCGCGCTTTGAGTAGCGAAAAACGCGGCCACGCGCAAGGATTCGGTGAAGTCCAGCAGCGACGTCGGAAACCCGAAGTGTTGCGCTACGGCGAGCAAACAATCTTCATCGATCTGCTTATCGAACAATTCGGTTGAATGTTGCCTGACCACAGAAATGAAATCCGAGGTCTGCTCGATGCGCTCCAGCAGCTGGGCTACATCCAGTATGCCGTCCGTATTGGGCCGCAGCAGGGTCGACTCGAGACCCCACTCGGCCCGGAATTGACCTCTGAAGATCGTTCCCGTGGCAAGCGCCTTCTCCATGCTCCAAATCGCACTGTAGATGTCCGGAAATATCCCGGCGACTACAGCGTCCCTGTGTTCTTCGATGTACTTCACGGCTGCGATGCCGAAGTCGTACTGCTCAGGCGTGAGTCGCTCGCGCAGGTGATCGAGCAACCCAAGTTCGGGCTGTGCTCGAAGCACTGTCTGGAGATCCATCCAAGAGAGTGGGCCCTGGGCATTGAGGAATTCACTGTCAAATCGGCTTCGTTGTGAGACCGGTTGAGCATCGCGCGCGTGAAGCAGGCAGAGGTCCCGCATGGAAATGCCCGTGGCGTCTATCTGAGCCCCGCGGCGGCCGAGTGGCTCGCAATTCAATGGCAGTTGAGCAGCGCGGGAAGTCAGTCTGCCGATGTCAGCATCCGTGAGGCGGAATACTCCGGCCCGGTCGTAACGATGAGCGCGAACCAGAGTCGGGATCAGCAGGTAAATGCACGCGAGCGTGCTCGGGTCCTTGACGGGCTTCAACGTAACCTGCCGGAAGACCGTTTACCTCAGCGGAGGTCGCGTGCTCGCAATAATCAGGCCAATGGTGAGCCAGACTCTGGATCAATCTAGACTCCGAGCATCCGATCAACAAGACAGAGCGCGACTGTGTGAGCGCCCGCGCCAGCACGTGTCCTTCTTCAGGCGTGAGCAGATCGCTTTCGATCTCGAACACTCTTGCAGGCTGCGGCAGGAAGTCGGCGAGCGCGCTAGCCAGGGACTGTGGATTGACGCTCGATCCGTAAGGCACGTAGGTGGCGTGATAGTGTGGCCCGAGAATGAGAAGGGTATCCAGTTCCATTGCTTACGATACTCCAGTGCTGACTGACGCGGCTGCGTGGAGTTCCTCGTAGATGAGGCACGGCAGCAGCTCAACATCACCTTTTCACAAGTAGCGCTTGAAATTCAGCGGCATTCCTGCAGCCGGGATGTCCGTCGCGCACAGAGATGTCGCTAAAGACAGCGCCTGCAAGTTGTACTCCACAAACGCCTGCGTCGCCCCCTACATGAGCAGCATCGCCTTACTTGTAAGTGCGCCGCGCTTGCTCGCAGCGCTAGCGGTCTCTTGTAGCTGGATGCGAGCCATTTTCTTTTTCCGCAGCGGCGCGTAAGGATACTCCAGCTGGCGCGCCCGCGGAGGCCGTCCTACGCAATCAGCGCAGCACATTCCCCGTCGCGTCGAATATCTTCACTGTGCCGATATCGAGCTCGCGAAGTCCGGCTTCGATTTTCGACAGATCGCCCGCAACTACCCAGGTGATGGGCTCATCTGCCAACAAGGTGTGAGCAGCTGCCTGCACATCCGCGAGGCCAACCTGTTGCAGGCTGCGCATGTAAGTCTCCCAATGATCGTCGGGCAATGAATAGAGAGCGATCGGTGCCAGCACAGCCGCCAGGTAACGTCGGTTGCCCGACCAATCGGCGGTGAGCTGACGTGCACGCTCATCCGTTACCGTTGAGAGCTCCTGCGCCGTCACCGGCCGTTCTAGCAAGATCTCCTTCAGCTCGCGGCGCATCTCCAGGATGGATTCCTTGGTTTTGTCCGTTTGCACTGCCGCGGAGGCGATGAAGGCACGCACTCCCAGTCGGGACGCAAACTCGGTGTGCGCGCCGTAACTCCAATGCTTGTCCTCGCGTAGATTCAGGTTCAACCGCGACATGAACTGTCCGCCCAGCACGCGATTGAAAAGCTCCATCGGCACTTCCTTCTCCGCCGCGTAAGCCGCACACCGACCTCATCAAAGCGCTGCACTGTTCACTCAGCTTCTAAGCGCAGCGAGCATGACTCACAGCGGAGAACCCTGACGCGTGCTTAAGCACGTCGTGCAAGTCGATCATTTCAAGTGCCGATCCTTCAGGCGAGCAATTCAACGTTAAGCCTGTCTGGCAGCTCTACTGCGTTCACCCGTGGACAACGGAATCAATTGACTGAACCTTTCACCGGATCGCCAATATCTCTCACTCATTGTCAAAGCAGCAAAGCATCACCAACCCCCTTTAGCGTCCGATAGCCTTGCTGATCAGCTGCGCGATTTGATGATGACCACCTTGCTTGGCAACAAGCGCTGGGCTTTCGCACAATTCGTTCTCAGCTGCAGGATCAGCTCCCAGCTCGAGCAGTCTCTTGGCGGCTTCGGCCATTCCCGTCATGGCCGCATAGTGTAGAGGTGTATTTCCTAAGTCACCTTTGAGATTGATCGTGGCTCCATGTTCAACCAACGCTACGATGTCTTCCACCGTCCCGCGCCTGGCTGCAATATGCAGTGGTGTGTCATCCACAGCGCCCTGCTGGTCGGCTGAAACCAAGTCAACTCCCAGAAAGTCTGGATGCGATCGGTATTTATCGAGCACATCAGTAAGTGTAGTCATGGTCAGTGGCACTTCGTCGGGTCGCTCGGCCGGCTGACTAGCCCATGCACGATTGGTGTGCTCGACTTGACCCAAACGCTCGGCCTCCTGCCGGGCCTGATCCTCGCGGAACGATTTCAGCGTTTGAAATCACTCGGCCATCTCACTTGGTTGAGCAAACGGCAAACTCCGAGGACGTGACGAATCCTTGTTTCATATTTGCAGTGCCGTCCGCCCGCAGTCGGTGTCGAGTGCCCGCGAGACCTGTGCGAATGGGCAGCGCGAAAATATCGACCGAATACGTTATCGACTTGTGGGCTTGAACCACATCGGTCTTGGGAATTTTGGTCGGGATCTCTTGCGGCGGAGTGTCGAGGCTTGCCCAGGTCTCAATCCACTTGCCATTCTGATAGGACTCGATCGCGACGTGGACAGAGAGCGCCTGATCGCCGTGGTTTTGCACGGCTGCTTTCAACATGTCCCTTGCAGTACATGGCTTCAGGCCACTGATCTCGATCGGCGGCTCCGCAGCTTCAATTGGGCTGCATGCGACCAAGAAACCTGTCGCGAGGAGGTACAAACCTTCTCCGAAGCTCTTCTGCACATTCATCCGTGTCTCCCTGGAAAGTCAGGGCTTTGAGGTCTTCCCTGACTACTGTCTCAGCAAACGTTAGGAAGCGATCGCTTTGAAGTCAATCAGGGAAAACGAGCAGAGCTCGTGCACGCGCAATTGCGCGACTCGACCCTCGACGCGATGTTCACTACTCACACTGACGGATCAGGGAGTCAGCGAACAGGCGGCTAGAAGCGGACGTTGACGCCCTCTACGACAATCGGTTGCGTGGGATTTTCAGCGCGCGCATGTTCACAATCGCCTGAACTATGAGTGCGAGCCCGACTATGCCGAACACAATGCCAAGCCACGAAGCTTCCATCTCCCCCAGACGCTCGATGACACGAGCAGCAGCTCCATGCCGGCCCTGATACCCAGGGATTGGCTGATCGGAGGCCTTAGTCGCGAAATATGCATCCCAACCTGCGACGAAATTGAGGATGGCAAACAGAATCAGTCCAGCGGAGCCACCAAAGAGCTGCGCGGCAATACCAAAGAGCTGGCTAGGACGCGACGATAGTTTGGACAGCAGTCCGCTCATGACGAGCGAAACAATCACAGCTGCTATGCACCAGCCACGAACCACATCAAGCTGCTCGAGAGTCATCTTTCGAAACCTGGAAATGTCCCACTATCGTCCTCGGGACCTCGATTCTCCGTCGTGAGACGCCCGCGTACGAGTGCATGCATCACACGCGAAAGGCAGTCGCAGATACGACGAGCAGAATGACTGGCCGGCCGGACGCTCACTCGGCTCGTTCGCGGATTTAGCCGTCACCGGAGCGTGCGAGTCTGCCGCTACCTGTGACACGACTAGCTGGGCCGTGCGGCAGGCGAAGAATACGACGATCAATTTCGTGAACGAAGTGCATATACTTGGCCCTGAGCCACTCACATAAGACGCCGGCCGGTCGCGATCCGACCCGGTACATGGCCAGAGTATCTACGGCTCGCACGGAGATTCGCATACGCGTACGCGGAACAGTCCTACTGGTCTTTTGCGCGATCAGCACCAACGCATTGGCTGGCGCCGCAGTCTGCACGATCAAAATCGAAGACGCTGGAGGTGCTGACTACAGCGTTGCCGCCAAGTTCGACGCCGCACCCAGTTCAGGCCAGCGCAAGTCCTTCAAGACGCCCGGCGCAAACTACAGCTGCACGCTCGTCTTCTTCGGTTTGGGGAAGGGAACCAGCCTGGCTTGCGCCTTCGATGGGGACATGCAGGAGACCTACTTTCAGTCCGATCGCTCCACACAGCAGGATCCGCGATCGGACAACTACCTGACATTCCGCCACCGTGGTTCGCACTTCGTCATAAGCTCGAAGTGCGAGCGCACATCTTAAGACTGGCTAGCGTGCTCAGTCAGCGCCACGATCATATTACTCAGCGATGAGATTCTGTCGGCAAGCATCACCGAAAGCATTGAGGCACGGCCTCGCGTAGCGGCCTCACCACCAGAGGCTGCTACGTAGAGTTCTTCCCGCGAGCTCTTCGAGGCAACTAGACGCCTATGCGCATTGCTCACTTCCTGGCAGCTCGCAGATTCACCCTATCGAGCGCGTCAACTACCTCGTCCATGAGGTCTCGCGCAACATCGATCGCGTCTGGATATGAGGGCCGCCTCGGATCCGCGTCGAGCTGATCGTCATACATGAGAACAAATCGAGTGCAATCGAGCACCGCACAAGCACGCAGGAGCTTCGTATGCACCATTGCTGCTACCTTCTCCATGATTGCAACTGGAGGATCCGTGACAGACCTGGATGCTGCCGCAGAGTTGCGGTCCGATTCGTGCCGCAAACGATGGCGGGGTCCACTATTTCGTGAAGGACGGGTTCCCCGCGTAGACTTACGCTTAGCCATGGTTGACCTCTTGTCAGGTTGGCTGTGGTTAGGCGCTCGCTGGTGTTAGCGCACCGGCGGGCGCCGCATCTATCAAGACTTTCGAGCTGTGCTTTCCTCCTCCGTTGAATTGAATAAAGCGGCGCTCAACTTGCAAGAACCACGGACTACTATCCGACAATCATCACCGGAGACAAGCTGAGTTTCTGTGCGTTCGTCTAGAATCTAATGGCGGTCGACGATATTTCAGTCCCAGCTGCGCTTGCACGGCTGGTATCCGCACACCGCTCGCTGCTGGCCCTGATGGAGTCCGGCTGAGGGACTCCCATAGTTCAGAGAATACCGAGCAATTGGACCAATTCTCGCCCTGGTGTTATCGGAATACCCCCTCAAAAACCCCGACGATGCTCCCACTGAGAATGCCGACTCAGAACGTTCGGGACGTATAGGTCGCAGGTTCAAATCCTGTCACCCCGACCAATGAATTTCCTGAAGTTTATCGATCACGACACACGCAAATCGGCCTTCCGGTGTCAGCTCCAAATCCTCACGGTGTCAGAAACGGTGTCACCTTTTTTCGAACTCTTTAGCTTATAAATCGAACGTTCTTCTTGCATCGCGCGCGGCGTCGCGCGCCGATTTCGCGCAAAGCTGCGCCGCTATGCTGCTCATGGGGCCGCGTTGCTGCAGTCTCCTTTGAACGCCGGCGAGCAGCGGCAGCAACTCACTCGGCAAGCGATACGCGACCAAGCTCTGCGGCCGATGCCGACGCCGTTCCAGATGAGACCCTGCCTGCTGTGCTCCGAGCCTACGGAGGGACGCACACGCGTTTGAAGCGAGAGTCAGGAGGTTGGCGGGCGGGTTCCTCGCAGCGCACGAGCGACCATGACGTCTGATCAAGGAAGGCTATCTACTCGTTCAGGCCGCTTGCGAACCAGAGCAGCTGTCGACGGAATTCTTCTGCGTTTGCGGTACCCGCCTCCGCGATCATAGCGGTCGATCGATCTGGGTCGGTTTCGGGCTCGATGATGCTCAGCATTCGAGCGCGCAGCGTGTCCGGCTCAGCGCTGGTTGCGCGAAGTAAGGCCGCAGTGTCGCGACCGAGAATGCGCGCTCCTGCCCTTGACCAATCAAACTCCGCCAGCTCGAGCACATCCAGGTGCTCTGAAAAGAGACGTTCTTCGTTGCCTGCATCCAGATAGTTCGCAAGCACTGCGCTGATGTCGTAGGCGTCACGTCCAGGTTCAGAGGCGTGGCGCTCAGCCCAGGCGAAGATCTTGAGAACGATCAGGCCTGCAAGCGAGACGACCAGCGTGCGTAGATCGAGTGGGAGCTTCACCTCAACCGAACCTGCAAGCGCCTCCTTGAAGCCGACCACATTCATGCGCTCTGCGCCATCCGGAGGCCAGGCGATGATGCCGGCTTCATCTTCGATACCACCGATGGGCACGATGTCGATGGCGCGGCCATTTCGGTGGATGAGTTTGTGCTGCGCCTTCGCGTGCGGCTTGAAGGCACCACTGTCGATCAGGGACGCGCGCAGTGAGGTAAACTCCGGCCACTGCGTAATGGTGAGCGCGACATCGGTGTCGGTCGTCGCGCGACGCAACGCAATGTTGTGTGCGTAACCCAAGTGAATGTCGCGAGCCAGGGCGCCGACGATCACCCACTGAACGTTCGGAGCGCTCCCCCGCAGATCGCCGATGAGTTCGGCGAGCCACTGAAGATCAGCCCTGGCGCTCAGGTCCAGCGATGAACTCGTCATAGATCAGCTGCGCCGCTTCCAGGCAGCGTGCGTCGTTGGTTCGGACCAGGTCTGCGTAGATGAGCGGAATGGGCGCAACCGTCGCATTGGGATCGAAGTTCCAGAAGCGTCTCAGGATCTCAACGTTCGCTTCAGGATCTGCCTTGAGCTTGAACTCTGCGATCAGGCGTAGATCGACCTTCGTTCCATAGAACGTGGCAGTGCCTGGTTGGAGATGACCAGTCAGTTTGGCCGCAGCGATTTCTCCCGCGATGGTGAGGCCATACTTCTGCGGATCGAAGGTTTGCCACCAGTCAGTCTTATCCGTTTTGAACCTGGCAATGACGAGCTTCGGTCTGAGGACGCGGATATACGCTTCAGCCCACTGACGAAGCAAACGTCCGACGCCCAACAATCGTCGTTTGCCGGCGAGCTCGGCAACAAAACCAAGGTGCTCGAGCTCTGGCAGCACCCATCCGACTGTGCCGTGAGCGACGCCAGCCACCTCACCAATTTCTCGATACGGTTGATTCACCAGCTGGGGCTTGCACAGGAGAGTCAGGACAACTTTGAGACCGGTAGCGCCGAACGCACGAGCTGCTCTCACTGTGTTGAGGTCGGCGTGCCGCTTCTCGCCCTTCACCCACACGAACAGCGGTGGAGCATTGATAAACGCGTTGCCGGCAGTATCGATGAATTGCACGCCCTCCATGCGTAACCGATCAGCGATCGGAGGCGTGACATAGTCGGCGACGAGAAGCCCTCGATCTCCATGTCGTGCCACTTGATGGAGGATCAAGCCGAGTGTCTCGGGCTTGACGCGTTGCTTGACCTCGACCAGGAAAGTGAATTTCTTCCGCTCTGTATCGAGGTTGACGGCGAAATCCGCATCAGGAGGCTCTTTGGCTAGGACATGCCACTGCAAGCCCGCAGCCTCATTGGTTGCGGCCAACGCGCGTTGCAGGAGCCTGAGCTCAGCCTGTTTGCGTACGGTTTTGTCCACGGATATGAATTGTCCACGCCGCGTGGACAACAGTCAATCGTGGACAGCGCCAGGGAACCATGGTCTGTTGACCCGGCTGATGAACAACTCAACACATTGATTTAGATAAACATATACCGACTGGCTTGTCGGCCCAAACTTGCCCAATCAAATCCCTGCGCGGCCAAAGCATTCCACACGCGGACTACTTCCCCAACCCGGACATCACGTGGTGAAGCAGCATGAATCGCCCGCGACTCAGCTCTCCGATGAGAACCTGAACTCGAGTGCCCTGAACCTCTTTAAGCACCCACTCTCGCAGTTGCTCTGCATGCGGCCACCCTTTGCCCATCCGCAGGTCTGTGTAGACGATGAACAGCAATTGTTCGGCAACCTTTCCAACCAGATCCAGGTTTACAAATTGCGCGGTCGAGATCATTTCCGCTACGGTCAGACGTAGCCTTGCGAAGTTTTGACGCCGTCGCACCGGCAATACATCTGCCTGGACATGCGATTCCCCGCGCGTGAGCAGCAAGGCGGGTCTAGTACCGCTGTTGACACTATGTTCGGGATATCGGCTCCGCAACCACCCGAGCACGCCTTCAAACGCGCGTTCACGTCGTGATCCTTCACTCGCAGCACCGTTGTCAGGTTGGGGCACGGCGGGAGTGCTGAACTGCGCCCCGACTTCTGCAACACGACTGAGAGCCTCGGGCGATACAGGCGTCTTGAGCTCATCCGAGGCCTCGCGCAGAAACATCTCAGCGCTCAACATCCAGAACGTGCCTCCGTTCATGGACGCGGTGGCCTCTTGTATCAGCTCAGGCCGTGGTCCCAGAGTTGAGTGACCCTCTCTCCACCACCAATCCTCCTTGTTGTCGTTCGTTACGAATACGACACGCTTCCATTTCTCACTACTAATCTGCTGGAGAATCTGCCGCCACAGGATCAGATCACCGTGTTTGCGTTCGTACTTGAGAGTTCGATCCATGAAGTGTCCCTGCATCTTTGCTTCGTCGCTGAATCCCGGAGGCACTTGGTTTGCGAATCGCGCGGCCGCATCACGTGTGAACTCGTCCAGTTCTTTCTGATCCTTTGGCGGCGGTCCCAGCTTGCCTTCGAAAACCTTCGACAGCCGATCGCGAATAGGGTCATCTAAGCTGATCGAGGGCAGCTTACCTGCGGCAAGCGTGATCGCGCTGATCAAACCGTCGTGTGCGTCCGTCACTGCCTTGATGCGCGCGTCGAGATCGGTGAGACCCAGCTCCCGCTCGGCAAGCTTCAGCTCATCGAGATCACGCTGAATCTGCTCCTTGGCGCTTTCGAGTCCATCTCGTGACTTCTTGATCCGAGATGCCACATCGGAAATGCGTCGAATTCTGTTTCGCTGATACTCCAACCCGACGTGATAAGGGATCCATACACGGGGCTTCAGTGCCTCGAACACCTTGAACATCTCATCTCGAATCTTGTCCGTAAACGAATAGAGGCTAAGAAGAACGTTGGTGTCGAATATGAAGCGACCGGAGCGCCACAGCTCCTTACGCTCTGCGCTGGTGGGTCGATGATACGATTGGAATAGTTCCTTCATAGAGACGTCCCCTGGCTGCTTTTTCTGGCGAGCCTCCAGTTGAGGATGGTACCTGCTGCAAAAGTAGAGCGACATCGGGAGATGTCGAGGCGCTGGGTTGCGCCGGTGGCACCCTTCCCCACGGCACCATCCCCGCCGCAACAGTATTCACTTGCAGCGCCCACGCACTCCTATGCAGGTACTGAGCTTCCCCAATGGCGCTCACTGAGGCAGGCAGTGCATGGCGATCACGTTTCAACGAGCAGCGCTCTACGAGGAAGTGTGGAGCGAGCCGCTCACCAAGCTCGCGAAACGCTATGGCCTGTCTGACAACGGGCTGCGCAAGATCTGCAGGGCAATGAGTATCCCGGTGCCGGGGGTTGGCTACTGGGCGCGACTCGCCGCGGGTCAGTCGGTGGCGCGCACCGCCCTTCCGTCCAATGCGGCCCGCACTTCGTTCACCACACACCCCGCACCGCCATCGGACAGCGGCTTTCACACGCCTGAGGATGAGACGTGGCTTGGGCAGCGCGATGAGTACGAGGCACGCGCCGACTCCCTGATCCAGGTGACGGATGCGCCGACGCGCTGGCATCCAGTCGCTTCGACGCTGCGAAAGCGTACCGAGGAGCGCTTGCGCGAGATCAGGCGCTGGGAGCAAGCCGCGCAGCGCGCCGCGAAGCGATCCGAGCGTGAGCGCGCGCGCACTCCCGATTTCGAAAGCGCGAACTGGCGAATGTTCGTGCGCGATGGTCAGCTGCTCATGGACGCGCCGCTTCGGATCACGCCTGAGAGCCATGAACGCGCGCTGCGGTTGGCCAATGCGCTGTGCTTTGCGAGCGAGAAGCGGGGATTCAGCGTGAGCCTCACGGAGAATCCGGCGCGAATCGAACTCTCCGGGCACGGCACGACACTGCAGCTTCGCATCAGCGAGAAGCTGGGCGAGAAGATCGTCAGGGAGCCGGCTTATTCCGGGGGGCCGCTCGAGAACACCAAGTCCAAGGTACCGACGGGAATCCTACGGATCTACGCGGACCGGGAGCGCTCGATCGAGCGCGAGGTCGCTGCCGATGATGGCAAGGGCAAGCTCGAATCAAAATTGAACGGGGTGTTCATGCGCATCAACCGCATGATCGTTCGAGGCCGTGAACGCCAGCGCGAACGCGAGGACTGGGAGCGCAGCAGGGAGTTGGAGGCGACCCGCCGCGAGATCCGGGCGCGACGCGAAGCACTGGCGCGAAAGCGTCGAGCTCAATTCCACCGCGAAGTGCGCGATTGGCACCGTGCCGAGCGCATCCGCGAATACGTTGCGCACATCGTGGCCTCGTTCACGCCCGCCGGTGCGGACGACCCTGCGATGCAGCGGCTGCGACTCTGGCAGAGTTGGGCGAACACCCTGGCCAGCCGCTGGGATCCTACCGCACGACGCTTCGAGCGCTTTCGTTCCGGTTCCGCCAAGACACTGCGCGCACCTCGCGCAAAGCAATGAATCTGCGACGACCGATCGGGCGATGCTGCCGGTGAGGCGAGGCGTCATCACACTAGAAGTTGCGGCAAGCAATCGGGGTACTCGCTCTGAATGCGGGACATCGTGCGAGCCGTGGACTCATCAGTGAGCAGCGCAAGCGTCATCGCCGCCATGGTTGCCAACGCATTGGAGCTTTTGAGGACATC
>Ga0209382_10004249_pt1 | contig 19256 bp, 19 predicted proteins | sample SoiMetdeltSBSDD5_FD_187599 | JGI IMG/M metagenome (GOLD analysis project Ga0209382, IMG submission 187599) | Bulk soil microbial communities from a Populus tree surrounding site in Tennessee, USA - Soil MetaG P. deltoides SBSDD5 (SPAdes) (version 2) | ecosystem: Environmental > Terrestrial >... | reverse complement strand
GTGCTTGGCCAGCTGGGCGAGCATGTGGTCGAAGAACCCGATACCGGTGGCCACGTCGGCGACACCGGTACCGTCGAGGTCCAGCTCGACCAGCACCTTGGATTCCGCCGTCTCGCGCTCGACCCGTCCGGTACGCGCCATCACAGCACCTCCTTCGCCGCGGTGAGAAAAGCGTCCACTTCGGACGGTGTACCCGCGGTGACCCGCAGCCAGCCGGACAGCCCGACATCACGGACGAGCACGCCACGGTCCAGGAACCGTTGCCACGCCTCGCGTTCGTCCGCGAACCGTCCGAAGAGGACGAAGTTGGCGTCGCTCGGCGCCACCGTGTACCCCATCCCGGTCAACACCGACACGATGCGGTCCCGCTGCGCCTTGACGGCCGCCACGGTCTCGAGCAGCGCGTCGGCCTGCGCCAACGCCGCGCGGGCGGCGGCCTGGGTGAGGGCGGACAGGTGGTAGGGCAGGCGGACGAGCTGCACCGCCTCGACGACCGCGGGATGGGCCGCGAGGTAGCCCAACCGCACCCCGGCGAACGCGAACGCCTTGCTCATCGTGCGAGTGACGACGAGCCGCGGGTACCGGTCGAGCAGCGACAGCGCGCTCGGTGTGCCCGGCCGGGCGAACTCGGCGTACGCCTCGTCCACCACCACCATGCCGGGCGCCACGTCCAGCACGGCCGACACGACGTCGAGCCCGAGCGCGGTACCGGTCGGGTTGTTCGGCGAGCAGAGGAACACCACGTCCGGCCGGTGCTCGTGAACCTGCGCGACGGCGCTGTCGACGGTGAGGTCGAAGTTGCTGTCCCGGTGGCCGCGGACCCAGGCGGTCGCGGTACCGGCGCACAGCAGCGGGTGCATGGAGTACGCCGGCACGAAGCCGAGCGCGCACCGCCCTGGCCCACCGAACGCCTGCAGCAACTGCTGCTGGATCTCGTTGGACCCGTTGGCGGCCCAGGTCTGGTCCGGTCGCACTCCCAAGTAGGAGGCCAGATCGGCGCGCAAGGCCAGCGCGTCCCGGTCCGGGTACCGGTTGAGGTCGCGCAGGGTGGCGGCCAGCGCCTTCTCCACCGCCGCCACGACACTGTCCGGCAACGGGTACGAGTTCTCGTTCGTGTTCAGCCGTACCGGTACGTCGAGCTGCGGCGCGCCGTACGGCTCGAGCCCGCGCAACTCCTCCCGCAGCGGGAGCCAGGGTGGACGGTTCACCGGTCGAACCGCGCCGTTACGGCCTGGCCGTGCGCCGGCAGGTCCTCGGCGTTCGCGAGCGCCACCACGTGGTGGGCAACGTCGCGCAAGGCGGCCGCGGAGTATTCGACGATGTGCACCCCGCGCAGGAACGTGTCCACCGACAGGCCGGACGAGTGGCGGGCGCAGCCACCGGTCGGCAGCACGTGGTTGGAGCCGGCGCAGTAGTCACCCAGCGACACCGGTGAATGCGGTCCCACGAAGATCGCGCCGGCATTGCGTACCCGCATCGCCACTTCCCGGGCGTCCCGGGTCTGGATCTCCAGGTGCTCGGCGGCGTACGCGTCGACCACCCGCAGCCCGGCCTCGAGGTCGTCCACGAGCACCGCGCCCGACTGCGGCCCGGTGAGCGCGGCGGTGATCCGCTCCTGGTGCTTGGTCGCGGCGACCTGCCGGACCAGCTCGGCGTCCACCGCGTCGACCAGCGCCGGCGACAACGAGACCAGCACGCTCGCCGCGAGCGTGTCGTGCTCGGCCTGGCTGATCAGGTCGGCGGCCACGTGCACGGGGTCCGCGCTGTCGTCGGCGAGGATCGCGATCTCCGTCGGCCCGGCCTCCGCGTCGATGCCGATGACGCCGCGCAGCAGCCGCTTGGCCGCGGTCACGTACACGTTGCCCGGTCCGGTGACGAGATCGACCGACTCCACGCCCACCACGCCGTACGCGAACATCGCGATCGCCTGTGCCCCGCCCACCGCGTAGACCTCGTCCACGCCCAGCAGCGCGCACGCCGCGAGGATCCGCGGGTCGGGGCGGCCGCCGTACTCCCGCTGCGGCGGACTGGCGACGGCGAGCGACCGGACGCCCGCGACCTGTGCCGGGACGACGTTCATCACGACCGTCGACGGGTACCGCGCCAGCCCTCCCGGCACGTAGAGGCCGACCCGGCCGACGGGAATCCAGCGCTCGGTGACCGTGCCGTCCGGTACGACCTGCGTCGTCACGTCGGGACGCCGCTGGTCGGTATGCACCCGGCGGGCGCGGTCGATGCACTCCCGCAGGGCGGCCCGCACGTCGGGCTCGAGGTCGCGTTCGGCGTCGGCGAGCGCCGAGGCCGGCACCCGCAGCTCGGCCGGGCGTACCCCGTCGAAGCGCTCACTCGCCTCGAGCACGGCGTCGAACCCGTGTTCGCGCACCGACTCGACGATCGGCCGGACCGCCTCGGTGGCGGCGGACACGTCGAGCGCCGCGCGTGGCAGCAGACCGCGCGGATCGCGGGACGTCCCGCGCAGGTCGATGCGATTCAGCACTCTTGCGAGTCTAATGAGCTGTCCGGGTTAGTCTCGACGGCGTGGCTCTCGCGCAGCTGCCGCTGTTCCCTCTGGGCACGGTGTTGTTTCCCGGGCTGGTCCTGCCGCTGCACGTCTTCGAGGAGCGGTACCGGGCCCTGGTCCGGGACCTGATGGATCAGCCCGCGGATCAGGCGCGGCAGTTCGGCGTGGTCGCGATCCAGCAGGGCTGGGAGGTCGAGCGGCAGACCCGCCCGGACGGCGCTCCGGTCGGCAGCCTCGCGGCGGCGCCGGTGACCCTGCACGACGTCGGCTGTACCGCCGAGCTGCGCCAGATCACCGAGCGTCCCGACGGGCGCTTCGACATCGTCACGGTCGGGCGCCGGCGGTTCCGGATCACCAGCGTGGACTCGGAGTCGTCGCCGTACCTGACCGCCCAGATCGAGTACCTCGACGAATCGATCGGCGAACCGGGTTTCGCCGAGCACCTCGCCCCGCGCGTGCTCGCCAGCTTCCGCGGCTACCTCGGGCTCGTCGGCCCGGGCTCACCGGCTACGGCCGAGCAACTGCCGGAGGACCCGACGGTGCTGTCCCACCTGGTGGCCGCGACCGCGATGTTGACCCTCGACGAGCGGCAGCAACTGCTGGCTATCCCGGACACCGCGGCCCGGCTACGGGCCGAGCTGGTCATTCTCGAGCGAGAGGCGGGTCTGCTGCGTCGGGTCCGTGCGGTGCCGGTGCCGATGTCCCAGCTTGCGGTGCCGTCGAGCCCGAACTGACCGGCTCGGCCGTGTCCCAGGGCGCCAGGTCGGGCGCGGGCGCCGTCACGGGCCGCAGCGTCGGGTGCCGGGACCAGCCGGCGAGCAACGTGTACGCCAGTGCCGCGCCGAACGCCTCCGCGAGCAGCACCCCGGAGATCTTGGGAATCACGCCGAACCATGTGCCGTCGTGGGCGATCTGCAGGTCGGCCGGCAGATCGAGGTTGGTGCCCTCGGGGGCTTGGGCGAGCAGGCGCTGGTACTCCTCCAGACCCAGCTGGTGACCCAGCCGCCAAGCCAGCACGCCGCCGGCCACGGCGCCCACGATCAGCGCGAACAGCAGCAACGGTCCCCGCCACCGCCGCAGCGCGAGCCAGACGACGATCGCCGCGACCACCCCGAACCCGACGCCGAGGAGCATGAACCACCCGTCGTCGGCCATGAACTGCTCCGGCTGTGAGTCCACCGGATAGAGCCCGGACTGCGGGTAGTAGCCACCGTTGACCTTGAACAGCACGGGCTCCGGGGCGAGCTTCGCCCAGAGGAGGCCATACGGCACGCCGAGCAGCGCCGCGCCGACCGCGACGGCAGCCGCGACCAGAGCTGCCCGCAGCGGGCGGCGAGGGCCGCGCGGGACCGGTGCGGGCCAACCCGGGGGTACCCAGTCAGCCGGCTCGTCGGTTGCCCAGGGGTCGCCAACCGGCCAGTCCGTACCGTTGACCCGGTCGTACGCCCGCGACTCGCCGCCGGCCAGCCCAGGGGGCTCGGCCGGGTGGTCGCGCCAGGTTGGGCGCTCCTCCGGGCCGTGCTGCATCGGCGTCGTCACCCAGCGATCCTGTCACGGGGCGGCGACAACGGCACACCCCGGGTGATCCGGGCTCGCTCCTCTCGCGGCCGCCCTCTCATCCGGATACCATCCGGCTTGTGCAGGCCGACGATCGGGTGCTGTATGCAGGATCGTCCAGCCGGACCCGGGTGCGCATCTGCGTGACCATGTTCTGGTGCGTCGTCGACGACGACCGCTACCCCATCGTCGAGCTCGACAACGTCGGGCAACGCCGAGGGATGCGTGACCCGTTCCACGTACCGGCCCTCGCCGGGCTGGCCGTCGTGATCGGGTTGCTGGCGCTGGTCGTCGTCGCGATCCGCAGCGGCCGGACCGCCAACATCGGCGTCGCCGTGGCGGTCGCCGTGATCGGCACGATCGCGGTCACGTTCCTGCCGACGGCGCTGGGTCGGGTACTGCGCCGGCCGTACGAGATCTGGGGCGAGTACCAGGGAACGCCCGTCTACCTGTTCGGCACGTTCGACCGGGAGCAGTTCGGCCAGGTGTCACGGGCGCTCGTGCGGGCGCGCGAAGGGCTCGAGGAGACGACCTAGGCCATGGCTCCGGTCCGCGGCTCGAGGCCGGCGGCCCGGTACACATCGTCGATGAGGCTCATCGTCCGGACCGCGTCGCGCGCGTCGGTGAGTACCCGTCCCCCGCGCAACACGGCGTCGGCAAACGCGCGGAGCTGATGGGTGTACGTCGTCTCGCCGGCGATCTTCTCCCGGCGGGTACCGGCCTTGGTGCGCACGGTCAGCCGATGGTAGGGCCCCGGCATGACGTAGTTGAACACCCGCAGCTCGCCGGACTCCCCGACCACCCGGGCGGACAGCGACAGCACCCGCGCCGACCACATCGACGCCGTGATCTGCCCGGTCAGCCCGCCCGGATAGCGGAACGTCGCGGTCATGTACCGGTCCACGCCGGGACTGCGCAGCTTGGCCCGCGCCGAGACGACGGTGGGTTCGACGAGCGACTGGGCCAGCGTCCGCATGCAGTGGATCGGGTAGCAGCCGGCATCCATCGTGGCCCCACCGGCGAGGTCGAGCTGCCAGCGGATGTCGCCGCGCATCACGAGCGGGAAGCACAGGCTCGTCTCCACCCGCTTCGGGGCGCCCAGCTCACCGCTGGCGAGGATCTCCAGCACCCGGGCCATGAGCGGGTGGTACCGGTAGTGGAACGCCTCCATCACCACCAGGCCGCTGGACTCGACGGTGTTGGCGACCAACCGGGCCTCGTCCGCGTTGGCCGTGAACGGTTTTTCGCACAGCACATGCTTGCCCGCGGCCAGCGCCTCGAGTGTCCACTGTGCATGGAGGTGGTTCGGCAGCGGGATATACACCGCATCCAGGTCCGGATCCGCCAGCAGGGCACGGTAGTCACGGTGTATCCGTGAAATCTGGTGTCTGGTCGCGAACCGCTGTGCCCGGCGCGGATCGCGCGCGGCGATGGCTTCGACGCTGACGTCGTCGACCACCCGCGCCGGCTTGACCACGGCGCTCGGCGCGATCCGCGCGGCGCCTAGGATCCCGATACGCAGCATCGTCATACCGTCGGTACGGGTTTGGTACCGAGCCCGGCGAGGGTCGCGCCGGGCTGGATCGGCTTGTCGATATCGAGAACCGCGACAAAGCAGCGGAAGCTCTGGTCGCCACGCGCCCAGGCGTCGTCGTCGTGCCAGTAGAAGCCGCGGAGCGCTCGGGGGACCCGGTCGAGTCGTACGCTGAGATAACGGGCCGTCAACTCCCAGCACCCGTCGAACGCGTCTCCGAGAGCGTCGTCGTCGGGGCGTGCAAGGCCCGATGGCGTGACGGTGAGAACGCCGGTGAACTCCGCGGTGTGTCGGCTCGTGCAGGGCGCCGTGGACACACCGGAGACCGATCCGTCGTTGAACACGCCGTACCTTGCGCACGTGATGGCCAGTGGTCGCTGGCCGCGTAGCCCGTCCCGCAAGCTCCCGCTACGGTCCTTTACCACGTTGACGTCGTTGTCGATCTGCACCAGGTCACACCGGAACCACCGGGCCCCGCCGGTCCAGGCCGCCGCCGAGGGCACGAAGACCCGGAGGTTCGTCCAGGCGGCGTGCCAGTCTCCGCCGAGGGTCTCCTGCGCCGCTTCGGCGCACTCCCGGTAGGCGAGACGCGCGCCGGGACCGCTGGCGGGGGGCGGCGTGAGCCGCTCCGCGTGGTCCCCCGTGAACTGTCCAACGTGGATGGTCTCCGACTTGTGCACCTCGGCGCATGACGCCACCGTCCGCATGAGCTGGTAGTAGAGCGAACGAGCGACCGGCGATGCCGAGACGTGATGGCACGCACCCACCACGGGCGTCTGGAGCTGCGGTGCCGGCGGTATGGGCCAGGTGTCGGTCAGGGATTGCTCGCCGCAGCCGGCGAGGACGCCGAGGGCCAGGCTCGTTGCCGCTAGTTTGACGGGTACATGCCAGCTAGCCACCCGGGCACTATAGCGACCGGCCGATCGCCCGGAGGTGCTCCCGGTCGTCGGCCCATGCGCTCGACGGTGTGTGCTCGAGCACCCGGTCGAACGCCGCGTGGGTGTCGATGCCGATGGCACCGAACTCGTCGGCCAACCGCAGCATGACCTTGCCGAACCGGTCACTCTCGACGCGATCGGCGCGATGCGCGCCGCACCGAGGATCCCGGTGCCCAGGCTCATCCGATCGCGCTCAGGAACGCCTGCGCGAGGACCGCGTGGCCGGGCAGGTTCGGGTGGACCCGGTCGTCGGCCCAGTCGGTCGATGTCGTGTGCACCAGTACCCGGTCGAACGCCTCCTGGGTATCCACGGCCACGGCGTCGAAATCACCGGCCAGTTTCCGGACGACGGCGCCGTACCGGTCGCTCTGCGCACGCTGCGGGTCGTCGCGATCGGGTTCGATCAGGAACGGCGTCGCGAGGATCAGCCGGCAACCGGTCTCGTCCACGGCCCTTTGGAGCAGGTTCTTCAGAGTGCTCTCGTACTCGTCGATCGGTACCGCCAGCTCCGGCCAGCCGTCGAATGCGCGCCAGACATCGTTGATGCCGATCATCACGCTCAGCCAGTCCGGGGCGGCGGCGATCGCGTCGGAGTCCCACCGGTCCCTCAGTTCCCGCACGGTGTTTCCATTGATCCCCTGGTTCGTCCACTGTAGACCGAGATCGGGCCGGTCGGCGGTGACGAAGGCGCGCACGAGGCTCATGTACCCGTTTCCGTACGGCGGATCCTCCTCGCGCCGCCCGCTGTCGGTGATGCTGTCCCCGATGAACACGATCCGCTGCCCGCGCTCGAAGATCATGCCGCCCAACCTACTCGAAGATCACGAGACACGCGTGGCAACGGATATTGCTCATTATCGTTTGTAGTGCACGTGTTACGGTGTAGTGCATGACGACGCCGCTGTCCATCCGTTTCGACCCGAGCTTGCTGGCTCGGCTACGCCGTCGCGCCGAAGCCGAGACTGGAGCGAACACCTCGGCGCTAGCCCAACGACTGGTGGACGAGGGCCTTCGGATGGCCGAGCACCCAGGCGTGATCTTCAAGGACGGTCCGACCGGACGCCGAGCCGCTGTCGCCTACGGGCCGGACGTCTGGGAGGTCGTCAAGTTCCTCCGCGAGATCGACGAACGTGGGGCGGCCGCCCTGACTGCGGCGGCGGACGTGTTCGCTATCGACGTCGGCCGGATCAATACCGCGGTGAGCTACTACGGCGACTACCACACTGAGATCGACGCGGAGATCGGCGCCGCCGACGAAGCGTCGGTGCATGCCGAGGAGGCGTGGCGGGTCCAACAACGGCTGATCGCGTGAGCGAACCAGCAGCCACCGCCGTGACGTTGGTGATGGACGAGATGTTCTCCCCGAGAATCGCGGCGGCCCTGCGGGAGCGAGGGCACGACGTCATCGCGGTGGCTGAACGGGGCGACCTTCGCGCGCTGAACGATGACGACCTCTACGCCTGGGCCGCTGCAGAGTCGCACTGGCTTCTAACCGAGAACGTCAAGGACTTCCGGCCGATCATGCTGGAGGCTATGCAGGCCGGTATGGCCACAGCGGGGCTGCTTTTCACCAGCAGCCGGACATTTCCTCGGTCTCGGCAGAACCCGGGTCCGCTCGTTGCCGCGTTGGACGCATGGCTCACCAAGGGTCCCCCCGCGTCGCCCCAGATCGATGACTGGCTGTCCGGCGCCGAGTGACCATCACTCGCAGCCGATGCCGTCGTTGTCGTTGCCGTCGAGGTCGTAGATATCCGTGCCCACGACTTTGACCGGCCCTTTCACGTACGCTGGACCATCACCCGAGCCCCCCAGGCAGTCGACATCCTCGGCAATGGGTACGCAGGCCCAGATGTAATTCGGATCGCAATTCTGCGTTTCCTTCGTGCCGACAAGGACCACCTTGGTGACAGGCTGTTTCGTGACCTCCTCGCGCAGCAGGACCTTGGCCGTCTGCACGCCATCGACGAGAGTCACCTCGAAGGTAAGGGTTTCGACCCCCGGTACACCCTGGGTCTTCACCTTCGTGGTTCCCTTTGCCAGGGTCGGATCGTTCATCGTCCTGGTCTGGTACGGAATCGGCTGCGTCTCGGTGACGATCCGCTTGTCCTGCTTCGGCACCGCCGCCGCGGTGGTAGGCGCAACCGACGGTTCAGCCGCGGGCGCGGCCGGTTGGGCGGGATCTGGCGGCAAGGGCTGGCTCTCCGCAGTCGAGCGGGCGGGGCGGTCGTCGCCGAACAACGCGCCGATCACGGCCACCCCGCCGCAACACAGCAGGACGAACACCAATGCACCGCCGCCCAGGAAGATCGCGACCTTCTGGCGGGGCGTCAGGCTGCGGAAGGCTCGAGTCACGCGGGAAAGCATGGCTACTCACCGTGATCACGAGAAGTGCCCAATCGGTCGCACTATGTGCTGTCCGATGATTCCAGAAATGTCTAGCCGGCTACCGCGCTCGGGCCGAGCAGCGCCTTGAGGTCCGCCATGAGGGCCGTGGTGGGCGACACCCGTACCGGTCCCAACCGCAGCAACGTCGTCTTCGACCCGTTGACGAGCTTGAGGTGCACCTCGGCGGTACCGGGATGACTGGCCAGCACCTCGCGGAGCCGCTCCACCAACGGCGGCGTACACCGGGACGGCGGCAACGCGAGCACGACGGGCTTGACCTCGTCCGGCGTACTGGTATCGGGGATCGACAGGTCCATCGCCATCAACCGGGGTGCCTCGTCGCGCCGGTCCACGCGGCCCTTGACGACCACGATCGCGTCCTCAGCGATGTACTGGCCGACCAGCTCGTACGTGTTCGGGAAGAACATCACCTCGACCGCGCCGTCGAGGTCCTCGAGCGAAGCGGAGGCCCACGCCCGCCCCTGTTTGGTGATCCGCCGCTGGACGCCGGACAGGATGCCGGCCAGGTTGACCACCTGCCCGTCGGCGACGACGCCCTCCTCGGACAGGGAGGCGATCGACATGTCGGCGGCGTTGGACAGCACGTGCTCCAGGCCGAAGAGCGGATGGTCGGACACGTAGAGGCCGAGCATCTCGCGCTCGAACGCCAGCCGGTCGCCCTTGTCCCACTCGTCGAATGGGATCGGCGGAGTGACGACGAGCGCCGGCTCCCCGTCGGCGGCGGAGTCGAACATCGAGCCGAACAGGTCGTACTGCCCGTTGGCCTCGTTGCGCTTCTGGTCGAGGAACGCGTCGATCGCGTCCGCGTGGACGGCCAGCAGTCCCTTGCGGGTGTGCCCGAGCGAGTCGAACGCGCCCGCCTTGATGAGCGACTCGATGGTCTTCTTGTTGCAGACCACGGCGTCGACCTTGCGCAGGAAGTCGTAGAAGTCGGTGAAGGCGCCGGATGTTGTGGCGGACGAGCCCCGGCGGCACCGGCGGATCGACTCGACGACGTTCGTACCGACGTTGCGGATCGCGGCCAGCCCGAACCGGATGTCGTCGCCGACGGCGGAGAACCTGGCGCCGGAGGCGTTGACGTCCGGCGGCAGCACCTTGATGTGCATCCGCCGGCACTCCGCGAGGTACACCGCTGACTTGTCCTTGTCGTCGCCCACGCTCGTCAGCAGCGCCGCCATGTACTCGGCCGGATAGTTCGCCTTGAGGAACGCCGTCCAGTACGAGACGAGCCCGTACCCGGCGGTGTGCGCCTTGTTGAACGCGTAGTCGGAGAACGGGACGAGGATGTCCCACAGCGTCTTGATGGCGTCCTCGGAGTAGCCGTTGCCACGCATGCCGTCGCGGAACGGCACGTACTCCTTGTCCAGGATCTCCTTCTTCTTCTTACCCATCGCGCGGCGCAGCAGGTCGGCAGCGCCCAGGGTGTAGCCGGCGAGCTTCTGCGCGATCTCCATGACCTGTTCCTGGTACACGATCAGGCCGTACGTGTCGCCGAGAATCTCGGCCAGGTCGGCAGCCAGATCCGGATGGATCGGCACGACCGGCTTGCGACCGTTCTTGCGGTCGGCGTAGTCGTTGTGCGCGTTGGCACCCATCGGCCCCGGCCGGTACAGCGCCAGGACCGCCGAGATGTCCTCGAAGTTGTCCGGCACCATCGCGCGCAGCAGCGAACGCATCGGCCCGCCGTCGAGCTGGAAGACGCCGAGCGTGTCGCCGCGGGCCAGCAGCTCGTACGCCGCCTTGTCGTCCAGTGGCAGCTCCTCGAGGACGAGGTCGATACCGCGGTTGTCCTTGATGGACTCGAGGCAGTCGTCGAGCACGGTGAGGTTGCGCAGGCCCAGGAAGTCCATCTTCAACAGGCCGATGGACTCGCAGGCGCCCATGTCGAACTGGGTGATGATGGCGCCGTCCTGCTCGCGGCGCCAGATCGGGATCACGTCGATCAGCGGCTCGTGGGACAGGATCACGCCGGCGGCGTGGACGCCGACCTGCCGCTTGAGCCCCTCCAGGCCGCGGGCCGTGTCGACGACCTTCTGCACGTCGGCGTCGGACTCGTAGAGCTGGCGGAACTCGACGGCTTCCGCGTACCGGTGGTATTGCGGGTCGAAGATGCCGGTGAGCGGAACGTCCTTGCCCAGCACGGCCGGCGGCATGGCCTTGGTGATCTTGTCGCCCATCGCGAAGGGGTAGCCCAGCACCCGCGCGGCGTCCTTGACGGCGGCCTTGGCCTTGATCGTGCCGTACGTGACGATCTGCGCGACGCGCTCCTCGCCGTATTTCTCAGTGGCGTACCGGATCATGTCGCCGCGCCGGCGCTCGTCGAAGTCCAGGTCGATGTCGGGCGGGCTGACCCGGTCGGGGTTGAGGAACCGCTCGAAGATCAGGCCGTGCTGTAGCGGGTCCAGCTCGGTGATGCCCAGCGCCCAGGCGACCATCGCGCCGGCCGCCGAACCGCGGCCCGGCCCGACCCGGATGCCCTCGCGCTTGGCGTAGCCCACGAGGTCCGCGACGACCAGGAAGTACCCCGGAAAGCCCATCCGGCAGATGACGTCGAGCTCGTAGTCGACCTGCTTGCGGTGTGACTCGGGCACCTCGTGCCGGCCGAACCGGCGCTCCAGGCCGCGCATCGCCTCCGCGCGCAGCCACGAGTCCTCGGTCTCGCCGGCCGGTACCGGGAAGCGCGGCATGAGGTCCCGCGCGGCGAACACCGAGCCGTAGTCGCCGATCCGGTCCGCGATCTCCAGCGTGGTGTCGCAGGCGCCCGGCACCTGGGTGTCCCACAGTGCGCGCATCTCCTGCGGCGATTTGAGGTACAGATCGCGCGTGTCGAACTTGAACCGCTTCGGGTCGGCGAGCGTCGAACCCGACTGCACGCACAGCAGGACCGCGTGGGCGTCGGCGTCGCCGGCGAACGTGTAGTGCAGGTCGTTCGTGACGACCGGCCGCAGGTCGAGCCGCTTGCCCAGCCGGAGCAGGTCGTCGCGGACCTTGCGCTCGATCTCCAGCCCGTTGTCGATCAGCTCCAGGTAGAAGTTGCCCGCGCCGAAGATGTCGCGCAGCTCGCCCGCTACCGTGCAGGCCCGCTCGAAGTCGCCGATCCGCAGCCAGGTCTGGATCTCACCGGACGGGCAACCGGTGGTGGCGAGGAGTCCCTTCGCGTACCGCTCGAGCAGCTCACGGTCTGCGCGGGGCTTGTAGAAATACCCCTCGAGGCTCGCGTACGACCCGAGGCGGAACAGGTTGTGCAGGCCGTCGGCGTCCGCCGCCAGCATCGTCAGGTGGGTGTACGCCCCGCCGCCCGAGACGTCGTTCTCCCCGCCCTCGGCCCAGCGCACGCGGGTGCGGTCGAAGCGGGACGTGCCGGGCGTGATGTACGCCTCGACGCCGATCACGGGCTTGATGCCGGCCGCCGTGGCCCGCTTGTAGAAGTCGTACGCCCCGTAGAGGTTGCCGTGGTCCGTCATGGCCAGGGCCGGCATGCCCAGCCGCTGCGCCTCGGCGAACAGGTCCGTGAGCCTGGCCGCGCCGTCCAACATCGAATACTCGGTGTGAACATGAAGATGCACGAACGAGTCGGCCACGGGGTCCGAGCGTAGTCCCACCCTCCGACAACCGCGCCCGAACGACACGGACGTCGGTACGTCGGGCTCACCCCCAGCGGATGCGGACCGCGGACCGCCATTCCTCGAGCGTGTCGGGCCGGCCCCGCACGGTGATCTCGTCGGCGCGGTTCCACAGGCCCAGGTAGAGCCGCACCGCGGTACCCGAGAAGACCACATCCGGTTCTGCGGTCTCGCCAAGGGTCGTCACGATCGGCCCATCGCCGATCCGCAGGGTCCACGCGTGCGCGGTGTCGTCGGTCCGGACCACCAACGTGTACGGCTCGGCCGCCGGCAGTCGGCCCTTGCCCCGGGTGACGAAGCCGGTGAGCAGCTCGTCGATCCCGTCGGCGGCCAGCGCCGGGTCGATGTCGACATCGGCCGAGGTCGGCCACTGGCCGAGAGCGGCCGAGGTGGCGTCCACGCCATGGATGGTGGTCTCGTGAGCCTGGCGCCGGGCCCAGAACCAGCGCGGTGGCGGAGCATCGTTCAGGAACACCATCGCCTTGGTGTCCTCGGGCGTGGCCCGCACCGTGTCGATTAGAGCGGCGTGGCCCTCCGAATACCACTCCAGCAGGTCCGGCGCGGCCTCGGCCTCGGCCCGAGAGGACGAGGTGTCGTGGTCCTTCTCGCGGCGCAGGTTCGCCGCGGCCCACCGGTGCACCATGCCCTGGTGTACCACCAGCTTGCCGACGGTCCAGGCCGGACAGGTGGGCACCTTCGCATCCAGCCCGGCCGCTGCGGCGGCCTCCCGCAACGCGGCGCCGCTGCGGATCAGCGCGGTCAGGTGATCGTCGAGGCCCAGGTGTGTCGGCATGGCGGCATGGTAGAGGTCGGCACCGACAGAACTACCGCGTGAACGGCTCCAGCATCACGGCGGCGGCGCGCAGCCAGGCCCGCTTGGTGCCGGCCGCGAGCATCGGGTACTCGATCGACGAGCCCGTCTCCAGCGCCGGGTCGTACGGCACGATCGCCACGGCCCGCGTCCTGCTCGCGAAGTGTGCGGAAAGGTCGTCGATCAGTGCCGGCGGGTTGGGGGTCGAGCAGGACAGCAGGGTCACCGCGTTGCTCACCAGGTGACCCATCCCCATGTCGACGAGCAGATCGAGCATCCAGTCGGCCGTGAACGCGGCGTCCTCCCGGGGCACCGTGGTGATCACGAGCTGGTCGCACGCCTGCAGGACGGTCTGCCAGTTGGGACTCTCGACGTTGTTGCCGGTATCGACGCAGATCACTTCATGGGTACGCCGCAGCAACTCCAGCACGCGCCGGACCGTGTGGTGGTCCAGCCGCTGCGCGAACCGCGGGTTCTCCTCGCCCGCGAGCACGTCGTACGAGCCGTCCGAGGCGTGCCGCAGGTAGTCGTCGAGCCGCTCGCCGAGGTCGAACCCGATCGACGCCTCGATCTCCACGAGATCCTTGACGAGGTGCGAGATCGTCCGGGCGTGCCGGGCGCTACCGGCCCGCAACCCGAGGGTGCCGCGCAGCTCGTTGTCGTCCCACGCGATGACCCCGCGACCACGGATGCTGCCGACCGTCGCGGCCGCGAGCACGGTCGCCGTCGTCTTGTGTACGCCGCCCTTCGGGTTGGCGAACGCGAACACCCGAGGCCCGCCGAGATCCCGCCGGAGGATGTTGACGACCTGGTCGACGGCTCCGTTCGGGGAGGCCTGGCGCCACTCGATGGTGCCGGGGTACGGCGCCGGGCGGCTGTCGGCGTACCGCTGCGGCCGGGGCATCTCACCGACGAGCGGCTGCTCCCCCGGGCGTCCCCCGCGGGCGCGGTCGAGCAGGGCGCGCCAGCGCGGCGGTGGCTCGGCCGGAGGGCGTTCCGGGCCGAGGGCCCAGGAGGCCTCGGTGCGCTCCACGCTCACCTCCCAAGCCCGCTCGTCCCGCGTGACAAGGCTACTCGACCCGGACGATCACTGGCTCGTCGCTGGCGAGGGGGACAGCGTAGGCTCTGCCGACTCCGAAGGGGAGACGAGTACCGGCGCCGGCGCATAGCTGATGCCGTCGGGAGTCGACGAGGGCGTAGCGGAAAGTGAAGGCGACGGTACGACGTCCGCCGGCGGCTTGGCGATGTCGTCCTGCTCGGGCAGCGGGGGCAGGAACACCGCCCGGTCGAGCCGGTGTACCTCCGGTGCCGGGTCGACCGCGCGTACCTCGGGCCGGGTGGCGATCTGGTCCAGCGCGGCCGGCGTAGCCCGCACCACGGCCCCGTACACGCACGAACAGTGCTCCCGGTACGCCGTCGCCTCCTTCGCGGCCACGTCGGCGTTGGACGCGTACCGGGTACGCAGTTCGGCCTCGGCCGACGTACCGCCGGGCAGCGCCGCGGCCAGCCGCTGGTACTCGGCGCTCTCCTGCTCCTTGCGGGTAGCCACCTGGTCCATGCCCACCTCGACGTCGGCCGGGATCCGGAACGCCGGAATCCGGACGATCTCGGTCTGCGTGTCGGGCAGCGGTACCCGGCCGTAGACCTGCGACACCGAGACACCGCCGAGCACCGGGGTCAACCGATCGGGTGCAAGGTACGCCCGCAAGGTCACCAGCGCGTAGGTCTCCCCGGCGATGCCGGTCGGTGGTGTGGCGAGCAACGTGTCCAGCTCGGTACGGCTGGCCTCCACGTACGCCGGAATCGACTGTCCCTGTACGACCCCGACCCGGACCGTATCGCCGACCGTGGGATCGCCCGCCGGGCGGTCGCCGGCCGCCCACACGGCGGTCAGCAGTACCGCCGCGACGGACAGGAACGCCAACAGGTACAGCAGGCGTACCCGAGCCAACCGGTGCAGCAGCCGCCCGAGCGGCGGAACGATCCGTTGGTCGAGCCGTCGGAGCAGGCGCACCCCGGATACCCCTCACTGTCCGTCGCGCAGCTTGTCCAACGCGTACGCCAGATCGTCAGGGTAGTCGCTGACGAACCGCATCTCGTCGCCGGTCGCCGGGTGCGCGAAGCTCAGCTCCCGGGCGTGCAGCCACTGCCGGTCGAGGTTCAGGCGGGCGGCCAGCGTCGGGTCGGCGCCGTAGGTCAGGTCGCCCACGCACGGGTGCCGCAGCGCGGCGAAGTGCACGCGGATCTGGTGCGTACGCCCCGTCTCCAGCCGGACGTCCACCAGACTCGCGGCCGGGAACGCCTCGAGCGTGTCGTAGTGGGTCACGCTCGGCTTGCCGCCGGAGACCACGGCCCACTTGTAGTCGTGCGTCGGGTGCCGGTCGATCGGCGCGTCCACGGTGCCGCGCAGCGGGTCGAGGTGTCCCTGGACGACCGCGTGGTAACCCTTGTCCACCAAGCGATCCCGGAAGGCGCGCTTCAGGACGGTGTACGCCCGCTCGCTCTTGGCCACCACCATCAGCCCGGTCGTACCCACGTCGAGGCGGTGCACGACACCCTGCCGTTCGGGAGCGCCACTCGTAGAGATCCGGTGGCCCATCGCGGCGAGGCCGCCGATCACGGTCGTACCGGTCCAGCCCGGGCTCGCGTGGGCGGCGACGCCCACCGGCTTGTCGACGACCGCGATGTCGTCGTCGCTGTAGACCACGCGCAGCCCCGGCACCGGATGCGGCTCGAGCGTCGGCGGCACCGGTGGCGCGGGCAACGTCACGTCGAGCCAGGCGCCCGCCCGTACCTTGTCCGCCTTGTGCGCGACGGTCCCGTCCAGCGCGACGTCGCCCGCCTCGACGAGATCAGCGGCGACGGTGCGGGAGAGTCCCAGGATTCGGGAGATCGCGACGTCGAGTCTGGAGCCCGCGAGCCCGTCCGGGACGGGCAGCGACCGCCGCTCGCGGTCAGGCACGGCCCTCCTCGGTCGGCTCGGCAGCCGCGCGGCCGCGATCGCGCGTGCCGTCCCGGCGCCGCCCGGTCAGCTCGAGCAGGACGGCGAGGCAGACCCCGATGCTCAGTGCCGAGTCGGCGACATTGAACACCGGAAAGACCTGGCCGTGGTCGTCGAAGACGCTCACGAAGTCGACCACATGGCCGACGAACGGTCCGGGCGCCCGGAACACACGATCGACGAAGTTGCCGATCGCACCGCCGAGCACGAGCCCGAGCGCCACCGCCCACGGCACCGACCGCAGCTTGCGAGACATCCAGACGATCCACGTGACAACGGCGATGGTGACGGCCGGGAACACGAATGTGTACTGCTGACCGAGGCTGAACGCGGCCCCGGAGTTGCGGGTCAACACGAGGTAGACGGTGCCGCCGAGCAGGCGTACGGGACCGCGGTCGCTGAGCATGTCGACCGCGAGATACTTCGTGACCACGTCGAGCGCGAGCACCGCGACCGCTACGGCGCCGAGCACGGCAATCGCCCGGCGTGTGTACGGCGGCCGCACTGTCACCGGTTCGACGGGTTGAACCTCGGTGTCGTTCAGCGCCTCTCCTCCAGCTGCTTGCACGTTACGCACAAGGTAGCCGACGGGAACGCCGCGAGCCGCTCCACGGGGATCGGGTTGCCGCACCGCTCACACCAGCCGTAGCTGCCGTCGTCCAGCCGTTCCAGCGCCCGCTCCACCTGGGTGATGCGCTCCAAGATGTTGTTGGCGAGGGAGATTTCCTGCTCCCGCTCGAACGTCTTGGTACCGGTGTCCGCCTGGTCGTCGCCGGCCGAGTCGGTGAGCCGGTCCCGTTGCAGTTCGGCGATCTCGGCGATCGTCTGGTCGTACTCGGTCCGCAGCTCGTCCCGGCGGGCAGCCAGGGCTACGCGGATCTTCTCGGTCTCGGCCGCGCTACGGGTCGACTTGGCCGCCACGGGCTTTGTCGCGGTACGGCTGGCGGTCTTGGTGTCGGCTGGCTTGGCCATGGTCGCTCCCTGGGCCGCGCGATCCGCGGCGGTCGGCGGTGCCTGGATGTGTTGCGTGGACGGCTCGGCGCCCGGCGGGCCGCTGGCCCGGGCCGTCCTGCCGGTGGCATCTGGTGCCGATGCCTTCGACGCTGGTCGGGTAGCAGTGGACTTCGCCGGTGCCCTCTTGGCCGGCGTTTTGCTGGTTCCTTTCGTGACCGGAGCGGCCTTCGTACTGGAACTGCCCGTTGCCTTGCTGGGCGCCTTCTTCGCCGGGGCGGCCTTCTTCGTTGAAGCGACCTTCTTCGCGGGCGCCTTCTTGGCAGCCGGAGCCGCCTTCGATCCGGTGGCCTTGGCGCCGGTCGCCTTCGCTGCCGTCGCCTTTGCCCTCGTCGCCGCCCGAACCGGTGCGGCCTTACCCGGCGTGGCCTTCAACGCCTTCGCGGCCTTCTTCGATGTTACCGGTTTCGTCACAGTGGCCTTCTTCACTGCGGCTGTCTTCGCCGCCGCGGTCCCCCTCGGAGCGGCCTTGTTACCCGCTTCCGTCCGCGAGCTAACAGCCTTTCTCGCCGCCTTAGCGGCAGCGGTCTTCGATGTGACCTTCGCCCGCTCGGCCATGGCGTCCCCCACATGCAAAACGGGCGCGCGGCGGGGCGCCGCGCACTCCAATGGCTGGCAAGAATACGGAACGTACGCGCGTCCGACAAACGCGCCACACCCTCGCAGTCCGATTTCGACCTCCCGGCCAGTAATCGGAGGGGCTCAGCGCTGCTCGCGGCCATCCTCGGCGAACCAGCGGGCGAGCCGGCCCCGCCTGCTCACGGCGCGTAGCCGGCGCTCGGCCGCGTCCCGGACGTCGGCGGTCGCCACGATGAGCAAGCTGTCGCCCTTCCGCAGCCGGGTGTCCCGGGCGGGCACGAACCCGACACCGTCGCGGAGAACGAGCGTCACCACTGCCCCGACGGGCAACCGCAGCTCGTCGACGTGGACACCCGACAGCCGGGAGCCGGGTGGTATATCGAGCTGCAGCAGGTCCGCACGCATCTGTTCCAGCGGCGCGGTCTCCACTGTGAGCTCGGCCGCCTCGGCCGGCGCGGTCACGTCGAGCCGCCGGGCGACCCGCGGCAGCGTACCGGCCTGCAGCAGGGTGAACACCACGACGAGCACGAAGACCGCATCGAACAAGGCGGTCGCACCCGGTACGTTCGCCGACAATGGGATCGTGGCGAGCACGATCGGCACGGCACCACGCAACCCGGCCCAGGACAGGAACGCCTGGTCCCGCCAGCCCACGCCGAACGGGGTCGCGCTGATCAGCACCGACAGTGGCCGGGCGAGGAAGACCAGTACCGCGCCCACGACGAGCGCCGGCAGGATGGCCGAACCGAGCCGATCCGGCGAGGCCAGCAGTCCCAGCAGGACGAACAGTCCGATCTGGGCCAGCCAGGCGAGCCCGTCGGCGAACCCGAGGATCGCGTGTCGGTGCGGGAGCCGCGCATTGCCGAGCAGCACGCCGGCGACGTAGACGGCGAGAAAACCAGAGGCGTGCGCGACCGCTCCCGCGGCGTACGCGAGGAGGGTCAACCCGACCGCGGCGAGCGGGTACAGCCCCGCGGCCGGCAGTGCCGCCCGGCGCAGCAGCGCGGCACCGAGCCAGCCGACCCCGGCGCCGATGAGCCCGCCGGCGACCAGCTCGTACGCCACCAGCAGCACCTCGTGCCACCACGGGTGCGCACCCAGCTCGGCCGTTGACAACAGCAGCACGAGTATCACGACCGGGGCGTCGTTGATGCCGGACTCGGCCTCGAGCGTGGCTACCAACCGGGGCCGCAGCCGCAGCCGGCGCAACGTGGAGAAGACCGCAGCCGCGTCGGTCGACGACAACACGGCCCCGTACAGCAGGGCCAGGCGCCA
>Ga0209382_10004248_pt1 | contig 19259 bp, 16 predicted proteins | sample SoiMetdeltSBSDD5_FD_187599 | JGI IMG/M metagenome (GOLD analysis project Ga0209382, IMG submission 187599) | Bulk soil microbial communities from a Populus tree surrounding site in Tennessee, USA - Soil MetaG P. deltoides SBSDD5 (SPAdes) (version 2) | ecosystem: Environmental > Terrestrial >... | reverse complement strand
TTGGACAGCCCGACCACCCGCCCGCCCACCGGTACATAGCCCACCCAGGCCTGCCCGGTGAACGGCAGCAGGTGGTGCTCGCACACGCTGACGAAATCGATCGGGCCGACCACCACCGGGGAGCCGTTCGTCTCCACCTCGTCGAACACCGTCGCCAAGTCGACCGCCGGATCGCCGGCCGGTCTGGCGACCTCGCAGAAGGCCCGGACGAACCGGTGTGGCGTATCGAGCAACCCGTCTCGGTCCGGGTCGTCACCCATCAGCCGCAGCAGGGCCCGCACCCCGGCGAGCGCGAGCTGCAGGTCGTCGGACAAGACGCCCGGTTGGCCGGCCGAGGGGTTGGTCAGAAGTTCGGTCATGTGCTGCTCCAAGGGGTGCCGGCGGCTGGGCGGCGCGTCAGGTCGGGTCGGCCACGACGTGCCACAGCAGGCCCGCCAGCTGGCGCTGCGCGCGTGACGTGCGGCTCTTCACGGTGCCGATCGGGATGTTCAGGCCAGGATCCACAGCCGTTCATCGTCACCGGCTCGATCGCGACCAGCACATCAGGTATCAGTACCGACTCCAGCGGGACCATATTGGCAAAGCGCCGTTGCCGGCGGTAAACGTCCAAAGCTGCCCGGCGCGCACTGGCATAAAGCCACGGCGTCGCTGGCCAATTCGTGGTCGCCGAGCAGCGGGAGTGCAGCCGTGCCGCGCCGGTCCGGCCTGGAAGGTCCCGTGCCATGCCGGGTTGGTTTGGCTGGCGCCGCTCGGCGCGCGGCTTAGCGACCCCACTGGCCATTACCGGTCTCCTTGCAGTGTCGCTCAGGCCGAGCGGGCGCCATCCTGCTTACCTGAATCTGTCCTGAAGCCCGTTGGCAAGGTATGTGCAGCGACTTTGCCGGTGAGGCGTTCGGGCGAATCCGCGATCAAGTTTCGGACCTGCCGCGTTGCGCCGCCTTAGGGCCGACCCGTAGCGCCCACCCTAATAATTGGACTATCACCCGGCTGACGGTACGGCCTGCCCTACGCGTTACCGCGTTACCCGCGGAAGGGCCCGTGCTGCATTAGCCGCCCGGGCCGGTGCGGTGGCGATCACGGCATTGGCGCGCCCCTGCTGCTGTCCGGCGCCCGCCGGGTCCGCCGCCGGAGCGTGGCCAGCGCGGCGAAGGCCAGGACGGTCGCCGCGACCTCCCAGATCCACCAGCAGGCGGTCGTCCGCGCGGTGGCGTCCAGGGTGGCGTCGCAGAACTTGCCGCGGGCCCGCACGAACATGACCTCATAACCCGCGAGTGCGGCGAGCGTGAGCAGGCCAAGCAACCAGGACAGGCGCCGACCCCATCGCGCCGAGGTGACCGCCGTGGCGAAACCGGACAGCGGTCCACGCTCCGGGCGCTGCGGCTCGACGGTGAAGGGGAACACCACCAGCCCGATCGACGCCGCGCAGAATCCGACGATGATCCCCTGCACTACCGGAGCACCCGCCCCGCACCACACGGCGCCCGCATAGCCGCACATCACGAGCCGCGCATCAGCCGACGTCTCGCCGGTAGAACGGCGCTGGTGGGTTGGCCGCCACCCGGCTCGCCGTGAAGATGGCCGCTGGCGGGAAGTAGTTCAACGACGCCGACGGGTACTTCGTCGCCTCGACCCTCTTCAGCAGGCCGTCGGGCAGGTCGCCCGAACAATCAGCACCGGACTTCTGTGCCTTCTTGGCCAACTCAATGGCCTGTTCGAGCACCGAAACGCACAACTTGGCACCATCTCGGGGGCTTTTCGGGTGTAGCGCGACGGCGCCGCCGAGGAAGAATGCGACATTCGGGCCCATCAGCTCGTAGCAGGCATGCAGGTGGCCCGGGTGCACGCCGCCGGCAATCGTCGGCATGGGCCATTGCCTGGCAATCAAGCTGTCGTAGCTGCGGGCAGCCCTCGACCAGTCCTGGGCATGGCTTCCCCAGACCGGGCGCCGTTCGTTCGGAAACGTGGGCCGGCCGCCGGGATAGACGATGTCCGCCCCGCTCAGTGCGAGCAGGTCCACCCACGTCGATGGCCCGATCGCGGAGGCGAGCTGGTTGCGCAGTATCGGATACGACGTGACGATCGGCGCCGGCTGTCCCCGCAGCGCCATCCTGATCGACTGCAGCCCGGTCAATCCGTCGAGTCCGCCGTCGACCTTCATCACGGGCGGGCCATGCCGCGAGATGCCATTAACCCAGCGTTGGGCCACCTCGGATAGCTGGTATGCGGGCATCGAGAAGTTGGGGGAGAACGCAGTGACGTGCGGCCCGGTTCCGGCCGCCTCGACGCCGAGCTGCAGCCACTCCTCGAACGGTGCCGAGCTCAATGCGAGGTTCCTCGCGTCCAACTCCACGATGTTGAAACCGGCCGCCAACACGTCGAGGGTGATACGCCGGGTCTCGGCGAGGGTGAGGCCGACCCGTGGCTTGAGCGAGAAGGCGAGCAGGGGTCTTCCTGTGGGCAGTTGGAATGCTTGACGGATGGCGTCGATCGAGTGCGCGGAGTTGGTCCGGAACAACTCCGTCGCGCGGTCACGAAGCTCGGCCGGCAGTTCCACGCCGACGACCCGTACCGACGACCACGTACACCCGGATACCTCGCTCGGGAATAAGTCCCCGGCCAGGAAAGTGACCAGCAACTGCAGCCCGCCTTGCTCGACCGGGAAGAGCTCGGCCGGCAGCCCGAAGGAGAAGATGACCTCGGTGTCGGATGCGCCTTCTCTGATGATGTCGTTGCCGACCCTGATCGCCCGCAACCTGGCCAGCTTCCTCAGGCGAGACGGATATTCGTCGAACGAGCCTTCGACCGCGTCCGAGACGCATTGGCGGATAGATGCCTCAACGGCATTGCCGTCGGGGGCCCTGCCGTGATCGCTCAACCGCGCCGATACCGTGACCTCAACCCGTGACCCGGCTCTCGGGCTCATCAAGGGCGAACTTCGTCGCTCGCGCGATGCGGGTCAAGCTGCAACACCACCACGCCGAGCCGCTCCTTTTCGGCCGGATAGATCTGTCGCAGCCGAGCTAGCGCCTCGGCGGCGCTCATGCCCGGCAGCGCCCTGCCCACGTCCTCGGACCCGAGCATCTCGGCGAACGTCTCGTACCTGCGCACGCCGATGACCTGGCAGCGCAGGCTGTGGTTGCGCGACATCAGCTTGATCGCGGACCCGGGCTCGATGCTCTTGATGTGCGGGTAGCCGACCCGGATCTCCAGGGTCTTGCTGCCGTTTTCGATGAGCTGCAGGTAGCCGTTGTGGATGCGGAGGGTCTTCAGCGGAGCGTCCCTGCCCAACCGGCACCCCCACTGCTGCGCAACCGAAAGCCTGCTGTACGCGCCGGGAATCTGTGCTTCGAAGACCCAGCTGCTTTCCTGGAGGATAGCGACCTGGTCGGCGTCGGGAGAGAGGTGGATGTAGGCCTTGCGGCCCTTGCCCTCGAGCAGTGACGGCAGGTCGACGACGAGCGCCTTGAACGCCTCCGCGTCGCTCGCAGCGACCGGCATGACCTTGATCGAGTCGCCCTTTTTCCTGGTCGCTATGGCGGCCGCCCGTATCGAGCCGGAACGGTCTCTGGCGCAGTAGACGGAGTGGTCCAGGAAGTGCCCAGCGGTCACCGTAGGCCATTGGCGCGTCCAGCCGGCCAGCGCATCGAGCCACAGCTGGTCGGCGCCGTCGACCTGCGGTGTCATGGCGAGCAGCAACAGGTCTCGGATGCGCCTCCAGTCCTGCTCGCCGCGCACCTCCGACACCGAGATGATGGACTCCTCGGTTGGCTGGTCGCCGGTGACAACCGCGGCCAGCGGCCGCCTGAGCAGGACCTCAGTCTCGCCATCCTTGTACTGCCCCTCGGCGCGTCCGCAGATGGCGAACCCGCGCTGCAGGAAGAACTGCAGGGTGTCCTGATTGCTTTCCGCTACGGTGCAGTAGAGATGCCGGGCACGCGCCCTGTTTGCCTGTGCTACCGCCGCTTCCATCAGGACGTTGCCGAGCCCTCTATTGGACTCGCTCGCCGGGTACAGCAGCAGCGGGCTGATCTTGCAGGTGTCCTGGCGTTTGAATACCAGGTTCAGGACTCCGCATCGCTGGTCGCCGTGCCACAGTATCAACAGCAGTTGGCGGGTGGACAGCAGGCCTCGACGATCCGATCCACCGTCCAGGTGCGTCCGGTGAACCCGCCGCGCGTGCGCGGCGTGGTCGCCACCGTAGTATGGGCTCAATGCCTCCGTGAAAGCCGCTACGACGTAATCTCTGTCGTGTTCGGTCGCTGGCAGGACAGTGACGGTCGGCGCCGTCGAGTCCAGTGTGCTCTTGGCCTGCGTCGCTGCCAGCGAGCTGAGCAAGCCGTGCTCCGAGTGATCGGTAACTGTCACCTAACTGCCCACCCAAGTGACGCCAGCGTGGTGGCATGCGGCTCATCGCCATGGCCCCGACCTGCAGGGGACACTGTGACACAACATCTGCAATTCCTCAAGTGGAAATTGCAGACCGGTGAGATCTTGCTGCGATTGGCTCACCTTATTGCCATTAGCCTAACCCGTCAGGCTTACCGCCCGGACTGAGCGCGCACCTGGTTAGGCACTCCGAACGCAAAGTCAGCCAATGGGGCGATCGCCGCCTCGGACTCGCCGTGACTCGCCGTGACGCGCCGTGACGCGTCGGGTGTGGCAACGTTGGGTGCCGCACCAGGCCGCACATGGTTAACGATGAACGTCAACTGGAGGTGGCATGCTCAACCGCAGAATTTCGCTCGTCGCCGTCGCGTCCGGCGTGGCCGCGCTGCTGTTCCCGGTGGCGGCGGTCGCGGATCACGCAACGAACCCGCAGACCATGAACATGCACGCGCTGGGCCACAGCCCGCACCCGGCCACAGCGCACGACCCGGATGGGGTCCGCCAGCTCAACTCCGACATCGCGTTCTGGGGAAGGTTCGCCTTCAACGGCAACTACGACGGCTTCCGGATCATCGACATCGCCGACCCGGAAAACCCGGTGGAGATCTCGCACCAGCGCTGCAACGGCGACCAGGGTGACATTTTCGTCTGGGACAACGTGCTCGTCCGGTCCTGGAACTCGGAGAAGAGCGTCGACCGGCTGTGCGACGGCCAGACCGTGCCGGCCGGCTGGGAGGGCGTGCACGTCTTCGACATCAGCGACAAGGCCGACCCGCTACTGGTGGCCTCCGTTCCGCTGGTGTGCGGGTCGCACACCCTGACCGGGGCCAGGGACGGCGATCGGCTGATCGTCTACAGCAACAACTCCAGCAGCTCGGTGTGTGCCGACGGCACCAGGGCCAACGACGACCCGGCCGGCGACTTCATGGAGGTCATCGAGGTGCCGCTCGCCGCGCCGCAGGACGCCAACCTGCTGCGCCGGGAGCCGCTCGCCGGACCGACGACCAACGTGCGCACCGGCTGCCACGATGCCGGCCTGATCCTGGGCGAGGTCAACCTGCTCGCCTGCGCCAGCGCGGACACCATCAACGTCTTCGACGTCGGCGCGAACGCAACCCCGGGCGGTATCTTGGCCGACCCCGAGCCGCTCTTCACCATCACCGAGCCGGGTGTCGGGCAGGCCGGCACCAACGGCAGGTGGCATTCCGCGGCGTTCACCTGGGACGGCAGGGTCATCGTTGCCGGCTGGGAGCCGGGCGGCGGATCGGCCGGCGAGTGCGAGTCCGGCGACCCGGACGTCGACAAGAGCGCGTTCTTCTACGACGCCGCAACCGGTGCCAAGCTCGGCCAGTGGCTGCTCCCGCGCGCCCAGGACGGGCTGCCGGGCGTGGTCGAGAACTGCACCATCCACAACTACAACGTCGTGCCGCTGCGCGACCGGTACGTGCTCACCGGCGGCCACTACCAGGCGGGCACCTGGGTCGTCGACTTCACCGACCCGGCGAACCCCGTGGCCCTCGGCTGGTCGGATCCGCCGGTGGTCGTCCCGCAGGATCTGGCCGGCGCGTGGTCGACCTACTGGTACAACAACTTCATCTACGAGTCCTCGATCACCGAGGGGCTCAACGTCTTCCGGTTCTCCGGCAGCGCCACGGCCGGCGCCATCCGGCTGGACCACCTCAACCCGCAGACCGTGGAGTTCAGCCTGAGCTGACCGGCCGCGTGGGCCGACCCACCGCGGCGCGCTGCGGCGCGGTGGGTCGCCGGCCGCCCGGGCGGATGGACCATACGCCCGATAGAACCGGGCAAATGGTCCATCGGCGCGGAAGGGGCTCGGCGCGGACCCCGGAGGAACCCGCCCCGACGGCGGGGGGACCATGGTCACATGGCAACGGAGTACGAGCACACGGTCGCCTTCCGGGAGGCGAGCTTCACCGGCGCCGACCTGTCCGGCGCGCGGTTCCGCGACTGCGACCTGCGCCGGGTCAAGATCGTCGACTCGTGGCTGGTCGATGTCGACGTGTCCGGGCTCGTCGGCAACCTCCGCGTCAACGACGTCGACGTCACCGCGTACGTGGAGGCCGAGCTCGACCGGCTGCACCCGGAGCGGGTGCAGCTGCGGGCCGTGCGCACGGCCGAAGATCATCGCGCGATGTGGGACACCATCGAGCGGCTCTGGTCGAGCACCGTCGCACGCGCCGAGCGGCTGCCGGAGGAGGTCCGCCACGAGCGGGTCGACGGCGAGTGGTCCTTCACCGAGACGCTGCGCCACCTGGTCTTCGCCACCGACGCCTGGGCCGGCAGCAGCATCCTCGACCTGTCGCAGCCGTACCACCCACTCGGCCTCACCCACACCTCTCACCCGCCGGCCGACGCCGCCGCCCTCGGCATCGACCTCACCGCGAAACCGTCCTACGCGCAGGTGCTGCTGGCGCGGGCCGAACGCCTGGCCCTGGTGCGCGGCATCCTCGACGCCCTCACCGACCCCGAGCTCGACCGGGACTGCCCCCGCCCGCCCGCGCCCGGCTACCCCGATGAGCCCCGCACCGTCGGCCGCTGCCTGCGCGTGATCATGCGCGAGGAGTGTGAGCACCGCCGCTACGCCGTCCGCGACCTCACCGTCCTGGAATCCCGCTGACTACCTGACTAGACGGCGGGGTTGCGGGGCTGGCGGGATCGGGGTGGACCGGGCCGCCGCCCTCGGAGCCGCTGGCTACGCCGGCTCAGATGGCGACCGCGCAGTCGTCGCTGCTGCGGTGGGCGCCGACGCTGACGATCCCGGCCTTGCCGTCGCCGAAGAACCGGGCGAACAGGCCGGCCGGGCGGCCGCCGAAGAGCAGCGGTCCGAACACCGGGGCGATGTCGGTGTCGTGTGGCTGGTCCGCGCCGTCGGCGATCATGGCGAGCCGGCAGGTGTGGGGTGTCACGTATTCCTGGATGACGCTGGTGCCGGTTTCGGCGGCGGCGGTCACCGCTGATTCCCACGCGGCGTGGGCGGTGTCCCGGCCGAGGAGGACTTGTTTGCCGCTCATGCCGAGGCCCGCCTTGAGGACCAGTTGTTCGCGGTTGTCAACGGCGAACGGGAGGAGGTCGATCTGCCGGCCGTGCCGGTGTGTCCGCCGGTCGGTGAGGATTCTGGTCCAGGGTAGGTAGCGGTCGACCAGGGTCTGTTCGGTGGTGCTCATCCAGGGTCGGCCTTCGGAGAGCAGGCCCATGGTTTGTTTGCTGGACAGGAAGGTTGCGGTTTGGGTGCCGACGAGCAGGCAGCTGTTGTCGAGCGCGGCCTGCACTGGGGCGGTGTCGATGCCGAGGTCGGTCCAGTCGGGAATGGTGAAGTTGCGAAGCCCGACGGGGTAGCGCAGGTGTGGTGGGCAGTCCCAGGCGTGGTGCAGGTCTTCTGGTTCGAAGAAGCGTGTGGTCAGGCCGTGGGCGTTGAGGTACTCGGCCTCGATGTCGAAATACCGGGTGGAGGTCACGCCCTGGTCGCGGGCGCTGCCCACCAGTGCCACGCGCGGTGCGACGGCCAGGTCCGCGCACAGGTCACGGAACATGTCCCCGCGGACGGCGAATGGGTCCTGGCAGACGAATGGCACCCGGCCACCCTCGTCGGCGTACAGCTCGCGCCATACCCGTAGGCGGCAGTGTGTTTCCACCGGGCCGCCGAGTGCGCCGCTGACGTTGAACTCCAGGAACTGCGGCCCGTCTGGTCCGATCACGATGTCCGGCCGTGCGACGCAGTCGGCGTAGCGTTCCTCGATGAGCTGGTCGGCGAGGAACAGTTGGTTTTCGCTCGCTGGCATGCGGTAGACGGCCAGCCGGCCGGCGGTGGTGGGTGCGCTTTCCAGCGCGGTGCGGCGTACCAGGTCCAGCAACGCCGCCGTCACCCGGAACAACTCCGCATAGGACGAACGCGGCAGCGCGATCGGTGCCGCCGGCAGCAGCGGCTGGTGTGGCCAGCCGGTGTCCCTGAGCTCGTGCCGCAGCAGCTGCCGGATCACCTCCGCCGGCGCGACCGGCGCCAGCCGATGCTTTCCGAACCACGGGTGCCCCTGGATGCCGATGTCCTCCAGCACGCGCACTCCTCCAACCGGCGGTCAGCCGCCGAACGTGGATCTCGAGCCTGTCAGTCCACGCTCAGCCCGCTGAGCGTGGACGCCACGCGGGCCGAGGCGGCCGGGCCGCCGGCGGCTCTCGTGGTGGGATTGCGTCGATTGCCTTAAAGCGGATGGGGGTACGACGGTATGACGCTGCGCCGCGTCGGGGACAACGAGTACGTCGAGGAGCACGGCGGAGACTACGAGGACTTCGAGCCGGGCATGGTGATCCGGCACTGGCCGGGCCGCACCATCACCGAGACCGACAACACCTGGCTGACGCTGCTGACCATGAACCAGCACCCGCTGCACTTCGACCGGCACTACGGCCAGGGCGCCGAGTACGGGCAGATCCTGGTCAACAGCGGCATCACGTTGTGCCTGATCAGCGGCATGACGGTGCAGGCGCTGTCGGCGCGGGCCGTGGCCAACCTCGGCTGGGACCGGATTCGGCTGAAGGACCCGGTGTTCGTCGGCGACACCCTGTACGCCACCAGCCGGGTCCTCGGCAAGCGGCTGTCCAGGTCCCGGCCGGGGAACGGGATCGTCACCGTGGAAACGACCGGTGCGAAGTCGACGGGGGAGGCCGTTATCGTGTTCGAGCGGTCCTTCATGGTCCGCCGCCGCGAGGCGGGCTGACCGGGCCGGCGATTCCGTGCAGCGCGGCGGCGGCGGCGGTGTCCTCGATGGGCAGGCCCACGCTGCGGAAGACCGAGGTCTCGCCGTCCGGTGCCGCCTCGCCGGTGACCAGGGTGCCAAGGTCGTGCAGGTCGTCGGTGCCGACCAAGCCCCCGGCCAGCGCGGCCCGCACCTCGCCGGCGTCCTCGAGCGCCGCGGCCCGCTCCTCGACCACGACGAACGCGGCCGCCAGCAGCGCGGGGTCGACCTCGATGGCGTCCTCGTGGGTGCCACCGATCACGTTGAGGTGCGCCCCCCGGGCCACCCAGCCGGCCTCGACCAGCGGCGTCCGGCCGCCGGTCGAGGTTGCGGTGCAGACGATCGCGGCGCCGGCGACGGCGGACCTGGCCGTGTCGCACACCGAGACCCGGTGGCCGAGGGCCTCGCCGGCCCACGCCGCGAACGCCTCCGCGCGCGCCCGGCCGCGCGAGAACACCCGCACCGAGCGGATCGGCCGCACCGCGCAGACGGCCCGCACCAGGGCACGGGCCTGCACGCCGGCGCCGATGACGGCGAGGTCGTCGGCGCCGGCCGGCGCGCACAGCCGGGTGGCCAGGCCGGCCACCGCGCCGGTGCGGAGCGCGGTCAGCTCGGCACCGTCCAGCAGCGCGGTGATCCGGCCGGTGGCCAGCTCGGTCAGCACGACCACGCCGTGGATCAGCGGCAGCCCGCGCTCCGGGTTCTCCGGGGTCAGCGTGGTGATCTTGACGCTGCCCACCCCGCGCCGCGGCCAGACCGCGGTGCCGGCCAGCAGCTGGTTGCGCCCGTGCTCGACGACCGTCCGCGACGGCGACCGGATGGCGCCGGCCGACAGGTCGGCGAACGCCTCGGCCAGCGCGTCGATCACCATCAGCAGCCGGTCCTGGCCGGCCATCTCGCCGGCGCCGATCGCCACCGGCTCCCGAGCTCGTGAGTGGCGTTCGGTGTTGGAGCCCCAATCGCCACTCACGAGGCGGCCGCGCCAGCGGTCGCCAAGGCAGCCGCCACGTCGACGATCAGGTCCTCCTGGCCCGCGATGGCCTGCCGCCGGCCGAGCTCGAAGAACACGTCGCGCGGGTCGACCCCGGCCTGCGCGGACGCCTCGTGCACCCGGTGCTTGAAACCGGAGAACACGCCGGCCAGCCCGCTGACGATGCTCAGCGAGCCGATGACCGGCGGCGCCGGCATCAGCTCCCGCTCGGCGAACTCGGCCGCGTCGAGCAGGGCGTACAGGTCGATGCCGGTGGCGAACCCGCTGCGCTCCAGCACGGGTACCAGCACCTCGAGCTGGGTGTTGCCGGCCCCGGCGCCGAAGCCGCGCGCGCAGCCGTCGATGATCCCGGCGCCGGCCTGCGCGGCCGCCACCGAGTTCGCGACCGCCATGCCCAGGTTGTTGTGCCCGTGGAAGATCACCGGCACGTCGACGGCGCCGGCGATCGCGCCGATCCGCGCGGTGACGTCGGGCGGTAGGAAGTGGCCGGCGGAATCCATGATGCCCACCGCCTGCGCCCCGTACCGGACGGCGAGCGCGGCGTGCTCGGCCAGCTCCTGCGGGCTGGCCATGTGGCTCATCATAAGCAGGCAGTGCGCCTGCGCGCCGGCCTCGGCCAGGAAGCCCAGGTGCCGCTCGGCCAGCGAACTCTCGGTGCAGTGCACGCCGATGCGGACCACGTCGACGCCGTGCGCGAGCGCCCTGCGCAGGTCGTCGGAGGTCCCCCAGCCCGGCAGCATGAACACGCCCATCCTGCTGTGCCGCAGGGCCTGCCGGACGGTCGAGAGCATCTCGTCGTCGCCGACCGCGGCCCGCCCCACCTGCAGCGAGGAGGCGCCCAGGCCGTTGCCGTGGCCGACCTCCACCACCGGGATTCCGGCCGCGTCCGCCGCCTCCGCGTAGCCCCGCAGGGCGGCGAGCCCGAGCTGGTGGCGCACCGCGTGCTGGCCGTCCCGCAGGGTCGGGTCGTGGATCACCACGGAGCTCACCGTCGCACCCCCGTCCTGGCGGACCGGCCGGGTTGACCAGATCGGCCGAGCCGGGCCGCGTGTTGCTCGGCGACCAGGATGGCGGCCGAGTTGATGATGTCCAGGTTTCCCGCGTACCGGGGCAGCACGTCGCTGACCGCGGTGACCTCCAGCGAGATGGTCACCCGGTCGCCGGTCGCGGTGCAGGCGATGACCTCGTACCCGGGTGCGAACGCGCGCACCCGCGCGGCGACGCCGTCGGCCACCGCTCGCACCGGCTCGGCCAGCACCCCCGGGATGATCGCGTGCACGGCGGTCCGGAACGTCGCCGGCGGCACCGCCGGGCTGATGTTGAGGATCGCCTTGCGGTCGCGCACCCCGGAGAACGCGGTGATGGCGTGCTGGGTGGTGGCGACGTACTCGTCGAGGTTGAGCCGGGTCGCCCGGCCGGCGACCGTGCTGGCCACGGTGGAAACGACCTCGATGTACTGCACCGGGAACCGGCTGGCCAGCGCGTGCACGACCGGGATGGACGCCTGGCCGCCGCAGCTGACCAGGTTGACATTGCGTCCCCCGCCCGCGGCGGCACCGGCCGGTGCGCCCGTTCCGGTCACGGTCGGCACCACCATCTGCCCGATCTTGCTCGGCGTCAGGTCGACCAGCAGGGTGCCCAGCGGGCGCAGCAGCCGCCAGTGCTCGGCGTGCGACATCGCGTTGGTGGCGTCGAACACCACGTCGAACGGCGCCGGGGCGGCGAGGATCGCGTCGATCCCGCCCGCGCTGGTCGGGTAGCCGAGCCGGGCGGCGTGCCGCAGGCCGGCCGACTCCGGGTTGCGGCCGGCCACCAGCGCGCACGCCAGGACGGGGGAGCGGTGGATCTTGCTCACCAGGTCCTGGCCGATGGCGCCGGTGCCGATCACGGCGACCGAGATCGGCGCGGTGCCCGGCCCCGCGGAACCTGCGGAACCTGTGGCACCCGGCCGCGTCGTGGTCATGTCGTCACAGAGGGTCATGATCCATCTCCGTCGTCGCTGCCGTCGCTGCCGTTGCGGCCAAGGTGGCCGAACCGCCCCGCCCAGGCGTCCCCGAGCGCCACCGTCGCGTGCGCCAGCCGGGCGAACGGCGGGCCGACCATGTTCCCGTCCACGACCGCGATCCCGCCGTTGGCCGCGCGCACGGCCGCGGTCACCCGTCTGGCCTGGCGCAGGCGGTCCTGGTCGGGCCGCAATGCCCGGTTGATGGTGTCCAGCTCGCTCGGGTGCACGGTCGCCTTGCCGTGGAAGCCCAGCTCGCGCGCCCGTTGCAGCTCATCGGCCAGCACCTGCGGCTCGCCGAGCCGGAAGTTCGCGGTGTCGATGCAGGCGGTGCCGTGCCGGGCGCAGGCAAGCGCCATGGCCTGCCTGGCCGCGAGCAGGCCGGCCCAGGTGATCTCGATACCCAGGGTGGCGGCCAGGTCCGCCGAGCCGAGGACCAGCCCGTCGGCGGCCGCCGCGATGGCGTCGATGCCCGCGACGGCCTCCGGGGTCTCCACGGTCACGTAGATCTCCGGGTGCGCCCCAGCCGAGGTGAGCGTGCGGCGCAGCAGGGTCACCTCGACCGCGGTCTGCACCATGGTCATCACGATGATCCCGGGCGGCACCGGGCATTCGGCGAGCATCAGCAGGTCGCGCGCCGACTCGATGCTGCCCAGCTCGTTGACCCGCACCGCGACGTTGGCCGGCTGCGGCGCCTTCTCCAGCGCCGTGCGGCACACCGCCCGCGCCGCGGCCTTCTCCGGCGGCGGGACGGCGTCCTCCAGGTCGATCAGGTGCACGTCGGCGTCGTAGGTCCAGGCCTTGACGACCCGGTCAAGGGACAGCGCCGGCGTGTACAGGATGCTGCGCGGGATGGCCCGCGCGGTGGCGGTCACCTGGTCACCACCCCGTCGTCGGGCAAGGCGGCCGCCTCGCTGGCGCCCACCTCGACCAGCACCGCGCACAGCCGGCGGATCTGCTCCTCGGTCTGGCCGGCGCGCAGCATCACCCGCAGCCCGGCCGTGCCGCGGGGGACGATCGGAAAGAACACGGGGGAGACATAGAACCCGGCCTGGAACACCCGCCGGCCCGCCTCGATCACGGTGTCGTCGCTCATCGGCACGACCCGGATCGGGTAGGTGGTTGCGGCCTGCTCGGTCTTGATGTGCGTGTCGAACAGCTCGATGTTGGCCCGCAGCCGCCCCTGCAGCTCGGTCAGCTCCGGCGTGCGGTGGATCTCCGCGGACGCCAGGGACGCCCCGACCGCGGCGGTGTTCATCGGCTGGGAATAGCTCAGCGCGCCGGCGAACCGCTCGATCACCCGCAGCGCCTTCTTCGGGTAGCCGTCGAGCAGGATCGCCGCGCCGCTGGTGCCGAACGCCTTGTTCAGGGTGGCGACGGTGATCGTCCGCTCGTCGAGCACCGGGCAGTGCGAGCGGATGTAGCCGATGCCGCGCCGCCCGTAGGCCGAGATCGAGTGCGAGTCGTCGTAGTACACCAGCAGGCCGTAGCGCTCCTGCAGTTCGCCCAGCTCGCGCACCGGCGCGTACCCGCCGAGGCTGTCCGAGCCGTCCACCACGTAGGCGACCCGCTCATAGCGTCTGCACAGGTCCGCCAGGAATCCGACGTCGTGGTGGCCGCAGGTCACGACCTCCGTCTCGTCGGCGCAGGCCGGCTTGGCGCCGGCCATGGACACGTGGCACTGCTTGTCGAACACCATGAGCGGCCGGATGCCGTTGCCCAGGTGCCCGGAGGCGATCAGCGGCAGCAGGCCGGCGCTGGCCACCCCGGCGGAGATCGCGGTGACCACGTCGGCGCCGAACAGCTCGCCGAGCGAGTCCTCCAGCTCAAGCAGCGCCGGCAGCTGCACCCGGCTGCGCGGGATGCAGTGATCGAGCACGCCGAACCGGCGCAGCGCGGCGACCGCGCCGTCGACGACCTTGGGGTGCGAGTCCAGGTCCAGGTAGGAGCAGCAGGTGAAGTTGACGAACTCGTGCCCGTCCGCGGTGCGCAGCACGCCGCCGTCGCGCGCGGTGTCCAGCTCGGCGACGATCCCGGCGACGCCGCTGCGCTCGGACAGGTCCCAGAACGCGTTCCCGACGCCGACCGCCTTGTCGTTGTTGCGGTACCGGTGGGCCGGCGTGATCGTCTGCCGGCCGGTCATGCCGCGGCTCCCTCGCCCGACCCCGCCGGCTGGTAGTTGTAGACGCCCTTGAGCTTGCGGAACAGGGCCGTGTAGAGCGCGACGCCGAGCACGTAGGGCCGTCGGAAGATCTTCTGGTCGCGCAGCCAGAAGTTCATGTTGATGTTCATCTCCGCCAGCGACTCGGCCTGGTGCCACCAGCCGAGCGGCAGGTAGAGCATCTGCCCCGGCTCCAGGATCAGCTCCCGCCGCTGCGCCAGCTTGGCCACCAGCCGCGGAAAGCGCTTCGGGTCGACGTCGTCGAAATCGAATGCCTGCGACTTGTCGCCGAACCCGCGCACCACCGACCGCGGGTAGTATTCCCAGAAACCGGGGGGCGCCAGGACGAACCGCTTGCGGCCCTCCAGCGCGATGTTGAAGTTCTCCAGCTCATCGAAATGGCTCTGGGTGAACACACCGCGGTGGCTGATCCACAGGTTGGCCGCGTTCAGCGAGCGGCGGTAGTCGAACAGCGCCTCGGCGTCGAAGCCGAGGATCGCATTGACGTCGGCCGGGTTGTTGCGGATGTTCGACACAATGCGGTTCCAGGTTCCAGGGTCGGTCAGGTACCGCTCGTCGGTGAAGAACTCCCGTAGCCGGATCTCCTTGGTGGTCCACCGCTGCGAGTTCTGCTTGTTGCTCGGCTCGGTGAACAGGGTCACCATCATGTTTCCCAGGCGCTCGGCGACGCCCTCCCGGCCGAGGCCGTGGGTGCCCCTCGGCAGGGTGATGACCACCGGGACGTCGGCCCGGATGAGGGCCTGCCGCCCGAAGGCCATGAATTCGTCGAACGAAAGACGGGGGACCGGTAGGCCCGCGAGTCCGTCCCGCTCGGCCGTCGGATGTGTTGTGGTCACGACTGCCTTCCTCACTGTTCCGATACCGCTTCCGATACCGCCATGTCCGTGGTCGGTTCCGTGGCCCGTTCCGTGCCTCGATCTGTGGCTCGATCTGTGGTCGGTTCCGTGGCCGGCCTCCGTCGCAGCGCCGGCTGCCCCCCGACGCTCACTGCAAGCGCGACGATCCCGCCGCCGACGGCCGCCCACGCCGCCTGCTGGTGGCTGCCCAGCTCGGCCAGCCGCCCACCCACGGCCGTGCCCAGGGCAATGCCAAGGGCCCCAGCGCTGGTCAGCCACGAGAACCCTTCCGACAGAGAGCCCTTCGGCGCCAGCGAATACAACAAGGTGCTGCCCGCGATCAGCGCCGGCGCGATCGCGATGCCCGCCACCACCGCGAGCAGCCCCATCACCAGCGAGGAGCCCGCGAAGGCCAGCGGCACCGCGCCGAGCGCCAGCACGCCGGCGGTGATGGCGAGCAGCCGCTCCTGGGACAGCTGCCAGCGCACCGCGCCGTAGCACGCGCCGGCGGTCAGGCTGCCGACCGCCGTCAGCGACAGGAACACGCCGCCGAGCCCTGGCGCCGACTGCGCCACCGCGAACGCGACCATCGTGACGTCGACGGCGCCGAGCAGGAAGCCCATGCCGGCGTAGGCGAGCATCAGCACCCGCACCCCGGCCACCGCGATCGCCCGTTCGGGCCTGGTGCCCGCCCGCCCGGACGCCCGGCCGGCCGTCCCCGGCGCCCGCGCGCTGGCTCGCCCCGCCTGGGCGGCCGGCTCGGACCGGCGGTGCAGCGCGACCGCGATCGAGCCGGTCGTCGTCAGCACCGCGCAGGCCACCAGCCCCGCGGCCGGATGCACGGCCGCGACCAGCACCGTCACCAGCAGCGGCCCGAGCAGGAAGATCGTCTCGTCCAGCATGGACTCCAGCGCGTACGCCGTCCGCAGCAGCGCGTGCCCGGCCAGCGCCGCCCACCGCGCCCGCATGAACGAGGTGAACGAGACCGAGGCGCACCCGGTGGCGACCGCCGCGGCGAGCTGCACCCACAGCGGCGCCCGGAGCACGATCGCCACCAGCAGCAGCGTGATCCCCAGCGCCTGCGCCAGGCACGCGGTGAGCAGCACCCGCCGCTGGCTGTGGCGGTCGGCCAGCCGCCCGAGCACCGGGCTGGCCAGCGCCTGCGACACCAGCATCACCGCGGCCACCGTCCCCGCGCTCGCCAGCGACCCGGAGACCGCGGTGACCAGCAACAGGCAACTGATCGACCGCATGGCGATCGGGAACCGGCCGACCATCCCCCAGAACGCCAGCGCCGCCGCGCCGGGCGAGCGCAGCAACCGGAAATAGGAGCCGAACCCCGAATCCGATCCGTCCGACTCCGATGTGATCCCGGCCACAATGCTCCCCGTCGGTCACGTACATTCGCCCGGACGATCGGATGATATCCGTCAACGCTGTTACGTCGCGCGCCAGAACGAAATAATCTCCCGCTGTGCCGATCTCGCCGATCTCCTGTCGAGCCCCTGCCGATCTTGCCGGCCGATCTCGCAAGGCGACGGTCCGCCATGGTAGATGGGCGACCATGCTCGGTCAACGCTATAAAAACGCGTGCCTATCCAAAATGCGCGGATCCTGGGCCTCGAAATCCACGTTCGGGTGCCGCTAAACATGGATTATTGGTTGGCCGGGCGACGTCCACCAGCCAGCCGGGCTCAGAGGCCGGTGACGGAGAAGATCCAGTCCCGGTACGCGGTGATGTTGGCGTAGCCGGTGCGCACGTGCCGGTCGCTCGTCGATGCCACGCCGATCTGGCGGTCGGCGGCGAACATCGGGCCGCCGGAACTGATCGAGGCTGCCGATCCGGAACGTGATGCGGAGTTCGGGACCGGCGCTGCTGCCGCCATCGACGCCGGGACCAGCCCGAATGGCGCCAGCGTCGCCAGTGCGAGGCCGGCCAGAGCAGTTCGGATATTCATGAGCACTCGATTCCGCGGCGGTCGGCCGCTACGGGACGAACAAGGACACGCGAAGCCTCGTCCGTCCGGGGGAAGCCCGTGAAGCACCGAACGCGTGAATACCGCGTGCAGCGCGTTACGCCAACCGGTGCTGTGTCACTTGCGAGGCGACCGGTCAGGCCGTCAGCGCAGGTTTCTAGCATCGACGGTCGCGTGAAACCTACATTGGCTGCTGTGTGAAACCTGTATCGTGCCCGCCATGGAGCGACCGGGGTACGTCCGGCGTCTCGCCGACGCGCGGCTTGCCGAGCTGCTGAACGAGCTGCCCGCCATCATGGTGACTGGTCCACGGGCGGCCGGTAAGACGACCATGGCCAGGCGCCTGGCCGCGGGTGTGCTGCGCTTGGATGATCCGGCACAGGCGGCCGTGGTGGCCGCCGACCCGGACGCGGCCCTACGCCGGGTACCCGAGCCGGTGCTGCTCGACGAGTGGCAGGAGGTCCCGCAGGTCCTCGGCGCGGTCAAGCGGGCGGTCGACGACGACCCACGGCCCGGTCGATTCCTGCTCACCGGCAGTGTCGAGGCCGACCTGACCGCGGGCATGTGGCCGGGTACTGGCCGGGTCGTCCGGGTGGTACTGCATGGGTTGACCAGGCGAGAGATCGTCGGCGCCGCGACCAAGCCGGGCCTGATGGACCTGGCGCTGCGCGGCGAGCTGGACGCGGTTCGCACGCCGGCCACGCCGTTGAGCGTCGACGACTACGTCGAGCTCGCCTCGACTAGCGGATTCCCCGAGCCCGCGCTGCGGCTGCGCCCGGCTGCGCGGTCGGCCTGGCTGGACTCCTACCTCGATCACGTGGTCACCCGCGATGTCGCCGCCGCGGGTGAGGCCAGGGATCCGGTTCGACTGCGCCGCTACCTTGAGACGCTCGGGCTGTCCACCGCCGGTATTCCCACCGACGCGACGCTGTCTGCCGCCGCCGGAATAGATCAGCGGACCGCCGACGCGTACGACCGGCTGCTGGCCAACCTGTTCCTGGTCGACGCCGTGCCCGCGTGGGCGTCGAACAGGCTTTCCCGCCTGGTGAAACGGCGGAAACGCTATGTGACCGACCCGGCTCTGGCGCTTGCCGCCGCCAGGATCGACACCACTGACGTTCTGCGCGACTTCGATCTCCTTGGCCGCTTGCTGGACACCTTTGTCGCCGCTCAGCTCCGTCCCGACATCGGCCTGCTGCGGCCGCGGGCCCAGTTGCATCACCTGCGCACCGAGGCCGGCCGGCAGGAGATAGACCTCGTCATCGACATCGGTCGCGGTCGTGTTATCGCTATCGAGATCAAGGCCGGAGCGGCGCCATCGAGTCGTGACATCCGCCATCTCAGCTGGTTGCGCGACGAACTCGGTGCGGCGTTTGTCCGCGGCATCCTGTTCCACACTGGGCCGCACCCGTTTGACATCGGCGACCGAATTTGGGCCGTGCCGATCTCCGCGCTGTGGGCTTGACGCCGCGCACGCTAACCGCGCCCGACTGCCACACCGGGATAGAGCCGGCGCGCGTTGTCGCCGGCGATCATGCGGGCGATCCGGCAGGCGTCGCCGGTGGACATGGCCGACTCCGCGACCCAGCCGTCCAGCACCTGACCGAGGCCACGGCGGAACTGGGCGGCGCCGACCAGGTACAGCTCGGGCAGCAGGTAGGCGTCGGTGGCGAAGAGCAGCTTGCCGAACGGGGTGAGCTCGCAGAACTCGGCGATCACCGCCGCCGCCCTGGCCCCTGCGTAGCCGGTGGTCAGCCCGAGGTCGACGTGCACGCCGGGGTACACCTGCGCCAGCCAGCCCGCCTGCCGGTGGTAGGGGTAGCAGTGCAGCAGCACGACCGGCACGCCGGTGGGCTCGACGGCGGCCAGCCACGGTTGCAACCGCGCGGGGTCGGCGCGGGGCAGCGCCAGGTCGCGGTCGCCGAACCCGGTGTGCAGCTGCACCGGCAGCCCGGTGTCCACGCCGGCCCAGAGCACGAACCGCAGCAGGGTGGGGTCGGTGAGCCGGCCGCCGGCCGCCAGCCACCCGCCGGCCGCGGTCTCGACCTCGCGCGCCGCCGGTCTGGCCGGGTCGAGGTCCAGCCCGTGCCGGTAGGCGACGATGGACTTGACGGCCACCGCGCCGGCGGCCGCGG
>Ga0209382_10004247_pt1 | contig 19259 bp, 14 predicted proteins | sample SoiMetdeltSBSDD5_FD_187599 | JGI IMG/M metagenome (GOLD analysis project Ga0209382, IMG submission 187599) | Bulk soil microbial communities from a Populus tree surrounding site in Tennessee, USA - Soil MetaG P. deltoides SBSDD5 (SPAdes) (version 2) | ecosystem: Environmental > Terrestrial >... | reverse complement strand
TAGGCAAACAGCTGTGGGAGAGCGCCGACCACGAATGCCACCGACCCAGCTGCCGCGATCGACAGAGAATCGGCGACTCTGATGCGGCCATCTTTTTTCAATGCGCCTGGGGCCCCACCCCCAGGCGCTCCAGCCTCGCGCGTTCGCGCTCGGCTGGGGCCGCGGGCGCTGCCGATACCGCCTCTCGCCTCTTCGACCGACAGCCCGGCACGGCCATGGATCGCTTGCCACACAAAGTCGACGACAGGTCCGATCGCCAGAAAGAGATCCTGCTCTCGCACCAGTGCCATCAGCGCCCCTGACAATCCCAGCGCAACCGCGCCGCCAACCGTCCACGACTCCCGCACTCGCAGCCAGACGGTGACAAAGAGCGCGACGGCGAACGCCGAGCACGCGTGCGAGTACGGCGGGGACACGTACATGTAGAACAGCAGCGGCGTGCCGATCCACACGAGGACCCCTGCCAGCAGGCCGTCGCCAACGACCCGACGCGCGGCCGCGATAGAGAGCAGGATCGCGGCGAAGCCGTAGAACGCCGATCCGTAGGCAACCGCCGCAACGTAGGGGTACGAGAAGCCGTCCCGCTCGTGGCCGCTCACACGCGCGACGAGATCGCCGACGAGATAGAACGGTGTCCAGAGAATGGCGCTGCCTATCGTCGCGAAACTCGGCCGTCGCCCGGCTTCGGTGTACTGCTCGAGGAACGTCGCGTGGAACCCCTCACCGCGACCGATGTTGCGATCGAAGAAGTACTGATACTCGTTCTCAAAGGAGACGTCTCGATCGAACCAGAGCGAGCGGAGATAGGAAAAATACTGAATTTCGTCGGAAGCGTAGATCCGGGGCGTCACTGCAGGCAGCGAAATCGCGAACGCGACCACGAGCACGACGAGTTCCCGCCGTGTGATGCCTCGAATGTTGTTGTTCAATCGTGAACCCGAGAACCCCGGAACCCGGGAACCCGGGAACCGGGAACCCAATTAGCGAAGCGCCAGGTACTTGATCACCTGAGCAAGATTGAACCCGGCATGGCTGACCATGGGCGCGACAATGCTGCGGCGAATAAGATAGATCGTACCCCAGATAGCGCCGAGCGTCGCGACGGCGATGGCCGCGTCCCATCCCTGATCGATGTGGCCCAGCCCGAACACGCTGCTATGCACGATAAGGCCGACCAGTCCGCCGCCAAGATAGTGGGAGAAGCGATGGAGGATGAAGCCGCGCTGAATCTCTTCGCGCACGCCTCCGGCGACGATCGCCACCATCCCGAATATGGCCGCGTCGCGGCGGTTCTGCAACATGTCTTCGAGCGGGTTGCGCGGGACGTTGTGGAGCTGCGGCGCCGTCCAGAAGATGATTGCCAGGACAATCACCGCGAGAACGAATACGATCGGGAGAAGTGCCACGCCAATGATCGCCTCGCGCGCGACCGACCGGCGTCCGAGCAGGACGTCGCGGATACGCTCGCGGTGGGAGCCGAGAAAGAGCCAGACGAGTCCAATCACGAGAGCCGTATCAAGCAGTGATAGCGTTGAGATGAACAGCGGCGACCAGTGTCCGTCTGGCGTCCGCATCCGCATCCCCAGGCTGGTCATTACGGCCAGCACAAATAGCTGCGTTGGGAAACCAGAAACGAGGATCACCTCTGCCAGCGCACCCAGCCGTTCCCACACTGACGTGCTCGGCGGGTGTACAAACGCGTACCCTGGGGGGCTGGCGTCAGCGGGGTCGGACACCACAGAACTGTAACAAGGCGGCTGGCTCAACGCCTAAAACAAACGGAAACCATGTAAATCTTACCATTAGATGGTAAACTATACCCGCAATGGAAAAGACAATGACAGCTGACGAGACGACGACCCCGACTGAAAGTCAGGGCGAGCGGGTCTTGATCGTCGAGGATGACCCAGCCACACGGTCGGGGCTTGCCGAGCTCGTGCAGGCGTGGGGGTTTCAAACCGACGAGGCGTCGGACGGGGAAGAAGGACTTCGCAAGGTCACCAGTTTCCGCCCGGCCATTATCGTGAGCGATCTCGTCATGCCGCGAATGGGCGGCCACGAGCTCCTGCGCACCCTCAAGGACCAGCTCTCCGACATCACGTTTATCCTGCTGACCGCGCAAGGAACGATTGAAAGCGCTGTCGAAGCCATCAAGGACGGCGCGTACGACTACCTGAGCAAGCCGGTTGATCCGCAGCGCCTGCGGATCCTGCTGCAGAAGGCCGTCGAGCGGCAGGAAACGCTGCGCGAAGTGCGGCTTCTCCGCCGGCAGCTTCGCGAGCAGGGCAGCTTCGGCCGCATCGTCGGCAACAGTCCGGGGATTCGTTCGATGTATCGCGTCATCGAGCAGGCGGCGCCGACTGCGGCGTCGGTGCTGGTGTGGGGCGAATCCGGAACGGGCAAGGAGCTGGTCGCCCAGACGATTCACGAGTTGAGCCCCAGGGCCTCGTTTCCGTTCGTGGCGATAAACTGCGCCGCCATTCCCGAAACGCTGCTCGAGAGCGAGATCTTCGGTCATGAGAAAGGGGCGTTCACCGGCGCCCACGATCGACGGACGGGCGTCTTCGAGCTGGCGCATCGCGGCACGCTCTTCCTCGACGAGATTGCCGAGATGATGCCGGCAACGCAGGTCAAGCTTCTGCGCGTGCTCCAGGAGCGGACGTTCCGTCGACTAGGTGGCCGCCAGGAACAGAGCGTTGATGTGCGGGTGATTGCGGCGACGAATCGCGATCCCGCCGAGGCGGTTCGCGACGGGAAGCTGCGCGAAGACCTGTTCTACCGGTTGAACGTGTTCACGATCGATCTGCCGCCTCTCCGCGAGCGCCGGGCCGATATTCCGCTGCTGGTGCAGACGTTCCTGAACGAGTTCAACACCCGGAACAACAAGTCCGTGAGGGCCGTGGACCAGGAAGCGATGTATCTTCTCGAGCGCTACCCGTGGCCGGGCAACATCCGCGAGCTACGCAACGTGATCGAGCGAGCGACGATTCTGGCCGAAGGCGACTTCATCGAGGCGCGTCATCTGCCGCCGCCGGTGGTGAGCCGCAGCGAACAGACGCTGCCAACCGTCACGCTCTCGCCCGGAACGACGGTGGACGAGGCCGAACGGCGATTGATCCTGCTGACGCTCGAACACACGCGCAACAACAAGACGCGCGCCGCGGAGATCCTTGGAATCAGCCTCAAAACACTCCATAACAAGCTGAATCGGATGAAGCAGGAGACAAGGTAGACGGGTGCAGATTGCAGATTGCAGATTGCAGATTGCAGATTGCAGATTGCAGATTGCAGATTGCAGATTGGCGATTGCGGATTGCGGATTGTAGATTGCGGATTGACGGATTGCAGATTGAGGGGATTACAGAGTGTGGTGTGTCGCCAACTAGCTAGCGGTTCGCAATCAACTATGTACTGTCCGCAATCGGCAATTTGCAACCTGGAATCGGCAATCGGCAACGGGCATTCTGCAATCCGCAGCCTGCAATCGACAATCGACAATCGACAGCCTACAATCGGCAGTCTGCAATCCACAATCCGCAATCCGCAATCCGCAATCGGCAATCCGCAATCTGCAATCTGCAATCTCCAATCTGCAATCGGCAACCTGCAATCTGCAATGTTTCTATACCACCCCCGTGTCGATTAAAGCGAAACAGGTCGCTGGCGTCACTACGCTCGTCGTGTTGGTTGTCGCCGGCATGACAGCCGTGCAAATGGCGTCGCTGACGCGCGTACGGATTGGCGAGACGGCGTCCCGAGCAGTCCAGCTGAAGGACGCCATCTTGTACCGTGCCGCGGAGGTCGTGAAAGAGGCCAAAGGCGACCCCTACGAGGCGTTGCGCGAGGATGGCGGCCTTCGGTCGATCCTGTTTTCGGCGGTCACCAACCAGCCCGAGAACAACACGATGCTCTATGCGGTCATCGTAGATCCGAAGGGAGTGGCGGTCGCTCACAGTACGCCCGCGCTCGAGGGCGCGGCCATCCCCGAGCTCAACGACCTGATGACGTTCAAGGATGCCTCGTCTTTCGACCAGGTCCGGGCGGTCTGGGACGAGCAGCAGTTCGAGCTTCGCGAGGTGCTTCTGTCGGGCAACTCGGAATTCGGCGCGATCCGTATCGGCGCGTCGACGCTGTTGATTCGCGGCGAAATCATCAAGACCCTTCAAGGTTTCGGCTACACCGCGATCTTTGCCCTTGGCATCTCGACCATGGTCGCGATGCTGCTCGCGCAGTGGATGTTGCGGCCGATTCACGTGATCCAGAGCGGGTTGACGCGACTTGGACGAGGCGAGCTCGACGTCACGCTCGATCTCCCCGGACAGGAATTCGCGGACCTGGGCACGTCCTTCGAGACCGTCAGCGCGCAGTTGGCGGCCGTGCGCACGAAAGCCTTGTCCGCCGTCTCGAGCGGCACCGAGTTCGAGTCGGTGATGGAGAACCTCGAAGACGCCGTGGCGCTCTTCTCACCCGAAGGCGAGCTGATCTTCAGCAATGCGGCGATGCGCGCGCTCCTGCCCGCGCTGGTGTCGCAGGAAGGCGCGGCCAAGCCGACGTTGTCGCAGATGGAGGACAACCATCCCGTGCGGCAACTCGTCGAGCGGGCGCTTGCTGGACGCAAGTCCGCAGGCCCTGTCTCGATCTCGCTCGGGCAGACCGCGCCGGACGCCGAGCAGGAAGCAGAGCATCTGCTGCTCTGTCACGCGATCGAGGACGCGCACGGCCGCTTCCTCGGCGCCATGGTCGTCGCGCGCAATCTGGGCTACTTGAGCCACGTGCACACGACGCTGAACTATTCGCGCAAGCTGGCGGCGCTGGGACGTCTGATGGCTGGCGTCGCGCACGAAGTGAAGAATCCGCTGAACGCGATGACGATTCACCTCGAATTGCTGAAGCAGAAACTTGCGGCGATGCGCGAACCGATTACCGTGCCGGCGGGGCCGGCCGGCGGATCGCGGACGCTGGACCTCTCGAAGCATGTGAACGTGATCGGCGACGAAATCAAACGGCTCGATCAGGTGGTCGTTGGATTCCTGAAGTTCGCGCGCCCGGACGAACTGAAGCTGCAGCCGGTGCACCTCGCGTCGTTGGTCAGCGAGGTGACGTCCATGACGGCTCCGGAGGCCGAGCGCCGCGGCATCATCGTCAAGACAGAATGCCCGCCGAGCGTGCCCGAGATCAACGCCGACCCCGGCATGCTGCAGCAGGCGCTCTTGAACCTCACGATCAACGCCTGCCATGCCATGCCCGACGGCGGAACGCTCCGGCTCATCTGCCGCCCGGCGTCGCGACGGCGGGTGGAAGTCACCGTCGAGGACACGGGAGTCGGCATTCCGCCCGAGAATCTCGGAAGGATTTTCGACCTCTACTTCACGACCAAGGAGAAGGGCAGCGGTATCGGGCTTTCCATGGTCTTTCGCATCGTGCAGCTCCACGACGGTGATGTTGAGGTACAGTCAACTCCTGGACGGGGAACCAGATTCAGGCTGCTGTTTCCCCAGGTATGAGGCCGCAACCAATCTGTGGTATCCGTGGAGATGAGTCGGGGGAAGGAGGTCGGACCATGCAGAACGTGAAGGCGCTGGTTCTGCTCCTGTTTATAACGTCAACCGCCGCCTGCGCGGGTAACCGCGCACCGATCATCGAGGATCAACCCACGCTGGTCGTGCCCCCGGTCCCGCCGCGGGCTATCGAAGCCCAGCCGGCCACGGAACCGCCCGTAATCGACCCGGTGCCGGAACTCTTGCCGCCGCCGCCGGCACCGAAGCCGAAGGCCAACGTGCCTCGTAACAGCACCGAGTCGAAGCCGGAGCCGAAGCCCGAAATACCGCCCGAGACCACTACTGCCGCGACCGCCAGCAATCCGGCGCCGGTTGAGCCTCTGCGGACGCAGACCACGCCAAGCGGACCGGAAGCCATGCGTCAGATTCAGGAGAGCCTGGCCCGGACCGATAACGTGCTCTCGCGAGTGGACTATCAAAAGCTGACGCCCGACAGCAAGGCAACGTATCAGGCGGCCAAGGACTTCAAGCAACAGGCCGAGGAAGCCCTGAAAAAAGACGACATCAATCAGGCGAGGGCCTTCGCGCTGCGGGCGGAGAATATTGCGAAGAAGCTCGAACCGCGGTAGGGATAAAACTCAGCCGACCTCTGCCAAAAATAGGGCAGGCGGACGAACTCAGCCACGAACGGCCCGTCTCGCCATATCTTGCGCTTGCCCTAAAAAAACAGCACAATATCTGGTAGATCGACCCTTGACAACGGCGTAAACAGGGTCCATTATCGTGCCCGCCTTGCGCGCGAGAAATCACGCGCAACCGGATTCGAAGGATGCTGGGCGACCATCTGCTGCGGTGCTTTGCGAAGACGGTGCGGGCGAAAAAAAGAGCGCTGATAAAACAACCCGCGGGGCATCCCAGGCCTCGCGAGGTCACGGACGGGGACGCCCGTGACCAGTTAAGTACGCGCATCCAAAGACAACTGTAAGTCTTCAGAGCTTCCTGGCCCTGGGGCGGGCCAGCGGCTCGGCGTTTTCGGAGGGGAACCATGCAGAGAGGCGCTGCTCCACAGGTGGACACCACCAGGGGAGAGACCACTTCCTCACGCCCAACGACATCCCAGTCGGTGCCCGGTCTGGAGTTCGTTCGGTTCTTCAGTCATGAAGGCATCGATCCGTTCGACGAGGTCGAATGGGAGACCCGGTCCGCGGTGATCGGCAACGAAAAGGGACAGGTGGTTTTCGAGCAGCGCGACGTCGAAATGCCCCGCTTCTGGTCGCAGCAGGCGACCAACATCGTCGTCTCCAAGTATTTCCGTGGACAGATCGGCACGCCGGAGAGAGAGCGCAGCGTCAAGCAGCTCATTGGCCGCGTGGTGGACACGATTACCGCATGGGCCCGCAAGCAGGGCTATTTTGCGAGCGAAGACGACATGCAGGCATTCAGCGACGATCTCAAGCACCTCCTCCTGTATCAGAAGGCGGCGTTCAACAGCCCGGTCTGGTTCAACGTCGGGTTCGAGAAGGCGCCCCAGTGTTCCGCCTGCTTCATCAATTCGGTGCAGGACACGATGGAGTCCATCCTCGGGCTCGCGAAGACCGAGGGGATGCTCTTCAAGTACGGTTCAGGCACGGGGTCTAATCTCTCCAACATTCGCTCGTCGCAGGAATTGCTCGCAGGGGGCGGGACGGCGTCCGGCCCCGTGTCGTTCATGAAGGGCTTCGACGCGTTTGCCGGCGTCATCAAGTCCGGCGGCAAGACTCGCCGTGCCGCGAAGATGGTCATTCTCAACGCCGACCATCCTGACGTCGTCGAGTTCATCAACTGCAAGGTCGAGGAAGAGAAGAAGGCCTGGGCGCTGATCGATGCCGGCTACGATGGCTCGTTTACGGGTCCAGCGTATTCGTCAGTGTTCTTCCAGAACTCGAACAACAGCGTGCGCGCGACCGACGAGTTCATGCGCGCGGTGCTCGACGATGGTGAGTGGCAGACGCGGGCGGTGCTGACCGGCGAGGTGATGGCGACCTACAAGGCTCGCGATCTGATGCGCCAGATCGCCGAGGCCACTTACATCTGCGGCGACCCCGGCATGCAGTTCGATACGACGGTGAACGACTGGCACACGTGCCCCAACACGGCGCGCATCAACGCCAGCAACCCGTGCTCGGAGTACATGTTCCTGGATGACTCGGCTTGCAACCTCGCGTCGATCAATCTGATGAAGTTCGTGCATCCCGAGGGCTCGCCCAACGCCGGCGAATTCGATTACGCGGCGTTCGACGCCGCGTGCCGGACGTTGATCACGGCGCAGGAAATCCTCGTTGATAACTCGAGCTATCCGACCGAGGCGATTGCGAAAAACAGCCACGCGTTCCGGCCGCTCGGCCTCGGCTACGCGAATCTGGGTGCGCTGCTGATGTCGCGCGGCCTGCCGTACGACAGCGATGCCGGACGTGACTACTCGGCGGCGATCACCGCGCTCATGCATGGTGCCGCCTACGCTCAGTCCGCAAGGGTCGCACGGGATCATGGTGGGCCGTTTGCCGGCTACGAGAAGAATCGCGAGCCGTTCCTGCGCGTGATGCGGAAGCACCGTGCCGCGCTGAAGGATATCGATCGCAGCCATATGCCCAAGGATCTGTTCGACGCCGCGAAGACGGTGTGGGACGAGGTCATCGAGATGGGCGAGCAGCACGGCTTCCGCAACGCGCAGGCGACGGTGCTCGCGCCGACCGGCACGATCGGGTTCATGATGGACTGCGATACGACCGGTGTCGAGCCGGACATCGCGCTCGTCAAGTACAAGAAGCTCGTGGGCGGCGGGTTGATGAAGATCGTCAACCAGACCGTGCCGATGGCCCTCACCAAGCTGGGCTACAACACCCAGCAGGTCAAGGAAATCATCGAGTACATCGACGAGAACGAGACCATCGAGGGCGCGCCGCACATCAAGGACGCGCACCTGCCGGTGTTCGACTGCGCGTTCAAGCCGGCGCGCGGCGTCCGCTCGATTCACTACATGGGCCACATCAAGATGGTGGGCGCGACGCAGCCGTTCCTGTCTGGCGCGATTTCGAAGACGGTCAACGTGCCGAAGGATGCGACGGTTGATGAGATCCAGCAGGCCTACATCGACTCGTGGCGCCTGGGGACCAAGGCAGTCTCGATTTACCGCGACGGAAGCAAGCGTACGCAGCCGCTGAACACGTCGAAAGACAAGGAGAAGGTAGCGGCCGTTGCTCCCGTCGCGGGTCCTGCCCGTCGGCGGCTGCCCGATGAGCGCCACTCGATCACCCACAAGTTCGACATCGCCGGCCACGAAGGCTACATCACCGTCGGGCTGTACGAGGACGGCCAGCCAGGCGAGTTGTTCCTGGTCATGGCGAAGGAGGGCTCGACGATCTCTGGCTTTGCCGACGCCTTCGCACAGGCGATCTCGTACGCGCTGCAGTACGGCGTGCCGTTGCAGGATCTCGTGGACAAGTTCTCCCACGTCCGCTTCGAGCCGTCCGGGATGACGAAGAATCCGGACGTCCGCTTCGCGAAGTCGATCGTTGACTACATCTTCCGCTGGATGGCGGCGAAGTTCCTCTCGCCGGAAGCGCAGTTCCGCGCCGGTGTGAACAACCGCGAGGAGCTGGTCACGACACCGGAGCAGTTGCCGCTCGATGTCGCCGCTGCCGCGGGCGCGTCGCCGACCGCCGTCATCACGTCACCAAAGACGGCGTCGTTCGCCGCGATGCAGAACCAGGAAGACGCGCCGCCCTGCTCGACCTGCGGCTCGATCATGGTGCGCAGCGGTTCCTGCTACAAGTGCTCGAACTGCGGAACGACTAGCGGCTGCGCCTAAGTCGCTATCCGCGGTCCGCGGTCCGCTATCCGTTTTTTGGGGCCGGCTTAACGCCGGCCCTTTTATTTTGTGGCGGCCAGCGGCCAGCGGAGGGCGGGCAGCGGGAAGCGGCCAGCGGACGGCGGTTATGATCGCGCGATGTGGCCCGCCCACGCCCCCGCCTTCGTCGTCGGCGTAAACCTTCCCTGGGTCGGTTACGGCACCGACTTCGGCACCAGCGCGTGGCATCCCGAGGGCGGGCTGAGTGTCCGGCCGGCAGCGCGCGAGCGGCTCGAGGAGGCGTTCACTACCCTCGAGACAGACGGCATCCGCATTGTCCGCCTATTCGTCTTGTGCGACGGACGATCCGGCATTCACTACGATCGCAGCGGGCTGCCGGTTGGGTTTGACGATGTGGTGCTTGCGGATTTTGATGCGCTGCTCGATGTCGCCCGGCGTCACGGGATCAGCGTCATGCCGGCGCTGCTCGATTTTCATCTCTGCCATCCCACGAACATCGTCAACGGTGTGCAAGCCGGTGGGCGGGCGCAGCTCATTGCGGATCCGGACTGCCGCTCAGCGTTGTTCGAGAATGTCCTGACGCCTCTCGTCGAACGCTACGCGAACGATGACGCCATCGCTGCCTGGGATGTATTCAACGAGCCCGAGTGGTGTCTGCGTCGATTGCGTCCGTCGTGGTGGTTTTCTGATCCGTTCAATGCGCTTCAGGAGTTCTTGTACTTGTTGGTTCAGTGCGTGAGAAGGGCAGCCAGCCAGCCCATCACGATTGGATCCGCAGGGCTGTGGCAGCTCGACCTGGTGACACCGCTGGGACTCGATTTCTATCAGGTCCATTGGTACGAGCGCTTCGGGTGGTCCGCGCTGGAGCGTCCGGTCGAGAACCTCGGGCTTGACCGTCCCGTGATCCTTGGAGAGTTTTCAGGACGCGCGGCGATCTGGCCCATCGCCGACGTGCTCGACGCTGCCGAGCGTGCCGGGTACCGCGGCGCGATGGTGTGGTCGGTGCTTGCCGAGGACGATCAGTCGGCCTACACGCCCCAGGTGGTCGAGTGGATGCGAGCGCGTGCGTCGGGCAGGTGACGGCCACGGATAACACGGATATTCTAGCCACGGAACGTCGGGCCGCGAACACCACGGATACAACAGCCACGGAAACACGAAACAACAGATCCAAGAATTTCTATGAGACGCGACGTCTTCATCTCTCTTGCTGTTGCTCTTCTTCTGCCGGCATCCACGGCGCACGCGCAGACGTGGAAGGTTCCCACAGCGGCGGAGCGCTGTCCGTCGAAGTGGGGCGCCGGTGACGAGCGGGGATCCGGCAACCATATGAAGCCGGAGTCGGTCCTGAAGGCGGCAAAACTAATCAAGACCGGCGAAGTGATTGAGATCGGCCAGGTGATGAGCTCGTCGATGCCGTTCTTCGGCACCAGGCGTTTTGACGTTCACACCAAGCGCACGCTGATGAATGCGGGTTCGAACCGGCGCGGCAGCAACGAGGAGCTCGTCATCGCCGAGATGGGCCACGTCGGGACGCAGTTCGACGGTTTTACCCACCAGACGCACGAGGACAGCGTCTACAACTGCTTCAAGCTCGATGACATTGCGACGCGCAGCGGTTTCACGAAGCTCGGCATCGAGAAGGTTGGAACGTTGATGACGCGCGGCGTGTTGATCGACGTCGCCGCGCTTAAGGGCGTCGAGATGCTTCCTGACAGCTACGAGATCACTCCGCAGGATCTCGAACAAGCGCTGGCCCGTCAGAAGCTCACGCTGCAGCCGGGAGATGCCGTGCTGATCCATACCGGCTGGAGCCGGCTCTGGTCGAAGGACAACGCGCGATACGTCAAGAGTTGTCCCGGCATCGGCCTCGCCGCCGCGGCGTGGCTCGCCAAACAGGATCCGATGCTGGTAGGTGCTGACAACTGGCCGGTTGAAGTCGCGCCCAATCCTGATCCTCAACTGTCGCTTCCTGTGCACCAATTCATGCTCGTCGTGCAGGGCATCCACCTGCTCGAGAACCTGAAGCTCGACGACCTTGCATCCAAGCGTGTCCATGAATTCGCCTTCGTCGTGCAGCCACTCAAGATGCAGGGATTCACAGGATCCACTGTCGCGCCAGCGGTCATACGGTAGTCGTAGGCGCTAGTCGTCAATCGTCAATCGTCAATGGACAATCAGCAGTCGGAACTCGCCACTCGCCAATCGCCAATGCAGTCTCGCCGTCTCGCGGCAGTCCAGGCTCCTGTCATTCCCATCGTTGGTCGATGGACGGCTGAAACGCCCGGGACGATTTCACTCGGCCAAGGGGTCGTGTCTTACCAACCACCGCGCGAGGCCGTCGAAGCGGCGAGAAAGTTCGGGGACACGCTCGCGGATCATCGCTACGGTCCGGTCGAAGGGTTGCCAGCCCTGGTCCAGGCCATCGAATGCAAGCTCGAAGTAGAAAACCAGATCCGCGTGAAGCCCGATAGCCGCGTGCTCGTCACGGCCGGCGGCAATCAGGCGTTCATGAACGCAGTGCTCGCGGTCACCGATCCAGACGACGAGGTGATTCTGCTGACGCCGTACTACTTCAACCACGAGATGGCGGTGGTGATCGCGGGTGCCAGGCCAGTTGGTGTGCCGACCACGAGCGAATATCAACTCGACATCGCGCGCATCGAGGACGCCATTACGTCGAAGACCCGCGCGATTGTGACGGTATCGCCGAACAACCCGACCGGCGCCGTGTACCCAGAACGCGACCTGCGTGCCGTGAACGCGATCTGCCAGGATCGCGGCATCTTTCACATTCACGATGAGGCCTACGAGTACTTCACATACGGCAGCGCGCGCCACTTCTCGCCGGGCGCGAGCCCTGGTGCCGCCGCGCACACGATCTCGCTGTATTCCTTGTCGAAAGCGTACGGAATGGCGAGCTGGCGCATCGGCTACATGGTCGTACCCGAAACGCTCTACGAGGCAGTCAACAAGATCCAGGACACGATCCTGATCTGTCCGCCGGCCGCTTCGCAGCACGCAGCCCTGGCAGCCCTGCAGGTTGGCCGCGCGCACGCGTCCGCTGCAGTCGCGCAGCTCGATGTCACTCGGCGCGCGATCTTCGAGGCACTCAGTCAACCGGATGTTCCATGCGACGTGCCATCGGCCGAGGGTGCCTTCTATTACCTCGTCCGAGTGCACGCCGCCATGGATCCGATGACCCTGACCGAGCGATTGATCAAGGAGCATTACGTCGCCACGATTCCCGGGTCGGCCTTTGCCGACCCCGCGCCCTGCTCGATCAGGATTTCCTACGGTGCGCTCGACTCGGACTCGGTCGGCGAAGGACTTCGGCGTCTGGTCGGCGGCCTGCGGGCGATTGCAGGGCACGGGTGAAGCGCGATCGCCTGTGGCTCGCCTACGCCGCGTTGCTCGTGGCGGTGGCGGGCGTCGCGTGGTCGGCGATCTTTATCCGCTGGTCGGCCGTGCCCGGCCCCTCGTCCGCTTTCTACCGCGTCTTCATCGCAGCGCTCATCCTGTTGCCATGGCGGGCGTTATCGTCGGCGTCAGGTCGCCGGCGCACCGCGATCTCGCACGCGAATCGACGCAGCCTGCTGTTGGCGTTTGCCGGCGGCGTGTTCTTCGGGCTGGATCTGGCGTTCTACAACACCGCGGTGATGCGGACGACCGCCACGATGGCCACGCTCCTGGGGAACAACGCGCCAATCTTTGTGGGCATCGGGACATGGCTGCTGTTCAAACGGCCTCCGCAGCGCCGCTATTGGGCGGGTCTTGCACTGGCGATGAGCGGTGCCGCAATCGTGATGATTGCGATGGCGGGCCACCAGGACCGTTCGGGCGATCTGACAGGGGCCTTCATGTCGCTCATCGCGGCGGTATTCTTCGCCGCGTACCTGCTGGCCACCGAACACGTGCGTGAGCAGATGGATACCCTGACGTTCAATGCCGTTGCCATTGGCGGCAGCGTGGTAACGCTCCTGTTGGTGTGCGTGATCGTCGATGCGCCGCTTGGTGGATTCTCGACGCGAACATGGCTGGCGCTGCTCGCGCTGGGTCTCATCTCGCAGCTGGGTGCGTATCTGGCTTTGACCTATGCGCTCGGCCACTTACCCGCGACCGTCACGTCGGTTGGACTGCTCGGCCAAGTGCCTCTGACAGCGATCCTGGCGGTGCCGCTTCTCGGCGAGCCGCTGACGACGGCCTTTCTCGCGGGCGGAACCTTGGTGCTCACGGGAATCTACATCGTGAACTCGGCGAAGTAACGGCTACGCGTCGGAGGTGGGCGCGAGACGTGCATGAGGTGGCGCATCATGGCCGACGAATTTCTCGGGATCTATCTCAACGACCATTTGGCCGGCTCCGTCGTGGCAATCGAGCTGCTCCAGCATATCGAGCGTGCATATGTTGGTCGGCCAGTGGAGCGATTTGCTGCAGACCTGCGGGCGGAAATCCAGGCCGATCAGCAGGAGCTGCAACGCCTGATGGGCGAGCTCAACGTCACGGAAAGCCGCGCCCGACAGGCCACGGCATGGCTAACCGAAAAGATGACGATGATCAAGCTTCGCCTGGATGATTGGGCGGGCGGCGATTTCCGGCTGTTCGAGGCGCTCGAAGCGATCTCGCTCGGCATCGAGGGGAAGAAGTCGTTGTGGGTGGTCCTTGCCGGCGCGACGGAGAAGCTGCCGGCGCTTGGTCTGCTGGACTACTCGCGGCTCGTCGAACGTGCCCTCGATCAACGCGGTCGCGTCGAGGCTAAACGGCTCGAGACGGCGAATGCGGTACTCGTTCCGGCCCGCTAGACGCGATCTGGTCGCGGATGCCGGCCAACAGTTCATACGATCGCAGTCTTGCGGCGTGATCGAAGATCTGCCCCGTCACGATGAGCTCGTCCGCGCCCGTGCGCTCGATGAAATTCGTCACCCCGCGCCGCACCGTCTCCGGTCCGCCAACGATCGCAGCCGACAGCACCCGATCAAGCTCGGCGCGTTCCAGCGGCGTCAGCTGCGACTGAAACGCGTCGGGATCCACAGGCGGCGGCAGCGGACGCAGTTGGCCGTGGCGCAGCGCCAGGAAGGCTTGCTGGTGCGATGTGAACAGATGTCGCGCGTCACGATCGGTATCGGCGACCACCACATTGAGACCCAGCATCAGGCGAGACGCTTCGAGGCGTTCTGACGGATGGAACTGCGTGCGATAGATCTCGATGGCCTGCGTCATCTGCGCCGGCGCGAAGTGTGAAGCAAAAGCGTACGGCAGTCCGAGTCCAGCAGCGAGTTGCGCGCCAAAGAGGCTCGACCCCAGGATCCAGACCGGAACGTTGAGGCCGGCGCCCGGAACCGCTTTAACGCGCTGACCGGGAGCCGGTTCGCGAAAGAGCGCGATGAGCTCCACCACGTCCTGCGGAAACGAATCGATGCTGAGATTCCGCCGCAACGCGAGCGCTGTGATCTGATCCGATCCGGGAGCTCGGCCGACACCAAGATCGATCCGGCCGGGGAACAACGACTCGAGTGTCCCGAACTGCTCGGCAATGACGAGCGGCGAGTGATTGGGCAGCATGATGCCGCCGGCGCCGACGCGAATCGTCGACGTGCCGGCCGCCACGTGCGCAATCACGACAGCCGTTGCCGCGCTTGCGACGGCTGGCATGTTGTGATGCTCAGCCAGCCAATAGCGCGGGTAGCCCCAACGCTCGGCATGACGAGCCAGATCCAGCGTGTTTTGCAGGGCTCGGGCAGCGTTGCCGCCCTCGGTGATCGGTGAGAGATCGAGAACCGACAAGGGTGTCATCAGAGTGAATTATGCTGTCAGCCGCATGAGCCTCAATCCTCGACGCTTCTCGCTGATCTTTGCCCTCGTCTTCTCGGCCCTGACATGGTTATCCGCGCAGCCCCAACCGGCCGCGCGTCATGTTGTGGTCATCAGCCTCGACGGTTTCCCGAGCTGGGCGTTGGAAGACCCGTACCTGCCGGTCCCCACGCTGCGACGACTCGCAGCACAAGGTGTGGTTGCAAAAGGCATGCGCCCGGTGAATCCGTCCGTAACGTGGCCCAATCACACGTCGCTCGTCACCGGGGTCACGCCGGCCAAGCATGGCGTGCTGTTCAACGGGATCCTGATCCGTGAGCCTGGGGTCCCTCCGCGAATTGAGCCGTGGCGCGACAAGGCCGAGATGGTTCGCACGAAAACGCTGTACGACCTGGCCCACGAGCGAGGACTGACTACGGCGGAAGTGGACTGGGTTGCGATTCAGAACGCCCCGACGATCAGCTACGCCTTTCCCGAGCGTCCGGATCCGAAGGGTCAGATTGCGAGAGAGCTGGTGAAGACCGGCGCGATCAATGAAACCAGCCTGACTGACTTTCACACGCGCAACATCGTTTGGCGCGATCAGATGTGGACCGAGGCGGCGCGCCACATCCTGCGTCAGCATCGGCCGAACCTGATGCTCTATCACCTGCTCAACCTCGACTCGACGCATCATCGCTATGGCCCGCGCAGTCACGCGGCCACGATCGCGATGGCGCAGCTCGACTCGGCGGTCGCGTCAATCCTCGACACGATTGAACAGGCGGGGCTCACGCCGCGGACCACGGTGTTCGTCGTGTCGGATCACGGTTTCCGGCTCGTCAAGCGGCAGATTCGTTTGAATGCGGCGCTCGCGCGCGCCGGTTTGCTCGAGGTGACGGAGGGGAAGGTCGTGAAGTCGCAGGCCTACGTGGTTCCTGAGGGAGGGACGGCCCTTCTCTACATCACCGTTCCCGATCCGTCAGGCGAGATTCTTTCAAGAGCCAAGTCCACGATCGCCTCAGTCGAAGGCGTCGGTACGATCGTCGAGCCGAATGGCTACAAACAATACGGACTGCCGCAACCCACCGACAACAATCAGATGGGTGCACTGTTCATCATCCCGAAGGAGGGCTACGCCTTCAACGCGGCGGCGACCGATCCAGCGGTGGTCGATGCCGCCGAAGGCGGTCTTGGCGCACACGGATACCTCGCCTCGGATCCAGAGCTGAGCGCGTTGTTCATCGCGAGCGGCGCCGGGATTGTGCGCGGCGCCGCCCTGGGCACGATCGATAACGTGGACGTTGCGCCAACCATCGCACGGCTGCTCGGGTTGACGCTACCGGACGTCGACGGGCGCGTGTTGGTGGAGGCCCTCGTTGATAAGTGAATCCGCTACTTCGAGCTCGTCACGGTTGTGGCCGGCTCGACCTTGAGGATTCCGCCAGGATTTGCATCAACCACGAGATACAGCAAGCCGTCGGGGCCCTGCCGGACGTCGCGGATACGCTGCCGCAGCGTAGTCAGCATCGCCTCGCGACCGGCGAGACCGCGTTCGTTGAAGCCGACACGGTGAATGCCAACGCCCGCGAGCGCGCCGAGGATCATCTGGCCCTTCCAGCCCGGGAACTTGTCGCCGGTATAAATCACCATCCCCGATAGCCCCGGCGACGGGGTCCACGACGTGAAGGGTTGTTCCATGCCCTCTCGGGCCGGCTGTGCGCTGATGACCTCTCCGCTGTATTCGCGTCCATACGTAATCACCGGCCAGCCGTAGTTCTTGCCAGCCTGCACGACGTTCAGCTCGTCGCCGCCCTGCGGACCATGCTCGGTATTCCACACCTGGCCGGTGTCGGGGTGAACCGCAATAGCCTGCGCGTTGCGATGGCCGTAGGAGAAAATCTCCGGCTTCGCATCCGTCTTGCCGACGAACGGATTGTCCGGAGGCACGGTGCCGTCGTCCTTCAGTCGAAGAATCTTTCCGCCGTGGCTGTTCAGGTTCTGCGCTCGATTGCGATCGTTGCGCTCACCTACGGTCATGTAGATCATGCCGTCGCGGCCGAACGCCAGCTTGGAGCCGAAATGGACTCCGCCAGTGTTCCAGTTGTCGGTGACGAGGATGTCCTTGACGTCCACAAGGGCCTTGCCGTCAAAGCGGCCTCGCGCCAGCGCGGTCGTGCCCTGATCGCCCTTTCCCTTCGAGTACGTGAGGTAGACGAACTGATTCGTCGCGAACTGCGGATGCACGGCGACTTCGAGCAATCCGCCTTGTCCCACAGCAAACACTTCCGGCACACCGGCGATCGGCTGAGGATCCAGTGTCCCGCCGCGGACGATGCGAAGGCGGCCGGGTTTTTCGGTGATCAGCATGTCGCCGTTCGGAAGGAACGCGAGGCTCCACGGCGACGCAAGTCCCTTGAACATGGGCGATACCCGGAGGCTCAGGCCGATCGTTTCGACCACCTGCGGGGCGTCAGGGAAGGGTAGCGAGGCCATCCGCTGGAACCCACCGGGCTGCGGACCGCGCCCGCCGCCAGGCGGAGGTGCACCCTGCCTCCCGCCCGCGGGCGGGGTCTGCTGTGCCGTGGCGCCAGCGACGGCAAACGCGATCCCCGCGGCGATGACGGACCACTTCATTCGTGTCGAAATGCGCATGCTCGCTCCTTGAGTGAACTAGGTGGCTGAAATGCCCGCGAGCACGCCGCGCATGTACGCGAACGACTGCTGCATGCCGGGCAACGGGTTGTCGACGTCGATCTCGTATTCGAGTCCGACATGACCCGTGTAGCCGATCTTCAGCAGGGCGCGGAAGAGCGCGGGGAAGTCGATGGCGCCCTTGCCGACGATCACCTGGCTGTCGCGGTCTTTGAGATTGCGGAGATCCTTCACGTGCAGGTCGTAGACGCGGTCGCGCAAGTCGAGCACCGCCTTGGCCGGATCGGTTCCGGTCCGCACGGTGTGGCCGATGTCGATGCACAGGCCCATGTGCTTGTCGCGGCCTTTGATCAACTTGTATGCATCGTGCGGCGACGGGAAGAATTTGTCCTCCGGTCCGTGATTGTGGATGGCGATGCGGATCTGGAATTCCTTGGCCAGTTTCTCGACCACATCGAGCGATTCGAAGTCGGGCGCGGCGACGATGACCGGCATCCCGGCGAGCTTGGCGTATTCGAAGTCTTTGCGCACGGCCGCTTCGTCGTTGCGCATGGTGATGGTGCCACCGCCCACGATCGTCAGGCCGGCGGCTTCGGTCTTCGCCCGGGCTGCCTTGATGGCCTCGGGGCTGTCGGTGCGTGGCAGGTGGACGTCCTTGAAGTTGATGTACTTCGTGTCGCACGCCTTCGCCATTTCGAGCGCTTTCTCGAATGGGAACTTGCGGAGGGAATACGAGGCGACGCCGAGCTTCAGGCGCTCGGGGCGGGTATCGGGCGTCTGCACCATCGCCCGCGCGGGCAGATGCGGGGCCAGTCCAGCCACGGCCATCGTCGTCAGGAACTCACGTCGCTTCATCGGAATCCTCCGTGCATCAGGTCAGCCCGAGATCATATCGCATGGGCTTACTTGCCAACCGTTACCCCGAACGGGCGGCGTGGAATGGGCTGAGCGTCGGTGTGAAGATGCCGGACTCATAAACGACTTTCAGACGTGCCGAAGGACGAGGCCGCTCGCCGGCGGTGAGGATCCCCGCCAGATTCAGCGGATCAGCCGTGCTGATGGTGATTGGAGGCCCGTCGGACGGCGAGCGGCGGACTTCGCGGAGGCGTTCGACGGCGCGCGGGAGCGCGAACTGCTCGCCAGACATGCCGGCGACGAACCAGCCGCCACGGATCTCGCCGCGCGCTTCCAGGCGCCGATACACACGCACCAGCTCCCGCCACGGTGCGGCGATGGTTTCGCGCGTGAGGAGCCGACGGAACACGACGCCGTACCGGCGCAGGAGCGCCCACGCTTGCGCCTCGACGGCCCGCTCGCGGAGCGCGCTCGATGGTGCCGGTGTGATTGCGGTCCAACGGCCGGCAAAGTTGACGCGACGATCGCGGGACGGATGGCTCGAGAGCAACGCGCGCAGTCCGGAGAATCCGTCTGATGCGGCGAGCCCGTTCGCGACAAGCGTGCCGAGCGCG
>Ga0209382_10004244_pt1 | contig 19264 bp, 6 predicted proteins | sample SoiMetdeltSBSDD5_FD_187599 | JGI IMG/M metagenome (GOLD analysis project Ga0209382, IMG submission 187599) | Bulk soil microbial communities from a Populus tree surrounding site in Tennessee, USA - Soil MetaG P. deltoides SBSDD5 (SPAdes) (version 2) | ecosystem: Environmental > Terrestrial >... | reverse complement strand
GTGGCTTTTGGAAGAGGGCGCGTCGGGATCGAGCGCCGGGCCTGGGGCGGCGACGGCCGCGGCGCTGGTGGCGTTTTCTATCGGTAGCGAGACCGGCGGGAGCATCGTCAGCCCGGCGATGCGCTGTGGCGTGACTGGCCTACGCCCGACGTTCGGCCGCGTGCCGCGCACCGGCGCGATGACGCTCTGCTGGTCTCTCGACAAGCTCGGGCCCATGACGCGTACAGTCGAAGACGCGATGCTGGTCCTTCATGCCATCAGCGGACCTGACGCGGGCGACGCGTCGAGCGTACCGAGCCGGCTCGACTTCGACGCCACTGCGCCCGTCGCGGGATTGAAAGTCGGCTACATCGCCCAGTGGATGAAAGATAGTCCCGCAACGGACGTCGACCGAGCGGCGATGGAGAGGATGAAGAAGCTGAAAATGGAACTGAAGGAAGTGACGCTTCCCGATTGGCCGTACAGCTCACTTATGCCGATTCTGTTCGCAGAGGCCGCGGCGTCGTTCGAAGAGCTGGCGCTTAATAATGAGCTCGGCTCACTCAAGGCGCAGGTCAAGGACGCGTGGCCCAATTTATTTCGGCAGGCGCGATTTCTTTCCGCAGTCGACTTCGTGCAGGCCGATCGATTCCGGCGCAAGGTGGCTCTGGAAATGGCGCGCGTCTTCAGAGATGTCGACCTGATGATAGTCCCATCGCTACGCGACGAACAGCTCACCATCACGAACTTCACCGGTCATCCCTCGCTCACGCTGCGCGCCGGCTTCGTCAATGTCTCGGAAGCGCGAAGTGACTGGGCTCCGGATCCGGCGAATCCGCTGCCGAAGTTCAATCCACCCCGTCGCGTGCCGCACGGGATCACGATTCTTGGCCGCCTATTCTGCGACGGGTTGATTGGGCGGGTAGGAATGGCGCTCGAACGGGAATTCGGCGTTGTTAGGGAAAGGCCGGCAGGGTTCTAGCTTATGGCCGCGCCGTCCGGTCAACTCTGTTGTGACTCGGCTTTTCGGCGATCATTCTTGATTACATCGGTTTCCAGTTGCGTGTTCAGGCGTCGACGCGCCGCATACCCATTCCGAAAAGGCTGTAAATCGAGCCACGCAAGATCGGTACAGTACCGCGCGCGTAAGCAAGCGGCCGACCGATGAGTCCGCCGCTTGCTTACGCGCGCGGTACTGTTAGCCATACGCGGTGGGAATCTGTTTAAGCGCGGCAATCACGCAATCGTATTTTAACCTGCCACTCCGCCAAATATGCCAAGGGTGTCTTTAGTGGACGCCAAGGTTATATCGTCCATTGTCGTTTCACCGAAAAGACAATTGTTGCACAGATAAAAATCCATGGTAGTATTTACCAGGTTTTAAGTGGGAGTCACGTCTTTTGCGTGCGCCTCAATTTGTCACCAATTGATAGGAAAGGGAGTGCCGAAAATGAATAAGAGTGGAGCTAGAGTAAATCCCTTAAGCAGGCGGCCCCGGAAGCAGCGTTTAGTAATGGCGGTCAGAGGGGGCGCCGGCGTAGGTAAGACATATTTCGCGGCATCGATGGCAGACGCCGGCCTAGGTCGCCTTTGCATCATCGACATCGAGCGTAAGACACGCCTCCTGAAAGGCGTTGGGTCGAAGTTTGACGGCATCGAGGTCGAGCGCCCGAGCGAGGTGCCGGAGTTCATTGACTGGCTATTGAACTCACCCGAGGCGGCCGCACAAAATTACGGATGCTATGCGCTCGACTCGTGGGCCAGCTACTTCTCAGCTAAGCACAGCGAGATGATCGCGGCGGTCCGTGAGCGCGCCGGCGACCCGCTGGCGCAGCCCAATGCGGAAGAACTGACGGCGGATCAGATGGTGCTTCAAGGCGTCTTGCGCAGCCTCTGTCAGTCGGGCAATTCAGTCGTCATCGTTGACCAGATTCCGGCTAAAGGGAAGGAGCAGAAGGAGGACAACGAATTAGGCCGCGTGTTGCCCTCGACCGCGAGCGGTCTCGAATATTTTGTCGACGTGATGTGCGAAGTCTCGCTGCAGGAGCGAGACGGTGAGATCACCCGCGTTTTCCAAGTGGTGAAGTCCAACAGCCCGGCTTTCGAGCTCGGTTTCGAGATGACTGGGGATGTCACATTTAAGGACTTTCTTGACCACCTGATTCGTCATAGCGAATCGGACCTGCCTGTGGTTGCGCCGAGGCCGCTCGACGTGCCTGAGACATTACCGACTCTGGAAGAGATTTTAACAGCCCCGCCACAGATCACCATTCATGAGTTAATCGCGAAGGCGGAGCAAAACGGTTTCAAACAGGCGGATATTGTGACGGCGGCGAAGCTTTACCATCAGCAGACGAACATTTACCGACTATCGTCCGAACAGGTTGTTGACCTCGACCGGCGTATGACGGCGAAGATCGAGAAGGTAAAACAAGCTAGAGGGGAGGCGGCTTTGCAAGATGACGCCGCGGAGGGGTCCGACTCAGCGGCGACTTCCCGAGGTGGCCGCAATACGGTGAGGAGAACATTGGCGCGATGATTTCAAGCGAGTCCGCTATCTCGTAGAGCAAGTCAAAAACCGAATGCGGATCATGTATGTTCACCGGATCGCCCTTGTCATCGGTGTAATAGGTCGAACACAAGCCGCCCCCGCGCGCCGATGTGCGCGAGTCCCATTAGCTTATGCGCGACGCCCCCGTCCGCTTTGTTTTTTAGTGAAAGAGATAGGGGGTTCGAGCTGGGACGAGTGTGCGTCGGCATTGCCGTGGGGCGCTCCGCAAGCTCAGCCATCCCAAAATCAAGGAATTTGACCAAACCGTCCTACTCCGCCACCATGTTTTTCGGCTTCGAGCAAGACATCGGTGGCGCTGGCCTATGCTTTTCGCAAGAACGTTTCGATCTTTGACAAGCAACGTTCAATTTTTCAATGGCGGCTTAAGGCGCCGCAACTCGCGGCAGATTGTTGAGAGAGAGACTTGCAGCCCTTTGGCTTCCACAATATGCCCATAAATATTTATACCGGGTGAGGGGATTTTCAACTCAACTACGTTTTACTGCATGGAGGGATCAGGTTTGAGCGAGCCAGGCTTAGCTTTGAAGTGAAGGTAATCCAACCGTTTATCTCGCCACTTGCGCATTGGATTCCCAAAGGGGTCGATCAATAATGCTCACGGCTAACTGACCGCATTGCCGTACATCGATCTGCAAACCGTTCTAGTGAATGGATCATCGCCACAAATTGACAGCTTGCTAGAACCACTGGTCCAGATGAGTGGCGCCGAAGAAATAGACTTGTATCTATCGGAACTCATCGCCGTACACGCTGAGCCGGTCATCAATGGGATTATTCGATATAAGCTGCGCCATAATCTCAACCGAAGCGGCGCAGAGGCCGATGCCGAAGACTTGCGTCAGGAAGCGATCGCGCAACTGCTGGTCGAATTACTAAAACTCCACTCTGATATCGAGACGCATCCGATCAGAGACGTGCGCGGGCTTGCGGCCACAATTACTTACCGTCTCTGCGCTCAATGGATGCGCCGTCAATTTCCTCGGCAGCACGCCCTCAGAAATCGGATTCAATACCTGCTGACTCGTCAGGCGGGTTTTGCGCTCTGGCCTGACGACAATGATGAAATGAAGAAACTGATCGCCGGGTTTGCGGCGTGGAAGGGGCAAAGACCTTCCTCCGAGGCGGCCAGTCTCAGACGATTGCCTCAAGATGAAAGGCTCCTCGAGTCGCTCGGCGGCGGCGGAAGTTCAACCGACCTCAAGGATGCCCTGGCGACGATCTTCATTCACCTCGGCGGTCCGGTTGAGTTTGATGAATTGGTAAAGATTGTAGCAGTGTTACTGCAAATCACGGAACGGAAGATTGAATCAGTCGACGCGGATTTAGATGGCGCGCGGGTTGAGTTGGCGGACCAGGAAGCCGATGTCGCCTGGCGCGTGGAAAAACGCATCTTCCTGCAAAGGCTCTGGGAGGAAGTGCGACAGCTTCCTTTACAACAGCGCGTGGCATTGCTGCTTAATTTGAGAGACCATAAAGGCCGGGGTTGCATCGCGCTGTTTCCGGCGACAGGGATAGCGAGTATTGACCAACTGGCCGAGGCGCTGGAGATGCGCGAGGAACAACTGGCTGAGCTATGGAACGATTTGCCCCTTGAAGACTCGAAGATTGCTGAGTTGTTACAACAGACGCGGCAACAGATCATCAATGCGCGCCAATCAGCGCGCAGGCGATTGGCGCGGCGGTTGAAAGGTTTTATTTGAAACGCCGGCGCCTATATTCGGCGACTTTGGGCAACTAACGCTAATAAGGTGACAACGGGATCCCTGTTTGTGAGGTTAGGAGACTTGTCCGAACATCTTACTCAAACCCAGATCGAAGACTACGGCTGTCATAGGCTCTCGGCGGCGGAACTCCTTTCCGCATCCAGGCACATGCGAGATTGCGAAGCGTGTCGCCTGAAGGCCGAACGAGTGTTTGATGATGAGATGTTCTATGGGCTGAAAGCCGAAGTGTTAGGCTCCCCGGCGAAGACGGTTTCTTCGTTTGCGGAACAGGCGCACCTGACTTTTGAGCGGACGGCCGCGTATGTTGATGAGGTTCTGGCAGGAGAGGAACTCCAGGTCGCCAAGGATCATTTAACAGGTTGTGAGCAGTGCGCCATTGCGGTGGATGACTTGCGCGCTTTCAGAAACCGGGTTACGCCCTGGCTCGATCGTGAATATCAACCGCCCCCTGCGCCTGCCGTTGATGAAAACCGGTGGCGCCGTTTTGTTAAGGCTGTGACCTCTTTCTTGCTTACATCGGTAAACAAATGCGCATACAGGATCGTGGCGCTAGTTGTTTACTTGCGCTTGTTTCCTGTTAAGACATGGCCGCTCCACACCGTATACCCATTTGGCGCGTTCCATAGGTATCGCGCGCTGGTTGTCGGCGCAGCGCTGGCGGCGCTCTTAGTTATCACCGCCGGCTTGCCGATTTGGCTGATGCTAGGGCGAAACGTGAAAAACCCGATAATAGCGCAACCACCTCCCTCGCCAACCACACCGGTTGTAACTCCGGTTGTTCCGCCCAATCCGACGCTAGAAGGCGATGCGATGGTCATCGCGCAGCTCAATGACGGCGCGGGCCAGGTGGTGTTGGATGGAAATGGTAAGCTGTCGGGTGTTGATCATCTGCCTCCCGTTTACCAGCAAATGATCAAGAATACGCTCACCACTAAACGGCTCGAAAAACCACTGCTTCTGGCAGGATTGGTCCGACCTGATAGCTTAAATATGAGAGCCCGCGACAACCAGGGCGCCAGGTTTTTAGTGATCAACCCCGTCGGAATAGTTATGCTCTCTGATCGCCCGACTTTCCGCTGGTCGCCGTTGGAGGGCGCGACGGGCTACTTCGTCGAAGTTTACGATGATAAGCTCCGTCAGATAATCACAAGTCCACAACTCACTGATACTTCGTGGACGTCGCCACAATCCCTCAAACGTGGCGGAATTTATTCCTGGCAAGTAACAGCCATCAAAGGCGGAGAAGAATTCAGCTCTCCGCGTCCGCCAGCGCCGCAGGCGAAATTCCGTATTCTCGATGAGACCCTGGCGAATGAATTAGTTCAGGCGCGGCGCGCCTATGCTTCGTCGCATTTGACGCTGGCGCTGCTCTATACAAAGGCCGGTCTTCTCGATGAAGCTGAACAGGAATTCCACGCGCTGCAAAAAGCCAATCCGAATTCAATGATTTCCCTCCGCCTGCTGACCAATATAAAGGCGATGCGCCGATAATTTTTTTACCGCCGGCAATATGCCATGAATTTCAGCCACTTATCCCTACGAGAGAGTTTGGCGACGCCTTACTTCTGGGCAGGGTTCACGATTCAAGGTGAGCGGCGGTGATTGAATCCTAAATGAAAGCCATCGGGTCGAGATTCAAGCTGCCGCGCTACTTCGAGGGTTGGCGCTGTTGCGAATTTTTCAAGAACCAGAAAATTGAGAAGGTTGGCCATGGCAAAGAAAACCAAGCAGCCAGAGCGAGCGAAGCGAACGAAAAATACGGGCAGAAAAGCCAAACCGAAGGGAAAGATAACAAAATTATTCCAGATTTCCGGTCGTGTCATTAACAGCGAAACCAGGCTCGGCGTCGCCGACCTTAATATCGAGGCCTGGCACAAAGATGAGCCGCTGGACAAGCTCATCGGCCCTCCGCTCCGACAGATGGTGAAGACCACCGCGGAAGGCCATTTCCACATCACGGCCACCAAGGAACATTTTAAGCAATTCTCCATCCCGCCACGTCCCGATCTGTTCTTCAAGGTCTACCGCGAAGACAAGTTGATCAAAAGCACCGAGGATGCAGTCTTGATCGGCGTGAAATCCTGCATTGAGGGCATTATCATTGAAGTGGATGTTACCAAAGCTCCTACTGCCTCGTTCACGGTTACACCCGGCGCGGGAGAGGCCCCACTCGAGGTTCGGCTTGACGGTTCGGCTTCTAGCGACCCTTATTGCAGGATCACGAGCTACGCTTGGGACTTTGGTGATGGTAACACGGAAACTGGAGCAGTACCCACAACTACCCACACGTACGTCAATCCGGGCGCCTTCACAGTGTCGCTCACGGTTACCAATGACCAAGGGGTTACAAATACCGCCAGCAAAGCCGTCACCGTCATCGAACCAGCCGTCCTTGCGGCGCCGAGTGGAGTAACGGCAACGGCTGGGGATGGACAGGTAGTAATCCGTTGGGACGAGGTAACGGGGGCGACCTACTACAACTTGTACTCGTCCACAAGCCCGGGCGTCTCCAAACAGAACGGCGCCAGAATTGAGGGTGTGACATCACCATTTACGCATGGCGGTCTGATCAATGGGACCACCTACTTTTATGTCGTAACGGCCGTCAATGAGAAGGGCGAAAGCGCCGAGTCGAATCAGGTCAGTGCGGTTCCGGAAAGCGCAATTCTGGCTCCTCCCGTAGACAATACGGCTGCTACTACCCTGGCGACGGCCACCTCATTTTTATACTCCGGCCCCAATCCCATCCAAATCGGCGTCGCTGATGGCGCGATTGATCCCGGACGCGTATCGGCGCTGCGGGGTCAGGTCCTGACCCCAGAGGGTCAGCCCCTTTCCGAAGTAAAGGTTAGCGTATTCAACCACCCCGAATTCGGTTCCACCTTTACCAGGGCGGACGGCATATTTGATATGGCGGTCAACGGAGGTGGTTTGCTCATCGTGCGCTACGAGAAGGACGATCACTTCACCGCCCGGCGCCAGATCATGGTTCCATGGCAGAACTATGTTGGGCTCCCAAACGTGGTGATGATCCCTGCGGACGAGCAAGTCAGCCCTATCGATCTGAACGCCGCCGCGACAGTCCAGGTGGCTCGTGGTAGCCAGGTCTCGGATGATGACGGCGGTCGCCAAGCCACCCTGATGTTTTCCCAAGGCACTACCGCTGAAATGGTGTTGCCCGATGGGAGTACACAAGCCCTCGAAAACTTACAAGTGCGCGCTACTGAATACACCATCGGCCCCACCGGCCCTGCCGCCATGCCCGCAGAAATGCCTGCCAACAGCGGCTACACCTACGCGGTGGAATTTACAGTGGATGAGGCGGTGGCGGCCGGGGCGCAAGACGTGCGCTTCAGCCGGCCGCTTATCCACTATGTGGAGAACTTTCTCAACTTTCCTGTGGGCACAATCGTGCCGGTGGGCTTTTATGATCGGCAGAAAGAAGCCTGGATACCTTCTGACAACGGCCGCGTTATCCAGATTCTGAGCGTCAGCAACGGCTTGGCTGAGCTGGATCTGGATGGTAGCGGTGTGGCCGCCGATGCGGGAGCCTTGGCGCAGTTGGACATCATCGAAGCTGAAAGGCAGCGACTTGCCAGCCTCTATCAATCTGGCCAGAGCCTATGGCGGGCGCCTATCACCCACTTCTCGCCTTGGGATTGCAACTGGCCATTCGGCGCGCCGGACGATGCAGTATCTCCTAACCAGCATGATCCTGAAGGTGATGATCGTGAGGATGACCCTTGTGTCGGATTCGGATCACTTATCGAGTGCCAAAATCAGGTTTTGGGTGAGATGGTCGATATTTGCGGTACCAGCTTCAACCTGCATTACTGCAGCGATCGAGTCCCGGGACGTCTGGCCGCCTATACTCTGGAGATCCCTCTCAGCGGGGCAAACATCCCGGCTAGCCTCAAGCGTATTGACCTGGAGATTTTTGTCGCCGGACAGCGCTTCGCCGAAAGTTTTCCGGCGGCGCCCAATCAGCGCCACAGCTTTACGTGGGATGGAAAAGACGCCTTCGGCCGGACTTTGCAGGGCGCGCAACCGGTTAGGATTCGCATCGGCTACGTTTATGATGCCGTCTATCTGGCGCCGAACCAGGTCGAGTTGAGCTTCGCACGATTCTCTGCAAGCGGTGTCGCTATCGTGGGCTCCAGGGCGCGACAGGAGTTCACGCTCTTCCAAGAGCTGACTGTCGCCGTCGGTTGTTTGGATGCCCGCACGAAAGGTCTCGGAGGCTGGAGCCTGAATATACACCATGCCTACGACCCAACAGACCAGACGCTCTACCTGGGAGACGGCAAACGCCGCAGCGCCCGAAGCCTGAATATCGGTCAAGTCATCACCACCGTGGCAGGCGCGGGGCCAATTGGCGATAGCGGGGACGGTGGCCCGGCCACTGAGGCAAAGTTGCTAAATCCTGAGGGCATCGCTGTGGGGGCTGACGGCAGCCTCTACATATCAGACTCCTCTAGTGACCGCATTCGGCGGGTGGGACCGAATGGGATCATCACTACTATAGCGGGCACAGGTGAAAGAGGTTTCAGCGGCGACGGCGGTCCGGCCGCCGGAGCCCAACTGCGCAATCCACAGAAAATTGCGTTGGGTCCAGATGGTAGCCTGTACATTGCGGACAGCGGTAATAACCGCATTCGTCGCGTCGGGCCGGATGGCATCATCACAACCGTGGCGGGCACGGGCGCCCAAGGTTTCATTGGCGACGAAGGCCCGGCTACGCAGGCGGCGCTGTTTTCTCCACAAGGGATCGCTGTGGGACCAGATGGCAGCCTCTACATCGCTGACAGTCTTAATAACCGCATTCGTTGGGTCGGGCCGGACGGGACGATCACGACCGTGGCAGGACAAGAACCCACTGGCGTCCTCGGTGACGGTGGTCCGGCCATTCTGGCAAATCTGTCCGGCCCCAGAGGTGTTGCGCTGGGGCCGGACGGTAGCCTCTACATTGCCGACCAATTGAACGGTCGGATTCGTCGCGTCGGGCCGGACGGCATCATCACGACTGTGGCGGGCACGGGAAGCTCACTCTCCAGTGGCGACGGCGGGCCGGCGACTGAGGCAGGGGTGTTTGGCGCAGCCGACGTCGCCGTTGGAGCGGACGGCAGCCTGTACATTGCTGAGACCTTTGGTCATCGGATTCGGCGTGTCGGGCCGGACGGTATCATCACCACCGTGGCGGGCACGGGCGCCGAAGACTTCAGCGGCGACGAGGTCCCGGCTACCAAGGCGCAGATCGGCAAGCCCAATGGTATCGCCGTAGGACCGGACGACACCGCATACATAACAGACACTCCTGGGGGGCGGATTGTCGATGGCGTCTTGCTTCCTCCCAATGCGCGTATACGCCGACTGGTTTCGCCTTTGCCCGCCTCTTCCGGCAGCGCATTCCAAGTCGCTTCCGAAGACGGCCTCCAGGTCTACGCCTTTGACAGCACAGGCCGCCACCTCGCAACCCTCCACGCCTTGAGCGGCGCGCCGCTTTATCACTTCGAGTACGACGTTGATGGGCGGCTCGCTGTTATAAGAGACGGCGACGATAACATCACCAGAATCGATCGGGACGGCGCCGGCGACCCTATCGCCATCGAAGGCCCATTTGGCCAGCGCACAACCCTGAGGGTGGACGCAGATAGATATCTTGCCAGTATCACCAACCCGGCTGGCGAGACCACCCGATTCAGCTATGTGAATGACGGGCTCCTGTCCACTTTTACGGACCCCAATGGCAACATCTATCGCTTTACATATGACAATATGGGACGACTGATCCGCGACGAAGATCCCGCCGGAGGCTTCAAAGCCCTATCGCGAACCGGCGCCGATACGAGCTTCGAGGTGGAACTGACCACGGCCCTGGGTCGTAAGTCTACCTACCTGGTGGAACGCCTCTCCACTGGTGAAAGGCGGCGGGTGAACACTTGCGCCTGCGGCGCCCAGACGGTAATGCTGCAAAGCACGGACGGCGCCCGCACGATCACACATCCCGATGAGATGGTCGCTTTTCAAGAGGAGCAACCCGATCCGCGCTTTGGTATGACAGCGCCTTTGTTGGAAAAAGCGACCTTCGAGACTCCAGGCGGATTGTTGGCCACTATCTCAGCCACCCGAGCGGTGTCCCTTTCCGATCCCGACAATCCTTTGAGCCTGACCAACCTCACCGATACGGTTGACAGCAACGGTCGCAGCGTTACGACATCCTTTAATGCCAACCAAAAGCAAATCACCTTCAGCACTCCCGAGGGGCGACAAGGCATTGTCACGCTGGACGACCAGGGTCGTATGCTGGACGTTCGGACCGACGGACTGGCGCCGATCACTTTCGCCTATGACACTCGGGGGCGCTTGACGCAGGTGGCGCGGGGAAACCAAATGTTTCAGCGCGACTATGATCCTGAGGGTCGCCTCAGCGTCCTCAGCGACGCTGACGGGAACCAATTCCAGTTCACCTATGACATTGCCGGACGGCTCATTCAGATCATCCAGCCCAGTGGCCGCATCTACCGGTTCTCTTATGATAGCAATGGCAATCTCACCCAGATAACGATGCCGAGCGGCGCCGCGCATACCATGGAATATACAGCTATCAATTTGGGAGCAGGCTACACTCCCCCCGGCAACGACAGCTATGAGGTTAGCTACAATCAAGATCGACAGCCTACGCGCGTGACTCTACCCGGCGGCCGGACAGTGAACAGCGACTACGACTCGTGTGGACGCCTTGAGCGCGAGAGCTACACGGAAGCTCGAGTAGACTTCACCTACGGCGATTCTACCGAACGGGTCAGCGGCATAACCAGCACCCCAATAGACGGCGGCCAAACTCAGCGGATTGCTTTCAAGTATGATGGCGCCGTAGTTACCGAGATGGCCACGAATGGCGCTGCCGGCGGCCAGTTCAGTTATCGTTATGACAACAACTTCCTCATGATAGGTGTGAGGCTGGATGATGAGCCTGAGACGACCCTCGTCCGGGACGCCGACGATCTTCTGACAGGTTTCGGTCCCTTCACCGTCACTCGTGAAGGTCCCGCCGGCGCCCCGAGCCAGATCAGCGACGGCATTCTGATATACGCCTTCGAGTATGACAACATCGGTCGCATTGCAGCCCGTACCTATATCGTGAATGGCCAGCAAGCCTACGAGGCGCAATTCACCTATGACAACGTCGGGCGCATCATCAGGAAATCTGAGACGGTAGTCGGCGCCAGCGCCGTCTATGACTACAGCTACGATAAAGACGGCCAGTTGACCGAGGTAAAGCGCGATGGCGCAGTGGTGGAGCGTTACGACTACGATGCCAATGGTAACTGCGCCACCCGCCAAGTGGGCGGAAACCCACCCGAGACGGCCAATTACGACGCCCAGGACCGCCTGCTGCGGCAGGGACCTGTCACCTATCAATTCAACGCTGACGGCTTTCTGGTCCAGCGAGGAGGCGACACTTTCCAATACAGCGCACGGGGCGAGTTGCTTGAGGTAACACAGTCCAATGGCGAGAAGATCACCTACACCTATGATGGCCTGGGGCGGCGCGTAGCGCGCGCCGATACTTCGAGAACGTACCAGTATCTGTACGGTAACCCCGACGACCATACTCAGATCACCGCCGTGCGGGATACTTCCGGCGTTCTAAGCGAGTACTACTATGACGAGGCCGGACTACTGTTTGCCATTCGTAGCGGCGACGCCTTTCACTATGTGGCCACAGACCAGGTGGGCACGCCGCGGGTGGTCTGCAACGCGGAAGGTCAGGCGGTCAAGATTTTGGAATACGATAGCTTTGGCGCCCTGACGGTCGACAGCAATCCTATCTTTGACCTGCCCATAGGATTTGCCGGAGGTCTGGCAGACAACACCACAGGGTTGGCGCGCTTCGGGTACCGAGACTACGATCCAGCGGCAGGGCGCTGGACCGCCCGTGATCCCATCTTTTTCAGCGGCGACCAGGCAAATCTCTATATGTACGTCGGAAACAGCCCGATAAATCTCCGCGATCCCGACGGCCGACAACCAAATGTAACTGACGTGCTTGACTGGTTTTTGAGCCGGCGTCCTGGTGTTTTCGATTTATATCCCAAGCTTCACGCGGCTATCCAGATCTACAATTATGTAAAACAACAGCCAATATCTCCGCTTCCCTCGACAGGCTGGGGGCTAGCCGTAGGCCTTACTTACGCGCGTATCTATTACTCTCTTTTCCGTAGACTAAGCGACTGCTTGGCCACCATCTGAGTGACTTAGCAAAATTTCTTTCGCTAACAGAGGCCGACTCCAACTTACTCGCCCCCCCATACCGCCCCCACTTTGATACTGGCTCTTCCTCAACGGCGGGACTGACCCTCATAAGGTGGTTATCTGCCGTCGCCCACTAACACAAATCCCGCCCAGTAGAACGGGTGATTGGTATCGGGATTTTTCATCAGATTCAAGGCCGCTCGCCGCAAGCTTTCAGCCTTCGTCAGTTTAGCCACGGCGCGCGGCGCTTGCAGTTGACGATGGAAACCGAGCATCAGATCTCGCGTGCTGGCTGATTCCACTTCCCATTGGCTGACCACGGTCGCGGGCGTCCCGGCCACAAACAGCGCCCACGTCAACCCGATCACCCCTTCGCCGGCGCTCGTCCGGCCTCGCGCCGTCTCACAGGCCGAGAGCACCGCCAGGTCGGCTTTCAAATCGAGCTCCATCAACTCCCAGGCTTCCAGCAGCCCGTCTTCGTTTTTATCCCCCTGGGCGAGCGCGAGGTAAGAGTAGAGCGGCGCGGCGTTGTTCAATACCCCGTGTGTGGCGAAGTGGATAATCCGGGCCTGTCCGGCTTCAGCCTTGAGGCGATCCTCGCGGGCCTCCGCGCCGACATAGACCTTGCTGCGCCGCGCTCCGTACAAGCGCCCCAGGGCGCGGACCTCGGTTTCGGCTTCGGGCAGCGGGGAGAGCTTTTCATCGCGCAACGTCAGACGGGCGCGCTCAACCGTCTCCTGGCCGATGAGCGGATTGCCGAGCGCCAGTAAAGTCGAAGACGACGGCTCGGCCCGGCGCTTGTCGCTACGCGCCCTCATTTCACGCAAGACCGTCAGCGAAGGCGCATAAGAGACGGCGCTCCTTTCAATCAGATATCGGTCTCTCTCATCGAGCAGAGCCTGGAAGGGCAATTCCCAGAGCCGGTCGTCAGGGACGATAACCAGGTTGGATTTGCCGCTGAGCAGCGATTGAGCGGGCTTGAGCAGGAGGTCATAAAGTTTGTGAGCCGGAGCGCGGACGCCGAGATTGCGTTCGGCGAGTCGCTGGCGAAAGCTTTCGACCTGCTTCGCCAAATCCGTTTGTTTGATCGGGATGGTGAAGACCTTTATCTCGGCCGCAGTCTGTCCCGGCGGTTTGGTCACGACGAAAAGGAAGGTCGCCTCATCCGTCACGACGTATTCAAGCAGCGCGCTCGTGGCGTCGGGCAGCATGGCCGCGAGTTCATCCGCATTGATGATCGAGGCTTCGCCGCGGTTTACTTTAAGTTCTTGATGCGCCACGTAGAGGCCGGTCTCGAGGGTTTCGTATTCCAGCCGGGCTTTTTCGATGCACGACTTCAAATCAGCCACGCGCGACGGGTCGGGTTTGTCACGCCGTAGTTCGCTCGTGAGTTGCGAGTTGAGCGAAACCAGCCGGAGGCGCTGCTCCTCCTCGGACTGCCGCTCCTGCGGCGAAAGCGACTGGCGGAGGCTGGAGCGCCCCGCCTGAAGCGTGTCAAGCAACACCCGCGCCTTCGACCGTTCGGCGAAACTCAGGGCTTCGGCGTACTCTTTTTGCGAAACGAGCAGATCAATCATGCCGAGCCAGGGGGAGAGCTTGTTTTCAAGAAAACTTTGCTGCTGTTGTCCGCCACCGGCGACTTGATGGCGCAACGATTCGATGGTGGCGATGGCGTCGAGAAAACTCTCCCGGGCTTGTACGGGCTGGCCCAGCGCGCGAAGAGCTCTGCCAATGAGTTCCTGGGCGCCCCAAAGCTCTTCAGGGGCGTTGATCTCCTCAGCCATTCGGGCTGCGCGACGGCTGATCTCGAGCATCTCGGGATAACTGCCTTTGTCCTGGTACAGCCGGCCAAGATTTTTATACGTCACGCAAATTCCCAGCCGGTGGCCCATCTCCTCGCGCAACTGAAGGCTCTTCCGTTGATATTCAAACGCGAGGTCAGATCGGCCCTGCCGGTGATAAATGACCCCTATGTTACCCAAGACGGTGGCCACACCCTCCTTGCCATTTATTTCCTCGTAGAGCTTGAGGCTTTTCTGATACCACTCTAGCGCCTGCTCATAAAGTCCCTGCGATTTGTAAACGGCTCCGATATTATTCAGTGTTGTGCCGATTCCGAACTTGTTGTTGATCTCTTCCCGGAGCTTCAAACTTTTGTGATAGTGCTCAAGGGCCTGATCGTAACGACCCTGGTAAAGATAGAGCGCACCCAGGCCGTCCAGGGGGAAGGCCAGCTCGTTCTTATTAGTGGCGCTTCCCCGCTCTTCGCTAATTTTTATGCTCTTTTGAAAGTAGGTCATTGCCTCTGCGTAGCGGCCCTGGAGAGTATAAATAGCGCCAATGTCGTAGAGCGTTATCGCCAATGTCGCCTTATCGTTGAGTTCTTCACTGAGCGCCCGGCTCTTCTGGTAAAACTCAAGAGCAAGATCAGAACGCCCCTGCAATCTGTGGACCTTCCCAATGCTATGTAGAGCCCTAGAGATCAGGCTTTTATCCCCGATCTCTTTGCTGATCGCCAGACTTCGGTTGAGGAGTTCCAATTCCTGATCCGGGCGGCCTTGTAACTTGTGGATTTGGGCGATGTTCCACAGCGCAAGCGCCATTTCTTTCTTGTCGCCAATCTCTTCATAAATAGCGAGGCTCTTCTGAAAGCAATCCAGAACCTGCGTCATGCGGTTCTGACGGTAGTAGATTTCCCCAAGACTATTCAACGCCTCACCCAGTCCCCTCCGCTCCCCGATCCTTTCCGCAATCAGTGCCGCGAGCTGAGATATTCTCAGCGCCTGAGCATAATCGCCTTTCTCAATTAAGGGATCGGCAATCGTCTTCAGCTCGACCAGTAGCGAGTTGTTCGTCAGGTTTTTCTTCGCCGCCAACAGCCGCTCCTGCTCCTCTTCAGAGGCGGCGGCAACCAGCGCCGCGGCCAGATCACTTATCTCTGACGAAGTAGGTGGATTGGGAACTGATTGCGACTGAGCCAGGCCAGAACTGATCATGCCAAGGCTCAAAGCCAGAGAACACAGTGATAAGCGTAATGTGAATGGCATTGAACATCCTCCATTCAAGTTGTCGAGAGTGGTGTATTGATCGCCAAAAAAATATTTTTAGCGGACAGCTACCTGCAAGGGAGTTCGGCGCCTTCCCCTGTCGAGTTCGACACGTGAATTCGGCCTGCTGAGTAAATTCCTGTCTGTGGGCTGCTACCCGCGCCGGAGTTTACTCTGTCTTATTGAAAAATCAAGCATGTATCTTCCAAGTAGCTGCCGAGAAAACTGTTGAAAGGAGCGATCTTTGGCTCAAGACTGGAGCTTTTGTTCTAGGAGCGAGTCTGTGACCCGCCTTGAATTACCTGCCGTCTCCAATTAACACAAATCCAGCCCAGTAGAACGGATGGTTGGTATCGGGGTTTTTCATCATCTTTATGGCAGCTCGCCGCAAGCTTTCGGCCTTCGTCAGTTTGCCCGCGGCGCGCGGCGCTTGCAGTTGACGATGGAAACCGAGCATCAGATCTCGCGTGCTGGCCGATTCCACTTCCCACTGGCTGACCACCGTCGCGGGCGTCCCGGCCACAAACAGCGCCCACGTCAACCCGATCACCCCTTCGCCGGCGCTCGTCCGGCCCCGCGCCGTCTCGCAGGCCGAGAGCACCGCCAGGCCGGCTTTCAAATCGAGCTCCATCAACTCCCAGGCTTCCAGCAGCCCGTCTTCGTTTTTATCTCCCCGGGCGAGCGCCAGGTAGGAATAGAGCGGCGCGGCGTTGTTCAATACCCCGTGCGTGGCGAAGTGGATAATCCGGGCCTGTCCGGCTTCAGACTTGAGACGATCCTCGCGGGCCTCCGCGCCGACATAGACCTTGCTGCGCCGCGCTCCGTACAACCGACCCAGGCCGCGAACCTCGGCTTCGGCTTCTGGCAGCGGGTAGAGCTTTTCATCGCGCAGCGTCAGACGGGCGCGCTCGACCGTCTCCTGGCCGATGAGCGGATTGCCGAGCGCCAGTAAAGTGGAGGGCGACGGCTCGACCCGTCGCCTGTCGCTGCGCGCCCTCATTTCACGCAAGACCGTCAGCGAAGGCGCATAAGAGACGGCGCTCCTTTCAATCACATAGCGGTCTCGCTCATCGAGCAGCGCCTGGAAGGGCAATTCCCAGAGCCGGTCGTCAGGGGCGATGATGAGGCTGGATTTGCCGCGCAACAGCGATTGAGCAGGCTTGAGCAGGAGGTCATAAAGTTTGTGAGCCGGAGCGCGGATGTGGAGATTGCGTTCGGCGAGTCGCCGCCGAAAGCTTTCGATCTGCTTGGCCAAATCTGTTTGTTTGATCGGGATGGTGAAGACCCTCGTCTCGGCCCCCGCCTGTCCCGGCGGTTTGGTCACGACGAAAAGGAAGGTCGCCTCATCAGTCACGACATATTCAAGCAGCGCGCTCGTGGCGTCGGGCAGCAGCGCCGCCAGCTCTTTCGCGTTGATGATCGAGGCTTCCCCGCGGTTTACTTTCAGTTCGTGATGCGCTGCGTAGAGGCTGGTCTCGAGAGCTTCGAACTCCAGCCGGGCATTTTCAATGCTCGACTTCAACTCGGCCACGCGCGACGGGGCTGGTTTGTCGCGCTGCAGTTCGCTCGTGAGTTGCGAATTGAGCGAAACCAGCCGGAGACGTCGCTCCTCTTCGGCCTGCTGTTCCTGCGGCGAAAGCGATCCGCGGAGGCTGGCGCGACCTGACTGAAGCGTGTCGAGCAGCACCCGCGCCTTCGACCGTTCGGCGAAGCTCAGGGCTTCGGCGTACTCTTTTTGCGAAACGAGCAGGGCGATCAAGCCGCGCCATGGCGAAAGTTGGCTTTCAAGGAAGCTTTGCTGCTGCTGTCCGCCTCCGGCAACCTCGCGGCGCACAGATTCGATGGAATCGATGGCGGAGAGAAAACTCCGGCGGGCTTCCGCAGGCCGGCCCAACGCTCGAAAGGCTATGCCGGTGAGTTCCTGGGCGCTCCAGAGTTCTTCGCGCGCATTGATCTCCTCAGCCAGTCTGGCGGAGCGACGGCCGACTTCAAGCATCTCCGCATACCTACCCTGATCCTGATACAGCCGGCCGAGATTATTCAGCGTCATGGCGACTCCTACCCGGTTTTTCATTTCCTCGCGCAACCGGAGGCTTTTCAGATGAAATTCAAGCGACTGATCATAGCGCCCCTGGAGGCGATAAATCGCGCCGATATTATTCAGACTCCTGGCGACGCCCGCTGTGTTCTTCATTTCCTCATAGCGTTGCAAGCTATTCTGAAAACACTCCAGCGCCTGCTCATACAATTCCTGCAATTTGTAAATAACCCCGATATTGATCTGTAAATTAGCGATTCCGAGTTTGTCGCCGCGCTCTTCGTAAAGCTTCAGACTGTTGCGATAAAACGCCAGGGCCTGATCCAGATCGCCTTGGCGCCTGTAGATCAGACCGATGCTTGTCAGTCGAGATGCCAGAATTCGCTTATCACCGGCGCCCCCCAGCTCTTCGAGAATATTGACGCTCTTTTGAAGAAGCGCCAGAGCCTCGGCGTAGCGGCCATAGTCAATATACGTAATGGCGATGTTGCCCAGGGCTAAGCTCAGCGTTTCCTTGTCATTCAATTCTTCACTGATCGCCCGGACCTTCTGGTACAACTCCAGGGCGTCGTCATAACGCTCCAGGGCATCGAGTGTGACGCCCATGTTGAAGAGAATCTGAGCGGTCGCGTTTCTATCCCCGGTCTCTTCACTGACCGCCAGGCTTTTTTCGTAGTACGCCATGGCCTGATCGAAGCGTCTTTGTGATTTATGGGCAAGGCCAATGTTGAGTAACGCTAGCGCTTTTCCCCTTTTGTCGCCAGTCTCTTCAAAAATAGCGAGGCCCTTCTGAAGGCAATCCAGAGCCTGCGCCGCGCGGTTCTGTTGGTTATGGATCCTCCCGAGATCTATCAACGCATTGCCCAGCCCTGCGCGATCTCCGATCCTTTCCGCAACACGCGCCGCGAGTTGAGAGATTCTGAGCGCTTGGGCATTATCGCCTTTCTTAATTGAGGGTTCGGCAAGCGCCCTCAGCGCGGCTACGAGCGAGCTGTTCATCAGCCCAGGCTTCACCGCCAACAGCCGTTCCTGTTCCTCCTCGGACGCCGCTCTCACCAGCGCCGCGGTCAGATCATTTATCTCGGACGAAGTGGATGGATTGGGAACTGATTGCGACTGAGCCGGGCCAGGGCTGATGAGGCACAAGCTCAAAGCCAGAAAGCACAACGATATGCGTAATGTGAATGACATAGAACATCCTCTCTTCCAGTTATCGAGAGTAGCTTATTGACCGCCAAAAAAATTTATAGGGGACGGCTATATACAAGGAAGTTCGGCAACATCCCTCGTTGAGTTTGATACGCGAATTCGACTTGCGGAGTAAATTCCTGTCTGTGGGCTGCTACCCGAGCCGGAGTTTACTCCGTCTTATTGAAAAATCAAGCATCTATCTTCTGAGTAGAGGAATCGCTCTTCAATGGCGAACAAATCCAATAATGCCAGCCAAATTATCTCGGCCCCGCAGGTTGGTGGAGCCCTTCATGGCAGCGGACTGGTCTGCATTATTCCGTACTGGAACCTTGCCGGACTTTTTCCTTCAAGTTTGAAAAAGGCCTCAAGCATATCTCTAATCACATACTGCATAAGGAGGGTGTGTCATGGTTGCGATAGTCGCGGGTAACGGACTGGGTCTGCTCAATACGTCGCT